>Ga0307373_10010137_pt1 | contig 13937 bp, 14 predicted proteins | sample OX2MG_FD_202534 | JGI IMG/M metagenome (GOLD analysis project Ga0307373, IMG submission 202534) | Soil microbial communities from Risofladan, Vaasa, Finland - OX-2 | ecosystem: Environmental > Terrestrial > Soil > Coastal area > Acid sulfate soil | place: Finland: Risofladan, Vaasa | collected... | reverse complement strand
CGCTCCGGTCGCGAGCATCAGCGGGAACCGCTCGGCGCATTTGCGCACGAACTCGGCGGCGCCCGGATACAGGCGATCGCCGTCGAACAAGGTGCCTTCGAGGTCAAAAATTATTGCGCGGATCATCGTGGATTTTCGCGTTCGCTGCGCGCCATGATCGGTACGATCGCGCGCTGCGCAGCCGGCGCGGAAACCTCGGCGCTGCCCGACTCGATCGTCATATCGAGCTCGCTGCGGACGCCAAAGCGGCCCGGCAGATAGATTCCCGGCTCGACCGAGAAGCAGGTGCGATCGAGCAGGCGGCGGTCGTCGTCGGTTTCGAGCGAATCCAGATTCGCACCCATCCCGTGAACTTCGCGGCCGATCGAGTGGCCGGTGCGATGCACGAATTCGGCGCCGAATCCTGCGTGCTCGATCACCCCGCGCGCCGCGCGATCCGCCTCGCGCCCGCTCAGCGGAATTTCGGCGGCGACGCGCGACTTCACGAGATCGACGGCGGCGTCGCGGGCGGCGCGGACGATCGCGAAGATCTCCGCGTGATAGTCAGGGACCGTTTCGCCGACAAAACCGGTCCACGTGATATCCGCGTAAACCGCGTCCGCTCCCGGCTCTCTGGCCCACAGGTCGAGCAGCACGAAATCTCCACTAACGATTGGAGCGGAATTTTGCTCCGCGGTGCCGAAATGAGGATCGGCGCTATGCGCATTGACGGCGACGATCGGCGGCTCGCGCGTGATTAGTCCCGCGCGCTGGATTCGCTCGAGCATGAATTGCTGGATCGAGTACTCGGTCGCGGACGCGCCCGCTGCGCCGCGCCGCGCAATCTCGGCGAAAGTTTGATCGACGACCACGCCGAGCGCGGCTCCGGCCCGGCGATGCCCCCCCATCTGCGCGGCGCTCAGCGTCGCTTCGAATTGCTGAATCAGATCGGCGGCCGAAACTATTTCGACCCCGAGCGAGCGGACCAGCTCGACGGTGCCCGCGTCAACGCGCGACACGTACGGAATCGCGCCGCGCGGCGAATAATTCATCGCGACGCGCCGCGCGCCCGCGAGAATCGTGCTCAGTCCCGCGAGCATCCCCGCGCTCGATTGATAGACGATCCGCTCGATCCCGAGCGAGTCGAGGCGACGGGATTCCACCGCCGAGACGAGCGCGCGCGCCTCGCCCCGCGCCGGCACGTAGCAGAACCATCGCCGGGTCGTGATGCCGCGTTCGGAGAGTCCAAGCACGCGGTAGGCGATCGGATCGCTCACGCGAAAATCGTAGAAGAGCCAGCCGTCGAGTCCCGCGGCTACAAGCGCGCGGGAAATTTCCGCGAGCCGCTGCGTCATGATGCGCCGCCGGCCGGCGCGAAACGCGCGCCCCACAAATTCACGCGTTCCGGATCGATTCGCACGATAGGGTTGCGCTCCGGCGCAAGCGTCATCGCGCGGTACTGGATGTATTTGTCGCGCAGGTTGCGCAGCGCGAGCATGTACTCCTCTCCGTCGGCGACGATCGCGGCTCGTCCGCGGATCATCACGAATGCGAGCTGGCTCCAGTCTTCTTCATAATGATCGACGATGATCGCGACGGAGGGATTCGCGGCGATATTGCGCATCCGCTTGATCGCGCCGCCGGGTCCGCGGCGCTTGGGCTTCTCGTCGATCACGAAATAAAAATGCGCGCCGTCGAACCAGTAACATAGCGGCACCGCGTGCGGCGCCGCGGCGGCATCGGCGGTGGCCAGATGCGCGACTCGCGCGGCGCAAAGAAAATCACGCACGCGCGGTTCCTCGAGCGCGGCGATCGGCGGCTCCCTCATCGTTCAGGCTCCATTTGATTTTCCGCAAGGCGTTTCAGCGCGGCGCGCGCGGCCCGCGAGAGTCCGGGATCTAGCTCGCGGGAGGCGGCGCGTTCGAGCACCTCGAGCACTTGCGGCGACGCGTCGTTGATAAGCCCGAGCGCGGCGGCAGCGGCGCGGCGCACACCGGGATTCGGATCGGACTCGAGGATTCGCGCCGCGATCGCGGACGCCTCCTGCCGATAGGCGGGCAGGCGCGCGAGAATCGCAAGGCTCGCCAGGCGGACGTGGGTGTCGTCAGCGGCACTGGCAAGGGTCGCGGCGTGAAGAACCTCGGCGCCTGCGGGTGCGAGATCGCGCAGGCAATAGAGCGCCATTTTGCGCGCGTCCGCAGCGCCGCCGTGCGCGAGCGTCAGCAACCCGGTGCGAACCTCAGCTGGATATTCGCCGCCGAGCCGCATGATCAGATCGTGCGCGGCCCAGCGCACGTCGCCGTCGGCGTCGCCGAGCGCATGGTAGAGCGCGTCGGCGGCGCGCAGATCGAATGCGTCACCGCCGACCAGCCCCAGGGCATAGGCGGCTCCAAATTGTGCGCGCGGAGTCACGCTCGCGAGTAGCGCGTGAAGCGCCGATACGATTGCGGGATTATGCGGCGCGGCGATCGCGGCGGCCTCGGCAGCGTGGCGGCCGACCGCTTTGCTTTGCGCGCCGAGGCATCGCATGAGCGCTCCGACGGCGGCCTCGCTCAGGCGGGTATCGGGATTGCGCGCGACGAGCGCGATTGCGGCAAGCTGCGCGTCGGGCTCGGCGGCCTCGAGCGCGGCGGCGATTTCGTCCGCCCCGGTTACGACACTCACGCCGCCTCCGCGATGAGCCGGATGAGATTTTCCAGATCGCCGAGACCCAGGATAAAATTGCGCCCGTCGCCGTGGGTCCGCATCACCGCGCGCGTGACCGACGGGAGATCCAGTGTGGTGCCGGCGATTTCGCTTTCGAGTTCGGCGACACCCGGCGAGTTCGCGATAAAGTCCCCGGTCAGAATCAGCTGTTCGATCGTGAAATTATCCGCGACCGCGAGCCGCGCCTCGACCGCACCGAGCTGCGCCGCGATCCGATTGCTGCGATTGAAGGATTGCGGATTGACACCGAGGCGCAGCCATGGCGCTACGGCAAGTTCCTGGGCGCGGCGCTCGGCTTGCGCCCGTTCTTCAGGCGCAAGCGCGCGCTCGCGGATTTCGCCCGCAAGATCGCCGTAGCCGGCGACGATCGCGCGCGCGATTTCCGCAAATCTGATATCGCGCCCGAGGACGCGCGCGAGCGTCGTCGCGTTCTCAGGACCGTACATCGGGCAGTTCACGCCGCCTTCCGGATCGAGCCGATCGAGATCGTGCACCAGTTCTTCCATCCCGCGATTGACCGCGATTGTCGCCTCGAACAGCATCGCGCCGTTGGCTGCGACCTCGAACGAGCAGGCCGCAAGCTCGCGGTGATCAAAGGTTATCGCGTCGCGTCCGGGGTAGAAACAATCCACGCCGAGCGCGCGGAACGCGGCCAGCAGCCCGCGCACGTATCGATTCATCACCTGGTCGGGTTTGAGCGCGGCATCGCGCTCGGGCAGTATCGCGCCGATATGCGGCAGAACTAGAGCGAGAGAGATCCATCCGTCGCCCGCGCCGATTGCGCGGCCTCCCGTGAGCCGCCGCGTCGCGCCGACGCCCTCACGCTCCGCCTCGCCTGCATATAGATGATAGCGCCCGAGTGAGACGGTCCGTCCCGGCGACGCATAGACGATCAGGGTGGGTGCAGTCCGGCGTTCGAGCAGATGAAGTTCCAGCCCCGCCAGTTCGACCGGCGCAATCGACGGCAGGACGATCGTATCGAGCACGGCCACGCGATGATCGTAGGCTTGCGGGGCCAGACAATCCACAGATTAAGGATTGCGAACAAAATTGCGGCCGTCGCGGCCGAAGCGGCGCCGACCGCCTAATCTGTGAAATCCGTGTAATCTGTGGATTGTTCGATCAGTGTTCTTCGCCGAACAGGAAGATGGAAAACGCGATGAGGGCGAAGGTCGTATTGGGAAGCCATGCCGCGATCCACGCCGGCATCAGGCCCGAGCGCCCGAGCGACGACGTGATTCCAAAGGCGAGCCAATAGCCGAAGCCGATCGCGATCGCCAGGCCGAAGCTGCGCCCGAGGCTTAAGTTGCGCGGTAGAGGGTCGAGCGAGAGCGCCATCCCGAGCGCGACCATGATCAGGCACGAGATCGGCATCGCGTATTTCAAATCGCGATCGACGATATAGCCGCCCGGATCGAGCCCCTTCTGCCGCAGGCTCGCAATATAGTCGTTGAGTTCCCACAGGCTGAATTCCTCCGGATCAAGCCGCAGGATCTCGAAGTCGGCGGGCTTGAGCCCCACCCGCAGCTGGTCGGCGTCGGACGAGGTGACGGCTCCATTCTCCCCGACCGAGTAGGTGCTGATTCCCGCCGGGTCCCATCGATTGTTTTTCCACACGGCGCTCTGCGCGTGGACGATACTGCTGACCTCGAAGTTCTTGTTGACGTGATAAACCGTGACGCCGCTGAGCATTCGTTTCTTCTTGTCGTAAGCGTCGGCGGAGGCGAAGCCGTTGCCCAAACGCACCCAGATGCGCCGGTCGGCGAACACGCCTTCGAGCTGCCGCTTCTTGAGCTCGACATGGTAGAGGTAGGTCGCTTCGCGGGTCGCGGCGGGAACCAGAGTCTCGCTCAGAGCGAAGTTGAAGACCGAGATCAGGACCGCGACGAACAGCACCGGTATTGCCATCTCGAGGCGGCTGATGCCGAGTTGCTGGCAGGCAAGCACCTCGCCCGAGCGGTTCAGAATCGCAAATCCGAGCAGCACGCCGGCAAGGCATGCGACCGGCGTGATCTGCGAAATGATCAGCGGAATCTTGAGCGCGAAATATTCCAGCCCGATAAGTCCGAGACCGCCGTATTTGATCAGATCGTTGACCCGGTCGAACATGTCGCCGAGCAGGTAGGCCGCGGTGAACGCCGCGACGCAGACCATGAATGGACCGAAAAACTGGCCCGCCAGGAAACGGTCCATCACCGGCGAAAGGCGCGGGCGCAGGGTCATGCGGGCTGCCTGCTTTTCTCGTAGCGTTCGACCAACTCCCACAGGAAGTCGCCGGGGCCGCGCCCCTGATTGCCCTTATCCTGCGCGGCGCGCACGAACAGCCACAGCGCCAGCGCCAGGAAAACCACGTCGGGGATGCTCATCGCGAGGTAGGCGTTGAGCGAGCCGCGCTCAGCGAGAGTCCGCCCCACGCGCATGATCGAGTAGTACAAAAAGAACAGCGCCACCGCGACGCCGAAGCGTTCCGAATGCCCGCCGCGCGCGGGCTTGAGGCCGAGCGACACGCCCAGCAGCGCGAACAGCAGGGTGGCGAACGGAACCATATATTTTGCGGCGAGCTCGGTCTCGGCTTCATGGTCGGGCTTGCCGCGAGCGCGCGCAGCGTCGATTCGCGCGATGAGCGCGCCGTACGAGAGCTCGTCGGCGTCGCGATCGAGCGAGGCGGCGCCACCTTCCTTGGGGCGGATAGTCAAATCGTAAACCCGAAAGCTCGTCACGTGGCTTTGATCGCTCGCCGCCTCGGAACCGAACAGAGAGCCGTCGAAGAGCCTGAGCGTGGTGCCGCCGGTCTTTTCGTCCGGCAGCACCAGACCGTGAGTCGCGATAATCGTGTTCTGCTGTTTGGGATCGCGCGAGTCGGCAATCATCACGCCGTGCAGGCTGCCATCTTCATCGGAGATCTTGTCAACGTAGATCATGATCCGCGGCAGATCGTCGTTGAAGACTTTCTCGCGCAGTCCCGCCGCCGCCTTGGTCCGGGTCAGGTAGTAGAGCTGATCCTGCAGGCGCGAGTCGGCCCACGGCCGCACCGAAAACGCGAACCACGTCGCCACCAGGTACACCACGAACGCGACCGCCATAACCGGCACCGCCAGCCGGTACAGGCTGATTCCGCTGGCGCGCGCCGCCGTCATCTCCTGGTCGTTCGACATCCGCCCGAAGCCGAGCAGGACACCCAGCAGCACCGCCATCCCGAGCGTTAATTCGAGGAACGCCGGCATGATGTAGGCGATTAGCCCGAGCACTTCGCCGACGCTGACCCCGTGATTCACGACCATTTCGGTCAGCTTGAGCATCCTGCCCGTCACCAGGGTAAAGGTGAGCAGGCCCACGCCCATCGCGAACGGCAAGAGCACTTCGAGCGCGACGTAGCGATCGATAATCGTTATTCTTGGAAACGCGAGCTTCAATGCGGCCGCCCGATTCGCGCGGGAATCGTTCAAATCAGATCGAATCATCCGAGTCTAAAGGTTGGCGCGCGCGATTGAAACCGCTTCCTGCCTCCAGCAGGCGCGCGCGGCCGCGGTCTGATAGGATTCCCGGCGATGAAGAAAACCTATCCTCGCGGCAAGCGCTTCGATCGCCACCAAGCGCGCACACCGAACGTTCCGCCGCACGATCCGCGTGATCCTCGCGAACGCACCCAGAATCCCGAGCGTCGCGATGACCGCGCGACAGCGCAGCAGCGCGACGGCCGCTCCGGGAGCGATCGCGATATCGTGTTCGGCGCCGAGCCGGTGCGCGAGCTGGTCGCGGCTGCGCCCAACGCCGTTCGGGTGCTGCACGTCCGCGCCGGCGACGAGCGCCGCTTCAGCGCCGAGATCGAGCGCGTGCGCGCGGCGGGTGGACGGATCGCGAGCGCAGAGGACGACGCGCTGGTCCGGATGGCTGGGCGCGAGGCGCGTCACCAGGGAGTGATCGCCGAGGTCCGCGAATACTCCTACGCCGCGTTCGATGAAGTAATCGGCGCGGGTTACGATCCGCTAATCCTGGTCGATGGAGTCACCGACCCGCGCAATCTGGGTGCGCTGATGCGCTCGGCCGAGGGTGCCGGCGTACCGGCGGTGATTCTGGCGCGCGACCGAACCGTCGGCGTGACACCGGCGGCGATCAAGTCGTCGGCGGGGGCGTGGGTGCATTTGAAGATCGCGCGATGCGGCAATGTCGCGCGCGCCCTCGAGCAGATGAAGCAGGCGGGCTACTGGGTGGTGGCGCTCGCGCCGGGTGGAACGACGTCGATCTATGAACTCGACACCGCGCGCAAGCTCGCGATCGTGGTTGGCTCCGAAGGCGCCGGGGTGCGCGAGATCGTGAAGAAGACGGCCGACTACGTGGCGGCAATTCCGATGCGCGGGCGGGTCGATTCGCTCAATGTCTCGGTGGCGGCGGCGGTGGCGCTGTTCGAGATCGCGCGGCGGCGGATTGCCGCGGCGGAAAGTTTACGCGCACGCTAAGGCGGCCTCGACGGCCGACGCGATCGCGTCGAGCAGAGTTGCACGCTTGACCGGCTTGCTGACGTGCAGATCGCATCCGGCTTCGAGCGAGCGATGAATCGACTCGTCGAGCGCCGAGGCGCTGAGCGCGATAATCGGTGTATGCGCGCGGCTGGTTTGCGCCTCGTAGCGCCGGATCATCCGCGTCGCGCCATAGCCGTCAAGCACCGGCATCTGAATGTCCATCAGGATCAGGTCGGGCTGTCCGGCGACGAATTTGTCGTAGGCGACTTTGCCGTTTTCGGCCATCTCGAGAATGTAGGGAGTCTTCTTTAGATAAGCCTCGACCAGCATTCGGTTATCCGCCGAGTCGTCGGCGAGCAGTATCCTGAGCGAACGATCCACGATCCGGGCGGCAGACGGTATCGCAATCGGCGCCTGCGGTTCAGAACCTGCCGCAGCCACTGGTTCCAGGTGGGCGGTGAAATGAAACCTGCTGCCGGTGCCGGGCGTGCTCTCGACCCACACTTTGCCGTCCATCAGCGTCGCCAGGCGATCGACAATCGCGAGTCCCAGACCGCTGCCGCCATATTTGCGCGTGGTCGAGGAATCGGCTTGGGTGAAGGGTGAGAAGACGTTGGCCAGCTCGCGGGCAGTCAGGCCGATCCCGGTATCGGCGACGGTAAATTCGAGCATCGCGGCGCCGCCGTCGGGGCCCGAGCCGGCGGCGGCATGGGCGACACTGATCGTGATCGCGCCTTGTTCGGTGAATTTGATCGCGTTGCCGACCAAGTTTATCAGGATTTGGCGCAAGCGCAGCGCGTCGCCCTCGACGATCGGGGAGACCGTGGGATCCATCCGGGTCACGAGTTGAAGCTGTTTTTCGGTAGCGCGCACCGAGAACATCTCGCTCACGCCGTCGACCAGATCGGCCAGATCGAATTTCGCGTGCTCGAGGCTCAACCGTCCGCTTTCGACCTTGGCGAAGTCGAGCACGCTGTTAATCAGCTCGAGCAATGCGTTGCCGCTCGAGATCACGGTGGCGAGGTAGCGGCGCTGGTCGGCGCTGAGCTTGGAATCCCACAGCAGATCCGCCATCCCGAGAATCGCGTTCATCGGAGTGCGGATCTCATGCGACATACTCGAGACAAATTCCGATTTCGCGCGTGAGGCGGCCAGTGCGGCATCGCGCGCGGCGGCGAGTTCGGACTCGATCCGTTTGCGTTCGGTGAAGTTGCGTCCGGTGGTGACCAGCAGCGGCTCGCCGTCGGCGCCGGTAATCACGCGTCCGGCGAAATCAAACGGAATCCAGTCGCCGGAGACTCCCAGCAGCCGGACTTGCGTACGCACAATCTGGCCCGGGTTCTCGAAGCTCCACTTCACCACCCGTTTTTGCTCGGCGATATCGTCGGGATGCTCCAGTTCAAAGGCGGGACGTCCCAGGACCTCCGCGGCGTGGCGGCCGATATCGTGCAGTCCCTCTCCGCCAACGAAAACCACAATACCGGCGCGGTCGACCGCGACGATCAGGTCGGACGACGCATCGATAACCGTACGTAAAAATTCGTCGCGGCGGCTGAGCTCTTCCTGCGCGCGCCGGCGCTCCGCGATATTGCGCATTGTGGCGACCAGAATCGGTTTTCCGTCGGGACCAGCCGAGACCCGGGCCATGAATTCAACCGGAACCCAACTGCCGTCGGGTCCGATAATGCGGGCTTCGGAACGAATCGGATGGCCCGGATTTTCAAACGCCGAGCTTATATTTATGGCCTGCTCGGCGGTGTTCTCGCGATGCACAAAATCGAGCGCGCTGTGCCCGACAATCTCTGCAGACGAATATCCCAGAGTGCGCGGCCCGTCACCGCCAACGAACCGGATCGTTCCCGTCGCGTCGATTGCGAGCACGGTGTCGGCCGAGATCTCGATGAGCGATCGGTAGTACTCTTCTTTACGCCGCAGATCCTGCTCGGCCAAAATGCGGTCGGTGATATCGGTCGCCACCGACATCGCACCGACGATCCGCTCATGCGCGCCGCGCACCGGCGAATACCACACCTCGAACATGTGTCCATTGAGAGTCTCGACCGCGGTCTGCGCTTTGCCGGCCAGAGCCTCGCGTGCATGGGTCGCGGTCGAGCTTTCGGGCAATACAATGTCGTAAATTGAGCGTCCCACCATCTCGTCCTGCGCTAATCCCAGTGCGGCGAGTCCGGCACCCTTGGACAGCGTTACGATCGACTTGGTGTTCATTACCGTCATCGAGACCGGCGCGTTGGCCAGGACATCCTGCAGGCGCCCGTCGGCGTAGCGGAGTTGAGTCTGCGCGCGTTTGAGGTCGCTGATATCGCGGCTTATGCCAAGCGTGCATTGCTCGCCGTCCACTTCGATAAAGACGGCGGAAATCAGAATGGTCAAAACGCGTCCGTTGCCGACGGCGACCGAGGTTTCGTGATTGCGCACCACGCCGTCGCGCAGCAGCTGTTCGCTGAACGCACGGCTCTCGGGTGAGTCGCTCCAGAAGCCAAGTTCCTCCGGGGTGCGGCCGATCACCTGATCGCGCGGGTACCCGCTCATCCGGACGAATTCGTCGTTTACTTCGAGGTAGCGCCCAGTCTCGATTCGCGTAATCGACATCGCGTCGGTACTGTATTGGAAGATGCGGCGGAACTTGTCGTCGTCGGCCGGCCGCGGGGTCGGGGATGCGGCGGCAGCGACGTCAAGGCGCTTGCGAGTCGTCGGGTTATTTTTCATAGGCGAAGCCGAACGATAGCTCCCGGCTTTGTGGGAGCAATCGCGATGCCATCGGCGGCGCATGTTTGGCGGAGCGTTGGAGGCCTCAAGACCGTCGTGGCACAGGGTCGCTCGGAATTAAGCGCGGGCCGGACGATTTGGGTCGTCTGTCGGACGGTCCGCGATGGTTCCAGATGACACGTGAGTGTCCCATTTTCGCACCGTCTGGATCGCCGCATGAGATCGGGAGGGATGGCGATTAAATGGATCACGAGCGGGCGAGACATCCGGCAGATGAGCTAAGGAGTGCGCCTTTACCCCGTCCGCGGCGCCTCCGGATGGCTTCAGCTTGACTCTGCTAAACGGTCCTAATAAGTTTCCCTTCTTAACGTCGGTTTGCCGATGTAGCTCAACGGTAGAGCAACTGATTTGTAATCAGTAGGTTGCGAGTTCGATTCTCGCCATCGGCTTGGCACGGAAGGACAGGCCTAGCGGAGAGGTTCCCGAGTGGCCAAAGGGAGCAGACTGTAAATCTGCCGGCTTATGCCTACGGAGGTTCGAATCCTCCCCTCTCCACCAGATATACTCGACGCCAGGAGAGCGGGAATAGCTCAGTTGGTAGAGCGCGAGCCTTCCAAGCTCGGGGTCGCGGGTTCGAGTCCCGTTTCCCGCTCCAAAAAAGCCTCGCGCCGGAGCCTGGCGCGATGGAAGCGTCTGGGTGAGATTGCGGAACTGGGCCCATGTAGCTCAGCCGGTAGAGCACTTCCTTGGTAAGGAAGAGGTCACGGGTTCGATTCCCGTCGTGGGCTCCAATAAAATTGATGAAAGTTCGCGTATCGCGCGCGTGAGGATCTAAAGATGGCGGCAGTAAGAGAAATAATCGGCCTGGCATGCGACGGATGCAAGCGGCGCAACTATACGACCACCAAGAACCGCAAAACGCATACCGACAAGTTTTCGATCAAAAAGTTTTGTCCGAGTTGCCGGACGCATACGCTGCACCGCGAACACAAGGTCAGCTAACCCGGGCAAACGCGGACGCGTGAAGAGCGGGTCAGTAGCTCTAATTGGCAGAGCATCGGACTCCAAATCCGAGGGTTGCAGGTTCGACCCCTGCCTGGCCCGCCAAAATATCCGCGACCGCCGCGGCTCTTGTACGGTGACGCAAAAATGGATAGCCTAAAAAGTTACCTCAACCAGGGTGTTAGTTTCGTCCAGGAATCCTGGAACGAACTTGCGAAGGTCCATTACCCGTCGCCCAAAGAAACCATGCAGGCGACGATTGTGGTTATCGCGCTGACCTTCGTGATGGCGCTGTGGCTGGGACTGGTCGATGCGGGCGCGACCCGTATCGTGCGGGCGCTTCTGAGATGAGGACACTTTTGATTTAGCAGACGCGGCCGATTTATCCGGCCGCCCGTCCTCAACCGAATTAACGCACGCCGCTTCGTAAGGCACCGATGACTGAAACTCAGACCGACAGCGCCAAAGTCAGCCCCGACTCCACCGCGAGTCCGGACTCGAAGATGAAATGGTACGTCGTGCACACGTACTCGGGCTACGAGCAGAAAGCCAAAAAGGCGCTCGAAGAACGCGTGCGCTCGATGCACATGGAAGACAGGATCGGCGAAGTGCTGGTGCCGGTCGAGCGGGTGCAGGAGCTGGGCAAGGGCGGCCAGCGCAAGATCGCCTCGCGCAAGTTCTTTCCGGGCTACATCTTTGTAAATATGGTGCTCGACGACGAAACCTGGCACGTGATCAAGAACACGCCCAAGATCACCGGCTTCGTCGGCCACAATACCGAGCCGCCTGAAGTGCCCGAGGCCGAAGCCCGCGGAATCAAGGAACAGATGGAGGAAGGGGCGCTCAGGCCCAAGCCCAAGGTTCTGTTCGAGGTCGGCGAAGCGATCAAAGTGGTGGACGGGCCGTTCCAGGACTTCAACGGCACCGTAGAAGAAGTGAAGCCCGAAAAGGGCAAGGTGCGGGTCCTGATCTCGATCTTCGGACGCGCGACTCCGGTGGAACTCGATTTTGTGCAGGTGGAGAAATCCTGAAGCATCGTCAACCTGATGCCGACTCGGCGCGCGAACCCTCGCACGCATATAAGCGGCGGTTGATTTCGACCCAGTGAGAGCGAAGTGGCAAAGAAAGTAGTCGGACAAGTAAAGCTGCAAATTCCCGCGGGCGCCGCCAATCCGTCGCCCCCGGTAGGACCCGCACTCGGACAGCGCGGCGTCAATATTATGGAGTTCTGCAAGGCGTTCAACGCGCAGACCCAAGCGATGGCGGGGCTGGTGATTCCGGTGATCATCACAGTCTATGCGGACCGCTCGTTCACCTTCGTAACCAAAAGTCCGCCCGCCTCGATACTTTTGCTCAAGGCGGCCGGAGTCGAGAAAGGCTCGCCGATGCCCAATAAGAACAAGGTCGGCAAAGTCACCCGCGCGCAGGTCGAAGAGATTGCCAAGACCAAGCTCAAGGATCTGACCGCCGCCGATCTCGCGGCGGCGGTAAATACCGTGTCCGGAACCGCGCGCTCGATGGGAATCGACGTCACCGACTGACGAGTTCGTCCACGTAGGGCGGATCACAAGGAATTATTCGCGATGGCAGGAAAGAAATATCAGGCGGCGGCCAAGATAATCGATCCGGAACGCCGCTATCCGCTCGAAGAAGCGATCAAGATGGTTGCCGGGCATAAAATCGCCAAATTCGACGAGACGGTTGAAATCGCGGTGCGCCTGGGCGTCGATCCGCGCCAGGCCGATCAGAACGTCCGCGGCACCGTCGTGCTTCCGCACGGCACCGGCAAAGTCGCCCGCGTTCTGGTGATAGCCAAGGGCGAGAAAGAGCGCGAGGCGCGCGAAGCCGGCGCCGATTTCGTCGGCAGCGACGAGATTATCAAAAAAATCCAGGAAGAAAACTGGCTCGATTTCGATCGCGTGATCGCAACCCCCGACATGATGGCGCAAGTCGGGCGCATCGGAAAGATTCTCGGACCTCGCGGCCTGATGCCCAATCCTAAAGTCGGGACCGTCACCTTCGACGTCAGCAAGGCGGTCTCCGAAGTCAAAGCGGGCAAGGTCGATTACCGGGTGGACAAGGCGGGCGTCGTGCACGCGCGAATCGGCAAACTTAGTTTCGGCGAGCAGAAGCTGCTCGATAACGTGCACGCCCTGATGTCCGCGATCGTGCGCTCCAAGCCTTCGAGCGCCAAGGGCAATTACGTCAGAAGCGTCGCGCTGTCGTCCACGATGGGACCCGGAGTCCGGGTCGATATCGCGTCGGCGCAAAAGACCGAGGCGGCGGCGGCCTAAGCTCGCGGCTCAATTATCAGGAACCTGATTCAGGCGATGAGAAAAGAACAAAAGACCTCGGTGGTAAAAGCTCTGCGCGATCGTTTTGGAAGCGCCAGTATCGCGCTGGTCTCTGAATATAAAGGGATGAACGCGGGCGAGACCGCCGAGATGCGGCGCAAGATCCGCGCGGTTCGCGGCGAGATGAAAGTCGCGAAAAACTCGCTGGTGCGCCGCGCGATCGAAGGGACCGCGTACGCTCCGCTGGGCGAAAAGCTCGGCGGTCCGGTCGGACTTATCCTGACTGAGAGCGATCCGGTCGAGCTGGTCAAAACTATCGTCGGCTTCAAAGATCTGGGCGACAAGTTCAAGCTGCGCGGCGCCGTGATGGCCGGGCAGACGCTCACGGCCGAGGAGATCAATACGCTCGCGACGCTGCCGCCCAAGGCAGTCGTGATGGCGCAGCTTTTGGGGTTGCTCAATGCCCCCGCGACGCAACTGGTGCGCCTCATCAACGAGCCGGGCTCGATGCTCGCGCGGGCGATCGACGCGATCGGAAAAAAGAACGGCGACGCGGCGCCCGCGGCCGCACCATCAGCACCGGCGGCTCCGGATGCATCGCCGGCTGCGTCGGCGGCGCCTGAGGCAGCACCGGAGTAACCGGCGCGGAGAGATTATACGCCGGGCTGCGCAATAGCCGGCAGAGAGTTTAGGCAGGAAATCAGGCTTCCGGGGCGCTCCCACATCCGTCCCCGCACGCCACTCACTCAAGGAGAGAACGGAACAATGT
>Ga0307373_10010135_pt1 | contig 13938 bp, 13 predicted proteins | sample OX2MG_FD_202534 | JGI IMG/M metagenome (GOLD analysis project Ga0307373, IMG submission 202534) | Soil microbial communities from Risofladan, Vaasa, Finland - OX-2 | ecosystem: Environmental > Terrestrial > Soil > Coastal area > Acid sulfate soil | place: Finland: Risofladan, Vaasa | collected... | reverse complement strand
CCATCATCTTGGGGCCAAGATGATGGGGTTCGACCCGATGTCGATCCCGTTCATCCGCCTTGCGCACGAAGCGGGCCTTGGCGTCGGAAACCCCAGCGAGATCACCGTCGAAGGGCTGGATATCAGCCGAGTGAACTTTGGCTTCAGCAAGGATGAGGACACATTCGTGTCCTGGGGGCAGAAGCAGATCTACTGGGGCAAGCTCCATCGCTTCGAAAAGACACTGTTGCGGACGCCAATCGTGCCCTGGAGCTTCTTCGCCAGCAATGTCTACCACAACTACTACTGGTATCCACTGCTGGGCAAGCGGCGCATCGGCAAGATGATGGACACGGAGTGGGGCAAGCTATTCAAGAGCTACTGAGGTGCGCGGGGGCGCCTAACGGCCGCGGGCGCGAGCGATCCTTCCGGTTGGACAAGGCGCGTGGGGGAGGACAACAATCCCCGCGGGAGGCGTCCAAATGACTACCATCGACCCCACGGAGATTCCCCTGGAGCAGCCAGCCATGTACGACTGGCCGAAGATCGTGGAAGAGCTCAACACGCTGTTGCGGCTGAAGACCACGCCCATCGGCATGAAGATGTTCGCCACGGTTGCGGAGATGGAGGCGGTGCCGCGGATGCGCCGCCCCAACGGTACCATCCACACGACTGACCAGATCGTGGCGCAGGCGGCGCGCCTGGGTTGGACGGTCGGCATCACGAACGATGACCTCGTTGGGGCACAGTGCGGCGCGGTCATCGGGCTGCACCCGCGGGACGAGCGCTGGCTTTCGGGAAAGAACATGGCGGGCGTCTGGTTCGAGACGATCGAAGACTCGGCCGCCCACCAGGCCGCGATGGACACCGTCCCCTTCGGCCAGTTCGAGGCTATGGCAGTCTCGCCACTGGTCTCGGGCAGGCTGGACCCGCCCGACATTTGCCTGATCTATGCCACGCCAGGGCAGATGATCATTTTTATCAATGGGCTGCAGTGGAGCGGATACCGCAAGTTCGAGTGGAGTGCGGTGGGCGAATCGGCATGCGCGGATTCCTGGGGGCGTGCCCTCGCGACGGGCGAACCAAGCCTGGCAATCCCCTGCTTCGCCGAACGGCGATATGGCGGGGTGCTCGATGACGAGCTGCTGATGGCGCTGCCACCGAAGTACCTGCCCCGCGCGATCGCCGGAATGAAGCGGCTGGCAGGAAACGGCCTGCGCTACCCAATACCCCAATACGGGATCCAGTCGGACGCGCGAGCAGGGCTGGCGGTGAGTTACGGCGAGCGGTGAGGGGGGCGGCGCTGCCGGGTGGTTTATGTGAGGAAAATCACATGAAGGCCGATCGGTCTCTCCTGGGTAGGCCGGTCGGACGTGCGCCGCATTGCCAACCGTGAGAGGCTACCAAACGGAGCCAACACTGACACACCGGATGGCTTCGGGGGTATTTTTTGAAAAGAGCCGCATCTCTGCGACGACTTCGCTGGGTGGCCACCTCGGCCTTCCTCGCCATTACCGCGGCGGCAATGTTCGCCACAGCCTGCAGTTCGAGTGGCACAACGGCCGCGACTGCCGTCTACACGGAGCCACTTTCGGCGCCACCGACGGTGCCAGCGCCAACGCCTCGCGGGACGGACAAGGTCATCGTGAACCTCGTCGCAGTGGAACAGACCGTCGAAATTGCCCCGGGCGTCACCTACGACACCTGGACCTTCAACGGCTCCGTCCCGGGGCCGATGATCCGCGCGCGGGTGGGCGAAACGGTCGAAGTGCATTTGAAGAACCTCGCGACCAACACGCAGACACACAGCATTGACCTGCATGCGGTGACCGGACCCGGCGGTGGCGCAGGTGTGACCACGGTCGCGCCGGGGCAGGAGAAGTCCTTCACGTTCAAAGCGCTTTCGGCCGGGCTGTTCGTCTACCACTGCGCCTCGGGGATAGTCGCCGACCACATCGCGAGCGGCATGTATGGCGCCATCCTGATCGACCCGGTGAACGGCCAGGACACTGTCAACCATGAGTACTACGTCGGCCAGAGCGAGTTCTACACGACCGGTGCGACGAACGCGAAGGGCATGCAGAGCATGGACATGACGAAGATGTTCAACGAGCAGCCGCCCTACGTCGTCTTCAACGGCGACACGAAGTCATTGATCGGCGACAAGGCGCTCCAGGCGCAGGTTGGCGACACGGTCCGCATCTATTTCGCGAACGGCGGCCCGAACCTGACTTCCAGCTTCCACACGATCGGCGAGATCTTTGACAAGGCTTGGTATGCGGGCTCCCTGGAGAGCCCTCCGTTGCGGGGGATCCAGACTATTACGGTTGCCCCGGGCAGCGCGACGATCGTGGAGTTCAAGGTCGAGGTGCCGGGTGACTACAAGCTCGTGGACCACGCGATCATCCGGGTATCGGAGGGCGCCGTAGGCATCCTCCACGTGACGGGTGCTGCGAACCCATCGATCTTCAACCCGATCACGAGCGCTACCGGCACGGCGACCGGTGCAGCCGCGGCCCCTTCGCCAGCAGCCACCTCGGCCGCACCAACGGCAACCACGGCGCCGGCCACCAGCCCAACCACCGCCGCTTCCGCGACGACCGGGACGGCGGCGCCGGGCACGCTCACACAGGTGATGAAGGACAACTTCTTTGAGACGACGAGCTTCACAGTCGCGCTGGGGGCAAAGGTAACGTTCCAGTTGGACAACCAGGGCAAGGTGTTCCACAACATGACCATCGCACCGGCCGACGGGAACTTCGACAGCGCCCAGGCGGTGACATCAGTCCCGCAGCTTATCCCGGCGGGGAAGACAGGGACGCTGACGTGGCAGGCACCGAACGCCGCCGGCACGTTCAAGTTCCGCTGTGATGTCCACCCGGACCAGATGACGGGGACAATAACGGTCAAGTAGCGCGAACCTCCTCCTCGCGCGCGGCCGTCCAGTGCCCCGCTTCTCACAAGGAAGCGGGGCACTGCGGCGTCCGGAGGATCAAGGCCGCATCCTCACCAGGGCTCGTGGCACGGAGCCAGCGGAGGCCACGCCGGCGAGCAGCATCGCCATGCGTAGCTCTTCTCGCAGAAGTTCGAACACCTGCGCGGCGCCAGCCTCGCCGGCATATGCGAGGCCCCAGAGGTATGGACGCCCGACGAGCACCGCCCGCGCACCGAACGCGAGCGCCTTGAGGACATCGGCGCCGCGGCGGAAGCCTCCATCGACATAGACTTCAGCACGCCCGGCTACGGCTTCGACGCACTCTTCAAGTACGTCGATGGTTGCGGGGACGCCATCGAGCTGGCGGCCGCCATGGTTCGAAACGATGATCGCAGCCGCTCCTGCTTCCACGGCCAGGGAGGCGTCTTCAGCGGTGAGGATCCCTTTGATCACCAGCGGCATGGTCGTGATGGAACGGAGCCAGCCGATGTCGCTCCAGGCGATGGCGCGCTCGTACTGTCCGGCAGTGTAGGCATGCAGCGAGGCGCCCTCCGCCAGCGACGGCATGCCAGCGGCGGACGCACCGCTGAAGTTGGCAAGCGTGAGGCCGGGGGGTAGCGCGAACGCACTGCGAATGTCGCGCTCGCGGCGGCCCGCCTGCACACAGTCGACGGTCAGGCAAAGGGCGCGATAGCCCGCCCGCTCCGCGCGGCGCACGAGCGCTTCCGTGATGGCGCGATCGCGGAAGATGTAGAGCTGAAACCAGAGCGGCCCGGCCGCTGCGGCGGCGGTTGCTTCGAGCGAAACGGTGGCCATGGTGCTTGCAACGAGCAGCGTCCCTGCTGCTGCTGCTGCTCGTGCCGACGCCACTTCGCCCTCCGCGCAGCAGAGGCGATGAAAACCCGCCGGAGCCAGCATCACGGGCAACGAGATGGTCGTCCCGAGCACGCTGGTGGTCAGGTCTGGCTCCGAGACGCCGGTGAGCACGCGAGGCCGCAGCAGGACCCGCTCGAAGGCATCGCAGTTGGCTCGCAGCGTCACCTCATCCTCGGCGCCACCGGCGACATAGTCGTAAGTTGCTGCGGGAAGTTTTTCGCGGGCGAGTGCTTCGAATTCGCGCAGGTTGATGGGCAGCACGTGGGGATTGTAGCGGCTGGCAGGCTGCGTGTTGCTGCCGCGAGCATCCTGAGGCAGGTGGCACTGAATCGAAAAAGCAGGCACAATCGTGTCCCGCGTAAGCGGAGCCAACGACTGGAGCAGCCCATGACCATCACGCACCGCACGGTCCAGACGAACGGCATCAACATGCACATCGCGGAGGCGGGCGAGGGGCCGCTGGTGATTATGTGTCACGGCTGGCCAGAATCGTGGTATTCGTGGCGGCACCAGTTGCAGGCGCTGGGCGAGGCGGGCTTCCACGCGGTGGCACCGGACCAGCGCGGCTATGGACAGACGGATAAGCCCGAAGCGATCGACCAGTACACACAGTTCCACATGATCGGCGACGTCATCGGGTTGATGGATGCGCTGGGCGAGGAGACCGCTGTGATCGCGGGGCACGACTGGGGCGCGCCGATCGCCTGGAACACGGCGCTGCTGCGGCCGGACCGCATCCGCGCGGTCATCGGGCTAAGCGTGCCCTACATGCCGCGCGCGAGCACGGCAAAGCCCGCTGCCGGGGATGCGATGGGCTGGGGCGGGCCGGTGCGGCCGACCGAGAGTATGAAGGCGGCGTTCGGCGACTTCTTCTTCTACCAGCTCTATTTCCAGACGCCGGGCGTGGCGGAGCACGAGCTGCAGAAGGATGTGAAGCGTTCGCTACGGCTGACGCTGGTTGGGGCGAGCGGCGATGCGCCGGTGCGGGCGCCGATGCCTCTGCCGAGCAGCGCCGGCTTCCTGGACCAGATGGAGGAGCCGAAGGAGCTGCCGGATTGGCTGAGCGAAGCTGACCTCGACTACTTCACGAAGGAGTTCGAGGGTGCGGGCTTCCGCGGGGGGTTGAACTGGTATCGCAACATCGACCGCAACTGGGAGCTCACGGCGGCATTCGCGGGGGCGAAGATCACTCAGCCGGCCCTGTTCATGGCCGGTGACCGCGATGTGGTGGTGGCGATGGTGGGCGCAGCGATCAACGAGCTGGAGAAGAGCGTCCCGAACCTGCGCAAGAAGGTGATGCTCCCGGGCTGTGGCCACTGGACGCAGCAGGAGCGGGCGAAGGAAGTGAACGAGGAGATGCTGGCGTTCCTGCGGGGCTTGTGAGCGGGCCGTGGCCTGATCTCGGACGGTGCATTAACTCACGCTCACGAGGACCGAAGCAAGGAGCATTACGCAAGCGAACGCGGACGCCTTTGCAAGGGACGCGCGGCCAATCCGGCCGCCGCCGCCGCAACCGCAAGGCTGGCCGCGAGCGCGCTGGTAGACGACGCTGTGTCCAAGGGCCAACGCAGTTGCGAAGACAGCCGCGAGCGGTGCTACGAATACAAGTCTCAACGGTGCCAGCAACGCACTGACCGATAGCACCGCGCCCAGCGTGAGCTCGATATATGGGAAGACCCAGGCGAAGACGCGACCCCTCCGAAGACTGAACACTCCCCATGCGAGTACGACTTTCAGAAACGCGTACCGATCGCGCAGCTTTGTGGTAGCGGACAAGGCCAGCGCGAGACCGACCGCACCGCAGATCCAGCGGAGACACGTCGCCTCCACGAAGCTAAAGCTTCACCGGATAGAACCGGTAATTCTGTGCGCCCGGATAGTCGTGGGGTGCATCGCCGCCATCCTTCAGGATTTCAATGGATGGAGAGAGCACCGTCAGCCAATCGACGATGCGGTAGCCGGAGCCGGCTATCATTTTCACGGTGAGCAGGTACACCGGCCGCCCGGGCAACGTCTGCGGCAGCCCGCTCGCCATGATGACAAACTGATCTGTACAGGAAGGGCTATCAGCTTTGGGGCAGCCGATGCCGAAGACGCGGTTGTCAGCACCGCCGTAGCCGTCGGAAGCCGGACGGGGGGGTTGGAAGACGCTGATTCGCCAGTTGGTCCACCGATGCGAAGCCAGAGCGGCTCTGATTCGAGGTACGGTACCCGGTCCGGCTTTCGCCCTGTTGGGCACCTTCGCAAAGCGGGAAGGGGCCCCCGATAGCGGTCGGCTCCGGGCCGGGGCATGTTACGGTGACCGCTTCTGAGATCGTGCCGGCGGCGGCAACATCCCGCTGCCGGAGGGAGCGTTCCGCGGATGACGCGAATGAACAGACAGCCGCGAACTTCGTACAGTCGAATTGCCCTGCAGGTGCGGCTCCCGACACAGCGGCCGTTGCGGGCGGCGTCGCGGGCGTGGAAGACGGCGGTCGCTCGGCAGCCCCGCCGCATGCCACCGCGAACGCGGCAACGACCACGATAGTCGCCACGGCGAACAATGCCGCGGCACGCGTTAAGGACTTCATGGCAGATACAGCTCGTACACCCAAGTGCTATTGTAAAATGCCCAGGGGCTTCCGCATCCTTCAAGGCCCGTGTTGTACCCCGCTCCGGCCGGCGGCGTGACGCCCTGCCGGATCTCCATGTGGACGTGGCGGGCTGTGTAGCAGGAATAACAAGCGCAGGGATTACACGTGCAGACACCTGGGGTCCAGCCGATGTACTGGCCCGACGCATTATTATAGATGCCATTTGCGATCGGGCTGTCTACGTGGCCGAAGCGCGCTGTGGCAATGTAGCTGCCACCGGCGTTTGGGAGGGTGAACATTTCGATATCTACTGCAACATTCCAAGGCACTCCTGGACTCACCGCACACACGTTCGAACGCTGGGTCGTGCGAATACTTTGCACGTTTGATGAGCCCCAGAAGTTGTGCTTCGGAACTGGGCCCAATGTATCGCGTGCCAGTCGGTTCCTACAACCTCGAATTTCGGCCCGTCCGATCGGAGGTGGCAATCAAAGCTGGTGCCTCTTGGTCCATTCGCACGCCGCCTCGGTGCGAGTCCTTGCCCCGACTTTCCGGAGGATGTCGCGAAGGTCAGGCCCAGAGCGAGGGCGATTTCCTTGTTGGAGTCGCCTCTCGCAACGCATTGCATGACCTGGCACTCACGGGATGTCAGGCTGTCGTATGGGTCCTGGTGCATCTTCGCCTCGATCCTTTCTGCGCCAAGCGGGGGCGTTCGCCTTACCCGCTCGATGTGACGGGCAGTATAGGGCACCTGTCGAGGGCCTCTGATTGCCTTAACGCCAGGCAGCCCGCATTAGTTCCCGGCCGCCAGCGGGAAGGGCGGCGAGCCTCGAAAACTCGCGATTCGACCCTGGAAATGGTAAACTTACCCTAGCGATTTCGGATGCGGCACGGTGCTGCCCATCCTCCCGGAGTGCCTGTGTCCATCGAACCCACGTCCAACGTCCGCCCGGTCATGATCGAACAGGAGATGCGCTCCAGCTATCTCGACTATGCGATGAGCGTCATCGTCGCGCGGGCACTGCCGGATGTGCGCGATGGCCTCAAGCCGGTGCAGCGCAAGATCCTCTGGGGCATGTTCGATAGCGGCGCGCGCGCCGGCACGGGCTACCGCAAATCGGCCGGCATCGTCGGCGATGTCATGGGCCGCTACCACCCGCACGGCGACGGCCCGGTCTATGAGGCCATGGTGCGCATGGCGCAGGACTTCTCGCTGCGTTACCCGATGGTCGATGGCCAGGGCAACTTCGGGAGCGTTGATGGCGACCCACCGGCGGCGATGCGCTACACGGAAGCGCGCATGTCGCCCATCGCCGAAGAGATGGTCGCCGACATCGACCAGAACACGGTCGACTTCCAGGACAACTACGACGGCCGCCACCGCGAGCCGACGATCATGCCCTCCCGCATCCCGAACCTGTTGCTCAACGGGTCGACGGGCATCGCCGTGGGCATGGCAACGAACATCCCTCCGCACAACCTCGGCGAACTGTGCGATGCGATGGCGATGCTCATCGACAACCCCCAGGCGACGCTCGATGACCTCCTCACCGTCGTGAAAGGCCCGGACTTCCCGACACACGGCATCGCACTCGTCGGCAAGGACAGCGAACAGGTGCGGCTGGCCTATGGCGAGGGCCACGGCCGCATCGTCATGCACGCCCGCACCACCATCGAAGAAGAGGGCGCGCGCGGCGGCCGCACGCAAATCGTCGTCACTGAGCTGCCCTACCAGGTGAACAAGGCGACGCTCGTCGAGAAGATCGCCGACCTCGTGCGCGACCGCAAGATCGAAGGGATCGCGGACCTGCGGGACGAATCCGGCCGCGACGGCATGCGCATCGTCATCGTCCTGAAGAAGGACGGATCGACGACACAGATTAAGAACCTCCTCTTCAAGCACACGGCGATGCGGTCGACCTTCTCGGTGAACATGATGGTGATCGCCGATGGCGCGCCGCGGCGGGTGGGGCTGAAGAAGGCGTTGGAACTGTTCATCGCCCACCGCCACGACGTGATCAAGCGGCGTTCGGAATACCAGCTCGAGAAGGCGAAGGAGCGGGCCCACGTCCTCGAAGGGCTGCTCAAGGCGATCGAGATGCTGGACGCGGTGATCGCGACGATTCGCGCCTCGGATTCGGCCCAGAATGCGCTGGACCTGCTGCAGGGCACGGGCCTCGTTATCCTCGAAAGGCTGCCCGCCGGCAACCGTGCACTGGCGAGGCTGGCGGCGGCGAACCCATTCACGTTCACGGAGGTCCAGGCGCGCGCCATCCTCGATATGCAGCTGCGGCGGCTGGCGGCGCTGGAACGGCAAGCGCTGCAATCGGAATACGACGAGATCCAGGCGAAGATCGCATACCTGGAAGACCTCCTCGCCAACCCGCACAAGATCGACATCCTCGTTAAAGAGGATGCGATGGAGATCAAGAAGAAGTATGGCGATCAGCGCCGCACGGAGATCGTGGAGGCCGACGCCGAGGATTTCCGCGAAGAGGACCTCGTCGCCCACGAAGAGAGCGTGCTCACGCTGAGCATCCGCAACTACATCAAGCGCATGCCGCTGGAAGAGTTCCGGCGCCAGCGCCGGGGAGGGACAGGTGCACGCGGGGCGCCGGTGCGGGAAGAAGACGCCATCATGAAGCTGGTGGTCTGCGATACACACGACAACCTGCTCTTCTTCACGGACCAGGGGAAGGTCTACCACCTGCACGCATATGACATCCCCGATTCGAAGAAGCAGGCGAAGGGTACCTTCATCACGAACCTGATCGAGATGGACGCCGGTGAGCGCGTGACGGCGATCGTTGTCGTCAAGGACTACGAGCGTGACTACATGCTGCTGGCGACCCGGAACGGCGTGATCAAGAAGACGCTTCTGAAGGAGTTCGAAGAGGTGCGCCGCAACGGCAAGATCGCCATGCGGCTGGATGATGGCGACCAATTCATCGCTGCCCGGCTGGCCACGAACGAGACGAACGTGCTGCTCGTTTCGAGCGGGGGCCAGGCCATCCGCTTCAAGATTGACGACCTGCGCGAGGCAAGCCGGACGAGCGGTGGCGTGCGTGGGATGAAGCTCGCGAAGGGCGGCTATATCGTCGGCGTGGAGACCCTCGACGACGGCAACGAGCTGCTGGCGATCACCGAGCGCGGCTTCGGCAAGCGCACGCTGCTGAGCGAATATCCGGTGCAGGGGCGCGGCGGCCAGGGTGTGAAGACGCTCAATATCACGGAGCGCACGGGCGATGTCGCGGCCTGCCGGATCGTCGACCCGGGGCAGGAGTTGATGCTTGTCTCGCGCGATGGCGTCGTGATCCGGACGCGGGTGGACACGATCAGTCGGCTGGGCCGGAACACGCAGGGCGTGACTGTGATGCGCGTCGGCGAAGGTGACCAGGTTTCGAGCATTGCCGCCTTCACGATGAACGACGAAACGGCGACCCGCGCCGAACGGCGCGCAACCTCGCTCGAAGAGGGCGCCGGCCAGGCCACGGGACCGAAGCGCGTCCCGCTCAACGGCACCCTCCCACTCGACTTCGACGAGGACGAAGAGGACGGCCACGTGGACGAAGCGGAGGGCGAGGAGTAGCGAGCCTCGCCCCCGGTTGGCAGCATTCGCAGCTCAGTGTCCGGTGTAATGAGGCGTGCGCTTTTCGCGGAATGCGGCGATCGATTCGCGCGCGTCGTTCGCAGCCTGGCGGCCGATGCCGATGGCGCGGATCTCGTAGCGCAACTGCTCTTCGAACATGTGGTCGAGGCTGCGCTGGACGGAACGCTTCGACATCATGGCGGCGAGCGGCGGGAAGGCGGCAATCTGGCGCGCTATCGCCTGGGCTGTGTCGCGCAGTTCGGGGTGCGGGACGAGGCGTTGAAGGAGGCCCATGGAGAGCGCTTCGTCGGGGCCGACTGCACGGCTGGTGAGGATGAGGTCGAGCGCGTTACCGGTGCCAACGATGCGAGGGAGGAAATAGGTCATGCCCGCATCCGGGGCGAGGGCACGTTCGATGAAGACGGTCTTGAAGCGCGTGTGCTCGCTGCCGACCCGGATGTCACAGGCAAGCGCGAGCGACATGCCAGCACCGGCCGCGACGCCATTGACGGCGGCGATCGAGGGTTTGTCGATGAGGTAGACGGCCCGGGCCTGGCGTCCGACCCAGCTATCTTCGTCCAACATCTCCTGCCAGGACGGTTCGGGGGCACCTTCCGGGCGCGGGCCTGTGAGGTCGGCGCCCGAACAGAAGCCGCGCCCGGCGCCTGTCCAGACGATTGCACGGACGGAGTCGTCGTTTTTGAGCTGGGAGCAGACGTCCAGCATCTCCTGCTGGAGGCCGCGGTTGAGTGCGTTGAGCTTTTCGGGACGGTTGAGGGTGACGGTAGCGACGTGGTCTTCGATATCGAGGATGAGTTCGTTATACATGCCGGGAAGTGAACTCCTTCCACGCAGCCGCTGCAAGCACTTCTTGCCGAAGGCGGCGTGGCAAACGGAAAGCGGGCCCATGATGGGCCCGCTTTCCGCGCGCGGTGTGCCCTCGCTCAGTGTTTGCCGTGGCCGTTGGCCGGCCCGTGGCCGTTCCCGGTTGTGCTGGAATCCATCACGGATGTGGTGGATGTGGAGCCGGCCGCCGCTGCCGAGGGGCTGGCAGTCGCAGCCACGTGCCCATGCAGTCCGTTCTGCCGGTGGCCGCCGCTGTTGCCAACGGTGCACCCGATGGGCCCGCCGGGTGCTGGTGTCCGTCCCGCCGCGAAAAGGACGTCATCGCAGCCTTTGCCATTCGCGTGCGGGTCCTGGGCTGTCGCGCCCGGCGAGGGGCTGGCCGAGGGCGAAGCTGAGGCTGTGACGGTGGCGGTGGCGGATTTGGCGCCATGGTCGAGGCCGTTCTGCCGGTGCGGGCCGCTGTTACCAACGGTGCAGCCAACGGGACCGCCGGGGCCAGGCGTGGCAGTGGCAGCGAAGAGGACATCGTCACAGCCATGTCCATTGGCGTGCGCGGCCTGAGCCTGGGCTGTGCCGTCTAGCGGCGGAGTCGGAGTGACCGTCGCGTTGGTGGTACCGGACATCGCCTGCTCGGTGGGCTGTGTCGCCGAACTGTTGCGAGAGTCGACTTCGGTGGTTGATTGTTCACGCGCCAGCTCCTGGGTGGAGACAGCCCCGGCAATAGTGGCAGTGGAGGTGGTGCCTTGCGGATTGGACGCGGGGAGCGTCCCTGCTAGCGCGAAAGCGGCCGTCATGGCCATGAGCGGCGCTGCCAGCGCGAGCGCAGCGAAGCCCGCTTTGCGCGTGAGTAGCCGGGCCGGAACGAATTGCAGGAACCGAATCGTGATTCGCTTCAAAAGCTGTGCCCCTTCTTTCACTTGGGTGGAGTGGAGCCCGAAAGGCTCCTACTGGCGGGCACCCTGCACGCGGGGCGGCGTGGCCGGTGCGATGTCCACCTATGAGACTTGCAACGCATGTCTGTTGCTACGGCCGCCGGTGAACGGCGAAGGCCAGTTTGGTAAAACGTCTGCAAATCTTCCCGGGGATTCGGGGCCGGGGCCAAGGACAGCCTAGTCTGCGCGCCATTCCCCGGACTTGCCGCCGCGCTTCTCGAGCAGGCGCACGCCGTCGACAGACATGCCGCGGTCAACCGCCTTACACATGTCGTAGACCGTCAATGCAGCGACGGCGACGGCGGTCAGCGCCTCCATCTCGACGCCGGTCTTGCCGGTTGTCTTCACGGTGGCGACGATGCGCAGCCGTGCGCTGCTTGCCCCCGGCTCCGGTTCGATGCCAAGCGCGACGCCGGTGATGGCGAGGGGGTGGCACATCGGGATCAGGGCGCTCGTCTGCTTGGCGGCCATGATGCCGGCCACGCGGGCGACGGCGATGACATCGCCCTTGGGGATACCGCCGCGCTGGATGAGGGCGAGGGTCGCGGGGAGCATGTGGACAAAGCCCTCGGCGATGGCCTCGCGGGCAGTATCGGGTTTGTCTGAGACATCGACCATGCGGGCAGCGCCGCTGGCATCGAGGTGCGAGAGTTCGCCCCCGGTGCCGGCCGGGCCGCCAGGAGTTGTACGCCGGACGGCGCGCCTATCCATGGTGGCGTCGCCACATGTAGGACTCATAGCCATAGACAAGGGCGTAGGCTGCGGCGCCAGCGATCAGTCCGCCCGGCACTCCAGCCCAGGAGGTGATCCAGGTATCACTCGCGATGATGCCGATAGCGGCGGCGGGAAGAAAGGCAAAGAAGGCGGCGCGGCGCCGTTCTGTTTCAAATTGCTGGCGCAGGCGAGAGTTGGTCAGGCGGGACTTGCTGCGGGCCACGGGGACAGTCTATCTCCGTGCGCGCCTTCGGGCTGCACCCGACCGGGCGCCAGATATACGCAGCACCCGCTCATCACGACTTCGCCCAGTCCACATCACCGTGCAGATCCGCGTCGTGGCCTTTCGACGCGAAGACGGCGTACTCCGCCTTGCTGGCACCGATCGTCGCACGGGTACCGTGGCCAGGGTAGATGGTCGTGTCGTCCGGGAGTGTGTGGAGGTGCGCAGTAATCGACGCGATCTCCTGCTGGAGGTCCGCATGAGTGCGCGAATGGCCGGGGCCGCCCGGGAAGAGGGTGTCGCCGACGAAGGCGTGCTTGCCGTGGACGAAGGTCGTGCTCCCAGGAGTGTGGCCGGGGACGCTCAACACCCGAAAGCTGAGGTTCCCCACCCTGACCTCGCCCCCGTGAGACACCGGTTCGTCGAGCTGGCCGGGCTTGAGCCAGGGCTCGTTGGCATCGGCATAGACGAGGCAGTTGTAGCGCTCCTTGAGCGCATCGATACTCGCGGTATGGTCGCCGTGCGAGTGCGTGAGGAGGATTTTCGAGGGGCGGACGCCGGCTGACTCGGCGGCCTCGATGCTCTTCTCAACCTCGTCGGGAGCGTCGATGAAGGCGGCCTCGTTCGTGGAACGGTCGACGACGACATAGATGTTGTTGGCAAAGCCCGCGGGCCCTGCGACGACGACCTGAAAGTTGCCATCGAAAATGGTTTCCATCTGAGGTCTCCTCCGGGAGTGGGGTTACTCTGCGCGAGTTTAGCGGTTCGGCAGGCGGGCGCGTATGGTGCGGATTCTGTCATGCAAAAGCGCGTCTCAGGTATGATGCCGCGGATGGAGGTGGCTGATGCCGGGACCCGGCCAATCCAGGCGTGTGATTGGTGGATCGCTGTTCGCGGTCGTCGTGGTGAGCCTGACGGTGCTGGTGATCACGATGATCGCCGTCATTGCATTCACGGCGTTCCGGGGAGACGGCACGCAACCGGGCGATGCGGTGATCGCGGCGGCCAGCGGGACGCGGCCAGCAGGCGTGGTGTTACCCGACCCCACGCTCACGCCCGGTGGGACGTTCAATGCGACTGTCAGCCAGATCTGTACACCCGGGTACTCGAAGAGCGTGCGCGATGTGAGCACGGCCACGAAGAACCGCGTCTATGCGGAGTATCACATCACCCACCGCGCACCGGGCGAATATGAGGTGGACCACCTGATCCCGCTCGAAATCGGTGGTTCGAACGACATCAAGAACCTGTTCCCACAGCCAGCGGAGCCA
>Ga0307373_10010134_pt1 | contig 13938 bp, 19 predicted proteins | sample OX2MG_FD_202534 | JGI IMG/M metagenome (GOLD analysis project Ga0307373, IMG submission 202534) | Soil microbial communities from Risofladan, Vaasa, Finland - OX-2 | ecosystem: Environmental > Terrestrial > Soil > Coastal area > Acid sulfate soil | place: Finland: Risofladan, Vaasa | collected... | reverse complement strand
CGGTGATCACCAGCCGCAAGCTGCCGAGCCAGGCTTTGCCGCTGATCACCCTGATCGGGATCGAAAGCGGCCTGGCGCTGATGGTCGGCGGGTTCTGCGCCCTTGGCCGCAGTGCCTGGGCGGGGTTGCTGCTGCCGGTCGGGGGAGTGCTGGTGATCGTCGCGCTGCTGGTGGGCGGCGCCACCTTGCTGGTACCGCTGGCGGCGAAGCGGCCGGTGCCGCTCAGCGCGCGCTTCGTCCTCGCCGGCCTCGGGTTCCTGCTGCTCACGGTCCTGCTCGGCCTCAGCTTCGCGCTGGCCCTGACGGTGCCGGCCGCCGGCGCGGCGCTGGCGCCGTTGCTGACGGACGGCGTGGGCTATCACGCCCTGGCCGGGTTCGGCGGCTGGTTCACCCTGACCGCGATCGGCGTCTCCTACGAATTGCTGCCGATGTTCATGCTTGCCCCGCATGAGCGGGGTGCGCTCGGCGCCTCGGTGCTGTGGGTCGGGTTGGGCGGCTTCCTGGCCGCGTTCGCGGCCGGCCTGGCGGCGACCGTCTGGCCCGCTGCCTGGATCGCCGCGCTGGAGCAGGCGGGGCGGCTCGCCATCGCGCTGGCGCTCGGCCTCTATCTGGCCGACGTGGTGCGGCTGTATCGCGGCCGGCGGCGGCGGCAGATTGAGCTGCACAACCGCGCCGCGATCGGCGCGTTCGTCGCCCTCGGGCTTGGCACGCTGCTCGCCGTTGGCGCGGTCGTCACGGACCGGTTGGCGGCGTTGGCGCCGAGCCTCGTGCTGCTGGTGATGCTGGGCTGGTTGAGCGGGCTCGGGCTGACCCAGCTCTACAAGGTCGTTGCGTTCCTGTCGTGGCTGTCGCGTTACGGCGGCCGGCTCGGACGCGGTCCCGTGCCGCGGGTGCAGGATCTGGTGAACGAGCCCGGCACGGTCGGCTTCTTCGTCCTTTATTTCGCCGCGATCGCGGTGGCCGCCGGCGCCGCCGCGTTTGGCCTGTCCGACGTGATCCGTGGTGCGCTCGCGTTCGCGCTGCTCGCGGTTCTGCTGCTGGCGCGAGAATACGCCCGCGCCTGGCGTGCGGTCTATGCGCGCGCGGCCCCCGCGGCCGTCCCCCGTTCCCCCATCGCTCCTGGTCCGGAAGGAATCCGCCGATGACCCAAGCCGCTCCCCTCACGCTCGACGTGCGCCCCGAGCTGCGCACCGGCGGCGAGCCGTTCCCGCGCATCATGCAGGCGGTCGCGAGCCTCGAACCCGGCCAGACGCTCCGCCTGCTGGCGACCTTCGAACCGATCCCGCTCTATGCCGTGCTCGGCCGCAAGGGCCTGGCGCATCGTGCCATCCATCACGGGGAGGAAGACTGGGAAATCCTGTTCACATCCGATCCGGATGCCGCGACCGCGCCGCGTCCACTCCGGCCGGTCGCCGGCAGCCACGCCGGCGGCGGGTTGGGCTGGCCGGCGCCGAAGCAGAGCCTCGACAACCGTGATCTGCAGCCGCCCGAGCCGATGGTGCGCATCCTCTCCGCGTTGGAACAACTCGCCCCGGGCGAGGTGATCGAGGCCTGGAACGATCGCGAACCGCTGCTGCTCTACCCGGAACTGGAGGCGCGCGGCGCGACGATCCAGGTGAGCCGGGAACCTGCCGGCGTGCGGCTGTTGATCCGGCGCGGAGACTGAACCGATGGACCAGCCCGCCCCGCCGCTGACCGACACGCTGCTGCGCGATGCGCTGCATGACGTGATCGATCCGGAACTTGGCTACAACATCGTCGATCTCGGCCTGGTGTACGGCATCGCCATCGACGATGGTCTGGTCGATGTCACCATGACGATGACGACCCCCGGCTGCCCGGCGCAGGACTACATCGTGGGCGGCGTGGAGCAACGCCTGGCCGCCGAGCCCGGCGTCACCGGCGTGTTCGTCAGCGTGGTATGGGACCCCGCCTGGTCGCCTCGACTGATGTCGTCGGCGGCGAAGGCGCATTTCCGCATCCGCGAGGATGCGGAATGACCGCCCCCGGTGCCGTCACCGATGAGATCGGCGGCCTCAACCGCCTGCTGGTCCGGGCGCTGCTCGCGCTTGCCCGCGCGGGCGGCGCCGAGGACGCCTGTCGTATCGCCGCGCGCGGCTGGTCCCTGCTGCGTCACCGTCACGCCAGGGAAGCCGAACGGCTGACCGCGGCGCTGCACACCCTGGCCCGCGAGGTCAGGCTTGATCCCCCCAACCAAGGAGACACAGACCATGGCTGACAGTTCCGTTCTCGATGTGCGCACGCTGGTTCCCGCCGAGCGGCACCGGCGCATCTTTGCCACCTATGAGGCGTTGGCGGCCGGCACGAAGTTCGAACTGGTGAACGACCACGATCCGAAGCCGCTCTACTATCAGTTCGACGCCGAGCATCACGGCGCCTTCTCCTGGCGCTACCTGGAGCAGGGGCCGGAGGTCTGGCGCGTGGAGATCGGCCGCGCCGGCTCTGCATCGAGAGGGGCGCGATGACCTACGTCGTCACCGAAGCGTGCATCAAGTGCAAATACATGGACTGTGTCGAAGTATGCCCCGTCGATTGCTTCTATGTCGGCGAGAGCATGCTCGTCATCCATCCGGATGAATGCATCGACTGCGGCGTGTGCGAACCGGAGTGTCCGGCCGAAGCCATCGTGCCGGACAGCGACGCCCAGGCTTCGGCCTGGGCGGAGCTGAACCGGACTTATGCGCAGCAATGGCCGAACATCACCCGTAAGGGCGAAGCGCCTGCCGATGCCGATGCGTGGAAGGCCATTCCTGACAAGTACCGGCGCTTCTTCTCATCGAAGCTGGGCGAGTAGGGCCGATGACGCGAATACCCGGGCGCGATTGATCTGCTGCGGGCGGCCGACGTTGAGCTATGGATAGGATGTGGTGACAAACGATGACGACTTTCGGCACGACGCAGCGCTACGTGGATATCCCGCGCGAGCCGCCCGAAGAGCGGGCGGTTCAGCAGCGGTTACATGACTTCCGGGAGATCGCCGCCCGGTTCAGCGAATCAGAAGCGCGCCGGCAGGCGTCGCGCTGCGAGCAATGCGGCGTGCCCTATTGTCATGTCTATTGTCCGCTGCACAACAACATCCCGGATTGGCTTCGGTTGACCGCCGAAGGGCGGTTCGAGGAAGCCTATCGCCTCGCCGAATCCACCAATAATCTCCCCGAGATCTGCGGCCGCATCTGTCCCCAGGATCGTTTGTGCGAAGCCAAATGGGCCTGCACGCTGGAGCAGGCCGGGCACGGCACGGTGACGATCGGCGCGGTGGAGCAGTTTCTCGGTGACCTGGCTTTCGAGCAGGGCTGGGCGCGCCCGCGTATTCCGCGCGTCGAGCGGCAACACCATGTGGGTATCGTCGGAGCCGGACCTGCCGGTCTCGCCGCGGCCGAAGAACTTCGGGCGCGGGGATACGCCGTCACCCTCTATGATCGGCACAGCCTGCCTGGTGGACTGCTCCGGTTCGGTATCCCCGGGTTCAAACTCGAGAAGCCAGCCATCGACCGGCGCGGTCAACTCGTCCTCGATGCCGGTGCCCGCTTCGTCGGCGGGTTCTCGCTGGGACGCGACGCGACCTTGGCCGCGCTCGCATCGCGCCACGACGCGATCCTGCTGGCACTGGGTGCCTACCGGGCGAACCGCCCGGCGCTGCCGGGCGCGGGCGAAAGAACCTTGATCGATGGCCTGACGTACCTGCTGGCCAGTATGCCGGAGCCCGGCGCCGCCCTGCCCGATGGAGTTGATCGCGAGCATCTCGATGCCCGTGGCCGGCGTGTCATCGTCATTGGCGGCGGTGATACGGCGATGGACTGCGTGCGCACCGCGTTGCGTCAAGGTTGTCTGGGCGTGATCTGTCTCTATCGGCGCGGCGAGCTCGAGCGTTCCGGGTCTCGTCGGGAGCTGAACAAGGCGCAGGCCGAGGGCGTGCAGATTCTCTGGCGGACGGAGACCGAGAGCTATCTGCCCAACACCATCACGATGGTGGAGGCCGCGGTCGGTGCCTGTAGGATGGATGAAGGCGGTCGGCTGGTGGTGCGGCGGCGCAATGCGGCCGGTCATGAGATAGAACGGCGGACGGTTGATACCGACATGATCATCTCCGCGACCGGAAGCCAACCGGAACTCCCGGCGGCATATGGCGCTGATGGGCTGATAGCGAATGAGAACGCTGTCGTTCAGGTGGATCCGGAGACGGGCGCCACAAATCTCCCGGGTGTCTTCGCCGCCGGCGATCTCTCGCGTGGCCCGTCACTCGCGGTGTGGGCGATCCGTGACGGGCGCGCGGCAGCGGCGGGTATCCACGGGTATTTGTGTGCCGGTACCGAGGAAGCTCCCCGCAAGCGGCCCGTCCGCGAGCCGTTTGCAAGATTCGCCGCGGCGTCGGCCGAATAGGATGTTCTGACGGGAGAACCTCCAGCCGAAAATCGCCACCGTCTCCTTGTTCGAGCAATACGAGGGCACGCATGCACCATTCCACGCGGCCGATGTCTGAAGATGGCGCGCTTTCAGCGGGCCGGTCGCCTGGTCCGGAGGGCGCCGATCGTGCGGCGGATGTGCTGCCGGCAGTTCTGAGCAGGGAAACCGTGCTGAGCGTGCGGCACTGGACCGAGCGGTTGTTCAGCTTCACCCTCACCCGCGACCCCGCGTTTCGCTTCCAGAGCGGCCAGTTCACGTTGCTCGGTCTCATGGTGGACGGCCGTCCGCTGCTGCGGCCCTACAGCATGGCCAGCGCCCCTTACGACGAGGTGCTGGAATTCCTCAGCGTCAAGGTGGCGAAGGGTTTGCTTACGTCGCGGCTTCGGCACATCGCGCCGGGAGCGGCGGTTCTGATCGGGCGCAAGCCGACCGGCACGCTGGTGCAGGACAGCCTGCTGCCCGGTCGTACGCTGTATCTTTTTGCGACCGGGACCGGTCTTGCGCCGTTCCTGAGCCTGATCAGGGACCCGGATCTCTACGGGAGGTTTCATCGCGTGGTGCTGACCCATACCTGCCGCCAGGTGAGCGAACTGGTCCACGCCGAGCACATCTCGCAAGAGTTGCCGCGGCACGAACTGCTTGGCGAAATGGTACGGGAACGGCTGACCTACTACCCGAGCGTGACGGGCGAAACATTCCGGACACCGGGGCGCATCACCGGGCTGATCGAAAGCGGCAGGATGGGCACGGATCTTGGGCTGCCACCACTCGACCCGGCGACCGACCGTGCGATGATCTGCGGCAGCACCGCCTTGCTGTCAGATCTGGGCGCGCTCCTGGCAAGGCGCGGATTCCGGGAGGGCAGCCTCAGCCGGCCCGGCGAATTCGTCATCGAGAAGGCCTTCGTGGCGCGGTAGGCGGCGCTCCCATGATGTTCGACGCTCTTCTGCCGGTCGGTCGCCTGACCTTGGCCTTGGACGTGATCGCGGTGATCCCTTGGATGGCTGGCATGCTCACGTTGCCCTGGGTCTACGTGGCGCGTGCGCGGTGTTCCCGGAGCGATCCCGCTGCCCCGTGCTTGTCTGACGTGGAGCGTCGGCTGATGAGGCGCGCTATCGATCCGACCATGGGTGCGGCGCGGCTGCCCGGCACCGCCCCGATCCTCACCCCCGGCGGCATCGGGACAGGGCATCGCATCCGGCTGAGGAATATCTGATCGACAGGGTTTCGATGGCTCGCTGGCGCGTAGCTGCCATATCTTATCGCGATGGGCGCGGCCAGACGATCCGTCGCAGGCACGTTCCGTGCCGCCCGCCAGAGAGGAGCGCAAGTCAGTGAATGGCACAGTCACTGCGGTGTCCCGCAGCGCGGCGCACGCGTTCAGTAAGGAAACGCAGGACAGCATCCGGCTCCTGTCTGGATTAGGGGTAGAGGGCGATGCGCACATGGGCGAGACCGTGAAGCACCGCTCGCGGGTTGCGCGCGACCCGACCCAGCGTAACCTGCGCCAGATTCATCTGGTCCACGACGAACTATTGGACGAACTGCGGACCGCCGGCTTCCGGGTATCGGTTGGGGAACTCGGCGAGAATATCACCACGCGGGGTATCGACCTGCTCGGACTGCCGACCGGCACCCGGCTGCATCTGGGCGACGGGGCGGCGGTCGAGGTGACCGGGCTACGCAACCCTTGCGCTCAGTTGGACGATTTTCAGCCGGGTCTGATGGCGGCCGTGCTCGGACGTGACGAGCACGGCAGGCTTATTCGCAAGGCGGGTGTCATGGGCATCGTCCTGATTGGAGGCATGGTACGGCCTGGCGACCCGATCCGTGTCGAGCTCCCGCCAGAGCCATGGCGGTCGCTGGTGCCGGTCTGACATGGTGTTGGCCGATCAGGGGAGGGGATGGGGATGGATGATTTGGCCAGTTGAGCGTCCGTCCTGACCGGGCGATCGACACCGCTGCCATCAAGGCCTGCTGCGAGGTGCTTGCACCGGTCCAGGACGAGACGGGCGGCGGTTGTTTGCGGCCAGCGAAGCGTGAACGGCACGTTCTGGCGGACGAACTGGCCAGCGCGATCGCCGTCTCCCATCTGCCGTCCGGCCGAGGGGTGCGCCGCTCCGGGGTCCTTGCCGCCAGGGGCGTGCGCCTCAATGCGGGCGCGGCAGCAGTTTGCGCAATTCCCACAGCAACCCGACGAAGGCCAGCGTCCAGGCCGCCAGCGCGAACGCGAACACCACCGGCGGGAGCGGGTCCAGGAACGGCAGATCGAGTGCCAGCGCCATCTGCCGTGTGGCGACGGTGTACATCCCTAACGGAAACACTGCCCCCCAGTACAGCGGGTCGTAGCGCAGCGGGAACCGCCGGATTATGTGGCGCCAAACGCCAAGCACCAGCAGCATCGGGATCCACCACGTCCCGGTGGCCCAGTAGAACACCGTGAACCCCTTGAGGAACGGCAGCAGCGAGCTGAGGAACGGTGCGTCCGGCGCGTTCTCCACGAGGCGCGCCCCGGCCAGGGTGGAGATCGCCATCGCCCCCATGTTGATCCAGTAGGGCGGCGACAGGTCACTTGGCGAAAAGGCGAAGAAGCTGTAGCGGTAGAAGATCAGCGAGACGATCCAGATATAGAACATCCCACCCCACAGCCACATCGACAGCGCGAAAAAATTCAGTTCCAACCGATAGGGCTGCGGCCAGGTGCGCGCGATCACCGCCGCCAGTACGGTGATCGACTGGGTGGCGACCACCGCGATCAGCCAGGCTCCCGTGATCCCCTCCTCCAACGGCGGCTTGTGGCGCTTGACCGTGAAGGCCGCGAAGATCGTGTAGGTAAGACCGACCCACAGCGCGACGCCGAGTCCCAGGAACACCGTCGCCGCCGCTAGGCTGCGCGCCATCAGCAGGAACTGGGTGCCGAGGATGCAGGACGCGGCTACCGTGGTGAAGAAGCCGGGGCCAAGCCGATGGTCGGTCATGTCGGCAAAGAACAGGCGCGGGTAGCGGATCGCCCGCAGCACTGTCAGCGCTGCCAGCGCCGCGTAGGCGGCGACGTTGAAGACGAACAATCCCGTCGCCAGGACGGGGTAATGGAAATCGTGCGCCGCGATCGAGACGATCCCGGTGGCCATCACCAGCGCGAAATAGGCGGGCGGAAGACGTTTCATGCCGCGTGCGCCGTGCGGTTGCTGCGGGAACTGCGTTGCGCCGCGGCGCCTGCCGCCTCGGGCGGCTTGCGGAAGGGGATGGCAGACCAGTTCCAGCCGCCGATCGCCACCACCGCAGAGCTGAGATCGACCTGCTCCTTGTCGCCGAACTCCCGCTGGGCGGCTGCATGAACCGCGCCCGGCACGTGCCCATCGGCGATCGAGGTCGCCAACTCGGCCGAGGTCAGGCCGGCAACTCCACGCGCGGTGGCGCGCGGCGCCTCCCGCCAGGCGGGGAGCAGGTCCAGGAGCGCTTCCCGCTTGTTCTGCCGGCGGGCATCGCGCAGGTGCATGGAGCGGCGGAAGGCGCAACCGTTGATCCGCGAGACGCGGATCTTGACCAACTCCAGCAGCGCGGGTTCGATCCCGCTGCGGGTCACGTCGGCCTGCAACCCCGCCGTTACCTGGAGGGCTTCGGGGTCCTGACGGTCGGCGTCAAATCGTGCGCTCATCGCAATCCCCACGGGTCGGCGGTACCGGCCCTCTGCGTTCGGCCTTCGTGGCGGCCGTGGCACGACCGACGCCAGCACGGCATCGTGTCGAGGTAAGTCTCCGCGCCGGCGCGTGCCGGCGGGCCCTTCTTCACGGCGTGTGGGAGCGTCCGACCCGCAGCCGGGTGAGCGGTCCGAAATACAGGACCACGAACAGCCCGAACGCGCCGCTCCATGCCGCACCGGCCAGCCCGAGCAGCACCAGCATGTCGTCCCCGGCCAGTGGTGCTGCCAGCCGCAGCAGCGCCGCGACACCGATCAGTGCAAAGATGGTGCAGGTCCCCGGCCCGGCGTGCAGCGCCCGCCCGGTATGGCCCAGGGTGGCGCGGGTCATCACCGCCAGGGTCATGGTGCCGACTGCCCCCACCGCCAGCCCGTGCACCGCATCGGCCGGCGCGAGCCATCCGGTCAGCCCGGCGATCCCGAGCAACACGAATCCCCCCGCCAGCCAGCCGTAGCCGACATGCAGCACGAGCAGCAGCGGTTCCCGCCAGCTGCACCAGCCCTGCCAGCGCGCGAGGCGCGCCAGCAGCAGCAAGCCAGCGGCAAGCGCGGCCCAGGAGCTTGCCGTCGCGCCCGGTGCCACCACCCAGGCCAGCAGGGCGAGCGCGACAGCGCCGAGCGCCACGCGATCCACCGTCCCGAACGGCGCCGGCATCGGGCCGGCGGGACGTGCGCGCGCCAGCCAGTTGCGAGTGAAGCTCGGGATCAGCCGCCCGCCCATCATGCTGATCAGCAGCAGCAGCACCGCGAGGCCCGCTCGGTTGCCACCCTGCGGGTGCGAAACGAGCCCCAGTACGCCGAGATGCACCCACGCATCGGCGGCGAGCAGCGCGCCGAGCACGGCCAGGATCGGCAGGTTGCGCCAGTTGCGCCCGGCCAGGATCTCCCGCCCCATCACGGCCAGCAGCGCGGCGGGAAAGGCGAGGTCGAGCGGTGCCGCCGCCGCCTCGCTGATCCAGGCCGAGCCGAACACCGCGACGCGGCCGAGCCCCCACAGCGCGACCAGCCATCCCAGGCCCGCGCCCTGCAACGGCATCCGCCCGGTCCAATTGGGAACCGCGGTGAACAGGAACCCGGCGACGGTGGCGAGGCCGAAGCCGAACACCATCTCGTGCACATGCCAGACGAGCGGGGGGAATGCGCTCGGCAGCGGAGTGATCCCAGCGAACGTCAGCAGCCACAATGGGATCGCCGCTGCCGCGGCAAGCCCGGACAGCAGGAAGAAGGGGCGGAACCCGGCCGACAGCAGGACCAGACCCTGGTACGGACGATAGCGTGGGACAGCGGTCATTCGCGGTGTCCTGCGTCCGGCGCGAATCGGCTTTCCCGAAAGGGTGGCGCGGCTCCGAGCGGCGCCGCGGCGATGCGCCCGTCGGTATCGGCGGCGAACGCCGGATCGGGGGAGCGGGGCATCATCGTGTCCGTTCCACGCTGATAGGCGACAACGGGGCCGACCGCACTCATATCAGCCCCTCCGATGCCTATTTTTCAACATGAGCCGGCACCAGCCATCGGGCAAGATCGGGCATGCGGCAATCGGCGAGGGTGAATCGTTCGAGATGGGCGAGGAACGCCTGTTCGGCGGCGATGAGAATGGAACGCAGCCGGCAGGCAGGCGTGAGGACGCAGGCGCCGCCATCGCTTCGGCAACACTCAACCAACGGTTGGTCCGCTTCCAGGGCCCGCACGACGGCGCCGACACGGATCGAGCCGGCGGGTTGGGCCAGCGTGACCCCGCCCAGCTTGCCGCGCAGGCTGCGGACGAATCCAGCGGCTCCCAGGGCTTGCAGCACCTTCGCCATGTGATGCACAGAGACATCGAGCGACTCGGCGATCGCCGCCGTGCTTACGACCTCGCCGTCGCGATCGGCCAGAACGATAAGGGCGCGCATCCCGAAATCGGTAAATTGTGTCAGTCTCATGGGCCTGCCCTAATTGGGTATTGTGTTTACCTGGATTGGCGTTATCTAGGTACTCGAGATGCCTATAATGGAGTTCCTGGATGACGGCGGCAACTGCGGCACACCTGGAGAGTGCCGTCGACGGTCCGCTCGACGAGGCGATGATCGCGCGCCTCGTGCATGCGTTCTACGCGGAGATCCGCCGCGACTTGTGGCTCGGCCCGATTTTCGAGCAGCGCATCCACGACTGGAACGCGCATCTTGGCCAGATGTGCGCGTTCTGGTCCTCGGTCATGCTGAAATCCGGCCGCCATCACGGCACGCCGATGCAGAAACACACGACGCTGCCAGTCGAACGCGCGCATTTCGTCCGGTGGCTCGATCTGTTCGCCATGACCGCACACAGTATCTGTCCCGCCGAGGCACCGCGGTTCGAGGCGGCCGCGCACCGCATCGCCGAGAGCCTCGCACTAGGGATCGAAACGTATCGCCACCGGCTGCCCGGGACCGCGACCGAGTGATGCCGGGTTCCCGAGGTTTCCACCGTCGGCACGCCTCTCTGGTCGTTGTGCCCGGTTACCCTTGGCGCATTTGTGCCCCAAAGCGTCGCCATCCGTGCCCTGATCGCGTTACCAACCTGGTTTATGCGCGTATCACGCTCGCGGCAGTTGTGAACATCTCCGCTACAATGGCGGCGGCTTGGACCGTGCCGCTTCTGATCATCTCGGCATGTCGCTGGATCGCTGCCGGCGGGCACTTCGTGCTGTGCTATCGACCGATGCCGCTTGGGCCAAGTGACGCCGAGATGATCGCGAACGACGGGAGGGCATGATGGAGGGTCAGGTGAAGATGATCGCGGTGGTTCGGGGCGCGCCGAGTGCGATGGTCCAGGAGCTCTTCCGCATGCTGGTCGATCGGTGGAAGCCTGCTGTTCGCGTGGCCGGCGTCATCGCCGAAAGCCACGGCCTTGCCGACCGGGCTTGCAGCGCCGGTTTCCTAAGGAACATCAGCACCGGAGAGCTGTTCCCGATTTTCCGGGATCTCGGGGCTGGATCGACAGCGTGCCACCTTGAGGGGGCCGGCGCCCTTGCAGCGGCCGAAGCGGTGCGGCAGGACGTTGCCGCGGGATGTGAGCTCGTCGTGTTGAGCAAGTTCGGCAAGCTTGAAGCAGCCGGACGCGGACTTGCGAATGCGTTCAAGGCGGCTGTCGAAGCCCAGGTCCCACTTCTGACATCGGTTTCCCCTGCCTTCGAGGAAGCCTGGGCAAAGCTCGGGGGCCCCTTGTTCAGTGCTCTTTCTGCCGACGCGGCAGAAATCGACGCGTGGCGGCAGGCTGTTCGATCACGCGCCGCAATCGATAGCGCCTCGCCTCCTGCCGGTTTCCTGCAATCAACCTCTGGATTGATATACTCGGTGACGAACGAGCGTTGATCCGGTCTCGCCTGGCCCGACAAGAGCGCGATCGGTCCGTTATTGAGTGCGGGCGACAACGTCGTTGGCGAGGGCGATGTTCGCCTCATGGGATCGCAGCATCTCGGTGAGGTCGGCATGGAGCCGGTCGTCGCGAACGCGAGGCAGCATTTCGCGCAGCTTCCGTGCGACCCAGCCTTGACCGCGATTGAGGAACGCGGTGCGCGGCCCCAATTCAGCGATGGCCATCGCCTTATCATAGAAGGCGCCGACCTTCGAAGAAGGTAAGCCTCCAAGTGTTCTGACGTGGCGGAGCAGCATGGCGCACCAGCGGGCTTCGTCCTTCTGGACGGTTCTCATCAGTTCGGCGATCGGGCCGGCGCCCGCCGTGCGTGCGCTCTCCAGGGTGACGCGCGCTCCGGCGCGCTCCGCCTCGAGCAGTTCATTGAGGATTCCGATCGACTCTTCCTTCGTCCAATAGCCCATATAAGCATCGTCTGCCTCGTGCATGGCGCAGGCCGGGGAACTAACCTCTACCGTGCGGTCATCATCCCATTTGGATGTCATTGCTGCATGTCCTCCAACGCGACGGCATAAGCCCGCGTGCAACGACAAAAGATACGCCGCATATGGCCAGATCCGCGGTCTTCGATCGTACCGCAAGCAGTGCCGCAATCTATCTTCCGCCGGATGGCATCGGTCAAGAGGTCAAGTCCCGGCAGCCGATCACGCCTTAGCGGCCAAGCCGCCCTCTGACTGTACAGTCGTCCGGACGTAGTGACGTCCCGTAAAGCTATCGCCGTCTCCGCGGCCCCCCTCTGTTGCGACGGTCGGCGCCAGCAGGGTTGGCGGCGGGCATGCGCGCGTCGATTGGACCTCTCCCTTCGAGGCCACGTTGTCCAGTTCATGGTTGTCGGTGAGGCGATGTGTGCGCTCATTCGGCAGGCTGGCGTCGTCGACTCCACGTTGGGACGCTGGCCGGTTTATGCCGCTACCCGGAACAGCAAGTCATGTTGGGGGGGATCAACCGCAACCACCTTTATTATAGCTCTCTTGTAGCTCAAATCTGACTGTCACGCTGCACCAAAGTGTGCGACTCGCCACGAGTCTCACGTGCCGCTGCACGAAAGCTGAGAATGAAGGCGGGGCGGGTCTCAGGTTTGCAGCAATTATGAGACCCGAACGGTCGAGGTACCACCCTCCCGGCTCGGAGCAAGAATCTGCGCTGAGTAGTGGGGGCGTCTCGGCATCGACGACCATCACGTCCACCGGTGTATGGTCGATCTGCACGATGCCGAGCGGGCGGGGGGCGACTAGCTCGCCCGGAACGGCCTGCAGATCCGCCAGCGCGGTGACGTCGTGCCGCTTGCGCGCAACGAGCTTGGTATCGAGAGCCCCGCCGCGCGCGTGGATGGTTCGCCGGTTTGGCGCCCTCACGGCCGCCGCCTCACATCGCTGGGCGATCCGCTCGATCAACTGGGGCAGCTTCGGTCGCTCCGGTCTGAGATAGAAGGTCTCGATCTCACGCAGGACCAGGGCTCCGCGTCGCGCGTCGAGCGACCTGATTCCAGCCGGGTGGCCGGGGCCCCACAGGGCAGCAACGCGGAGGTCCTGCCGACCGTCCAGAACCGCGCCATCACCCGGTAAATGCCCGCCCGGCTTCAGCGGCGGCCGAGCAGATCGCGCCGGCGCGAAGCCTCGCCCCGTCGATCAGCACGGGCCTGCGAATGGCCGTCGCCCGCTGGTGGCCGACAGCCCAGGCCTCGTCGTCCATGTCCGGATGATCGTCGCTGGGCAAGTCCATGTGACCGCCACGTTGTTCGCCACAGCGCCTCACGTTAAGCGCAGCAGATAAAGTTCCTTCTCGACTTCCGTGCAGTCAGTCTCAAATGCAGGCCACCAAAAACTGGCCGCGGGCGCCGGGGGATCGACACCGGCCCCGTCCGAGCCGGTTGGCGGGCGCGCTGCTGGTGCGGCTTCTGGTAGGGCTGCACCGACCGCCCGCCCCGCCAAGCCTGGTGCGACTCAGGCAGATCGCGGCCGGGCACGCAGCGGACAGCGGAGGGAGTACTGCCGCGGGCCGCCGGGGGCGGCTCTGTGACGAAAACGGGCCGCGGGCCGCCGACCAACCCAAGGGCTGGCATGGCCCTGGAGCGCTCCGCACGACGCGCCCTTGACGCGCTACCGGGCGCAAGCGGTAACCCGCTCGTACGGGTGACGTCGTCACGACCTCGCTGACGGGGCCGCCAGAAGATCGACTAGCAGCCTGTCGGATTCCCCATCTGGCTGGAATGGTGCAGAATCGGCGGATGACCGATTTCATCCCGTTCAATCGCGAGCAATCGTATCTGCTTCCCCCCGACCTGAAGCGCTGGCTTCCGGAAGATGACGTGGCGCATTTCGGGAAGGTCTGATTAAGTGCTGCTCGGCCGAAAATCCGTGAGTCGGAACAAGGGGATAGTTCTTCGGGGTCGGACTTAATCAGACTTTCCTTCGTGATCG
>Ga0307373_10010133_pt1 | contig 13939 bp, 18 predicted proteins | sample OX2MG_FD_202534 | JGI IMG/M metagenome (GOLD analysis project Ga0307373, IMG submission 202534) | Soil microbial communities from Risofladan, Vaasa, Finland - OX-2 | ecosystem: Environmental > Terrestrial > Soil > Coastal area > Acid sulfate soil | place: Finland: Risofladan, Vaasa | collected... | reverse complement strand
AAATCGCGCGCGTCCTCGCGGTCCGAGATATCCATGTAGCTCAGTTTGATTTCGACCAGATCGAGCAAGATCTCGATAGAACGCTTGGACAGGCTCATCAACCCTCTCCCCAAGGCAAGCCTGAGGTAATGATTACGGCCATTTACTTAAAATTCGTAAAGCACGTCCGCCGCGTCCACGTTGACAGCGCAGCGCGCGCGCCCTAGAACCGCCAACGCATGCGCCGTGTCGGCACCACTCACCGGCGGAGGGGTGGCCGAGTGGCTGAAGGCGGCGGTTTGCTAAACCGTTATAGGGATAATACCCTATCGCAGGTTCGAATCCTGTCCCCTCCGCCAACTTCCGAAAACAGCGATTTACCCTAGGAAAACAAGGACATAGCAAATCGCTATATTTGGCTTACCACACAGCCTACCACACAGAAAACCCCACACAAAATAACTTGTAATTTTCGTTCGCTCGTACTACATAGAAGATACGGCCGGCAGTTGGACTGCTGCAAACCGGCCGCGGGCAGAAGAACCAGATAGCGGAAGACGCTGTATATACAGCGTCTAACCACACCCCCAGGCGATCTAGAACGGACGCAGGCCGAGCCCGAGGCCGCCGAGCCAAGCACACCGCAACCCGCGGTCAGCTTGGCTTTTTCTATGCCTAGCTGCCCGCTCGATCTGGAGCAGTAGGCCATGTACCGCATTCGACCCGATGACCCGCGCTACAACAGTCCGCGGCAGGATGCTCTGCTGCGCATTCTCCGCGACGGCAGAGAGCATACGGCGGATGAATTGGCCGCTGCCATCGGCGATGTCTCGCTGAACACCTTTCGCACGGCCCTCACGCGCCTTCGGCGCCGAGGGTTCCCGATCATCTTGCTTTGCGGGCAGCGTCACGCCTTTCGCTTGATGATCTACGAAGGCGTGCCGCAAAACGCTCCGGCAAAGCCGGATCGGAAAACACCTAGCGCAGCCGAGAGCGTCCGGCGCCGTGCGGACGCTCTACGCCGTGGCGCCGGTCAGCCGGCCATGGGTGAGGGCAACCGAGCCGTTTCCTGAAACAGATTGGCCGGCGCCCGTTGGAAGCGAGCACCGGCCAGGAACTAGGAGTTAATTGCCATGTCAAATATCGCAAATGCCGGCGGCGGTGTCAATCCCCCGAAGCGGTCGAAATTCCGTCCAATGTCCATGGCGGAACTCGACGCCCTCACCCATGCCGAATGGATGGAACTCGATCCTGCCTATGCTCGGAACGTTACTTGCCTCAGAGCAGCGCATCCCAACGCGACCGATGCAGAGATCGAGGCCATGGCCGCAAAACCTCGCGACCTGGAGTTGCTGGCCGACGAGCAAGCTGATCTGGAACCGTGGGAACGTGACCCTGACGTGCAAGAATGGATTGAGCGAGTTGAAGCCGACGCGGAGGCATGGGAGCGTAGCTGCGCGATCTACGTCGAAACACCGCAGTACCAACTTGATCGCGAAAGTTGGGCGAAACGCAACTTCCTCCAGTCGTTCTCGGAAGCCGATCCTGCGGCGGCTCTCCAGCTTTGGAACCAAGCCCTCAAAGATATCGGCCAGCCGCTCATTGATACGGCGCTCGGCTCGAATATCCACGTCAAGCTGCGAGAGCTACTGAAGGATACCTATGGCGAGCCCGAGCCCAGTGATAGGACTTCCCGCTATGCCGTGCACTGGCGCGGCGAGTACCGCAACCGCGCGCCCGCGGCGCTCTTGATTGAGGACTTGTATCTGCCGCAGACCGGGCTCGGCATGATCGCGGCGCCCTCGGGGAGTTTCAAGAGCTTCATCGCAGCCGAATTGTGCATGGCCGTAGCAACAGGGCGCCCCGCCTTCGGCACCTTCAAAGTGAGCTTGACCGGCACGGCGATCTACGCGGCGGGCGAGGGCTCGCGCGGGATCGAGGACCAGCGTGTCTTGGCCTACGAGCGTGACGCCGGCCAAGGTTTTGATCTTGACGCCTATCCCTTCGGCACCGTCCGCGGCCTGCCCGTCGCGGCAAATCAGACCGACGTTGACGAGTTTCTGGCCGGCATCGACGCCGCAGTGAAGGCTCAAGGAAAGCCGCTCCGCTTGGTGGTGCTCGACACGTTGAACAAGATGATGCCCGGCATGGACGAAAACGCGGCGGGCACCATGTCTGCTGTGTTGCACGCCGTAGCCGAGGCGCTGGTGCATCGCTACGGGTGTCTCGTGCTGATCGTCCACCATTTCGGCAAGGACAAGAGCAAGGGCGCACGGGGCTCGACGGCTAGTGTCGCTGCGCTCGATTGGTACGCCGAGATCGAGGCGGCCAAGGACCGGCTGTCAGACCTGTACCTCGCGGATTTGATGATCGCCAAGGACAAGGACGGCGACGGCGAGGGCGAGCACGTCTATCTGCGTGGGCGCCAGGTTGCCCTCGGGCGCAACACTCCGAAGCGCGATCATAGCCTTGTGTTCAAGGCGATCACCGAAAGCGAGCACGAGGCGCTGCGGGCCGGGGTGAAATCTGCCGACCCTGCCGGCGGCGATGACATGACTTTGGCGGCAAGGGCAGGTCGGGCACTAATGAAACTTGGGACGGCCGGGGAGCGGATGCGCCTCAGTGCCCTCGTGCTCCAGATGATTGACGACATCGGCGACCGTTCAATTGGCGCTGACCGCGAGCGGATCGTTAAGAATCTTTCTGTCCGCATCAAGAAGCAATTGGAGGCTGGCGACCTGCGCCTGCTCGGGCTGGCGGAGGACCGGCGCGGTAAGCCGAAGACGGCGCCGTGGTTTTTTATCGTACCGCGGGGCACCCCACAGGGAGGCTCCGACGATGATTAAGGCCATGGTTAGAGCCGGGTAAGCTTGCACCTTGGCTTGTCCTTGCACCCCCTTTGCAGCTTGCACCCCCTCTGGGGGCGGGGGTGCAAGTGCAAGTGCAAGCGCTTATTCCTTAACGGTGCAAGCCCGGTGCAAGCTACCCGTAACCTATTGGCCGAACTCATAAAAGGCTTGCACCCCGACGGTGCAAGCCCGGCGCAAGCGGCAAATTGTTAATAGGACCGATCCGGTACTAGGTGCAAGCTCGGTGCAAGCTGGGAGCCTAATTTCCGTACGATTGGTAATAACCTGCCACTATGCCTATCGCATTCTTTTAATCAGCATTTTCGTGGGCTTAGTCCCCGGATTTCCCGTGCCGTTCGTCTATGTTGTATTAATTTTGAAATCCTTGCGGACGATCATAAGCTAGCTTATTATAATTATGCTTATGGTATGCAAGGACCTGGCTGTGAAGTACCCTACCCTCGATCAGTCTGACGGCGCCGCCGCGCAGCGGCAGGCCCCGACTTTCGACCTGCGGCCCCGCGCCCTTGCGTTCGCGCGGCTCTACGCCGAGAATCCGTCGCTCGGCGGGACCCACTGCGCCCGGCTGGCAGGGTACTCGGCGCGATCGTCGGAGGGCGCTCACGTTCGAGCCCATGAGCTACTGCGCGATGCCCGCGTGATCCGGGCCGTGATCTATTTCGGCGCCCGAGCCCTCAATGAGGCGCGGGCCAAGGCGATCCGTGCGCTCGGCAAGCTCAGCAACACCGAAGGACGATATTGGAACACCTGGGACCGCCACGCCTTCGACCGGCTCACCGCGACGCTGCGCGATCTCGACAGCCACGTCGCGCGGTTGGAGAAGCTCTATGGGAGTGGCGTGCTCCGGTCCCTCACTGGCAAGTCCGATGCCGGCGGCAAGGGTGGTGAGCCACCCGATGCACTGTCCAGCACCGCAGGGATCGAGGACCTATTGGCCTAACTTCCCGCCCTCATCGTCGCGGCCACGCGCTGCACGGTGCCGGAACCGACGCCAAGCTCGGCCGCGATCTTGAGCATGCCCTTGTCGCCGAGCGCGAGGGCGGCCTTGATCTTGCTTTCGGTCTTGGCGTCGATGCGTGGCCTGCCGAACCGCACACCCTTAGCCTTTGCGCGCGCGATGCCGACGCTCACGCGCTGGCGGATCATGTGCCGCTCAAACTCGGCCAAGGCGCCGAAAATTGTGAACACCAACTTTCCGACCGCCGACGTGGTGTCGAGGGATTGCTGGTCGATGAACAAGTCAACGCGGCAATTCTCGAGAACGTGAACACTGTTCAACAGGTCGATGGTGCTGCGGCCAAGCCGGTCGATGGCCCAAACCATCACCACGTCGAATTGTCCGCGGCCCGCGCCCTTGAGCATGGCATCAAGCCCCGGCCGCTCGGCGCGTCCCTTGCTACCGCTTATGCCTTCATCACTGAACGTCGCGACAATCGACCAGCCCCGACGCTCGGCGATGGCCGTCAATTCGCGTATCTGATTTTCGACAGTTTGATGGTCTGTCGAAACGCGGACGTACAGCGCCGCGCGCTTGCTTTCTGACATGTGCTCCACTCCTGATGACGTTCTATCCTGCCCTCGCGCGTGCGACGCGAGGGCAGGGAACAACGTCATGCCGCCGCGAGTTTCTTGGCGTGCTCCATCGCGCGTGCGGCCGTGAGGAAGCTATCGACCTGCCGGCCGCGAACGACTACCCAATGGACAGTCGGCGCCGAACCCGAGAAACACGGCACAGTGCGAACGGCCACAGTGGCGGCGACCGTCTTTACCTTGCGCTCATATCCCTTCGTCGGGCAGTTCTCGGCCGCAATGAGGGTCCCGGTATCCATCGCCGCGACATACTCTCGCGCCTCGGCCGTGCCCCATCTGCGCGCCTCGGCAAGCCATGCGACATAAGTATCGGCCATGACGCGGCACTGTTCTTGTGTCTTTGGCGGGCATGCCAGTGTCGGCGGCCGATACCAATAGTATGTGCGCCAATTACGGGGCTTCATCTTGCGCCCTCCCGCGTGCACGTGCGCATGTGAAGCCAGTAGTCGCGCAAGGTGACATAGGCCGCCTTGGCGCTGTTGACGTTCTGGTGCGCACTTAGGATGCGGGTGCGGCCGTTGTGTGGGCCGATGACGTACCACGGGCCGCATATCAGGCCGACGCTGTAGGCGATCCGATAAGGGCTCGCCGCGGCCAGCGACGCGCGTTCAATGGTATTCATTGTGCGCCCCCTTCAATCGGATCGGTCTGGGATATGTGAAATACCGTGGAATTCCACGGCCGCTTGCCAGTGGCAATTTCCTCGCCAGTCTCACGATTTTTACGGGTGGCAGGAATGAACGTCACCACGCGCACGCCATGCTCGCCCTTGCGGACTTGCCGGCCGAGCGCGCGCCATGCGTGATAGGTCAGCACGTTCTCGCGCGGTCGAATGTCCGCCTCGGCAACGCCGAGTGCGAGAAAGCCTTGGAAGATCGCGGGATAATTGGTGAGTGTCTGGCCGGTAGTCGCGCGGTTAAGCGCCTCGGCCGCGATGGTGGTAGAATGTGAGTTAGCCTGCATGGCAAGTGTCCCTTGCTGTGCTGGTTAGAAGCGGCCGGGTGCTGATAACACTCGGCCGCTTCGCCTTCTCGGCGCGATCACTCTCTCACAAATCGCATGCCGATTGCCAGAGAAATTTGCATGGGCAATCGATAATGTGCGAACGCAAGCATTTCAGCCATTTTCCAAGGGCGCTTTCGGCGGGCTTATCTGCATAGGCCAATGCAACGATCCGACCATCCCGTGTCGGCCGGCAATGGCGCGCCATGTCCGAACGGATTTTCCGCCGTCCTATTAGTTGCAGTCGCAAAAAAGACCGGGGTGGGGTGGGGCGTACCCCCAAGATCATGCGCGCGATTTCGCGATCACGGGCCTCAAATCTCACGCGCCGACTTTTGAAAGTTCGTTAACCTTCGTTAAGCTGCCCGAGCGAAGCGGATGCGAACCGATTCCGAGAGGTGGGAACGGCACCTACCAGAGTTGCCCTTCGGCCTTCTCGTCCTCGCGATCCTGCGGCGTCATGCGTCGGCGCCGCCGGATGCCCGTGATGACCACCGCGGCATAGACCAGCGCGGCCAATAGCAGGATCGTCCATCCCATACCGGGAGCTTACCACGGGCTGCCCATAGCCTATGGCCGAAATTTCGCCGAGGACCCGCTGGTGAACCCGGAACCGGAGGGGCCGCTAAAGAACCCGCTGGACTACATAATCCAGATACCCCCTCACCCCCGAGCGTTACTGCGGCATCTTGGGATCGCGCGGAGAGCGCGAGCGGGTTAAAGGTTCCCGCAATCTTTACCGGGCATGCTCGCGACCATGCCCGCCCGTCGCATTTGGCGCTTCCTCGACCTGTTGCTGCTACGGCGGCGAGTTCCAGCCGTCCGCCTTGGCTGGCTTCGCCTCGATCCTCCACGTCTCCGCCGGCCGGCTGCTCCCGCTCTTCACCCGCTCGACTTGCGGTGCGTCTGTCCCATCGAAAATGAATTTGGCGAGTCCCTCTGGCTCCGATGCCAAGGCGAGCCGGGCGCGACGCTCGGCCCGACAACGCGCAATCCGGTAGCGGCTCCGACGATCTCGACGTAGGGTCCCGGCATAGCGTCATCGAGGAGTTCACCATGGCGCCACTAGTTCGTACTCTGATGCCGCTGGCATGTGCCGCATGGCTCGTCGCTCTTTGCCCGTCTTGGGCGAGCGAAGATCAGCAAGACCGCTTTATCGAAGTCCAAAACGGCGATAGCACCACGTCCTTAGACTTGAGCACCGTGCAGATGATCCAACCGGGTCGGTTTTCGGTGATTTCGACGGTCATTGATAATCCCGACGTGATGAAATTTGAGCTGAATGTGCTCGCCATCCTACACACGTATTGCGCGCGCGGTGCTGGCAGGTATGCAGCACGGGCCAATCTCCTTACGTTGAGATCGCCGTCTACTGCGGTCGGAAAAATCGAAGTAATAGGCAATGAGCAAAGTAAATTCGTTATGTGGACGTACCCTTATCAGAAGCTCCATGGGCAACTCGTTGTGTCCTGCGCGTCCGACAGCAAGGAAGACCACCGAGAGTACCTTGAACAACGAGCCGAGATAACGAATGGATCGCGGCTTAGAATCCTCTACGATTGCAGGCGCGGTCTAATCGGCATCTTTTTCAATGAGAGCCAAGACCCTGGGAAGGTCATAACAAGGTTCGTGAAGCGGGACACGGTTGGAGAAGAGGAGTATTTTCGGGTCTGTTTAAGCGTGACGGGTGAGCCACCATACCTTGCTGCGGGATCACCGCTTGCAGCGGTTGCGAACAGCTTACAACACCAACCTACACCGCCGTCGGGCGCCACCGCAAACAACGAACCATCATCAGTGGAACTTGGCGCCGCATTCTTCGTCAGCGAGAGCGGCATGCTGCTCACCAATGCCCATGTCGTGCCAAAATGCACAGAGGTGAGCGTAGGACCACGTAGACTAATGTTGAGCACCTTTCCGCCGGACCAGATGGCCAAAGCCAAAGCGGCAGCCAAAGCGGCGGGTTATTCCGAGGACCAGATCGAGGCGGCTCTGAACCAGCCGCTCAAGGCACGGGTAATCGCCCGCGACGAAAAGAATGATCTCGCTCTTCTGCGCGCCGACATTTCCCCGCAGGCGGTCGCAGCGCTCCGGCTTTCTGTTCGCCAGGGAGAAGCGGTGGTGGCCTACGGATTCCCGCTGCCCGGCCTGCTCGCGTCTGGTGGCAATTTCACCGAGGGCAACGTCGCTGCGCTTTCCGGCATCGGCGACGACAGCCGTATCCTGCAAATCTCGGCGCCGGTGCAGCCCGGCAACAGCGGCGGCCCGCTTCTCGATAACTCCGGTAACGTGGTCGGCATTGTCGAAGCCAAGCTCGACGCGGCCAAGGTCACGACCGCCATTGGCGACGTTCCGCAAAACGTCAATTTCGCCATCAAAGCGGCGGTCGTGGCGACCTTCCTTGACAGCAATGGTGTCCATTACGCAACGGGGCAGCCCGGCGCCGCCCGCTCTCCCGCCGACATCGCCGAAGAGGCGAAGCGCTTCACGGTGCCAGTGGAGTGCATCAGTTCAGTCCAGTGATGTGCGACGAACGATTTACAAATTTGGATGGTCCACGGTTGGATCATTTCCCTCTGAAAGTTAGCAGACCAAGAATTTCGATGGGCTCCATGATGCAGAGCTTTCCAAGGCGGTTCCTTCTCGCTGTCGCGGTGAGCATTGGTCTGGCCGCGGGGCATATTGCGCTCGCCGATACAGCCCAGCTATTTCCCAGCGAGGCAGCCGCACAACAGCATTGTCCGAGCGACAAAGTTGTTTGGCTGAACACAAAGACTGGTGTTTATCACTTTAGAGGAACGCGCTGGTACGGTCGGACAAAAGACGGTGCCTACGTCTGCCAGCGCGAAGCACCGGGGCGGCCTGCTGAAAACGGGCAATAACGTTGTCGGCACCTGTAGGCCGTCGGGCGCGCGAGTTCACGATCTTGGAGTGCGCGTTCAGATTGCCGAGACGATTAAACGTTGCCGCAAAAACATTTACCGCTGTCGGGTTTCTGTTGCTCTTCACCGCGCTGGCGTTTGCGGCCGATCCCATTCGCCCTGATCCCGTACTCACACCGGGCGCCGTGCTCACGACAGATACCTCGATTGTCTGCCGTCCTGGCTACACGCGGACTGTCCGGCACACTTCGGGAGCGGTAAAGCACCAAGTGTATGCCGAATACGGTATCGACCCGCACCAGAGCCAATATGAAATCGACCATCTGATCCCACTCGAAATCGGCGGCGCAGATACATTGCCTAACCTCTGGCCGCAGTCCTATGACACCAAGCCATGGAACGCGCTCGTTAAGGATCATTTGGAGAATTACCTTCATGTCGAAGTCTGCGCAGGCCACATCGGGATTGAGGACGCGCAGAGGGAATTTGCGACTGACTGGATCGCGGCCTACATGAGACACCTCGGCGAACCGTAAAAGAAGAACTGGGGTAAGTGATGCGCGTTGTCGGCATCTTCTTGGCCGTCGCCGCTGTTCTCGCGGTGCTCGGCATCGTCAACTTGTGGCGCACCAAACATCCGCGCCGAAGGAAACCTGGTCACTGGTGATAATGGCTTAGGGCTTTGCTGGCTTCGATATCCTGGTCGGCGCACGCTTTGACCATCGCCCAACCGTACTGTTTCATGGTTCGGAAGCAGCGAGCGATCATTTCCCGGTCTTGGTCCGGGTATTTGCTAAGCGCATTCACCGCCTCGATGTCCTGGTCAGCACATGCTTTGACCATCGCGGCCCCGTATTGGCCCATCTGCTCCTGGCATCTAGCGACAATTTCCTGCGTGGGGTCCTTTTCCGCTGCCACAGCGCTGAAAGCCCCGCCCGTCGCCATTACGCCGGCAACGAAGATGGCAAAGCAAAACCTCTGGCCCATAGTCATCTTCCTCATCGAAGGCGTCTTATGGAGAGTGCTCCGGCGGGGAGGAATACGCGCCGCCCAATTTGAAACATGCATCCGCTGACGTGAGATAGCCAATCGGTTGTCCGTCTGGCGTCCTGCAATTCACGTTGCCAGATGACGGGCCGGAGGTAACGGCGACAGGCTGAGCCGCAATGGCCGCGGCGGCTCCATCGGAATGCAACGGCGAGGCAGGTCCGACACCTTGGCAATCGTAATCCGCGATCAAGCCATGGGGCGCGATGCACGTAGCGATCAAAGTTTGGTAGTCGATGCACGCAGTTTTGCTGCCGCCGGCATTGCAGGCGTCGCGCAGTTGGGCGGCCTCACCCGCATAGTTGGTGCAACCGACCAATGCGGCCAAGGCACAGACCATCATTGCAAGGCGAAGCATCCTGATTTCCTTTCGGAAGGATAGCGTTCGCCAATAATAACGGTTAAAAGTTATTCAACGGTTACGGCCTGCCCCGGCAGCCGCTGCGATCTTCCGGCAGTCGTAGCACCTGCACTCAGGCTGAGCGCGACGGGCTGCATCGTTCGGGCAAAGGCGGTGCAGCCCTTGCTGCGCCTGGGCCGCTCAGCGACTAGCCGACGGCGCCTGTGTCGGCGCGTTCAAGCCGAGCGCAATCGGCGTTGTGGTGCAATCCGAATTCTCGACCGTGCTAATCTGCCGCTGTAATTGGATCATGCATTTTTCGACGATGAGATTGCCGTGCCCATCGCTGCTCACGTTGGTTACGAACGGTCCAGCGCTGCTCGTGCAGCCCGCCAATACGAGCGCGGTTACGATAAGGGCGAAGCGCATTTCTTGATCCCCCAAAGTTGGCCCGGCGGGGCAACCCGCATCTGTTGAGGAAAGCTACGCGAATGTCCCACGCGCGGCAATAGGGTTGTGGCACGCCCCCAGCCGACGATGACGGCGAGTGGTTCTGATCGCGGAGCATGGCACGTAGCTCGGCGATCCGGCGCTCGTGGCCTGCGACCTCGCGCTCGTGCCAGTGTAGCTCGGCGAGGTGAGCCTTCCGCAACTCATCCATCGATGCCATCATCCGTGGCATTCGTTGAAAATCCGTTGCATCAAGGCGCTTGGCGCCGCCGCACTGCACTGATACCGATGGCGCGATGAACAGTCGATCAGGCGGCAGCCCGATGAGGCGCTCACCAACTAAGGCCGGGTCCGCATGCGCAATGCAGATGTATCCGCTGCCAGTGCCATCAAGCGGGGTAAACCATACGTAGTGGCCCCTGCCGTGCTGTAACAGCACCGCGAGGATTTAGAGCGGCAATCATCGCAGGCCGAATGACCCGGCCGGCTCGCGGATGGGAAACTTTGCCGCAAGGTCGCCGTTTTCAGGGAGTATTGACATTAACCCGGTATTGGATTCTAAAGGGGACAGCAGCCAGAGTTGTTCCCGGAAAGGGTGTCATGGAAGCCTTCGGTAGCACCGACTTCACCGAAGTGTTCAGGCCGAAGCCGGTGGGCGAATCGGTTAACGTTCATGTCGTCCCGGCCGTCCCCGAGCCCCGCCCGGATTATGATGCTATGCAACGCCTTATCGACAGTGGCAGGAGCCCTCCTGCGGCTCCGAAGGGCGAGCCGCAAAAATAACAGCGTGGCGGATCACTTCCCTCGCTCGGCCGATCTGCCGACGCAATCGCCGCTTTTTTGGGTCGAGCAACAAGACAGATACCTTCGCCAATTGCTGATCCGGGACATCGAGGCGCTGACACATCGGCGCCTCGTCGTCTATTTCGGCAACCGCTTCGAGAACGCGATGATCGACGGCCGCGATCCCAGTTTCATGACCGAGTTGCTGGGCGACGTTGGCGAGGAACCCGTTGACCTCGTGCTCGAAGCGACCGGTGGCGTCACTGATGCGACCGAAGCCGTCATCGCGCTCATCCAACATCAGGTCAAGGACAAGGATTTCCGGGCCGTTGTCGCTCATTCCGCCAAGAGCAACGGCACGCTCCTATGTCTTGCTGCGAAGTCCATCGTCATGGGCGCGCCCTCGGAACTTGGCCCAATCGAGCCTGCGATCAATGGCATCCCGTGCACCATCCTCGCCGATGACGCGATGAAGGGCATGAACTTCGTACTCCACAAGCAAGGCGTGTTTGCGCTTCAGCAGTCGAAGACCATCGCGAGGTCGCTGCTCACGTCGGGCATGATGGCCAGCAAGACGCCCGCGGAAATCGACGAGGTAGTGAACAAACTCTCGACGCGCGATACCTATGCGTCCCACGGGTCGGTCATCCACCATCGCGAAGCTGCCGCGCTCGGCCTCAAGATCGAATACTTGCCGCCGGGCGATGCGATATGGGAGCGGCTTTGGCTTCTGCACTGCATGTACGAGGCGGATTGCCGCAAAGCGCGCTATCTCAAAGTCTTCGAGGGGCGGGCGCGTAGCACCGCGGTCGCGGCGCCTCCCCCACCACCGCCGGCTCCTCCCAAGCCTTAGCGTCGCAGGGCTACGGGCACAGCCACGTAAGCGTCGCCTGCATCTGAACGCCTGGCGCTTGCGGCGAATTGCCCGTTAGCTGTGCTGAGTTGCCAGACGTGGTGCCGCGGATTGAGATGGTCACGTTGTTCGCGCCAAAGATGGAGGACATGCCCGGCACCTGACTGTGCTGTTTCGCCTCGACCTGCGCCGTGAACTGGTTGCAGTTCTCGGTGTACTTGCCGCGGTAGTACATCATGCTGTCGCCGCCGCGTAGCTCCCCGTTGTCCAAGGCAACCACGCCATACCCAGCGCCGCGCGGCGTCTGGAATTGCACTTTGTACAACCCGCTTTGCATCGCCATCGTTGTCTCCTCGCGCGTAAGGTGCACATCGTAACGAAATCGTGGCCGGGCCGCTATCTCGCCGGATAGCGCAGCTTGGCGATGGCCTCGGCTTTCGTCGCGAGCGACACGTCGCCGGCATAGACGCCATAGCTCATGGTCGCGATGTCATGGCCGAGGATGTCCGCGGCCGTCGCCTCGGGAACGCCCGCGTCCTTGAAGATCGTCGCAACGGTCTTGCGGATCGAATGGAAGACGAATTGCTCACCGAAGCCCAGCGCCGTCTTGAGATACCCGAACCGCTTGCCGATGGCGTTGGAGCGATCACCGTACTTGTTCTCTGTCAGATCGGACAGCACGTATCCCCTGGTGCGCTCGCCAATGAGCCGGCGCAGCACGGGCTTGAGATTGGCGTGGATCGGAACGTCGCGGATCGCCGCATCCGTCTTGCCGGCATTGACCGTGAAGTGCGGGTGCTTGTGGCGCAGCTTCACATTCTCCACCTTCAACACGCATAGCTCCTCAATGCGCGCGCCCGTCCATCGTGCCATGTCGATTAGGTCAGCGAGTTCGCCATCATCGCGCTCGCGCGCCTCGGCCAACAGCTTCACCACGTCCGCGCGCGTGAAGGCTTGCCGCTTATCGTCGCGCCTCACACGGCCGCCGCTGGTTGAGACGTTGAGGCCGGTGAAGGGCTCGACACCCTCGGGCGCATGCCCGGTGCTCTGTAGATGGCGCCAATAACCCCGGAGCGCGGATAGGATACGCTGTACGGTCTTACCCGTCAGCTTCTCCTCGGCCATGAGCCCGCTCACCCATCCCTTAACCGCGGGCTTGGTCACGTCATCGATGGTCGGGAACTTGGCCGCGAACCTCTTAACGTCCGCGGCTTGCATGTCCCTAGTCTTTGCCGTCACCCGTCTCGTGGCCTGCCATTCCGTGAGGAAGTCGCCAAAGTCTATGCCGGTGGTTGCCCTCGCGTAGAAATCGCCCGCCTCGGGCACGTCCTGCGGCGTCTCGTGGTCGCCTATGTTGGCAACGCCAATGTCATAGGCCCGGTCCCATACTACCTCTTTGATGGCTTCCCGCTCTGTCTCGGTCTTGGCGTCCCGCAGGGCACGCCGGAAGAATGCGGCATCGTCCTGGGGCTCGTATTCCTGGCCGCGGGCCTCGGCGATCTGTCTCCGCCAGCCGGCTATGATCGGCGGCGCCCGGCGCTCGGCGACGGTGAGGCTGTCCGTTTCCAGGGACCGGACGAAGCGCCGGCCCAGCCTCGGGCGGGCAGCGGCAGGGATTTCGAGGACAGCATAGAAACGATCATGCCGGCGCTCGATATGGTGGGCGCGCCGCCCGTGGTATTCTCGGCGCTGCTGGCGCGTCGGTTTAGCTTCCGGTTGTGCTGGCATCCTGGCCGTCCTTCATTGGCCCTCAGACACACAGCCTACCACACAGCCTAACCTAGCGGAAAGCCAATAACGGCCGTCGTTTCTGGGCCTCATTACCCCACGGCGGAAAGTCCTGTCCCCTCCGCCAACCCACGCACGAAAATAGGTCATCGCAAGGAGCCGCGACGGCGGGAATGCGGCGCTGTGTCGATCGCAGCGCCGCACGCCATGTGCGCGTCGGTTACAGGACCGCTGCGGCGATCGCCCGCAGCACGTCGGTGTCGAGATTGCCGGTCAGCAGCAGGGAATCGACGTGCCGCCGCTTTCCGGCGTCCTTCCAGGCTTGCAGCCGGTCGCGGATGCGCTCGGCCGGGCCGGCGAGGGCGATCTCATCGACCAGGGCATCGGGCACGGCGGCGGCGGCCTCGGCCTTGCG
>Ga0307373_10010125_pt1 | contig 13943 bp, 16 predicted proteins | sample OX2MG_FD_202534 | JGI IMG/M metagenome (GOLD analysis project Ga0307373, IMG submission 202534) | Soil microbial communities from Risofladan, Vaasa, Finland - OX-2 | ecosystem: Environmental > Terrestrial > Soil > Coastal area > Acid sulfate soil | place: Finland: Risofladan, Vaasa | collected... | reverse complement strand
GGCCTGACGCACGCGTTCGACTTCGACACGCACGCGCCCAAGATGCGATCGGCTGTCACGCGCTGTTTGCGCTTTCCGCTCATCGAGGAGCACGCGCAACCGGCTCTGCAGCACCAGCCAGTCCGGCCGCGACGCCCGGCCGGCTACCGAAGCGGCGAGGTCCGCTATCGTGACAAGGGGCACCGCCGTCCCCGGCGCGACGTTCCGCGGCGTGCCAAGATCCACGATCAGGCGCCTCACTTCGGGGAGTTGCGCGGCTTCGATCTCCGGCGAAGCGCTGCCGAGGCACGTCACGAGCACATCCGCAGGCCCCGCCGCATGCATGCGCGAAAATGGCAGAAAGCTCATCCCGCCACGTTGAAACCACTCTCCCTCGGGAGGGCGGCGCGCCACCAAGGTGATTGGGCCGAAGCCCAGTGCGCGCGCCCGCTCGGCGGCCAGCCGCCCGACATTGCCCGCCCCCACGACGACAATCGGACCGCTCGCCTTCGTGTCTGAAACCGCCAGCGCTCGGTCGAGGAGGAAGCCGGTGCTCTCGTCCAGTGCATTCTCCTGCCGGAAGCGGCGTGCAGCCGCGATTGCGGCGCTGCCTGCGGAGTGGACGGCGGGTGAGGCCCCGGCCAGGGCGCCCCGTACTTGCCCGAGGATCTGCTCTTCCCCGAGGACAATCGAGTGCAGCCCGGCCGCCACCTCGCACAGGTGTTGGAGCGCTTCCGCGCCACGCCAGTGCCAGGGCGCGCCGCAATCACACTGCTCACCTTCGCTGTAGACCTCGACCCTCTGGCAGCTCATCACCACCGCTGCACCGGCTGCGTGTTTTGCCGCCTCGCGGTGGATCTGTTCGAGGTTCGGCCTCGGAAGCGAGCTGACGGGCCACCCACAACCTATCAAATCGTTCAAATCTGTCTGAACACCACAATTTGATCGCACGATATGGAGATATTACCGGTCTGCCGGGTTAAACGCATTCCTTGAAAGTCAAGATTGCAAATGGGAGGCGCCTCTGTTCCGGCACCGTCGCCGGGCCGCAGGTCAGCGTGCCCTCGCCCACCGCTCGAAGCGCGCGCTGCGCCGCAATCCCCCGGCCGCCGCCGTTGTCCCACCCGCCGCAGCGCGCCCATAATGGCTTCCGTGAGAGTGACAGTGTGACAGCCGTGGGCGTCAGCAGGCGGATCATCGCCGTCATCGACGTCGGTTCGAACTCCGTCCGCCTGCTCGTCGCACGTGAGCTCTCCCCCGTCGCGTTCGAAGTGGTCGATGAGGAGCGCTTCGGCGCCCGTCTCGGCGAAGGCCAGTCGGAGGGCCAACTCTCGCCCGAAGGGGTCGAACGCGGCATCCGCGCCTTACGGATTATGACTCAGGTCGCGCGCTCGCATAGGCCCGACGCCCTCGCCGTCGTGGGCACCGAAGCGCTCAGGCGTGCCTCGAATGCGTCCCGCTTTCTCGCCCGCGCGCGCGCCGAAGCGGAAGTCGAGGTCCGTATCCTTTCCGGGCACGAAGAGGCCGCCGCCGCGTTCCTCGGCGTTGTCAACAGTACGAACCTCCGCGACGGTCACGTCCTCGACATTGGCGGCGGCTCGTTGGAGGTCATGCGCGTTGAGTCGGGCGCGCTGGCGGAAGTCCAGTCGGCGCCCTTGGGCGCCATCTACGCCCGCGATACCTACTTGCGCGCCGACCCGCCGCCCGCGCGCGACGTGCGCGCCCTGCGCCGTGCCGTGCGGCAGCAGATCCGCGTCCCCGCCTCGGGAGATGGTCAGCCGTTGATTGCCACCGGTGGCTCCATCCGGAGCCTCGCGCGCATGGTGCGGCTTAAGCATCGCGACGGACTTCGCCGTATCCATGGCTCCGTGATTTCGCACAGAGACCTCCACCGGCTCGCTGCTACGCTCATTACCTCCTCGCTGGAAGCGCGCCGCCCCATGCCCGGGCTCAACGGCGGCCGTGTCGATACGCTCCCCGCGGCAGCCGTCGTGATCGACGAGGTCATGGCCCTCATGGGCGCCAGTTCGCTCACCGTCTCCGGGCAGGGTCTGCGCGAGGGGCTTGTCTGGCAGGAGTTGCGCGGCGAATCGCCCGTTATCCCCGACGTCCGACTCGCCTCAATAGCCGGACTGGCGCGGGCCAATGGCGTCGATGAAGCGGCGGCGGAGCCGGTCGTGGCGGCAGCGGCGCGCCTGTTCGAGGCAACTGCCCCGGTGCACGGGCTGCCCACGCCCGATAGCGAATTGTTGCTCGCCGCTGCGCGCCTTGCTGGCATCGGGATGCACATCGACTACTACAACCGCGATCGCCACGCGGAATACCTGGTGCACAGCGGAGACCTGCGAGGCTTCAGCCATCGCGAAATCGTCCTGCTCGCGGCGCTCGTGCGGCACGCGCAGGGCGGGACGCCCGACCTTTCGCCCTATGCGGACGTCATCGGGCCCGACGACGCGCGCGTTGCGCTCATCCTCGCCACGCTGCTGGGAGTGGCCCAGGCGATCCACCGCCGCTGCCCATCGCCCGTCTCCGGCATCGACCTCACCTGCACGCCAGCACTGCTCCACGTTGCCCTGCGTGCCAGCGGCCCTGTCGACGCCGAAATCTATGAAGTCGAGCGCCATCAGAAGCGCTTCGAATCGGTGCTGCGATTGAGCCTGGCCGTCTCCAGCCGCCTGGAGCCTCCTGCCCCCTGGCCTGTCTAACCCCGCGGAGCTGAGCCGATTGAGCGCAGCATCGCCGGTGTTGCCATCCATTCGAGCGAGCAGCTTCCCGCAGCCGGGTCTGCCTCACATGTCACCAGCGCCGCACCCCCTTTTCGAAAAGGGGCGGCCACGCTGCCGCTGTCGCCCGCCAGCAAGAACGAAAGCAGCCCGGAGATATGCGGCTCGTGGCCGACGCAAACGATCGTCCCGGCGTCCAGCTCCGAAATCTGCGCTATCAACGCCACGTGATCGCCCGTGGCGAGGGACTCGCAGCTCCGGGGACGGGCGGTGCCAAAGGCAGCCGCGAGGATGGCTGCGGTTTCGCGCGCACGCATGAGCGGGCTCGTGAGGACGGCCTCGGGCGTCAAGAGGCGGCGGAGCCCCTCGGCCGCAGCCACCATGCGCTCACGGCCCCGGCCTGTCAGGGGTCGAAGACCATCATCTTCGTATCCCTGCGAACCTCGCTCGACAGCTATCGCATGGCGGACAAGGCAGATCTGCATCGCTCAAGCCGTCTCGCCGGGAGCAGGCTCCACCGAAACGATCGCGATCCCGGCGAGTTTCCACTGCCCCATCACGGGTTTCCACGTCTCCGCGACCGTCGCCTTTCCGATGGCTGAGGTGAAGGTCACGTGGAAGACCTCCGCGCCCTCCGAGCCGCCCGCCTCGGCCACCGTGTAGTCCTGGATACTCGGCATGGTCGCTGGCGAGAGCCGGCCAGCAGCCGCTCCCATCTGCATCATCTGGGTCAGCGCCTCAGGAGTGATGTCCGCCATCACCCGGGAGAGGTTGCCGGCCACCACGGCCTGGGCGTTGCGTTCCGCAGCTTCGCGGGCAGTGGCAGGCTCCATCAACTCCTGTCCGCAACGTCGGAGATCTGCCATTTGCCGGGAGAGGTCTCTTCCCACTTGCTCCAGATCTTGCGAGTCGTCGCGCCGATGTAGTCGATTTCGGCTTCGTCGTTGCCGAGATCCTTCACGCTGAAACTGGTGGCGGTGACAGGCCCACCGGCCATGATGGCCATGACCTTGGCCATGCCGGCCGGTGTGAAATCGCCCATCAGCCCCGCCATGTTGCCGCTCACGACATCCTGCGCATGCCGTTCCTGCGTCTCCTTCAAGTCTGCCATCTTCGTGTGTCCTTCCGTTCGGTAAATAGGCCTGCAGCATAATGGCACGCGTTTGCGCGAAGCAACCGGGAAAATGTTCGCTTTCAGGCCGCGCGCTGTCGATCCGCACAGATCCTGTTCGTCATCTATCCGAGAGCCTTACCATACTGGCCTCTCGGAGGAGAACCCATGCGATACATGCTGCTGATCTACACCCCGGAATCGGCCGAGCCAGCACCCGGCACGCCCGAACACACGCAGATGTACCAGGACTATGGTGCATTCACACAGGAGGTCAACGTGAACGGGACCTTCAAGGCCGGCGAACCCCTCCAGCCCATCGCCACGGCGACGACCGTGCGCGTACGTGACGGGCGTACTCAGGTTACCGATGGCCCCTTCGCGGAGACCAGGGAGCAGTTGGGCGGCTACTACATCCTTGACTGCGCCGACCTCGACCAGGCCGTCGCGCTTGCCGCCAAGATCCCCGGTGCCCGCTTCGGCTCCATCGAGGTTCGACCCATCATGGAGATGGGCTGAGCCGGCGATGACGGCGAGGTCCCATCAGCCCGGCACGCCCGGCATCGGTACCGCCATAGCCGAGGCCTTTCGGGAACACCGCGCGCGCGTCCTCGCCTCTCTGATCCGCGTCCTCGGCGATTTCGACGTCGCCGAGGACGCGCTCCAGGACGCCGTCGCTTCCGCCCTCCAGGTTTGGCCCCGCGAAGGCGTCCCCGCCAATCCGGCCGCCTGGCTCAACGTCACCGCCCGGCGCAAGGCCATCGACCGCCTGCGCCGCGAACGTCTCGGTGGCCGCAAATTGGAAGAAGCCGCCCAGCAGGCCGAGTTCGGACGCGATGGGGGATCGTTGCCCATGGATAGCGCCATCGCAGACGACCGTCTCCGCCTGATCTTCACTTGCTGTCATCCGGCGTTGGCACCGGAGGCCCGCGTCGCCCTCACGTTGCGCACGCTGTGCGGGCTGACCACACCCGAGATCGCGCGCGCATTCCTCGTCGATGAACCCACTCTCGCCCAGCGCATCGTGCGGGCCAAGCGTAAGATCCGCGACGCTGGCATCCCCTATGCAGTGCCCCCGGACCACGCGCTTCCCGAGCGCATGAACGCGGTCCTTACCGTCATCTACCTTATTTTCAACGAGGGCTACGCAGCCACCGCCGGAGACGCACTCATCCGCCGCGAACTCTGCAGCGAGGCCATCCGTCTCGCGCGGTTGGTCGCCCAGCTCATGCCGGACGAGCCGGAGGCGTTGGGGCTGCTTGCACTCACCCTCCTCCACGACTCCCGTCGCGACACGCGCCAGGCTGCTGGTGGCGAGCTGATCCTCCTCGAAGACCAGGATCGCTCACGTTGGGACGCGACTCAGATCGCCGAAGGGGTGGACGTGCTCGATCGCGCCCTCTCGCGCCGCAGTCCGGGGCCCTATCAGGTGCAGGCGGCCATCGCAGCTGTCCATGCGCAGGCCGCCACTCCGGCCGAGACCGACTGGCGCCAGATTGCGCTGCTCTACGCTCGCCTCGTCGCGATGCAGCCGTCGCCGGTGGTCGAATTGAATCGTGCGGTGGCGGTCGCCATGGCGGATGGCCCGGCCGCGGGGCTGCCCCTCATCGAGCCGCTCGCCGCCGACCTCGCCCGATACCAGCCCTTCCACGCCGCGCGCGCCGACCTGCTCCGCCGCCTCAACCGCAGCGAAGAAGCGCGCGAAGCCTATACGCGGGCGCTGGCCCTAACCACGAATGCGGCTGAACGAAGGTTCCTGGAGCGGAGGAAACACGAACTCGACGGCTGACCAGAACTCAGTCCGGTTGTGCCACCAACACCCTCAAGCGCTTTCCGATGCGGATAATCTCCCCTCCGGCCACCTGTGCACTGGCGTCCACCGGTCCAAGTACTCGCAAATCAGGCTCCCGCGGCGCAATCGAAACGACCCGCTGCACTGCCCCCTGTGCGAAGAGCCGCGCCACCTCCCGACTGCTCCTCGACGGATCGGCTCGCTTGACCATGTCCGCATAGGTTTCTCCCGTGACCCACGGTAGTCTCACGCGATCCGCAGATGCCGTCTCGAAGTCCGCAACACCGAGCTGCTCCGGCTGGACGGTCTTCTGGAAGTTCGCTTCCGCCGCCTGCGCCGCGTCGTCCCCGTGGAACTCGCTCACAATCGTCCGCGCCAGGCGCTTCTTGGCGCTCATCGGGTCGCTCTCAATCTGCTTCGCGATCTCCGGGAGCTCGCTTCGCGGCACGTTCGTAGCCAGCACGAAGAAATCCATCATCGCCGCGTCGGGCAGCGACATCGCCTTGCCATACTGCTCATCCGGAGCGTCGGCCACGCCGATGTGGTTGCCCGCCGACTTCGACATGCGCGCCTTGCCGTCCAACCCCACGAGGATGGGCATCGTCACCGGCACGTGCGGCTTCTGTCCCGCGTCTTCCTGGATTTTCCGCCCGGCCATGAGGTTGAAGAGCTGCTCAGTCCCGCCCACCTGCACATCACACTCGAGCGCATATGCGTCGTACCCCTGCATGAGTGCATAAAGGAATTCGTGCAGGAAAATCGGTTCCGAAACGGAAAGCTTCGGCTCAGACGTCCACTGATCGAAGCCAGAACCCACAATACTCAAGTCGAGAGCGGCTGCACGATACCGTCCGGCTCCCTCATCCTTCACGTTCCCGATAGCTGGAGTAGTCCAAACAACTTTCTTTTGGGAGACCAACACATCAACGCTCGTTCGGCCGAACCGCTGACGGAAGTTGTCGCGACGCAACATTTCTTGAACCGTGAACTTCGACATCAGCGAAATGATCTGCGGAAAGTCCAGCTTCCCCAGCCATTCGGAATTGTGCCGGAGCTCGGTCGCGCTGGCATCGAGGATCTTCGCCGCCTGCTCGAAGTAAGTCAGCTCATTCGCCCGGATCTCCTCCCGGGTGAGCTGCGGCCGCAGCTTGTTCTTGTCGCTCGGGTCCCCAATCAGCGCCGTGTAGTCGCCGATGAGGAAGATGCCGTGGTGCCCGAACTGCTGAAACTGCCGCAACTTCCGCAATGGCACCGTGTGGCCGAGCGTGAGCGACGTCGCGGTCGGGTCTATCCCCAGGTAGACGCGCAGCGGCCGGTCCTGCTCCAGCAGGGCACGTAGCTCGCGTCCCATCTGGCGCTTCAGACCCTCGTCGCCGTAGTCCACGCCGCTCATCAGCACCGCGATCTGCTCCTCCACCGGGGCCATCGTGCGGGCGGTCATTCGCGCATCTCCCGGACGGCCGCGACGTCGGCAGCAATCGCCTGCTTCAAGTCGTCGACATTCGCGAAGGCCACTTCGCCTCGGATGCGGTGGACAATCTCGATATCCATTCGTTCGCCATAGATGTCGCCTTCGAAGTCCAGCAGATACGTCTCGATGGAGATGTGGCCGGCGTCGAAGGTCGGACGCGTGCCGATGTTCGTGGCGCCGCGCAACGTCCGCCCGGAGACGTGTGCGCGGGTGGCATAGACGCCCAGCGCCGGCAACGCGCGGTCGGCTGCCACTGAAATGTTCGCCGTGGGAAAGCCTATCGTCCGCCCCCGCTCGAAGCCGCGTACGATCGGTCCCGAGAGCCGGTAGTTTCTTCCAAGCAGCGCCGTCACGCGCTCCATGTCGCCTTCGCCCAGCGCTCGCCGCACGGCCGTGGAGCTATAGCGCTCATGGTCGTGCATCAGCGGCTCAATCTGCACCACTTCAAATCCGATCTCCGTGCCCAGCGCCTTCATGCGCGCGCTCGTGTCCTTCGGTGCGCCGCGACCGAACGCTGCATCAGGCCCGAGCACCATCAGGCGCATGCGCAGCAGTTGGTGGAAGGCCCCCGCCAGCTCCTCCGCCGAAATCTCGGACACCTCGGACGTGAAGGTGAGCGGCACCACCCAGTCCGCCCCGGCGACGCGCATCAGTTCCATGCGGTCCTCCAGCGACGTCAGGTAGCTCGGCCGGATTTCAGGGCGGAGTACGGTGATTGGGTGCGGATGGAGCGTTACCACGCCGGGCGAGAGCGCGCGCTTTCGCGCCTCATCCCGCAGCCTGCCAAGAAGCGCCTGGTGCCCCCGGTGGACCCCATCCAGTACGCCGATCGTCAGCGCCGTCTCCGGCCCTGGTGCACCGGCCGAAAGCTGCGCCCGTGTGAAAGAGGGTATGGGCATATCTCTCCAAGCCTACCAGCGCGCGACAACAGGGACGAGACGATTCCCCCCTCGTGGCGCTTCGGGGCAGGAATTGGTACTGGCGCCGGCCCGCCGCCATCGCGCACACTCCGAGGGAACACTCGCCAATAGCCAGGAGGCCCGGATGGACCACGCGACCGCACTTCAAAGTCAGGTTGAAGGCTTCTTCGGCGGTACCCTGGGCATTCGTTTCATTTCCGCGGAGCCGCAGCGTGTCGTCGCCGAGCTCACGGTTCGCGACGAACTGTGCACCGTCCCAGGCATCCTTCACGGTGGCGCCATGATGGCCTTCGCCGACCAGTTGGGTGCGGCCGGGACCTCCCTCAACCTGCCCCCGAATGCCCGTACCACGACGATCGAGTCGAAGACGAACTTCTTCGGTCCAGGCCGCAGCGGCACCACCATCACCGCTGAGTGCCTGCCACTGCATCTCGGACGCCGCACACACGTCTGGCAGACGTCGATCCGCTCGCCCGAGGGCAAGCTGCTAGCCCAGGTCACGCAAACGCAGTTCGTTGACCTGGCGTGACCCACGAGTCCTGCGTTCCAGGCCTATAGTGGCCTGACCATGGCTCTTCGCGCAGGATCCTATCCGCCCGCATCCCCGTCGCCCTATGACGGCCAGCGAATGACCGAGGAGGAATTTCTCGCCCTCGATCACGTGAAGCCGCGCCTTGAGTACGTCGACGGCCGGGCGGTTCAGAAGCCGGTGACGAAACGAAAGCACGTGCGCATTGCCCGCGTCATGACCGTCGCGCTCGACGCACAGATACAGCGGCATGGTGGCGACGGAGGTCCCGAACCGCACATCTGGTTCGAATCGGAGCACCAATACCGCCTCCCCGATGTGGTCTACTGGGCCCCCGGCAAAACCGCAGGGCGACGACTACCGGATGTTACCGCCCACGCTCGCCGTTGAAGTGCGATCCCCGGACGAGACGATGGACAGCCAGCTTGCAAAGTGCCGCTTCTATCTCGCCCATGGCGTCGATGTCGCCTGCCTGATCGACCCTGAGTCGCGCACCGTCGAAGTCTTCGAAGGCGACGGCGATGGGCAAGCCCTTTCGCCCGGCTCCAGCCTGGAATCACCAATGCTGCCCGGTTTCAGCCTTCCGCTGGCAGAGCTCTTCGGCGTCCTCGACCGCTGAGCTCGGCTGGATGTGGTGTGTAAGGGCCCCGCGTGGGTGTTTTCCTCAGGCTTTGACACCCGCGACGACTTCAATGTCGCCCCAGTTGGCCGTCTGGCGAGCGTCGCACTCGCCAGTCTTCAGGAGTTCGAGGATCGCCATGAAGGAGACGACCACATCGAGCCGCGTACGGCACTCGCCAACCACCTTGCGAAACGAGAATCGGCCCGCTCGGCGCAACCGTTCGCGAAACTCCGCCACCCGCGCGCTAAGCGTCATGCCGGTGTCTCGCACGATCATCGCCTGCGGCTCTCGCGGCGTGCGCGAAAGCAGCTCCGCCATCAGGGCGCAGAGCTTTTCCAGGGATACCTTGCCCAAACCCGGCCCGGGTGGTGCGACGGCTGGCGGCGCCATGCGAGTGTAGTTCCGCAAGCCCGCGGACTGCCGCTGCTCCAGCATGATCACCACTTCGGTGAAGCGCTTGTATTCACGCAGCATGTCGACCAGTTCGCGGCCCACGTCGTCGTCGTCGAACGGTGCTGGCTCATCTTCCGGCGGGCGCGGCAATAACGCCCGCGACTTCAGGTAGATCAGCTTCGCACCAACGTAAACGAACTCTGCGAGCGCGGCCGCGTCGAAACCATGGCCGTTGTGGATGGCCCTCAGGTATTGGTCGGTCACGCTCACGAGCGAAACGGCCGTAATATCGAGGTCGTCTCGCTCGATCAGGTGCAGCAAGAGGTCCAGCGGGCCCTCAAAGACAGGCAGGCTGATTTCGGCCATAGCTCCTGGCAGGCTCACGCCCCCCCGCGGAGACGCACCTGCGCCGGTCTTGCGACCTCCTCCGTCAGCGCGCCGCTGCAGACGCTCCCACCCCTGAGAGAGTCCGCTCGACCGCGGTAGCGATGCCGGAGACAGACCGCATCATCCCGGCGAACCTTGCATATGTCAACGATTGCGCGCCGTCACTCAGCGCGTGGTCGGGCGAAGGATGGACTTCGATCATCAGTCCGTCCGCGCCCGCCGCGATGGCGGCCATCGCGACCGGCGCCACGAGCTGGTACTTGCCCGTGCCGTGGCTCGGGTCGGCTACCACGGGAAGGTGACTCAACTCCTTCGCCAGCGGGATGGCGTTGATGTCGAACGTGTTCCGGTATGCCGTCTCGAACGTCCGGATCCCGCGCTCGCAAAGGATCACGTTCGGGTTCCCCTGCGCGAGGATGTATTCCGCTGCGAGCAGCCACTCTTCGATCTGCCCGCTCAAAGCTCGCTTCAGCATGACCGGCCTCTTCGACTTGCCCACCTCGTCCAGGAGGACGAAGTTCTGCATGTTCCTCGCACCGATCTGGATGATATCGGCATACTCGCCGACCGCATCGATGTCTCGAACGCTCATCAACTCGGTGATGACGGGCAACCCCGTCGCCTGGCTGGCCGTCCGCAGGTGGCGAAGACCTTCCTCGCCCAGTCCCCGGAAGGCGTAGGGTGAACTGCGCGGCTTGTATGCGCCGCCGCGCAGGATGTTCGCGCCCGCTGCCTGCACGGCCCGCGCCGTATCCACAATGTGGTCTTCGTTTTCGATCGAACACGGTCCCGCCATCACGGCCAGCTCCGTCCCGCCGACAGTCACCCCGTGCCCCACGTCGATGATGGAGTTAGCCGGGTGGAACTCGCGGCTCACGAGCTTGTATGGCTTCGTCACGCGGTGCACAGACTCCACGTGTGGCATCGTTTCGAACATGTCCTGCAGTTCCGGCGAATCCGGGCCGATGACGCCGACGATGCTGCGCTCCGTCCCAATGGAGACGTGAGCCTGTCTCCCTGATTCTTCGATCCGGGCGACGATGAGGGTGAGGTCTTCCGGAGAGGCGTCCGGGGAAACAACGATGATCACGGGGAATTCTCCCTTGGCTTGAGAGCCTGAGTTACAGCCGCCGGCGGTCGCCGTCGCGGAATCTCTCGCGACCTCAGCGGGCGGTACTGAAGTCGCTGGTCGCGAGGTCTGGACGTAACCGGGCGGCATCCCGGAGGTAGACGTGATGGATTTCATGCTGACCCTTCTCGGTGTTCAGGTGGAGAAGGACTCGAATGCACAGGGGGAGCATGCCGGGAACGGCCATTTCGTGGCTCTGCATCAACGGAACCCGCGTCCAGCCCAACTGACGGGCCGCCACTGCGGGGAATTCCGCGTATACATCGGGCGTCGTCGTCATCCATGCCGAAGCGATGTCTTCGATATCGATGCCGTTCAACTCAACCATCGTCGTGAGCAGTTCACGAGTGACGGCAAGGATCTCGTCCTTGTCGTTTCGGGTCACAGTGATCGCGCCGCGTACGCCACGGACCGGCATGCGTGCAGATCCTCCTCCAGGGGGTTCGAACGGGTGAGGGTTGTGCCGTTACAGGTGGAGTCTAAAAACTCCGGCCTGCGGGCACCCATAAGTTCGGCCCACGCGGGGCCAGCGCCACGCCCAGCGGCGCTCGCTTTCCTCGCACAGGGCCGAAATCACCTGCCCGCTAATGGCCGGAAACATCCTCCACAAACTCCCTGACGCACTGCGCAACCGAAGGCGCCCGGCGGTCTACCGCCGCGTCAATGCAGCCGATTATAGCAGAGCCCATCGCTGCTGCATCCGCCATCTTGCCGATCGCTTCCACGTGCGCCCGTGTGCTAATTCCGAATCCGACTGCAAGTGGCAGCCGCGTGTGCCGCCGAACTCGCGCAAGGAACTCGGGCAGTTCTTCCGGCGCGACGTTTCCCTTCCCAGTCGTCCCCGTCACGCTCACGCAATAGATGAATGCGTCCGCCACCGCGTCCAGTTTCGCAATCCGATCTTCCGCCGTCGTCGGTGCCACCAGCGGGATGAAGCTCATGTCGTTCGCCCGGCATGCCCCCACGAACGTCCCTGCTTCTTCCGGTGGCAGGTCGACGACAATGAACCCGTCTGCCCCCGCCGCCCGGGCGAGTCTTGCTGTCGCCTCTTCGCCGAGGGCGAGGATCGGGTTGTAATACCCCATGAAAACGACTGGCGCTTTCAACCCCTCGGCGCGAGCCTCCTCGACGAATCCAATACACTGGCGCAGCGACACTCCGTGTTCGATGGCGACCTGGTTCGCATGCTGGATCGTCGCGCCGTCGGCCAACGGGTCCGTGAAGGGCACGCCGACTTCGATGACATCGGCACCGCCCGCTTCGAGTGCCAGCAGGATGGGCACGGTGGCCTCCGGCTGCGGGTAGCCTCCCGTGACGTAGGGGATAAAGAGTGGCCTTCCCGCCGCTCGCCCTGCTTCGAAGAGGTCCCGCAATCGTTTCGACATCGCTATCCTCCGGCCGCGAAGAGCAGCAGCAGACTGATCGAATTGAACAACACGTGAAAAATGATGCTGTGCCAGAGCGTCGACCGCGACCAGTACACCCAGGCCATGATGAGTCCCACCACCGTAAACGGGATCAGGCTCCCGACGTCCGAGTGGGCACCGGCAAAGAGAAGCGCCGAGCCCCCGGCCGCCGGCCAGAAGCCCCAGCGCAGCAGGCCCCCGAACACGAACCCGCGAAAGAAAAGCTCCTCCGCCAACGGCGCCGCCACCGCGGCGATCCCCGTGGCCAGCGCGGCTGAGAGCGTCGTCCGCAGCACTTCCGCGTGGATCGTCGGGTCCGGCGTGAGGATACCAATGCCGAATGCCCGCACAACCTCGGTATAGATGCCCACGAACAGGTATGCCCCAACCACGGCCACGCCCGGCCGCCAGATGCCATCCACCGGCGACCGGTCCAGCCCCAGCCCGTGGATGAGGGAGCGCACGTTCACCTTGCAGAGCGCCAGGACGATCGTTGCCAGGAGAAGCTCCAATACCAGGGTGACGGCGAAGCCAAGCTGCACCGTCGTCTGGTCCGCCAGCAGGTGGGGTGGCACAGGGAGCGGCTGGTTGGCCGCTGCTGCTGCGAGACGTTGTTGGGCATATTCGGCCACCCGCCGCATTTGCTCGACTGCGCCGCCCACGTCCTGCAGGCGGCCATCGGTGCCGGCCGCGGTGGCGAGCGCCACGAGCAGCCCACCGGTGAAAACGTACGAGAACAGGGCCAGGACGACCCCGATACCCACCTCCCGCGGCCCCCACGTTTGCCGCCCGAGGTGTTTCACCGCGGTCGCCGGCGAAGTCAGAGCCGTACCCCCAGCGCTGCCGCCACCGTGTGCATGTCCTTATCGCCCCGGCCACTGAGGCCGATCAGCAGGTCCTCGTCGGGGCGCATCGTCCGCGCCACCTGCATCGCGTGGTAGACAGCGTGCGACGGCTCCAGCGCCGGGATGATCCCTTCGCTCCGCGTGAGAGCCTTGAATCCCTCCAGCGCCTGCAGGTCATCGACCGCCACATACTCGGCGCGCTCGCTTACCTTCAGCCACGAATGCTCTGGCCCGACACCCGGGTAATCCAGCCCCGCGGAAATGCTGTGCGTCTCCAGGATCTGGCCGTCTGCGTCCTGGAGCAGGTAGGTGCGCGTCCCATGCAAGACGCCCGGGCGGCCCGCCACGAGGGTCGCCGAATGCCGCCCTGTCCCCACCCCTTCGCCAGCAGCCTCGACGCCGATCAACCGCACCGGGTCTTCGAGGAACGGGTGGAAGAGGCCGATCGCATTGCTCCCGCCGCCGACGCAGGCGATCGCGACATCCGGCAGCTTTCCTGCCTGTTCCAGCATCTGCGCCCGAGCCTCTTTGCCGATCACGCTCTGGAAGTCCCGCACGATCGTCGGGAACGGGTGCGGCCCGATGGCCGATCCAATGATGTAGTGCGTAGTGCGGACGTTCGTCACCCAGTCGCGC
>Ga0307373_10010124_pt1 | contig 13943 bp, 11 predicted proteins | sample OX2MG_FD_202534 | JGI IMG/M metagenome (GOLD analysis project Ga0307373, IMG submission 202534) | Soil microbial communities from Risofladan, Vaasa, Finland - OX-2 | ecosystem: Environmental > Terrestrial > Soil > Coastal area > Acid sulfate soil | place: Finland: Risofladan, Vaasa | collected... | reverse complement strand
CGGAACGGCGAATCTCGTCTTGCAGTCCCAGAACCATCGTTTCAGCATCCGTGACTTGGAGTGGTCTCATCCCTCGATGAAACCACAGATCTTCAGAATGCGCAATTACTTATGACGCTCAGTTTAATCTCAAATGTCCGCAACTGCTGGTGCTATATCTCAGGAGTTCTTTTACGAAAACGGTTTTTAGGTTGCGGTCGTGATGCTATCAAGTAGCCGTGAATCGTCCGCGCACGTGAGCATTGCAACCCATTACCTTTTCACCCTCTCACTCAACAGAAGATAGAAGATAGAAGTTGCCCTACTGACAAGCAGCAACCTACCGCGGCTTATCGAATATGTCAAGGAGTTTCTCAAACTATTCCGAAATTTCACATAAGTATTAGTTGCTGTTTTATCAGATGATTAAGTCGACAACAAGCTCGAATACAGCATTCTGTGCCATAAATTAGCAGCCAGGTTGTGAATGTTTCTGCAATCAATGAGCATTTTTCTTGACGTGATTTGCTGAGTGTCGGCATAATAGCGTTCTTGAAGAGGATGGTGGATTTTTTGGGCAGTTTGTCTTGGAAGCGACCAAATCTCCGAATCCCTCGTCACATTAACAGCAAGTTGACAAATCAAGGAGAGCCGATTGTGAAGAGGAGAATAACCTATCAAGAGATCGCGCAATATGCGAAGGTCAGTGTTTCGACCGTCTCGCGAGTTGCGAATCGAAACGCTCGTGTCGATCCCCAAGTTCAGGAGCGAGTGAAGGAAGCTGCACTAAAGCTAGGGGTCAATCTGCAAAACAGCAGGAACAGGAAGAAGAAGAACAGCGTCCTTGCTTTCATCTTGAGCAATCGTGAAATGCTACACCCATTTCATTCGCATATTCTAGTTGAAACCGAGGCGGCTTGCTTGTCTCGCAGGTACAGCATACTCTTCCACTGTTTCCGCTACCCAGCCACTAAGCCACCTCGCGAGATCTATCTGCCCCCAATTCTGGAAGACCCGCAACAAGTTTCGGGACTCATCCTGGCAGGCACGAACTTCCCGAACCTCTTGGAGTTGCTTTCTCGCCGCAGGGTACCTTTCGTGGTGCTGGGGAATAACGTTGTGGGGGAATGGGAAAGCGCGCAGTATGATGTGGTGTGGTTCAATGATGTCCAAGGCGCCCATGAGGTAACCCAGCACCTCCAGGCGCTGGGTCATCGTGACATCTGGTATGTAGGGAACTGCCGTCTTCCGTGGTATGCCCGCCGATACGAAGGGTATCGCCGCGCGATGGTTGAGGCACAATTACAACCGCACTTGAGTCAATTTGACTCAACGGACGACGCCCAACTTGGCTATCTTACCACTAAATCCATTCTTGCGGAGAGTAAGGCTGTTAGTGCCATATTCGCGGGGGGCGACCGGGCTGCCCAGGGGGTCTGCAGAGCCCTCAGGGAAAAGGGACTGCGTGTCCCGGATGACACCAGTGTGACAGGTTTTAACGATACGGAATCAGCCCGGTGGGATCCGCCTCTCACGACCGTCCAGGTCTTCCCAGAACTGATCGGCCGTCGGATGGTGGAGCTTCTGCAAAAACGAATCAATCATCCGGAGTTGTTACCGCAATGTAGTGTTATCCCCACTCAACTGATTAGGCGGGACTCGAGTGCTCCTATTCGAGCAATGAGCGGTTCGGTGACCCCAGACCGATACAAAAGTTCACTGCCGGAGACCTGATACGTGGCAAGTGTCGCTGGCCGTCTTCTGGCTAATCTTTCTGCGCCGGAGGACATGATGGGGTAAAACATGCACTTCTCGCGCCCGAGAACAAACTAGGTTGGTGCCTTGACTGTCATGAACTTGAGTATGGCGCAAAGGTGAGAATTAATGCCTCCGATCTCCAGACGTAAGTTTGATAAATCTGTTCTTTCCGGGGTGCTCTCTTCAGGAACACTCATTGGGCCAGAATCTTCGAAGGCTTCCATGCGGAGAAGACCCAATATCGTTTTTATCTGTTCGGATCAGCATAGCGGGCCGGTGCTGATGGGTGGGCCGGGAGATGTTGTGCCGGTGAGAACGCCGAACTTAAAAAGGCTGGCGTCAATGGGTGTTCATTTCAAGAACGCCTATTGTGTGGATCCAGTTTGCGCGGCGGCATGGGCCAGTTTGATGACAGGACGATTTGCTTCCGACGTGGGGTCTTACAGTAACAGTACACCCTTTGACGGACGTGTTCCGAGCTGTGGAAATTATCTGCAACAGGCAGGTTACTTCTGCTGGGCGACCGGCAAAATGGATCTGACATCGAAGGCTGACCTGGGTTTCAAACAGGTACATACGTCGCACGGCCCTCAGCGGCGTAAAGAAAGCTTGGAAATCTACGTCCCGGAACTTCAGACCTACGCCCTGCTCGCGATTTATCCGAGTGGAAAAAGTGAGGTCCCGAATGGGCTTCGCTGATCGAACCTTCTGGGTTTATCCGTGGGACATCGCTGATGGAGACCCGGGAAAGCGCCTAGAAGAGATTTGCAAGCTCGGCGCCAACGCGATCAGCATTCCCTTCTCCTATCATTCTTTGCGGGCACTGGCTCCTCACAGCTCAGGGCGCAAGGTGATTAACGCCACCGCTGCCGTTTACTTCAGGCCGCACCCTGAGGAGTTCCCACCTACCGGCATCCAACCGCGCAGTTCGGAGTGGGCAAGCGACGAAGGACCGCTTCCTGGTTTATTCTCTCACGCCGAAAGCCTGGACCTGCGATTGCGCGCGTGGACCGTGGTTTTCCACAACACGCCGCTGGCATCTGCGCATCCCGATGCGGCCATTAAGAACTGTTTCGGAGACGTTTTTGCCCATGCACTATGCCCCTCCGCACCGAAGTCCCAGGATTATGCGATTCGATTAGTGCGTGCAGTTTCAGCACGGCCTATTCACGCCATAGAGATGGAGGCTGCAGGTTTCTACGGATACGAACATCTTTCACATCATGACAAATGCGGGATTGGGTTCGACTTGTTTCATCATTTTCTGTTTTCCTGCTGCTTCTGTCCCTACTGCGAGAGTATTTTCCGTTCTGCAGGGCTTGATCCCGAATTTGTATCAGAAAGATTTCGGCGTCGTCTGTTGAAGTTCTTCGAGGGAAAAGCTGCTGCCATCAATAAGCCGGAAGAAGCCACTATCCAACTATACGAACTTCTGGGCGAGAATGCCGCAAGTGGCTTACTCCGAGCTCGGACTCAGTGCGTGTTGGGATTACTTAGAGAAATCCGCAAAATCGTTCCCTCTACCATTGAACTGACAGTCAGTTCCGGGCTTTCGCCTTTCGAATGCAGTGCTCTGCTTGGGGCTTATCCAGAGGACACGCTGAAAATCGTCGATCGATTGCTCCTCGTTGTTTTTGAACCCAGTGCAGTCGGTTTCCAGAGGCGTTTTCATGATGCCCTGAAAGCCTGTCCTGACACTTCACGCTGGATTCCGGGCATCCGGATCTTTCCTCCGGATGCCAGTTCGGAAGCAATGATCGAGGCTCGCCTGAACTACCTACAACGGCAAGACTTTCGTGCCGTTCACCTATACCATTATGGGCTGGCGTCGGATCACCTGCTGGCTGCCGCCGGCCGAGCCTGGAAAATGAAAAAGGAGAAAATCGTTGATTGAAATGAGCGAACATTTGAAAACTAAACCCACTGCGATCATCACAGATGTGAGCCTCTACCCCATTCAAACGCCCCGCATATCCGGGGACGCCTCGCAGCACGTGTTGATCCGGCTGGATACGGACTCGGGAATCATGGGTGCCGGCGAGTACGCGGACATCACGGATTTGCCTCTAACTATGCCGGACCTTGACGATTTGCAGAAGAGCCTCACCAATGTTCTCGGCGGTCAAAATGCCATGGAATTAGCCCGTCTGGACTTTCTTTTGAGTAACCTCTTCACCGGTCGAGGGGACACGGGCATTTACACGGGGAGTTTGCGCGCAGGCATAGAAATGGCTTTGCATGATATCGCGGGAAAGGTGCTGAATGTACCGGTATATGTTCTGTTTGGAGGACCAGTCCGAACCAAGATCAAGGTGTGCTTCCCGCTTTTCCGTAATTTGAACGAAACGCATATTGAGCGGAATCTGCGTATTGTTGATCAGCTTCTGGGAGAAGGTTTCGACGTCTTCAGGGTCTATATTGGCGGTGCGCCCGATATGGATGAACTCTTTCTCTCCTCCCTGCGACGCCAGATTGGCGACCGGATAACGATGCAGGCTTTTGATCTCAGCAATCATGTTTACCCGGCTGATTCCATTCGGCTCATCAACCGCCTTCGAAAGCATTACGAACCGCAATACGTGGAGAGCGTGGCGCCAATCCACGATCACCGAGGCATGGCTGAAGTTCGAACCAAACTCGATATTCCCATTAGCGAACATGTGGGCGACGCACGCCACGCGATAGCTCTGTGGGAAGCGCGCGCCGTTGATATTATTAACGTGGCCAACAGCGCGCACGGCGGGATGCGTGAGTCCCTGAAGGTATTCGCTGTGGCGGAGGCCCTGGGGCTGCGAACGATCTTGAGCACAACCCAGGAGACTTCGCTTGGCACCGCTGCTGAAGCCCAGGTTGGAGCTTCGGTTGTCAATGTGCATTACCCCACGGTGGCGATTGGTCCGAAACTGTACACTGAGGATCCGGCGCGAAACAAAATCCAGTATGAAAACGGATACATGCTGGTTCCGAAGGGTCCCGGCCTCGGAATCGAAATCGACTGGGAAAAGGTGAAAGAACTGCATTACCAAATCGGCTGGAGAGAATACGGGATCGATCACACAACTCCGGATATTCATGACCAGATCTGGAAAGTGAATCTGAGCACAGGACTGAAAGGAATGCGAAAGAAATAGGATGGAGATCCCCAAAAAAATCAATCTGATGGAACTCCTGGCCCCCCAGCCGCCAAGAGCAAACTTTCATGTCATTCGAGTCGATGAAGACTATAGCGTCCGCATAGCAAAAATCCAAGGTCGCTTCCCCTGGCACTTCCATCCTAACGGCGATGAGGGATGGTTTGTATTTGAGGGCCGCGTACGGATTGACACCGAAGATGGCTCTGTTGATCTCGGGCAGGGTGATTTCACCGTCATATCACAAGGGGTCCGCCACTCTCCGGAAGCATTAGTTCCGAAGACAGTGGTGATCATCTTCAACCGTCATGATCTCGGCATGGTGCTCGATGATCCACAAACCGATCTGGGCGGGTTTCAGGAACACGACCTGCCTTGATGTCCAACTGGGGGAAAGTTACTTGTGCTTAAGAATAAGGTAGCAGTCGTTACGGGAGGTGGATCAGGGATTGGGCAGGCTACAAGCCTTCTGTTCAGTCGCCACGGGGCAAGGGTAATTGTTCTGGATAGGAACGACAAGGCGGCCCAGGATGTGGCAGAGACAATCCGAAAGGAAGGCGGTCAGGCGACCGCGCTTTGCGCTAATGTCGCATCTTCAAGCGATTTATCAGCTGCCTTTGGCCAAGTCCGACGAGAAACTCCCAAGGTCGATATCCTGGTGAATAGCGCTGGCATTTATCATTACAAGACAGCGACCGAGCTTGAAGAGCGAGAATGGGATGAGTGTCTGGACGTCGATTTGAAAGGTACCTGGCTATGTTGCAAATACGCCCTGCCGTTGATCGTTGCGGCGGGAGGAGGCTCGATTATCAACATTGGCTCCACCCACGCGGTCCGCGCTCAAGCCCATGCGTTCCCTTATGGGGTCGCCAAGGGAGGCGTTCTCTCTCTCACTTTTAGCCTTGCGGTTGATTATGGACGAGATAGCATCCGGGTCAATGCGATTTGTCCAGGCTTGGTTTTCTCTCCGCTAAGTGTCGCCCTCTTTGCATCCAACCCGCAGCTCGATTCAGAGCAACTAGTTTCCATGCAGCCGCTGCTCGTTAGGATTTCTCCGGAGGACATCGCCAACTCTGCCTTGTTTCTGGCTTCTGACATGGCGCGGTGCATCACAGGAGAAATACTGTTTGTCGATGGTGGTCGCACGGTCTTCTCCGGTATTCGACACAAAGGCTAACGATGGAAAACCCAAGAACGAGTTCCCGGTTCTTTTCGTACAAAGGCATCGTGCTGATTCTGCTGTTCTCCGTGACAGCAATTAACTATCTCGATCGCCAAACGCTTTCCGTAATTGCGCCCATACTCCAAAATCAGATCTCCCTCTCAACAACTGACTACTCCCACGTCGTCTTCCTATTTCTCTTTGGATATACGATTGGGCAAACCCTCGATGGCAAGGTTATCGACAAGGTCGGGACATACCTCGGCATGTTCTATTGCGTTGCCGTATGGTCTATCGTGAGCGTGCTCCACAGTCTCGCTATCGGCGTGATGAGTCTGGGTATCTTGCGATTCCTCCTTGGCATTGCCGAAGCTGGCAATTGGCCGGGAGCAGTAAAGGCTGTATCCGAGAATTTTCCCCCTGAACGGCGGGCTTTTGCCGTCGGTGTTTTTAACAGCGGATCTACCTTAGGTGCTATCATCGCCCCACCTTTAGTAGCTGGGATTGTCGGTCATTGGGGCTGGCGGCTAATGTTTGTAGCGATTGGATTAACTGGGACCGTGTGGATTTTAATGTGGAATAAGCTTTACCGGAAAGAGCCTGTACAGATAGGGGCTTTTGCTGCTTCGCCGAAGCGCCCCTCCCCCATGAGGATGTTACTGCGCGATAAGGCTGTATGGGCATTAATGGTCGGTCGGTTTCTCTCAGATCCCATATGGTGGTTTTACGCCTTCTGGCTACCAGAATATCTGGCTCAGAGTCGCGGATTTAGCCTCGCTCACATCGGACGCACTGCCTGGATACCGTTCGTTTTCGCCGGCGCTGGGGGTTGGCTCGGCGGGATAGCTTCGGATGTCTTGGTTCGACGCGGCTCAACGCCTGTTGTTGCCCGGAAAATTGTCATGGTTATTGGGGCACTCCTTATGCTTTGTGGCATCCCGGCGTCTCAAGTGCGGAGCAGTACCATGGCGCTGGCATTAATTAGCATCGTTTTGATGGGTTACACAGGGTGGGCAAGCAACATCCTAAGCTTGGTCGCCGACTTATTCCCTAGCAACGAGGTTGCACAGGTCACGGGTCTAAACGGTACCTTTGCAGCCATCGGCGGCATGTTGTTTACTCTGGCTACGGGGTGGCTCGTCGAAAACGTCTCGTATGGATCGGTTTTTATTGTCAGTTCTGGAATGATCATCTGTGCTATCGGCGTGATTCTCTGGTTTGTTCCTCGCACCAGAACAGCATTCAGCTGAATCAGAAATGAGACACACGGGACGTATGACAATTGGGCGAAACTCAACGGAAGCTTGATGCCAATGATCACAATTGATATGCAATGATGCCTGTCAATCCGGATTTAAGGAGAATTTTACATGCCGCGAAGTCCTGAGGAACTGAAATCAAGCCTCCGGGGCTTAATAGGCTTCGGAGTAACTCCATTTCACGATGACCTTAGTATTGACTTTGAAGCTCTTCGAGAGAACGCGTCAAGATTGGCTGAAGCTTGTGATGTTGTGGTGCCGCTAGGCAACAACGGAGAGATTTTTTCGCTCTCTGCCACCGAGCAGAAGCTTGTAGGGCAGGCTGTCGTCGACGAGGTTCGCGGTCGGAAACCAGTGCTGGTTGGAGTTGGATTTTGCCTGCCCGTGGCACGTGACCTAGCACAGGCTGCAGAAGCCTGTGGAGCGGATGGTATTTTGGCCCTGCCCCCTTGGGTTGCGTCGGCCGGTGACGACGGACTCTTTGCATACTTTCAGTCGATCGCCGATGCTATCAACATCGGGGTGGTCTTGTTTCAAACTCCCGCACTTAATTTCAACACGTCACTGTTACATCGTCTGGCCAGCATCACCAACATCGTAGGGATGAAAGACGAGCATGGCGATATGAACCAATTTGTTCGGCAAAGGGCTGCCGTCGGCAACCGCATGGAACTCTTGTGCGGAGTAGGCGAGATCCTTGCGCCCAGTTATTTCGCCCTGGGGGTCAAGGCCTTTACAAGTGGTCTTGTAAACTTCATGCCGGAAACACCCCTCAGGATCTTGAAATACCTGAAAGAAGGCGCACTTCAAAGGGCAGCTCGAATCGTGGAAGAGGAGACCATTCCGATTTTTGATTTGCGACGAAAGCGACCCGGTTACGGAACAGTAGTGGTCAAAGAAGCCATGAACCTCTGCGGCATCAATGTCGGCCCCGTCCGGCCTCCTCTGGCACCCTTGCGACCGGCAGACCGTAAGGAATTGAAACTCATTCTTAGTCGGCTGAGACTCTTTGAGTGATTATTAAAATCGTATGGAGGTTGTGGATATGAGAAAATTGGTCCTTCCAGCCATTCTTTACTGCTTGTTTAGCTCCAGCTTTTTAGGAATGGGTCAGGGCAAAGCCCCAAGAGCGGTGCCCCAACCAACTGAAGCGCAGCTGCCCGCCTGGCTGAAACAGGGAAAGCTCCGCTTTGCACGGCTTGATGGCGGGCCCATTGAGGTCCAAAAGGCCATACGCTCATCTTGGGGAGAGCAGTTTACTCCTCAGGCGAGGGAAGTCCTCGCAAACCTGTATGGCAAATACGGAGATCACATGGTGGAGCTCTTGAAACAGGCTCACGTGAATTTTGTCTGGGTTACGTACAGTGTGGGATTTTCCTGGCAGGACGAAGCAGCCCAGCGCGCTGCCGTTCGAGAAATTGTCCGCAAGCTTCACGCTCATGGGATTCATGCCGCCGGCTATATGTGTGCCGTCAGCATATTCTGGCAGAGCATGTTCAGGGATGTCCCCCAATCTGTCCGTTGGCTCATGTTCAACTCTCAAGGCTTTCCCTATCGTTATTCCGGAGGACGGGACAAGTTGCGCTTTATCGCCGACGTGAGAAATCCAGAGTGGATCAAGTATCAGGAAAAACGCGTAGGCGGGATGGTCGACGACGGGCTCGATGCCATCTTTTTTGACAACACGGGCGCGCCTGAGTGGGCCAGTGACCAGAGCGTGGCAAATTTCTTTACCCACATTCGCAGCTACATTCACGACACGAAACATTCGAACATCCAGTTGTTCTCTAACTTCGGAATTTCACCCTCCCGCGCAGCCCTGAATCGTTTCATGAATTTTACCTATGACGAAAGCTGGCACGAGCCGGGTGTGTGGGGGAAGGATTGGGCTGTTTCAAATATCCGTCGTGACCGATTGCTGCATGGAATGCTCCCTTCATGGAAGCCCGTGCTCAGCGAGTACTCAATCTTCCACAACGGCAATCGATCTTCTAACTTTCTCAGCGCCCCTTCAGCAAAGCTCAGCATCGCGGAATCTATGGCCTTTGGTACGGCTTACACTTGGGACATGGAGGGACCTTTTGATGCCGCTTTAATTGACCGCGATCCGAGAGCCCTCGCCACGTGGTCCGCTATCGGGCAATACAATCGCTTCCTCAAAGACCATTCGGCGCTTTACGTCGGAGCGAGGAGTGTAACTCCCCTTCTTCTTGTGATTCCAGACAATTACAAGATTGGTTTTTCCTGGTCGGATAGTGAACACTCACCGTTTTTCGACCTGCTTTCACGGCACAGTGTCCTGTACTCTGTCTTGCCCGCAGGCCGCATGGGGAAGCGAAAACTTGATTCGTACTCCGGCGTGGTGATTCCATTTTTTTCAGCTCTTACTTCAAGCGAGAAACAGCTCATTCGCGATTATATAGCTAGAGGTGGCAAGGTTTATGTCTTCGCCGGACGATCAGAACTCGCCGGGCTAAAGTGCAGACTCTCACCCAGCGCACTCATCAATCAGATCAAGGGCAACCGAAAAGCTCAACAAGAAGTTCTTGCCAACCTCGCTTCGCTCTCTCCCGGGGAGACAAAGATCGATGTAACCGGCCCGGCGCACGTGCTGGCTAACGTGACCTCGCTGGATCATGAAAAGGGAATAGTTATTCATCTTCTGAACTACAACCCAGCTCTGGTCACCGGTGTAAACTTCAGCCTGTCACTCAGCAAACGATTCAGCGGGCTGATCGGCAAACAACCTGTGCTGGTTTCTCCTGACTCAAAAACCTCTACCCGGCTGGTGAACGTAAGCTGGCACGGCGCAACCCTTTCGGCAACTTTGCCTGCACTCAGTACTTACGGTGCAGTAACGCTTCGTTGAGTACGCAGCAAGCGAACTAATGGCACCGAAATCCTAATGCTCTTTCGGTTACGAGGCTTCGCTTCTGTTACATCCCAACGGAGAATGCGAAGCCACAATGCGATCCTGCAGGAATGCGGGAAGGGAGGTGTAATGAAAAGAATTGCGCGGGAAGTCAACCTCGGCTATGTCGTAGTAGTTATGGCTATGATTGTTCTAGCCTCCTTGAAAGCAGATGCTTCTAGTACCAGAGCGGTTACCATTGTGGTACATCAGAACGCCTCACCGCAGTTAGCATTCGGCGCTCAGGAAGTTCGTCAGGCACTTGAAAAGAGGAATTTCGACACTCAAATCTCGTCTCACACGTTGAATGCAGAAATACAAATTTTCTTAGGGACCAAGGCTGGTCCTGAATCATTTGGCGCGATATCCCGGTCAGTGCGAGTGCCTTCATCCGCCGAATCCTATGTACTCTCAATCCCTTCACCGAAAGTCATCGTCGTTACTGGAAGAGATGCGACAGGGGCAATGTACGGCGCTCTGGATTTGTCTGAGCAAATTTCCTGGACGGAAGGTAACGACTTGGTCGGGCAAATCAAGTCACATAGCCAGTCACCTTATTTGCAGATCCGAGGCATCAACTATTTCTTAACGACGCAGGATATGGACCTGCCCGGGGGTGCCTTCTGGTCAGATGAATATTGGAAGAAATTCTTTGACATGATGGCGCGCGATCGTTACAACTTCCTTGACATTCATGGTCCCTGCGAAGCCGTGACGGTGGGATTTCCGGATGGTTTTTGCTTCTTCATTCATTTGTCGGATTTCCCGAAGGTGGGAGTAGGCGCAGAACGTGCCGCGAAGAACTTGGCCCGATTCCGCGAGATCATTCACATGGCTGCCGAACGGGGAGTGAAGGTTGGCTATATGAACTACTCCTCCGAACCCTTTTTCGGTTCCTGGCACACACGACAATTCGGAGTGGACCAACGTTGGACTCCCAGCACCCAAAAATATTTGACCGACCCTGCGGCAGTCCAAAAGTACACAGAGGAAGCAGCCGAAGTCTTTCTCAAGCAGGTCCCGGGGCTTTGGATGTTCGGATTTCGGATTGGAGAATCAGGCGAGCCGGCGGACTTTTACAAGAACACATATCTGGATGCGTTGAAGGCTGCATCGACAAAACTGAAAGTTTATGTTCGCACCTGGCTGGCAAAGCCTGCAGACATCAGGAAGCTGGGCACCGACATGTCGCAGCGGCTTTACATCGAACCGAAGTACAATGGGGAGCAATTGGGCCTTCCGTACCAAGCTGTGCTTGGAGGACGACAATATCCTCCCAGCGGATCGTATGAAAACTATACGGATTACCCGCGTGACTACTCCATCATCTGGCAAATAAGGGCACATGGTACGCATCGGATCTTTTCCTGGATGTGGCCCCAGTTTGCGAGACGAACTGTCAGGACTTGCAAGTTTGGCGATGGGGTTGGATTTTCAATGGAACAGATGAACGCATACTGTCCCGCGGAGGACTATCTCCACAACAACCCAGCCTTTCAACAGCATTTTTATCACTGGATGTTCCAGCGATATTGGATGTGGAATTTGGTTTGGGGGCGGACCGCATACAATCCTGACATTTCAGACAAGGTTTTCATCAATAAATTTATTGACCATTTTGGGCTGAGGGCGGGACCGCTGGTCTTCAAGGCGCTGGTCGAAAACAGCAAAATCGTTCCTTTCATCTATGCCTACCATAACATTGGGCTGGACCATCAGAATTTTGCGCCAGAATTTGAAACAGGCGATCATGCCTTCGGAGCGCGAGGACGCTGGTGGAATGGGAGTCGTCTGGTTCCCTACGGCGGCAACAATTTCGATTTCTTGCTCGTGAATACGCTGGATCGCACTGCCATGGCCTCACCGAAGGTATACGTAAATAATCGCTTGCACGATGTGCCAAGCGGGAAGATGACTCCAATCGAGGCTGCTGCTTACCTGGAAAATGCTGCGGACACAAGCCAGCAGGCAATTGAACAGGCCGCGAAGCTCATTCCTTCTTCAAAGGAAAAATTTGCCTCCCTCCAGATGGATATTGAAGCGGTGGCATGGCTGGGCCGCTACTACCGGAATCGAATCCTCTCTGTTACCGACCTCGAGTTCTATCGCCGCACCTATGATCATGCGATGCTGGAAGATGCCTATCGGTATCTCACTCAAGCTGTTTCGGATTGGGATCACCTTTCGGAGGTTGCCGACACCCATTTTGGCCATGTGCCCGAGTACATCCGGATGGGCGTCAGCGCATTCCGGTGGAGTGACGAGGGACGGAGCCTCGGTGCCGACCTCAATCAACTCAATAACCTTGAAGCGCAATTCAAAAAGCTTCCCGTGAAGGAAGGATTTCGAGTTATTCTGGGACACGTATCGCCGGACAAGTTGAAACCCGGTGAACAACTGAAACTCACAGTGACCTATGCTACGGAGCACCTGCCTCGATATACTCACGTTAACCTGTTCTACCGAAACTCCCCGGATGCCTCGTATTCGCAGATTGAATTGAAGCCGGAAAACAGGATCGCACGCACCTGGGAGGGAGAGATCCCGGGTAAAGATGTTGTCCGAGGCAAATTGCAGTACTATTTCCAAGCCAATCAAGGGGCTCATGGCTCCTATGGAGGCACGTTGCAATTTCGGCCACCTTACGAGGTGTTGGTAAATGACGACAATGCAAAGCCTGAATTTACATATACTCCACCTCCCGCACCGGTACGAGGGAATACGGTCACCGTCGAAGTTGACATTCGGGACAAGGCCCCGATTCGCTCTGTTTACGTATGCTATAAGAAGACGCCGGCTTACTATAATTGGGTGAGAGTCACAATGCGACACGCAAGTGGTGACCACTACAGCGTATCCCTGCCACTGACGTCGGAAGGCATCCTCTATTATTTCGAGGCGGTCGATGACGGCGGGAATGCAGCCAACTACCCGAGTTTCCTGAAAGAGACTCCTTACTTTCTCATCAAGGCGTGGAATAGCGAACGTTCTGCTGCCGCATCCACTCGGCACTGAGAAGAGTCACTAGAAGTCATTTGGCTCTGTTGACATCCTCATGGAAAGGTAGCCATGCTTCGGGCGATAGAGATTGAAGCTCAGGAACGTTGCCATAAATGTGCCTGCAGACCAAGTGATCCCTAACACGCGGAGGAATATTAATGAATCGACGTGATTTTCTTGCTTCTGTCACGGCCGCCCTGGTTGCGGCCCCAAAACGGCCGTCAGCTATGGCTGCCATGACATCTGGTCCTGTGCGGCCGCCCAATCTCCTTTTCCTCATATCCGACCAGTTTCGCGGGGACGCGATGAGTTGTGCGGGCAACTCCATGCTTCCCACCCCTAACCTGGATCGACTCGCCCGCGAAGGCGTCCGATTCACAAACTCGAATTGCGCTTACCCGGTTTCTCCCCTCTTTTCTGCCTATACGCCCACAGCATTCTGAAATCCGTATCTACGAAGAGGGCTGATTACGCCGTCCGCATCAGCTTCGTGTCATTAACCAAAGGCGTCTGGATCGTCGGGAAATACTTGTGTCGTGGTGACCTGCCCCCCGAAAACAGTACCAGTTGAAATGTGAGTTCTCCGGGGTATTGATCGGACCGGGTTTTTTGTACCAACTCTAGGGTGAGTTTTCGGCTGTTTGCAACCCCATGGAATCGCGGCTAGCCGCGATTCCATGGGCGAATTCGTTCGGCGTCCTCTCCCCGAGAGCCCTGTGAGGACGACTCTCATTATACAACCG
>Ga0307373_10010121_pt1 | contig 13944 bp, 15 predicted proteins | sample OX2MG_FD_202534 | JGI IMG/M metagenome (GOLD analysis project Ga0307373, IMG submission 202534) | Soil microbial communities from Risofladan, Vaasa, Finland - OX-2 | ecosystem: Environmental > Terrestrial > Soil > Coastal area > Acid sulfate soil | place: Finland: Risofladan, Vaasa | collected... | reverse complement strand
CTGGCCCTCGCGCCCTCCAGCCACTCCTCGCAGATCGCGGCCAGCCGCTCGCCGCGCTCCCACAGCTCGAGTGATTGCTCAAGGGTCAGGCCGCCTGCCTCAAGTCGCTTGACGAGGTCGGCGAGCTGGTCGCGAGCCTGCTCGTAGCCCAGGCGCTCGGCGGCGGTTTCCTTCGGCATTAGTACAGCGTCGCGTAACTGGCGTGCAGAAGGAAGCCGGTCAGCGGAACGTGTCGCGGCGCGGACCGCATCAGTGTGGGCCGCCGGTCCAGCGCGCGCCGCACGACCGACCGCACGACCTTCGCGTACAGCTTCCCGCCAATCGGCTGCGGATGGATATCGTCGCTCCACAGCAGGCCCTGGTGATGCTCGATCGCGGCGTGCCAGTTGACGAGCAGCACGTTCGGATAGCGGCTCGCGGCACTGGCCAGGGTCGAGTTGACCTCGTGCTCCCAGGATCGCGGCACGAACGTATTGACCAGCACCAGCCACCGGTCACCGACGGCCTTCCTGAGCTGGCTGATCTGATCGGAGGTAACCGGGCCGTTGGTGCCCAGGCCGACGATCACCACCCGCCGGAGCCGATCGGACCTGGCCAGCTGGTCGACGATCGAGATGCCGGCGATCATCGCCCGGCTGACCTTCGCGTTGATGTAGATGCCGGGCATCGCCTGGGCCAGCTCAGGCGCCGAGGCCAGCATGACGGAGTCACCGATCGCCATCACCTTGCTGCCCAGCACGCGAGGCGGCCTGGCCGGCTTGGACGGCTTGGCGTGCACGGTCACCCGGAAGGGCAGCCGCCCTGGTACGGTCCACCACGGATCGGGCTGGCCAGCGGGCTGCGCGGGCGGCAGCGTCGTGGCGCTGACCCGCGCGCCGCGGGCGATCTGGGCCTGCAAGGTCGGGCCGGTCTGCGGGATCAGGATTCCGTAGCCCGCCATGGCGGCCACGGCGACCAGCGCCACCGCGGTCATTAGCGGCACGGCAGCCGATGGAGATCGCAGGACTGCCCTGGGTGCGAGCAGCAAGAGCCTGATTCGCTGGGCGAGTTCGGCGCGCAGCCCGTTACGCAGAATTGGCTCTTCTAGCCAGCGCCAGGAGGCCGCTGCCAGGCCGATCGGCAGGACGGCGTCGATAAGGCGAGCGGGCGCCGAGGTGGCCGCGCGCGGGGCGATGCCCGTCGTGATCGCGATCACCGGCCAGTGCCACAGGTAGATGCCGTAGGACCGGATGCCCAGCCAGCGCAGCGGCTTCGCGGACAGCATCGTGCCGATCCTGCCGGGCGCCGCCGCCGCCAGGATCAGGGCGCCCGACGCGAGCGCGGCGAGCATCAGGCCGTACGGGTAGACCACGGAGTTGGCACCGGACAGATGCCAGACTGCCCAGGCCAGGATCGCCAGGCCGGCCGCGCCCGCGATGTCCAGGCTCAGCCGCACCCGGCCGCCGGTCGCGGCGACCTTCGCGAGCGGCCAGGTCAGCGCGAGCGCCGCGCCGACCATCAGCGCACTCGCGTGCGTGTCCGTGCCGTAGTAGACCAGCGAAGGGTCCGATCCCGGCGCGTAGATGGCGAGCATGGCCAGCGCCGAGGCCAGCGCCCCGGCCCAGGCGAACGCCGCGCGGGCGACCGGGCGGCGCACGATGACCAGGACCACGGTCAGCAGCAGCGGCCAGAGGAGGTAGAACTGCTCCTCGACGGCGAGTGACCACAGATGCTCGAACGCGGGCGGCGGCCCGTAGAGCGAGAAGTAGGACTGGTGCGCGAACGCCTGCCACCAGTTGCTCGTGTAGGTGACCGCGCCAAGCAGGGCAGGTCGCAGCCCGGCTCGCTGACCAGGTTCCAGCACGCTCACCGCGGCCGTGACGGTCAGCAGCATGAGGGCCAGGGCCGGCAGCAGCCGGCGCGCGCGGCGCTGGTAGAAGCCGGGGAGCCCGATGTTGCCGTCCCGTCCGAATCTGACCACGAGCAGGTCGGTGATCAGGTAACCGCTGAGCACGAAGAAGACGTCGACGCCGAGGAAGCCGCCCGGGATCCAGGGCAGGCTCTCGTGGAACGCCAGCACGGCGAGGACAGCCAGTGCCCGCACGCCGTCGAGGCCGGGTGCTCGCCACGGCGTCCTGGCGGCAGGCTCTCCGGCCGCTGTATCGGGTGCCCCGGCCGGTGCGCGCCGTGGCGTCGCAGTGGCTGCCGCTTCGGCGGGGGCCGCTGCCGCATCGGCGTGCGCCGGATGGTTTTCCTGCTGCTCCGTTTCCGAGCTGGAATCCGCCGACGTGGCGCTGCCTGCTAGCTCCGTCCTGGGCGGCTCAGTGCTGGCTAGCTGAGCATCGCCCATCGTCGTGGTCTGGCCTTCCACAGCCGGTTCACCGATCTCGGCAGAGGTTGGCTGTACCGGCACGACATGCCCTCCCTGATTTGGCGTCGTAATCAATTACAGGTGCACGATTGACTGAGCGCCTGGCATTTCGCCGACGCGTCCCCCCTCCGACCATGTATTTCTCTAGGCAGGAGTCTCGGCTCCCTGCCCCGCGCCACCTGTTGATCGTAGTTGCTCTGGGCGACAGTGTAGTTTTCGCCTCAAGCTCGCGCGAGGAAACGCCACGCAGAGTAAGTAACAATGAGCGTACCGATGGCGACTTCAAGAGGTAGCTGTTGAGTCACTCACTGTTACATTGATCTGGTCAGCGGCGAGCCGAATCAGCAGCGGTTCGGCTGGGGCGACGTCCCGGGCCGAGCGCACCACGGTCGCGTCGGCACGCTGGACAATCGCATAGCCACGGTGAAGAGTGGCCGCGGGGGACAGGGCGATCAGCCGCGCCCTGGTATGGGCCAGGTCAGCTCCGGCCCGATCCAGTCCAGCGGCAAGGCACCGCCGTGCGCGCTCGGTGAGAGCGAGCACCTGCTCATGGCGGCGGTCTATCTCGGCGGCCGGACTCGCCAGCGCGGGCCTGGACCTGATGCCCGCGAGCCAGGCAGCCTCCCGGTCAAGCCGTCCGGCCAGCTGCCGGCGTGCCCGCGCCCGGAGTTCGGTGACGATCGCGATCTGCTCGCTAATGTCGGGCACGACCCGGCGCGCGGCGTCGGTCGGCGTGGACGCCCGAACGTCAGCGACGAGGTCGAGCAGTGGGACGTCCTGCTCATGGCCGATCGCGCTGACCACGGGAGTCCGGCACGACGCAACGGCACGGATCAGGGTCTCGTCCGAGAACGGGAGCAGGTCCTCGATCGAACCGCCGCCACGGGCGATGATGATCACGTCGACCGCGGTGTCGGCGTCGAGAGCTCGCAGGGCATCGGTGACCTCTGTCACCGCGTACGGTCCCTGCACGGCCACCTGCTCGACCCTGAATCGCACCGACGGCCACCGGCGCGCCGCGTTCTCGAGCACATCACGCTCGGCGGCCGAGTCCCGGCCGCAGATCAGTCCCACCAGGCCGGGCAGGAAGGGCGGCCGCCGTTTGCGCTCCGCGGCGAACAGTCCCTCCGCGGCGAGCTCGCGCCTGAGCCGCTCGAGCCTGGCGAGAAGCTCGCCGATCCCGACCGCGCGCAGTTCGAGCGCGCTCAGCGAGAACGACCCTCTGGTCATGCTGAAATCCGGCTTGGCCCGGACGACGACGCGAGCGCCTTCGGCAGGCGCCGGCTCGGCGGCGTCGAACACCTGACGCGGGCAGATCACCCGCACCGACACGGTGGCGACCGGATCGCGCAGAGTCAGGTAGACCGTGCTGCCGCGCTTGCTGAGCTCGGCGATCTGGCCTTCGACCCAGACCCGGCCAAGCCTGCCGATCCATTCGCCGACCAGCCGCAGCGCGGTGCGGACCGGGATCGGCGCCTCGGCGCTGGTCTCAAGTGGCATCGGGCCCGGCTGCTTCGAGTTTGGCGATCCGCCGCTCGAACATCGTCATGACGTCCTCCCGCTGCGCGTTCGATTTCTCGTAGGCGACGAGCACCCGAAGCTGCGCAGCGTCCAGGACGCGCAGTCTCGACCTGAGCGACGGCAGCGAGAGGCCGTCGTAGCCAGGAACAGGCAGGCTAGCCGGGGCGGGCGGTGCCTGCGCTCTGGCTGGTGCCTGCGCTCTGGCTGGTGCCTGCGCTCTGGCTGGTTGCTGCCGTGCGGCGGGCGCCTCCGCGGCAGTCCGCGCGGCTGGAACGGCAGGCACCGGCACCGCTTCCGTCGACACCTCCGCTTGCGCCGACACGTCGGGTTCTGGCGGCAGGCCGGCTTCCGGCGACACCTCGGCGGCCTCCGCCGGGGTCAGGACCCTGACGTTGCCGGTCGAGTCCAGCGAGCGGAACCGGCGCTGCCCCGCAGGCTGACCATCCCGGGTTCCCTTCTCCCGGATTCGGGGCGCCGCCCGGCCCGGTGCATGGTCGTGGCCCGCCGGCTGGCGTTCGAGCGTCGTGAGCGGGTCGTGCTGCTCGTCGTCGTCGGCCCGATCGCGCTCGGCTTCCTCGGCGCGGAAGCGATCCGCGGCGAGCAGCAGCTGCCCGATTCCGGCGAAAAATCCCCGCAGCGCCTTGACCGGAGCATTCCTGACCTGCCCCGCAGCGTCCGGCAATCGCACCATCGTTGCCTCCTCACCCAGGGCCAGGCCGCGCAGTCGCGCCCGCGGCAACCTCCTCCGCGCCCGGTCCTTCACCCGACATCGTCCCGCATAAGTGCTCCTGACGGGAGTTCCGTCGACGGCGTGCCGCCGGCGGCCGGGCGCCCGCGCCGCGGGGAGGCTGTGAAGTTCGCCTACCATAGATGTCATGTCCGAACCGACCAGGCGCGTCCTGCTTGCGAAACCGCGCGGCTACTGCGCGGGTGTCGATCGTGCGGTCCAGACCGTGGAGCGCGCGCTCGAGCAGTTCGGCGCTCCCGTCTACGTGCGCAAGCAGATCGTCCACAACACCCACGTGGTGCGGACCCTCGAGAAGCGGGGCGCGATCTTCGTGGAGGAGACCGAGGAGGTCCCTGAAGGGTCCGTCGTCGTCTTCTCCGCGCACGGCGTCGCCCCTGGCGTGCACGAGGCAGCGAAGGATCGCAGCCTGCGGACCATCGACGCGACCTGCCCGCTGGTCACCAAGGTGCACAACGAGGCGCGCCGGTTCGCCGCCCAGGACTACGACATCCTGCTGATCGGTCATGAAGGCCACGAGGAGGTCATCGGCACGACCGGCGAGGCGCCGGAGAATATCCGGCTTGTCGACGGCCCGGCCGACGCCGCCAGCATCGGGGTGCGTGATCCGGCCAAGGTGGTCTGGCTGTCGCAGACGACGCTGTCCGTCGACGAGACCACGCAGACGGTCGCGGCGCTGCGGGATCGGCTCCCGCTGCTGATGGACCCGCCGAGCGATGACATCTGCTACGCGACGCAGAACCGGCAGGCGGCGGTGAAGCAGATCGCCAAGGAGTCCGACGTCGTAATCGTCGTCGGCTCGACGAACTCGTCCAACTCGGTCCGGCTGGTCGAGGTCGCGCTCGACTCGGGCGCCGCGGTCGCTCACCTGGTCGACGACTGCGCGGCGATCGAGCCGTCCTGGCTGGAATCCGCGACCACGGTCGGGGTGACGAGCGGTGCGTCGGTTCCCGAGGAACTGGTCTCCCAGGTGCTCGACCGGCTGGCGCTGGCCGGCTTCACCGCGGTCGAAGAGGTCGAGGCCGTGGAGGAGCACATCTCCTTCGCGCTGCCGCGCGAGCTGCGCCCTCCCCGGCGCTAGAGCACGCCCGCGGCACTCAGGCGCACCGCCCGGTCAGTCGCCGGGCAGGGCAGTGCCGGTCAGTCGCCGGGCAGGGCAGTGCCCGTGAGCTCGGCCCGCAGCTCGCGAACGCATTGCGGCAGCCCGCGGACGGTGGCGATCAGCAGGGCTCCCGCCAGCCCGCCGAACATCCACGGCGCGGCCGTGCTCAGGGTCAGGAAGATGCCGGCGAGCACCAGCCCGGCGGTGGCGGCCACGTGATTCAGGTGCAGCGTGATCAGCTCGGCGCTCGTTACCGCGGCCAGGAAGATCAGCGGCGGCGTGGTAGCGACGAGGAGCAGCTCGTGCCGCCTGGTCCGGCCCGCCGCCGCCGCGCTGCCTGCCGCGAAGCCGAATCCGGTCAGTGCGACGACATGCAGCCATCCCGCGGTCAGGTCGGTGAGCAGGAACACGAAGAACATGGCGACGGCAGCCGCCCGGGCTCCCATCGGCGGCCATAGGTCAGGCCAGGCGAACTGCGGCATGCTTCTCCGGCTGGTCAACTGGCTGCTCCGATCGTCCGGGTCTCGCCCTGGCGGGCCGGGACGGGCTCGCGGGTTCCGTTATCCTGCACGGGCTCGGCGACCCCGCTGCCGGGCATCCGCTTGACGACCGCGGTGAGCGCCGGCGCGGTGTCGGTCATGAGCTCAGGCGCGGAGAGCGCCCGCGGCGATACCTCAACCGGGCCGGGCCCGGTCAGGGCCGCGTCGGTGACGCCGAGCTGGTTCAGCTTGCGGGCCGTGACGAGGACTCTGCTCTCCAGCGCGCCGACCGCCCGGTTATATGCGGCGACCGCGCTGGCCAGGGACTTGCCGACGACCTCAACGTGGCCGCCGAGTCCGTTCAGCCGGTCGTATAGTTCCCGGCCGAGGTCGAAGACGGCCCGCGCGTTCTCCGACAGCGCTTCCTGCTGCCAGGCGTACTGCGCGGTCCTGAGCATGGTGACCAGGGTCGTGGGCGTGGCGATATGGACGCGGCGGGCGATCGCGTACTCGAGCAGCGCGGGCTCGCGCTCCAGGGCCGGCGCCAGGAACGCCTCGCCGGGAATGAAGAGCACGGCGAACTCTGGCGCGGGGCTCAGTGCCGACCAGTACGACTTCGCAGCCAGCCGGTCGACATGCTCCTTCAGGTGCCGGCCGTGCGCGCCGAGCCGGGCCTCGCGCACGTCCTCGTCGCTGGTCTCCGCGGCCTCCAGGTACGCGGCCAACGACACCTTCGAGTCCACCACGATGTTCTTGCCGCCTGCGAGCCTGATGACCATATCGGGGCGCGCCGTTCCGCCGTCGCCGTCGGCCACCGTGACCTGCTCGTCGAAGTCGCAGCGGGCGCTCATCCCGGCTAGCTCGACCACCCGCCGAAGCTGCATCTCGCCCCACCGGCCCCGCGCCTCAGGCCGCCGCAGTGCGGTGACCAGGGCCTGGGTCTGCATGCGCAGCTGCTCTGAGGTCTGCATCGCGAACTTCACCTGCTCGGTCAGCGCCGCGTGCGAGCTCTGCCTGGCCGCCTCGGTCTCGCGCAGCTGCGCCTCGACCCTGGCCAGCGTCTGCCGCAGGGGCTCGACCAGCTGCTCGACGGCGTGGCGGCGGGAGTCAAGCTCGCCGGCCGCGCTGAGGTTCGCCGCGCGCATCCTGATCTCGCTGACCTCGAGCAGCCGCTGCTGGCTGGCATCGAGGGCCTGCGCCGACAGGGCCTGGAACCGCTCGGCCAGGTAGCCGTCGATCAGCGCCGCCTGGTCATGGGCCGCGCGGGCACGCTCGTCGGCCGCGCGAGCCTGGGCGGTGAGATCCGCTGTGACGGTGGCCAGGCGGGCGCGAGCATAGAGGAAGCCGATCACGGCACCGAGCAGCGCGCCGATGGCGAGGCCGATCAGCAGCAAGATCGCGTTCATATCCGGCCATGTTTCCAGCCAGCTACGACAGTCTGGGCCTCCGACACGCTCCCGCTGGCTCCGGCACGCGGCCGCTGGCGCCGGGCATGGCTGGCGCGGGGCATGGGCTGGTAACCCGGCCGCGGCGCCTAGACTCGACCGGTGAGCCTTGAGATCGGAATCGTCGGCCTGCCCAACGTGGGCAAGTCCACCCTGTTCAACGCCCTGACCCGGGCAAGCGTGCTGGCGTCCAACTACCCGTTCGCGACGATCGAGCCCAATGTCGGCGTTGTCGGTATCCCTGATCCGCGCCTGGACGCCCTGGCCGGCCTGTACAACTCGGCCAGGGTCGTGCCTGCCACCGTGCGGTTCGTCGATATCGCCGGACTGGTCCGCGGCGCGTCGCAGGGCCAGGGCCTCGGCAACCAGTTCCTCGCCCACATCCGCGAGACCGACGCGATCTGCCAGGTCGTGCGGGTCTTTACCGACCCCGATGTGAGCCACGTCGACGGCGACGTGTCGCCCGAGCGCGACATCGAGACGATCGCGACCGAGCTGATCCTGGCTGACCTTCAGACCCTGGAGAAGGCGGTGCCGCGACTCGCCAAGGAAGCGAAATTCGCCAAGGATCCTGAAAGGACCGCCGTGGCCGATGCCGCGGCCAGGGCGGAGCAGGTTCTCGATAATGCGTCCACGCTGTTCGCCGGTGCCGCCGAGGCCGGCATCGATCTCGCGCATCTGCGCGAGCTGTCGCTGCTGACTGCCAAGCCGTTCCTCTACGCGTTCAACGTCGACGACACTGAGCTGGCCGACGACGCGCTGCGCGACCGGCTCGCCAAGCTGGTGGCTCCCGCCGAGTCGGTGTTCCTCGACGCCAAGGATGAGGCCGAGCTCGCGGACCTGCCGCCGGACGAGGCCGCCGAGCTTCTCGCCGAGCTCGGCCTGGGGGAGCCAGGCCTGGACCAGCTGGCCAGGGCAGGTTTTGCGGCACTCGGGTTGTCTACGTTCCTGACCGCGGGGCCGAAGGAGGCCCGTGCCTGGACGATCAAGGCAGGCGCGACCGCGCCCGAGGCGGCCGGGGTGATCCACAGCGACTTCCAGCGCGGGTTCATCAAGGCGGAGATCATCTCCTTCGATGACCTGATGTCGGCCGGGTCGGTCGCCGCCGCCCGGGCGGCGGGCAAGGCCAGGATCGAGGGCAAGGACTACGTGATGCGCGACGGCGACGTCGTCGAGTTCCGCCACGGATGAGCATCAAGCACAGGTCACTGTCGGCGGCCGCTGCTCGAAGCGCGAGGCTCTAGAACCACGCGTCAGCGCGGCAGGCGATACGGCGGGTGCGGTGGGACGGGCTGGTGCTTAACCTCGAATCCCGCCGCTGCGGGTGCCGTCGGCCCGAAATCTGCCATGTCGAACAGGCCCTGGATCCCGCCCTCTTCGAGTTTGGTCTGACGGCGCTGGAGGAGGGCTCTCTGCCGGAGCACGGGCGTGCGGCTTGTCGCCTTAGAGTAGAGGTCATTCATGATCTTCTCCCCGGCCCAGTGGTCGGTGGCGAAGATCATGTCGAAGATCCCGCTGCCGGCCGTGTTGATGACCTGGAAGTCCAGCGTGGCCTGGTACCCGAACTCGTGCTCGAGGCGCCAGCGCATGAGGTTGGTGAGCTCGCTGCGGAACTGGGCCCCGCTCAGCAGGTCCCTACGGACGGCGGTGAGGGCTTCGAGCCAGATGTCGGTGCCGAACATCCTGGTCATCCGCTCGGCCACTGCCGTGTCGATCTCTTGATTCCGCAGCTTCAGGCCGCGCGGCAGCAGGCCGCTGGCGCAAAGCAGCCACAGCTCGGTCTTCGGTTTGTCGGGCCGCTTGTGCCGGGCCAGGCACTCAATCGTCGGCCATTGCACCTCGGTGGACTGCTGGTCGAGGAACGCGAACGTCGGCGCCCAGTTCAGGTCGACCAGTTCGGCCAGCGTGGCGGCGATGGTGGCGTTGCAGTCGCCGGGCACCACCTTGAAGTCGCCGACCCGGTCCGGGTATTCGGCGGTTAGTGCCCGCTGGCGTTGCCGGCTAGTTCGAAGAGCCGCAGGTGCGACAGCGGCGGCTGGGTATCCAGTGCCCGGCGAGCGGATCCGCGGATCACGCGCTGCTCGCGGTCCCGGCTGATGTTGTCCGGCCTGCCGGCGAACAGGTCGAGGTAGACGGTCTGGCCGGCCTTCTTAATGTCGGCCGGGGGGCCAAACCGCCACGTTAGCTGGCGAGGGCTGGCATCTGATCCCATGTGCGTCCGTCGAGATCGCGGCCGCCTGCCTTGGGCGTGGCTCCGCCGACCTGCTTGAAGAAGAAGGCGATGTCTCTGGCCGAGCATCGGTCGCGAAGGTCGCGGATCCAGTCCAGGTCGACGGGGCGGCGGCCGGGTCCGGACTCGCCGCCGGCGATGACCCAGTCGATCCCGGTCAGGTCCAGCGATGGCAGCGGGCCCAGGAGCGGCTCGAGGGACAGGAACCTCGTGGCTGCTGGTGCCGTCCTGAGCGCGTCTGCCCGGCGGACGTACTTGTCGGCCTCGATGGAGGTGCCGATCCACGCGTTCAGCACCGGCCATCTGAACGGGCCGTGCGGCAGGGTGTCGAAGTTCCAGTTGAGCTCGGGCCGGGCCATGGCCAACTCTTCGATCGCTCCATAGACCAGGTCGAACCGAAAATGCTCCTGACTGAGCATCGCGGCTAGTCGGCCGGGGCGCTTGGTGAGCAGCTGGTAGGTGTGCTGGGGCGTCATCGCCATGACTGCCCAGATCCTGGCTACGAACTCGGCCGGAACCTGGGCATGGGCGACGTCGCTCATCGAGTTGACGAACACCGTGCGGGGCTTCCGCCAGGTCAGCGGTTCGGTCAGCACATCCTCATGACACGTGACCGCGAAGCCGGGCCCGCTGGTGCGGGGATCGCCGTCGTTCTGATACTTGGCCAGGCCCATGGCCTTCAGCCGCCTGGCGAGGGTGAGCGCGTAGCAGTTGTCGCAGCCTGGCGAGATCCGGTCGCAGCCGGTCGTGGGATTCCAGGTGGTCTCGGTCCACTCGATGCCCGTGCGTGTCGCCATAACCCAGCATCCTCCCGCTGATCGCCTGCCCAAGACCAGACACTAGTGATAAATTTTAACCGCTATTAATTTATCAGATCGGAGCACCAGTTGCCGGTAACGCGAGGCCGGAGAAAGCGGGCAGACAGCCGGTATGCAGAACAGGCTGCCCTGCTGGCCAGCCAGCTACGCGAGCGCCGGGAGAGCGCCGGGATAACTCAGGAGCGGCTCGCCGCCCTCGCTGGCGTGGGCGTCGCCACCGTCCGGAAGATCGAGACAGGAGCGGTAGTCGAGCCCGGCTACTTCACCGTCCTCGCCCTGATGGCCGCCCTGGCCACCTCACCGGGCCAGCTCGAGACCCCGACAGCCGGGACCGGCTTGCGGGGTGGACCGTCACTCGTCTCGGATTGCTGTCGTCCCGGTGCGCCCAAGGCGGGTCAGCAGCCGTAACTCTTCGGCCCCCAGGGCAAGCTGACCGTTCTCGAGTTCCGACTGGGCGACTACGTAGGTTGCCCAGATCTTGCCGGGGCTCGATGAGTCTCCCTCAATCAGGACTGAATGGGCGTGACGGACCATGTTCAGGCTGCTCTCGCAGGCGGCCAGATGAGGGTGCTGGTAGCCAGTCCGGTCGGCAGCTAGCCAGCGAACGCCGCGATGGAGATCGGCGAGTAGCCCGTCAACCCCGGCTAGCTGACGTGTCATGGCCTGGACCTGCACCGTGACGTAAGCTCTGCTCGCGTCCCCCCTCGCTGGCTCAGAGGAGGGACGCGCCAATAGCGCGGCGTCGCCTGGAAGCCAGGCCGCCGAAGGCGGCCATTCATGCGAGCTGTTCCCTCGGATTTCGGGCTTGGACGGTGATCGCATGGGCTGCCTGACTCGGCTGCTGGTCCCGCGCGGCGTCCGCCGCGCCGTGCATCCTGGTCGGGCGGTGAAGCGGGCGATCACACCGAAGGCCATCAAGAAGGCCCGGCGGGCGATGCACCCGATTGACAATCTCCAGTACTCCGTCGAGCGATCGATCGCCACGTCGCTGAGATCAGGGCGGAAGAGGAAGGGCCGCGCGCCGGTGTACCGGCATGGCAACTGCCCGGTGAATCACCGGACACCGGAGGCTGCCGCCCGCTGCCGCAACGTCTAGCTGCAGGCGCGAGACTCGCCAATATCCCGATCGCAATGCGGTCCGAAATGACGTGCTTCGCTCGTAATGAACAGGTCGTCGGTTCGATTCCGGCAGGCCGGACACGACAGGCCGGACACGATAGGGCAGCTCTCGCAACGCAGCAGGTCAGACGCTGGTCGCTTCTCCTGGTCCAGTAACTGGGTGACCAGGCGCAGCAGGCCGCCGCGATCTGCGGAGCAATCATTGTGCGGCGGGCTAGCCTTGCCGAGTTCGCCCATCTCTACGATCATCAACCCGGTTGTGTCATGACGACCGATAAGGTTCGGCTGTGTATCCCGATCCTCGCGTGGTTGAGTTCGACGGCCGTACGCTGACCGTGGAAGATGCGGGGCCGCCTGACGGATTCCCGATGCTGGTGCACTGCGGCGGCGGCTCTCGCCACCTGGAACCAGCCACGGTGCGCGAAGCCCGTCGCCACGGGCTCCGGCTGATCAGTTACGATCGGCCCAGCTACGGTGGGTCGACGCCGATGCCTGGCCGGGTGATCGCCGACTGCGCGCCTGACGTTGAGGCCATTCTGAGCGAGCTGGGCATCAGCCGGATCGCCGGGTGGGGGTTCTCTGGTGGCGGCCCGTATGCCTGGCGACGGCGGCGCTGTTGCCGGGCGCCGTCGCGGCGGTGTGCGTGCTCGCTCCGCTAGGGCCGTATGCGCTCCTGGCCTGGACTTCCTTGACGGGATGGACGACTCGTACCGCGAGGAGGTCCAACTGTTCTTTGAGGATCGGGCGACCGCGCGGGCGAAGTTCCGGTCGGAGGCGGCAGAGATGTATAGTCGCCTGTCCACCCCCGAGGGCTGGCTGCGCCTGTGGGGTGACCGTGCGGGCACCGATCCTGCGCACGGCCAGGAGGCGGCAGACTATCTCGCCTCGGGTTTCCAGGATGGGTGGACACGCGGCGACGAGGGCTGGTGGGACGACTGGAGCGCTTTCCTGAGTCCGTGGGGCTTCGGGCTGGCCGCCATCACTGCGCCGGTCAGCCTGTGGCATGGCCTGGCCGATAAACGATGCCCGCCAAGCCATGGCCGCTGGCTCGCAGAGCGGATCCCGCACGTCGCCGCCCATTTTCCGGCCGATGATGACCACACCAATATCGAGGAGAACAACCGCAGCGCCGCTTACACGTGGATCCGGGACCACGTCGAGTTCCGTCACAGCTGACCATCGGGAACATGGCATGAAGTCTGCGGTCGTTGTCGTCACCTGGATCTATGCGAGGATTGGCTCGGCACTCACCCCGTTTGAGGAACCATGCGCGCTGCCAGATGGGCCCAGCTCGCCCCGACGATTGTTCTCAAAGCGGCTGGCCAGGGAGCGCTCGTCTCGTGCGCCCAGGCCGGCGCCTCCGTCAGTCCGTCGCACAGCCGGGCAACGCAGCACGCGAGCATCGGCGATACGCGATCCTGGATCCCCTACAACTTTGTGAACGGGCTGGCGGCAGCCTCGCCATCGGCGGTATGGGCTGCGGGCTCCGCCGCTACCGGCCAGACCCTTGTCGAGCATTGGAACGGCCAGGCGTGGAAGCGCGCGGCCAGTCCGAGCCCAGGCGGCTCGCACGGCAGCGTCCTCAATGCGGTCGCCGCTTCTGGTTCCGCCGGCTCCTGGGCGGTCGGCTACTACGGTACTGGCACGGCAGTCGAGACGCTGATCGAGCGCTGGAACGGCCGGGCGTGGAAGCAGGTGGCCAGCCCCAGCCCGGGCGGCTCGCACGGCAGCAGCACCCTGGCAGGTGTCGCAGCCACCGGGCCAGCCAACGCCTGGGCGGTTGGCTCCTATGAGCGCGGCAACACAATGGCGTGGCAACTGAAAGGTCGTCGTCCAGTGCGTGGGCAGTGGGGTATTACCGCGGCGGCACGACATACCAAACCTTGATCGAGCACTGGAACGGGCGACCGTGGAAGCAGGTGGCCAGCCCGCTCAGACGTAGGGATTCAGCGTCGGCATCAGAGAACAGGCTGGCAGGGCAATGGATGCGCACAGTACTCGCATTTCGGATGCTGAGCCATCGCTGTCCGAGAAGATCAAGACCAGGCTTGACCACGAGCCGGACATCCATATCAGCGCAGCGACCGGGTGGGAAGTCAGCATTAAGCAGGCGATCGGCAAGCTGGCGGAGCCAG
>Ga0307373_10010120_pt1 | contig 13944 bp, 17 predicted proteins | sample OX2MG_FD_202534 | JGI IMG/M metagenome (GOLD analysis project Ga0307373, IMG submission 202534) | Soil microbial communities from Risofladan, Vaasa, Finland - OX-2 | ecosystem: Environmental > Terrestrial > Soil > Coastal area > Acid sulfate soil | place: Finland: Risofladan, Vaasa | collected... | reverse complement strand
CGCGATCGCTGCTACAGACCACTGTCAAGAGCCCTTTGGCCGAAGCTGCGCCGGTGGCGCCTCGAACGATTTCTGCGAAGTAGGGGTCGGTGACGTCATGCACCACAATCGCGATGGTCGGCACCTGTCGCGTCCGCAAGGCTCGAGCCATCGGGTTCGGCTGATAGGAGAGCCGTGCCGCCGCCGCTTGGACGCGGGCACGGGTACGGACGTTGACGGGATGATCGCTGTTGGGGTCCAGCGCCCGCGAAGCGGTGGTCAGGGAAACGTCCGCGTGCCGCGCCACGTCGATGAGAACCGGCAGTCGGGGGGATTTTCCGGCCGCCCCCCGCGCCGCCGGCTTCGTGCTGGCTCGTCGCAGGGATACTCTTGCCAAAGCCGGGCCTCAGTACATGACCAGGCCGGCGGAAACGTTCATGTCCTCACCAGTGATGCCTGAGCTGGCATCACTGGCCAGGAAGACGCAGGCGGCCGCAACTTCCTCGGGCATGGTTGGCCGTTTGAGAGCGGACGGGTCGCTGAATTGCCGCATTGACTCGGCCTCGGTGATTCCGAGCGCCGCCGCTTGTTGCTTAACGATCCGTTCGAGTCGCGGACCGGCGACCGCTCCGGGACAAACGCTATTGACTCTGATCTTGTTTGGACCAAGCTCGAGAGCCAGGCTTCGTACCAGGCCGATCACCCCCATTTTCGCAGCACCGTATGGGGTTCGCTCGGGGAGAGGCCGCTTGCCGGTCATCGACGACAACGCGATGAGGCTCCCGCCCTGGCCTGACCGGATTATGGTTGGAATGAATTTCCGGAAGGTGAGATAGACGCCGTCAAGGTCGATGCCCAGACATTCACGCCACTCGGCGTATGTGATCTCGTGCATTGGGCGGATGGCGCCCGCGATGCCTGCGTTCGCGACGACCACATCGACCTTGCCGTAGTGATCGAGCACAGCTGCGGCCATCGCGTCGGTCGAGGCTGGGTCGGCGACGTCGCAGCGCAGAGCCATGCAGTCCACGCCGAGGTTGCGAATCCCCGCCGCCGCTCGCACTAGTGAATCTTCGGTCCGAGCGCAGATGGCAACGGCTGCGCCCGCCTTGGCCATCGCCTGAGCGATGGCCAGGCCGATTCCTTGGTTGCCACCGGTCACGACCGCCACCTTCTCGCCTAAAACAAGCGTCACCGTTTGAGCCAGCCTTCGACGTAGCCGCAGACGCGGTCGTTCATCTCTGCGAGCATCCGGATGCCCTCCTCCTTGGTTGCCCGGGTGGGAAATCCCCAGACGCCGCTGGGCGTGAAGTCGGAAATGGGGCGATTGGTCAACTCGGCCCGGCTGACGCCCTCGGGTGCGTAGTCCATGGCTCGCTCCATGCGTACGGACGGTTCCTGAAGCGCCAGCATGAGCGAGGTTTCCCAGCGTCCCGCGTGAAAGTCGTGCTCGCTCATCGCATCGCCGAAGACAACGTTCTCCGGCAGGAGGACAGCCTGTCCTTCGGGATGCCGTGCGTTGAAGGCTCTGATACAGGGGTTCAGGATGAAGTTGCCGCCGTGGCCGCTCATCACAAAGGCGATCCTGATCTCCTGCGCGTAGCAGGCCACGAGAACGTCGTTGACAATAGCCGCCAGCGTCGCCCAATCAAGCGTGATCGTGCCGCGCAAGGTGCGGAGGGTGAATGACGTGCCGTATGGGATGGTTGGCAGTAGCAGACCGCCCAAGCGCCTGGCGACCTGCTCACCCGCGTAGGCGGCGACAATCGAATCCGTGGCCAGGGGGAGATGGCCCCCGTGCTGCTCGTGAGCGCCGACGGGAGCACCGCGAATGTCGGTTTCCGCTCCGACACCTCGACCGAGGTTGCATTGAGGCCGCAGTAGGACGGGTGTTCCGGGTCACTCAAGGTTCAAGCCTCGACCTGCCGATGGAAGGAAATGGTTTTCCATACGATGCTTCATACTATCGGGACGAGCGTCTCGTCATGTCAATACTGAACTGTTGATCCGTGAATCTCAATGCGGAGCTCTAGCGTGGCGGTCATCCACCATCTTGGGTGGGCCGTTCGTTCGATCGAGGGCTCACGTCCCCACTTCGAAACTGGCCTCGGCTTAGCGTTTCAAGGCGCTGAGGAATTTGCGGATGTGCGTGTCGCGTTCTTCGGAGGTGGATCGGCCATGATCGAGCTGCTCGAACCCCTTAGCGAGGAATCGGACATTGGCCAGTTTCTCTCTCGCCGGGGCGAAGGCCTCCATCACCTTGCTCTCCGCGTGGACGATGTCGTCGCCGCCTTGGCTGACGCTCCGAGCCACGGGCTAAAGCTAGTCGACAAGGCTCCGCGACCCGGGTCTCGCGGCACCCTGGTCGGAGTGGTCGATCCCGGTCGAGAGGACGGCGTCCTTGTGCAGTATGTGCAGGATCGATGACAGCGAGATCGATCCAGACCACGCTTGTCGGCAGCTACCCTGTCGCCCAGTGGCTGCTCGCCTACCCGAGCGAGCAGGGGCTGCGGGACGCGACCGCCGTGGTCCTGCACCTCCAGGCGCTTGCCGGTATCGACCTGGCAGTCGACGGCGAGCTTTATCGCTTTAACCCGGACCATCCCGAAACCAACGGCATGATCGAGTACACAAACGTTTTCAGGAGAGATACATGAAGCTGGATTCCGGTGGCCTGCTACCGGCGACTGCCCTGCCGATGACTGCTGACGAACTGGTCCACGAGAAAGGCCTCGGGAGGTACATTCGCCCTATGACGAAGGCCACACCGAAGGCCCTGGCCATCAACGTTGACACGGGGAGGGGCCGCACCTCTGGCCGAATGAGCGACTTCGCATGCTGGAAGTTGTGGGTAGACGAGATCAGCGATCAAGTACCGGTCTTCGCGGGCCTGGGAGCCCAATTCACCGCCCAGGCTTCCTTGGCCTCGTTTAAGGCGGCACCGCCTGATTGCGTCTTTCTTAGAGAGGGCAGATTGTGAAGCTCGGAGTTTTCGTCCCCTCTTATCTACTTCCGGGCCAGGACGCCAAACACGGGGACCAGGTCCGCGCTTTTGCGATGAAAGCCGAGGAACTGGGATTCCATTCGTTGTTCATCACGGATCACCTGCTGACCGCTCGCCGCTTCTACCGCGTCAGCTGGACCGAACCGATGATGACGCTGTCCCACGTGGCGGCCGTCACCAGCAAAGTAATGCTTGGGACCTCGGTCCTCGTCCTGCCAACTCGGCAGCCCGTGGTCCTGGCCAAAGAGATCGCCACCCTGCAGCACCTCAGCGGCGGCCGATTTATCTACGGCGTCGGCACCGGGTGGTTCCCACCGGAGTTCGAGTCCACTGGCAGCACGCGCCAACAGCGCGGCGCACGCACGGACGAGGTGCTTGAAGCCTCCATGCAGCTTCTGAGTGGACCGCATGTGACCTTTGACGGGAACTACTACCACATGCATGACGTCACGGTCGAGCCGCTGAGCCACGTGCCTCCGGTCTGGGTGGCAGGCGGCCAGCAGTTTGCGCACGAAGCTTCCCCGGACCGGGCTGAGATGTCGCCCAACGTTTTGGCCAGGATCTGTCGATGGGACGGCTGGATCGCCCGGCCCACCTCGCATCCGACGCAGATAGCCGAGGATCTGGCCGAGATTGATGCGGAGCTCGCGCGGCTAGGCACGAGCCGGACCAAGAAGAGCTTCACCGTCGCGCACGAGAACTTCTGCTGGTTGAGTGAAAAGGGATCAAAAGAGGCGGCGATCGAGGAGCAGAAGCACTACATGCTGGGCGTCGTCTCCGACGAACGGCCATGGGACTACATCGAGGCCGTGTATTTAACCGGCACCATAGACGACATCCAGCGGCGGATCCAGGAACGCATCGATGCCGGGGTGGAGGAGATGTTCCTGCACACCATGACCGCTGACTTGGGACAGCTCGAGTTGTTCGCCAAGCACATCCTGGAACCCTTCGGCACGGTCCACGCCAAGGCGCCGAAGTGAATCTGGCGGGCCGTACGGCCTTGGTCACCGGAGGCACTCGTGGAATTGGCGTGGCCATTACGCGGGCGCTGCGCCGCGAGGGGGCGCGGGTGATCGCGGTCAGCAACGATATTGACCAGATCCGGGCATTTCAAAAGGAGTTCGGCAAGGACGCCCTTGCCAGCACGGAGCTCGCGGATGTTCGTGATCGGGGCGCGTTGGAGGCCATCCGCAGCCGGCTCACGGCTCTCGACATCCTGGTTCCGAATGCCGGCATCAACACTCGGGTGAAAGCGCTGGATCTTCCCGACGCGGCGCTGCGCGACATGCTCGAGACGAACCTGTACGGAGCCTTCGTGACGTGCCAGGTCTTCGCGCCGCTCGTCCTCGCCAAGCCTGGCGGCCGTGTCGTAGTGACCAGCTCCGTGTCCGCCATCCACGGCATGGATCTTCGAGCTGCATACACAGCCACCAAGGCGGGTCTGTCGGGCCTTGTCCGCGCTCTTGCCATCGAGTGGGGCCCGAAAGGAGCCACCGTCAACGCCGTGGGCCCAGGCATCATCGAGACCCCCCTAACCCGGACCTACATGGACCAATTCCCAGAGCGCGTCAAAGCGACCATCGAGAACACACCCTTGCGGCGCCTCGGCACTCCTGAAGACGTCGCCGACGTGGTCACCTTCCTGGCTTCCGACGCGGCGCGCTTCATCACAGGACAGACCGTTTTCGTCGACGGCGGCCTCAGCGCGGGGAGCGCATGGTGGTAAACGGAGGATTCACGAAGTCATGAGTGGCCAGAGTATCGACGATGTCCCTGTTGGTCTGAAGGTTCGCGTGACCAAGACCGTCAGCGAATCCGATGTCTACCTGTTCGCTGGAATCACGGGCGACCTGGATCCAAATCATGTGGACGAGGAGTACTGCCGCAAGACCAGCCTCGGTCACCGGGTCGCCCACGGTGCGCTGATCGTGGGCTACACGTCTGCCGCTTCGACGCGCATCCTCCAGGACTTCGATCGTCCCATGGTGTCAGTGGGCTACGACAGGATTCGCTTCCTCAAGCCGGTCTATTTCGGCGACACGCTGACCATCGACTACGAGATAACTAGCATTGAGTGCGAGCGCGAGCGAACGGTTGGAAAGATCGAAGTCAAGAACCAGCGTGATGAGCTGGTTGCCGTGGCCTCGCACATCATGCAACTCGTCAAGTGACCGAACCGAAAGCTCTCCGGCTCCTGGAGGGCGTACGAATTATCGCGTTCACCCAATTCCTCATGGGCCCGGTGGCATGCCAGTATCTGGCAGACATGGGGGCAGATGTCATCAAGGTCGAGCCGCCCGGACGTGGCGCTTGGGAGCGTAGCTGGTCGGGCACTGACCTCTTCCTGAACGGCGTCAGCGCATTTTTCCTGATGGGCAATCGCAACCTACGAAGCTTGACGATCAATCTGAAGAGCGATCAGGGCCGCGAGGTCGCTTTGAAGATTGCGGAGACCGCCGACGTGATCGTCGAGAACTTCCGGCCTGGGGTCATGACCCGCCTTGGGTTGGGCTACGAGCATGTGCAATCGATCAATCCACGGATCATTTACGCATCGGGTTCCGGCTACGGAAGCGATGGCCCCTACAGTCATCTTCCCGGACAGGACCTCCTCGTCCAGGCCGTATCAGGACTCGGCGCCGGCAATGGCACGGCCACCAGCGGGCCCATGCCAGCTGGTGCAGCGATCGTCGACCAACATAGCGCGAGCCTGCTGGCCATGGGAATCCTCGGCGCACTGGTCAATCGAGCGCGCACCGGGGAAGGGCAGCGCGTGGAGCTGATCATGATGATGGCGGCACTGGACCTGCAGAACGAGCCGGTCATGTACCACCTCAACGGCGCACACCTCGAGCGCCCGAAGACCCCGCTCGCGGATATGTTTCACAAGGTGCCGTATGGCTTTTACGCAACCGCCGATGGGCACCTGGCGATTTCTATGGCGCCGATTAAGGCGATCAGCGAAGTTCTCGGCAGTCCCGCCGAGCTGGCGCCGTTCGAAGACCCGGCGCTCGCATACAGCAAGCGCGACGAGATCCGCGCCGCTCTGGACCCGTACTTCCGGATGCGACCGACGGCCGAATGGGTCGAACTCATGCGCGCTCACGACATCTGGTGCGCACCGGTCAACGACCTCAAGGCGGCGTTCGAGGACGTCGCCGTACGGCACATCGCTCCTACGCTCGAATTCGATCACCCCCGCGCCGGCCCGGTGCGAGCCCTCAAGCACCCAGTGCGTTACAGCTCGGGCGAAGCCACGTTGCGCCGGCCTCCGCCGGAGCTCGGCCAGCACACCGACGAGATCCTCACCGATCTGGGCTACACCCCGATTCAGATCCGCGCGATGCGAGAGAAAGGAGAAGTCTGAACGCCTCACCACCACGAGCTTCCAGCGGTGATGCCTCCGTCGACCGTAATGACCTGACCGGTGACGAATCGAAATGCATCGGACGCCATGGCCGCGACCACGTCGGCGACGTCCTCAGGCTCCGCCAGTCGGCCAAGGGGTGTGTTGCGGCGCGCGGCATCCGCCCTCTCCGAGTATCGCTCGATATAGCTCATGGTGAGTGAGGTCCGGACGATGCCCGGCGCGACGGCGTTGATGGTTGCGCCCTGCGGTCCCCACTCGATCGCCAGGCTGCGAACCAATCCCGCCAGCGCAGCCTTGGTGGCGCAGTACGCGACGCGGAGGCTCAGGCCGTGGATTGCTGCGATCGAGCTGACGAGTATGAACCGCGCCCCTGGACGGCGCAGCATCATGGGGGCAAAGACCTGGAGCGTGACGAAGGTGCCGTAGACGTTGGTCGCGACCAGGTTTCGCAAGTCATGGTCATCCATCTCGACGAAAGGCACGCGCGTTATGGTTCCGGCATTAGCGACCAGGATCTGGGGTATGAGGGCGTCCGCTTCGAGCTCTTCGCGGACGCGCTCCAGCTCGGATCGATTTCCGATGTCGGCTTGGTAGCGCAGGTGTTCGCGGGCTGCAAGCGATCGGCTCACGACCACGGTCCGGGCGCCGTGTCTCCGCAGCGCTTCTACGATGGCGAGCCCGATTCCTCGCGTGCCGCCGGTGACGAGCGCCGTCGTTCCGCCCAGCGCTGGAGCTGTTGGCGACTCGTTCAGATCAGACGCGTTCAAGGAGTGGCGCCAGTATGACCATTATCCGAAACGGCACCATGCGGGCGGCCGTCCTTACCCAGCCGCATGGCGATTTGTCGATCGAGCAGATACCCATACCCGAGCCGAAGTCGGGACAGGTCTTGGTAAAGGTCGCGGGCTGCGGTGTCTGCCACACGGACCTCCATGTGATCAAGGAAGAGGTCGTCTTTCCAATGCCGTGCGTGCTCGGCCATGAGATTTCGGGCACCGTTGAGGTGGTCGCACCGATGCCCCGCGGCCGGGCACCCGGGTGGTGGGCGCCTTTACCATGCCGTGCGGTTGCTGTCGCTTTCTGCGCTCGAGGGCGTGACGACCTGTGCGAGCGCTTTTTCGCCCTGAACCGGCTCAAGGGGTGCCCCGTACAGGGTCTTGAAGCCGAAGGTCTGGACCACCATGGTCCGCCTGCCTCGTGGCGCTCGACAACCTTCTTCACGGTCTCCACTTTGCCTGGTCCGGGGCGACCTCCCCGGTGGTTAGGTCAGACCCTCGAGGGTGGGGACATTGACTGGCCACGGATGGGTACGAGATTTCGAGGCCTGGTCTGTCTCGGGCTTTCTTCTTGAGGCTCGAGCGCGTTCAGGTATTCGCACCGACGGCGGCGATCCTCCACCAGTTCCGCGAGGTCGCGCACGATGGTCGCTCGGTTTGGGTGGCCGACTTCTACCAGCCGCGTTTCACACACCGCTAGCGCGCCACGACTCCGGGGCGCGCTGCGCCAAGCCCGGCCGCGAGCTGGGCGCAGCAGACTCCGATCACCACGATGATCGGCAGATCCCATCCTCCGCTCACCGAATGCAGCAGTCCGGCGACCAACGGGCCGAGCGCTGCGACCATGTAGCCGATCCCCTGTGCCATGCTGGACAGCCGCGCCGCGATCACCGCGTCGTGTGCGCGAGAGGCGATCAGCAGCAGGGTGAGGCTGAACGTGCCGCCGGTGCCGATGCCCAGCAAGGTCGCCCACACCAGCGGCAGCTCGGTCGGAACGAAGAGGACGCCCGCGAGGCCGATCGCGGTCAGGCCGGAGGTACCGAGCACCACCAGCTGGGCGTTGCCGGTGCGGTACGCCAGCAGTGGCGCGGCGAAGTTGCCCACTATCCCCACCGCCGTCATGACCGCCAGCATTGCGCCGGCTGCCGTGGGGCTGGCGCCGTGGTCGCGATAGATCGTGGGCAGCCACGAGAGCAGCGAGTAGAACAGGGCCGACTGCAGTCCAAAGAAAAGAGTGATCTGCCATGCCGCCCAATCCCTCAGCAGGCCGATGTCCGCTCCCGCCGCGCGATCGCCCGGACCCGGCCAAAGAAGCTGCGGTAGCCACAGGGCAAAAGCGATCGCCGCCAGCGCGGCCCAGATCGCCAGGGCCAGGGCCATAGATCCGCCGAGCCCGCGTACCAGGGGCACGGTGAAGCCCGCGGCCAGACCGGCTCCGATTGAGAGCGCCATCGTGTACGCGGCTGTCATCTCGCCCATGTGCTCGGGGAATCGACGGCGCAGGACGCTCGGCATCATCACGTTCATCACGGCGACGGCCAGCCCGCACAGGATTGTGCCTGCGTACAGCGAGAAGCTAGGCCACCACGGCCGTAATGCGAGGCCGGCGCAGAGCGCCCCGCACATGATCAGCAGTCCGCGTTCCTCGCCGAGACGTGCCGAAAGAGGAGGTCCGGCGAACGCCGCGAGGCTGAAGCAGATCACCGGGATCGTCACGAGCAGCGAGCGCCCGAAGTCTCCAAGCGGAAGGTCGCGCAGGACCGGTGGAATTTCGCCGACCGCGATTCGCAGGTTTAAAGCGAGCAGCACGATGCCGGCAGCCGTGAGGCGCTTCAGGGCTACTTCGCTCGGATCAGCGAGAGGACGCGGTCCGGAGTGAAGGGAAGCGTGCCGTCGCGTACTGAGAGCGCGTCAGCGATCGCGTTCGCTACCGCCGCCGTGGAGCCGATGGCGCCGCCCTCACCGGTGTCGTTCATACCGAGCTCGTGCACCGGAGATGGCGTGATCAGGTGCCCGATCTCGACGGTTGGCACTTCGGCGGCAGTCGGGATGAGATAGTCCATGAAGCTGCCGCTGCGCAGCTGGCCGTCGGGCCGTAAGTGATCTCCTCCAACAGCGCGGCGCCGCTGCCCTGTGCGACGTCCCCCGCCACCTGCCCGTCGACGATCATCGGGTTAATCATGGCGCCGCAGTCCGCCATGATGACGTAGCTGCGGATCTCGACTGCGCTGCTTCCGGGATCCTGTGGTGCGCACAAAGTCCGGCGATGGCCGATTGAATCAGGAGTCGGGGATTGGAGAGGCAGGCAGGTGATCCGAGCTGACGAGGAGTCCGATGGGGTCGGCGGCGGGCGGGGTTACGCCGCTTGAGAATGCTCGGTGGTTCCTAACACCTTTCGCTTGCGCACGATGGAACCAGTCGCCGCCGACGGCCTGGGATCGGGAGCGCCTTGGAACATCGCGGCGGTGTTGGGGCCGGTCTGGCCGGCCCAGTTGATCAGCCGGTGAGGTGGCCATTTCGAATTGCGGCGGTGGGCCTCAGGCATGTGCTCGGACTTGGTTGTATGGCCGCCGCGGCGGAAGCTGCGAAGGTGGCTGGTCAGGCGCCGTCCGCGATGCAGGATCTCGACGGTGGAGACGGTCAGGCGCAGCTCGACGGTCTCGCCGACCAGCTGATAGGGAACCGAGTAGTAGTGGTAGTCGACCTGGATGTGGTAGTCGATGTGGACCTTGGCTTTGGAGAAGGTCGCGAACTCGTATCGGGCCAGGGGCAGCGGTCGCAGTGCCGGCCACTCGATCTCTTCGAACCAGCTCTGTCGCGAGCCCGGCATCTTCTTGAAGGGCTTGGCGTTGAGCAGTGCCAGCAGTGAATCACCCTGGGTTCGATAGAGCTCAGGGGTGTCCTGACTTCGGTGGAGCCTGAGGGCTGACTTCCTCTTGCCTCTCAACACCTACCGGCAATGAGAGCCCAAACGCCTACCAAAACCAAACCGCCGAGCAGGGTCAGCTCAGCTTTTCGATCAAGACATTCAGGGCCGTGGCGACGTGCTCCCGTGCCAGCGATTCGGCCTTCCCCCCATCGCGCACTCGTATCGCATCCACCAAGGCGTAGTGCTGGCGGCGAGACTCCGCAGCCTGCTCCGCCGTATAGAGCAACGCGATCTGGTTATTGAAGTAGTACAGCCGGCTTCTGATGCAGAGATCCGCCAACATGGCGTTCTGGGCGGCCTCGATGACCCCGTTGTGAAACGCGTCGTTGACTGGCACCATCCAGTCCTTGGGAGGCCCGAGGTCATCGCGTCCGCGATGGAGAATCTCCTCTAACGCTGCCACCTGGTCCGGCGTGGCCCTCTCCGCTGCCATCCGCGCGGCATAGCCCTCGAGCGCCATACGGCATTCATAGATCTCCTCGATCTCAGCCGCCGTGTGCTCGCGGACGATCCACCCTCGACGGTAGCTGAGCACAAGACCGTCGAGGGCGAGACGCTGGAGTGCTTCTCGCACGGGCGTTCGGCTCACCTGCAGCCGCTGCGCCAGCTCTACCTCGATCAGCCTCTGGTTGGGCCGCAGGTCGCCGCTGACGATCGCCTGCCGAAGTCGCTCGTACAGCCCATCGGTGAGCCCACCCGGCCGCGTCTCTGCGACGGGAAGTTCCAGCTTTGCCGGAAGAGCTCCCTGGCGGAGCCTGTTCGCTAGCATGCAGACTTGTATATTAGCCAAGGGCCCCAGGCCACAATGGTTTAGGCGCCCTTCCAGACTGCGACTACGGAGAGAACGCCGATGGCCGACCACCAACAGGTCAGAGCGCAGGTCGACCGCGACCGGCTCGTCAGCCATATCGACGAATTCAGCCTCCGGCCGAAGCATGCCGGAACCCCCACAGAGCTCGAGAGCCTGCGTTACGTAGAGGCTCAGATGAGTGCCTACGGCTTCCGCACCGAGCTCATCAGCCACCCCGCCTATATCAGCCTTCCCGGCCCTGCATCCGTCTGGTTCCAGGGGCGGCGTCTACGCGCCATCACCCACTCATTCTCCCGGCCGTGCGCAACTGAAGGCCTGAAGGCGCAACTCGTCTACGTCGGAGCTGGGCGGCCTGAAGATTATGCAGGGGCGGACGTCAAGGGTCGCCTCATGCTTGTGGATGGCGTGGCAAGCCCGATGGCGAGCGTGGCGGCGGGCGAGCGTGGAGCTGTCGGCCAGGTTCATATCAGTCCGCACGGGCACCTTCACGAGATGTGCATCTCACCCGTCTGGGGCAGCCCCGGCGATGATCAACTGACCGCTCTTCCGTCCACGGTGGTGGTCTCGATTCCGGCCGCGGACGGCGCTGAGCTGAAGGCTGCACTGGATCGCGGCCCTGTGGACCTCACAGTCCACGCCGAGATGGACACAGGATGGCGAGACACGCCGATCCTCGTGGCCGACCTCGCCAGCGAGAGCGAGGGACCCGATGAGCCCTTCGTCCTCTTCACCGGCCACCACGACACCTGGTACCTCGGCGTGATGGACAACGGCGGTGCCAATGCGACGATGCTCGAGGTCTCGAGACTTTGCGCCGGCAACCGAAGCGCCTGGCGGCGCGGCCTTCGCGTCATTTATTGGTCCGGCCATTCTCAGGGCCGCTACTCGAGCTCCGCCTGGTATGCGGACAACAACTGGTTCGAGTTGCAGCGGAGGGCGGTCGTCCATATCAACGTGGACTCGACCGGCGGGCTCGGCAACACCGTCGTCTCGGACACAGCTGCCTCCGCAGAGCTACGCGCCGTCGCCAGGGAGGCCTTGCGGCAGGAGGCGAGCCAGGAGTACTCGGGCCGCCGGATGCAGCGGGCGGGGGACCAGTCTTTCTGGGGCATCGGTGTTCCGTCCATCTTCGGAAACATGAGCGAGCAGCCCGCGCAACCCGGCGAGGTCAATGCCTCGGCCGCAGTCTTCGGAGGCGGCGCCCGGGCGGGTGCCGGAACCGGCTGGTGGTGGCACACCCCGGACGACACCCGGGACAAGATCGACCCGGACATTCTCGTCCGGGACACCCGGATCTATCTTCGGACGGTCTGGCGGCTGCTCACCGAGCCGGTTCTGCCCATCGATTACCGGGAGCACGCTCGCGAACTCCGAACGGTGCTGGAGGAGCGCAGTCGGCAGGCGTCCCCCCATCTGGACCTCGATCCGTTGGTCGAGTTCGCGGCGCGTCTCGAGAGCCGCTTGACCGCCATCTACGAGCAGGCGGGAGGCGGTGACCCTGCTCCGTTCAATGAGCTGATCCGGTCACTGAGCCGGGCGCTCGTCCCGATCGACTATACGATGGGTGATCGCTTCCGCCACGACCCTGCGCTCGACGCCCCGGCCGTGCCCGCGCTGGCGGACTGCGCTAGGCTTGCCGGCCTCCAGGCCGGGTCAGTCGAGGCCCTCTGTCTAGCGTCGCGCCTCAAGAGGGCTGCGAATCGGGTCGAAAGCGGCCTGAGAGAGGCAATGACCGCTTGCGACGAGTTTGCAGCTAATAGCGGCAATCCCGCGAAGATCTGCTAAAGGTGGATGGGCTGCTCGCGGGGCGGATCGCGCTAATCACTGGGGCCGGCGGCCGCATCGGGCGGACGACCGCCGAGGTCATGGCCCGCGAAGGGGCCGCCGTCGTCGCCACTGACCTCGATGCCGGCGCTGTCGAGCGCACCGCCGAGTTGGTCAGGCTGGGCGGAGGGCGATCGTCTCATCTTTCAGTTGACGTAGCGAATCCTGATGACGTCGATCGGGTCACGGCCGCCGCCGAGCTGGCCTTCGGCCTGCCGGACATCCTCGTAAATTGCGCCGGCATCTTTCCCAACCGACCCGTACTCGAAATGGATTTGGCCGAGTGGGACCGTGTCTTTGCGATCAACGTGCGGGGCACCATGCTGCTCAGCCGCGCCCTCGCCGCCCGCTGGGTAAGCGAGGGGACTCGCGGCGCGATCGTGAACCTCTCCTCAATCGCGGCCTTCTCCGGCCGACCCGGAGCCTCGCACTATGCGTCCTCCAAGGCCGCCGTCAACATGCTCACCCAAGTGATGGCCAGCGAGCTGGGACGTCATGGGATCAGGGTGAACGCAGTGGCTCCGGGCCTCATCGTCGATCGCGTCGTGGAGGCGCGTGATCCCGACCTGATGGAGTACGTGAACCTTTCGCTCGAAGCCACTCCGCTCGGGCGCACCGGCAGTCCATCCGATATCGCGGAGGCGATTGCCTTCCTCGCCAGCGAGCGCTCGGGCTGGACGACCGGGGCGGTCCTCGAGGTCACTGGAGGCGCGCACTGTGGTCGGACTCAGATGCCTTTCAGCGGCGGTCTGCGTTGAGCGGCACCGGCGCTGTCACGGTGGTCGGAGCCGGCGCCATCGGCGGCTACGTGGCGGCGAAGCTCTGTCACGCCGGAGTCGATGTGACGGTCTGCGACCGCAACCCCGAACACCTTGCTGCGATCAAGCGAAGTGGACTCCGGGTCAGTGGCGCAGCTGACCTTTTGGAGCTGGTCCGAGCCGTCGATCCTGAAGATCTGCCTCAGGAACTCTCGACCGTGCTCTTGGCGGTCAAGACCGGCGCGACGGCATTGGCGCTCGAGACCATTGCGCCTCGTCTCGCTCCAGGGGGATGTGTCGTGTCACTCCAGAACGGACTCCAGGAGTACCTGATTGCCGACCGCATCGGGCTAGCGCGAACCTTGGGGGCCTTCCTCACCTTCGGCGGCCACTATGTCGGCCCCGGTGAGTTGGCCTACGCAGGGCCTGGATCTCTGCGCCTCGGCGAGCTTGACGGCGCCCGCACGGACCGCCTTGACCGGTTGGTCGC
>Ga0307373_10010118_pt1 | contig 13945 bp, 9 predicted proteins | sample OX2MG_FD_202534 | JGI IMG/M metagenome (GOLD analysis project Ga0307373, IMG submission 202534) | Soil microbial communities from Risofladan, Vaasa, Finland - OX-2 | ecosystem: Environmental > Terrestrial > Soil > Coastal area > Acid sulfate soil | place: Finland: Risofladan, Vaasa | collected... | reverse complement strand
CAGACCAAGACCCGGTTAGGTTCCCAAAGTATATCTGAAGGTGGACCTTCGGTGAAAAATTTCATCGGGGAATTCCTGAGCCGGGAACTGGATAATTACCTGCATAAAAATCCTGTTGTTTCCGAAGCCTTAAAAAAACGTATTGAACAGAATGAACGGGAACGGAAAGATCTAGCCGGCATCAAAAAACTTGCCGGTGAAAGAGCCAAAAAAGCTAATCTGCATAATCGAAAGCTCCGGGATTGCCGAATTCACCTCAACGAGGTCCCGGAAGGTAGGTTGAATGAAGAAACGGAATCCAAGCGGATGGAAACCACCATTTTTATCACAGAAGGGGATTCCGCCAGCGGATCAATCACCAAATCCAGGAATGTGGAAACGCAGGCCGTGTTCAGCCTGCGCGGCAAACCCCTCAACTGCTACGGCCTTTCCAAAAAAATAGTATATGAGAATGAAGAGTTCAATCTGCTGCAGCATGCCCTGAATATAGAAGATGGCCTGGACGGCATCCGCTACAAGAAAGTGGTCATTGCAACCGATGCGGATGTGGATGGAATGCATATCCGGCTACTGTTGCTGACCTTTTTTCTGCAGTTTTTCCCGGACCTGGTAAAAAAGGACTTTGTCTATATCCTGGAGACACCCCTGTTCCGGGTCAGGAACAAAACAGAGACCATTTACTGTTATTCGGAGGAAGAAAAAAAGGCCGCCGTGCTGAAGCTAAGCAGTAAGCCGGAAATCACCCGTTTCAAGGGCCTGGGGGAGATTTCCCCCGAAGAGTTCGGTAATTTTATCGGAGATCAGATCCGGCTGGTGCCCATTATCATGAACAACCTGGATATGCCGGTACCTAAGCTGCTTGAATATTACATGGGCAAAAACACCATGGAAAGGCAGGAGTTCATTATTGGTAACCTGAAATATGAAAAAGACCTGGCTGAAACCGGCATATAAATCCTTGTCTCATGGAAAAATTGATCCATATTCTTTTCGAGCCAGCCGGTGAAGAAAACCTGCTTGCTGCCATTGGACTGGATGATATCTTAGCTGGCGAAACGGCTGTTTTTACCGATGATCTGTCGGCGGGCCCCTTAAGGGAGGATCCCGGGAATGGTCCCCGGGCCGCAGACCGGGCAGGATGGAACCGCATGCTAGGTCTGAACCCATCCGTGACAAATGAACTCCTGTCGGAGGAAGTTTTGCACAAAATGAATGATGACCCCGGGCTGGAAGCCTGGATCTGGGCAGCTCCGAACCCCAGGGATCTCTGCGGTTATTACCATTTGGCCGGGATGTTGGGGCCATTCCCCGGCAGGACCCATATCATTTACCTGAACAATCTGCCCTTTATCAATGAAAAAAAAAGTGTTTTCTATCCCATAAACCTCTCCCAGATCCCGCCCCGGGAATTCCTGAAAGCCCGGGCACTGGCCACTGAAATCAGTACGGCCGGATTTGAGGCCATCAGCACGGAATGGCAAAAACAGGTGCAGGAAAATGCCATGCTGCGTACCCTGGAAGGATCAAAAGGGCTTTTATCCCTGGATGCCTCCGCATATGATACTGCCCTGCTTACCCATTGTAGCCTGAACTTCCAAAAAGCCCTTCGCATCGCAGGGCATGCCCGGGACAGGTCGTTGCCATTTGCCTCTATCCCCTTCCTGCTCTGGAGGATCCGGGAACTGTCTGCCGCAGGTATCCTGGAATCAGTTACACCCGATCACCCAAACGAATGGCAGGTGCGCCTGTGGAGTACGGTTTCCGAACAGTCCAATCAGGCCCGAATCAATCAGGGCCCCTAAAACAGATCACCATGAGCGAAAAACCCCATTTGCCGTTGGGTGATCCCCTGTATGTCCAACAGCCCCTGAGCGGGATGTACCGGGATTTTTTCCTGGACTATGCATCATATGTAATCCTGGAAAGGGCTATACCGGCGGCTGAGGACGGGCTCAAGCCCGTCCAGCGCCGTATCCTGCATGCCATGTACGAAATGAACGATGGGCGGTTCAATAAAGTAGCCAATATCATCGGACAATCCATGCAGTTCCATCCTCATGGAGATGCCTCCATCGGGGAAGCCCTGGTGCTGATGGGCCAAAAGGAACTGCTCCTGGAAACCCAGGGCAACTGGGGGGACCTGCGCACCGGGGACGAAGCTGCCGCTGCCCGGTATATTGAGGCCCGGTTATCCGGATTTGCCCTCGACGTGGTATTCAATCCCAAGACCACGTCCTGGCAGCTCAGTTATGATGGCCGCAAAAATGAACCGCTAACCCTGCCTGTGAAGTTTCCCCTCTTGCTGGCTCAGGGGGCCGATGGCATAGCGGTGGGCCTCTCCACCAAAATACTGCCGCATAATTTCCGGGAGCTCATAGAAGCCTCCATCAAGTGCCTGCAGGGTAAGAAATTTGAGCTCTTTCCTGATTTTCCCACAGGAGGGATGTGTGATATCAGCGGGTACAATGAAGGCCGCAGGGGAAGCAGGATAAGGGTAAGAGCAAGGATTGAAGAATTGGATAAAAAGACCCTGGTCATCCGGGATGTACCCTTCGGGATAACTACCCTTCAGCTGATGGATTCCATTGTAAAAGCCAGTGAGAACGGGAAGATCCGCATTAAAAAAGTAGTGGATAACACCGCAAAGGAAGTAGAGATACAGGTACAGCTTGCACCGGGAATATCCCCGGATATCACCACCGATGCCCTCTATGCCTTTACAGACTGCGAAGTATCCCTGAGCCCCAATGCCTGTGTGATCATGGAGGACAAACCCCGGTTTGTCGGGGTGAATGATTTGCTACACCACGCTGCAGACCATACCCGGGAGCTGCTTAATCAAGAATTGAAGATCTATCTCAAGGAGCTGGAAGAGGACTGGCATTACAGTTCCCTGGAGAAAATTTTCATAGAAAAGCGGATATACCGTCGCATCGAGGACGCTGAGACCTGGCAGGAGGTCCTGGATGAGATTGACCGGGGATTGCATCCTTACAAAGTGAAGCTCAAAAGGGAGGTTGTTCCGGATGATCTGGTCAAACTAACTGAGATCAGGATCAAACGGATATCCAGGTTCGATAGTAAAAAAGCCGATGAACATATTGCAGAAATTGAGGAAAAGATCAGTCAGATGTCCCATCATCTCAGCCACCTGACTGAATATACTATTGATTATTTTGAAAAACTTTTGAAAAAATATGGAAAAGGCCGGGAGCGGCGCACCCAGATCCGTAATTTCGAGACTATTCAAGCCAGTGCTGTGGCCATGGCCAATACCCGGTTATATGTCAACAAGATCGAAGGATTTGTAGGCACCAGCCTGAAAAAAGATGAGTTTGCCTTTGAATGTTCCGATCTCGATCAGGTGATCATCATCCGGCGGGATGGGAAAATGATGGTCACCCGGGTATCTGAAAAAGCATTTGTAGGAAAGGATATCATCCACCTGGATATTTTCCGTAAAAATGATGAAAGGACAACTTACAACCTGATCTACTCAGATACCGGTACGGGCATTAGTTATGCCAAGCGTTTCCAGGTTACGGGGGTAACCATGGACCGGGAATATCCCCTGGGAAAAGGAGAGAAATGCCGGGTCCATTATCTCACTGCAAATCCCAATGGCGAAGCAGAACGGGTAACGGTTAACCTGCATCCTTCCTCTTCTGCCCGCAAAAAAATATTAGACTTTGATTTTTCCGAGTTGGAAATCCGTTCCCGAAGCTCTACGGGAAATCAACTGACCAGGTTCCCGGTCAAATCTGTCAAACTGAAAGAAAAGGGATCCTCCACATTATCGGGTATTCAGATTTGGTTCGACTCCGAGGTAGGCCGGTTGAATACCGAGGGCCGGGGTGCCAGCCTGGGAAGTTTCCACCTGGATGACCGCATCATTGCCTTCTACCGGGATGGTTCCTATGAACTCACCGGATATGAACTCACCAACCGTTATGAATCAGCAGGGGTCCTTCAGATTGGAAAATTTGATCCAAAGCTGATCGTGAGCGCAGTATATTTCGATGGGGAGAAAAAGCAATATAATGTCAAAAGGTTCCGGATCGAGACCCTAACCCTCAATAATAAGTTCCCCTTCATCCGGGAAGATATAGCCAGCCGGCTGGTCCTGGTCACTATCCAGCCAAACCCGGTGATCAGGCTGGTCACGGGTAAAAAAAGATCGGATGCCAAAAAACAGGTCATTCACCTGGGAAAATTCGTGGAGGTAATGGGATGGAAAGCCATCGGTAACCGCCTTTGCGGAAACGACCTGCAAAATATAGAACTGGTTTCCCCGACCACCCAGGCCCCTGGCAATACGCAGGGAGAATTATTTTGAGCCGAAACCCTGTTTGTCAATTTATAAAAGTAGTTTAGGTGAAATTCGAAGGACATGCTTTTCCATTTATCCGGCCTGATCAGGATCCTGCCACTCATCGTCGTTGGCAGCTGCATGGACCGGGAGGGGGAATGCGGCATATGGGTACCCTCAGACGGGTAAACAGGACTTCAACACAGGGCTGGGGATCCAATTCCTGTGGAAAGAACCATCCATCTATAAATTTGACCTTTAAGCCATCCTATGCGCAATATCCTGGAATCCATCCATCAGTTTAACAGGGACCGCCTCCGGGATATCCTGCCCCTGAAATATGCCGCCATGGGGCAAAACCCGTTCCGTTTCCTGAGGGGGACCTGCCATCTGTTCTATGAGGATTTCAGTCAGAAGGCACAGATCCCGGATGAGCGCAGGGTGTGGATTTGCGGTGACCTGCACCTGGAAAATTTTGGGACCTATAAAGGAGATAACCGCCTGGTTTATTTTGATCTCAATGATTTTGATGAAGCGGTCCTGGCGCCTCCCTCCTGGGAACTGGCCAGACTGCTTTGCAGTATCCATGTGGCCATGCATACCATGGGCCTGCCTGCGCGGGAAGGAGACCAGCTCGCCCGGCGATGCCTCCAACAATACACCAATGTTTTACAGGAAGGAAAGGCCCTGGTCAGTGAGGCAGCCACCTCCCATGGCCTGCTAAAATACTTTATCCGCCAGGTAACCCGGCGCACCCAAAAGAGTTTCATTAAAAGCCATACCAGGCCGGGAAAACACCCTGCTCATCTCCTTTGTGATGGGGAAAAGGCTTTTAGTTTGCCGGCAAACCGTAAAAAGGAGATCGCTTCCCTGATCGAAAACTGGTCAAAAAATCAAACTAAGTCCCATAAATCTTACCGCATCCTGGATGTAGCCCAACGGATTGCAGGCACTGGCAGCCTGGGCCTGGAACGCTATATCCTGCTGGCTGAAATCAAGGGTTCTGCGGAGAAAATCAATCTGCTAGACCTCAAGGAAGCGGTCAGTTCTTCGCTCACCCCTTACCTTACCCTTCATCAACCCCAGTGGAAGAACCAGGCAGGGCGGGTGGTATCCATACAAAAAAGGGTTCAGCATGTTTCTCCTGCCTTGATTACAGTCATCCCTCATCTGAATAGATCCTTTGTCCTCAGGGAACTGCAGCCTACAGCCGATAAGATGGATTTGGCGCTTTGCCGGGGTAAGGAAAACAAACTGGCCGGGATCATGGATACCATGGCCATCATGACCGCATCCGGTCAGCTCCGCAGCGGTGGCCAGCAAGGTTCTTCCACCACCGATGAGTTGAAATCATTTGGAGCGAATAAAACCTGGCAAACCGAAATCCTGAAATATGCGAAATCTTACTCCGGACAGGTATTGAAAGATTATGCCCGTTATCTGACCGCGCTTAAAAAAGGTTTTTTCAGCGAAAATAAAAATGGATCTACCTGAATTCAGGAGGCAACGGGGGTTTTTTTGGCTAAGAGATGACGAACCAGCGCCCAGCTTCCAAACAAGAGGGTGCAAAAAAACAAATCCCCTGCAATCGTATTGCCTAGGAAGGGTATGGCCAGCAGATAGGTATTCAACAGGCCCTGCGGATTAGGGGTATAAGGGGCCACCCCCCCTGCAAACAACCATACTCCAAAATTAGACAGGGTAAAGAACAGGATGGATGCGCCCAGGGAAGCTAGTACCACATTGCGGGTATTGATCCGGTGAATCCGGGTACCTATGTAAACGATCAGGAGGAAAGCAGCATAGTTCAGCAACTGGCTCCAACCGTAAAATCCCTTGATCGGGGTGAACAATGCGAGGCAGAGGTCCGAGCTAAGCAGTACTGCCAACAGCAATACATAAGCCTGGCGCTTGTTTTTCATCTGGAACCCTCCGAATAAGCCAATGGCGCCGATCGGTGCGAAATTCCAGAGATGTATATAATTAGTGAACAGCCGGCCCAGGGTGGCTAAAATAATCAACCCTGCCAGCAGGAGGTACTTTTGCACTTGATTTGAGCGAGTCATGGGGAAGAATTAATAACCTATCGGAACCCGAAATTTAGGTTCCGGGACAAAGGTATACAAACTATCTGATTTTGAAAACCTGGGCCAGTTCCCGTTCCTGGTTGGATGCTCCCGGATCAGGGAACGGCAGCCTGGAAAATCAGGGATTCCTGCTGCCCGGTAATCTCATATTCTTCCCCGCAAAAAGCGATCATGGCCTGACCTTTATGCAGGTCCAGTTTCCCTGAACCTTGTACAAGGACTGATCCTGAAATCACCACCAGGATATCGGCGGAGGTCGAAAGATGACGATACTTTTCCTTGTTTTGCAGGTGAATGCGGCTAAGGACAAAATCCGGCACGGGGCAGGTATACTTTTTTTCCACACTCCCTGAAATGGAATCTCCTGTAAGGATTTGCGGAATAGTTTCCGTAAAACGGACATGCCTGAGCAGTTCAGGCACATCCACATATTTGGTGGTCAATCCTCCCCGGAGTACATTATCTGAATTGGCCATCAGTTCCATATTCCGGCCCTCCAGGTAAGCATGGGGCACCCCCGCTCCCTGAAATATTCCTTCCCCAGGCATCAGGTGTACCAGGTTAAAAAAGTAAATGGAAAGCATACCCCGGTCAGGATGTTCCGGACTGCAGATCCCCTCTGCCAGGGCACGGGCGCACCAATATGCCGGATCTTCGGGATGAAGCCGGCCTTCCCTGTATGCAGGAACGATCCGGGCAATCAGGGGATCCAGCAGCTTTTTTAAAGCTGTTTCCTCCCATTCCATGACCATTTTATACAATCCGAAATACCCCTCCCGGGTAAACATCCCTTCCAGTATCCGCAGTTCCGGCACTTCCCGGATTACCCGAATGAGTTGCTCTTCCGGTAAAAAGCCATGCAGCAGCCAGAATTCCGTAAGAGCCACCATCACCTCTGGCTTGTGATTGGTATCCTTATAATTGCGGTTTGCGGCCTCGAGCGGAATGCCCAGGGCATTCTCCCGCTCAAACCCTTTTTTAGCTTCCTGCCGGCTGGGATGCACCTGGATGGATAACATTTCTCTTACGTCCAGCACTTTGAACAGGTAAGGGAGTCCTCCGAAAATTTCCTGAACAGGACGGCCCAGTATTTCAGGCTGTTGCCCGATGAACTGGTCCAGCAGCTGGATGGCTCCGTCCGGCAGGATGATCTCAGCAGGACCCCGGTCATGGGCACCCAGCCAATATTCCGCAAAGGGCTGATGAAGTTTATTCTCCAGGCCCAGCAATTGGGGGATATACTCATACCCTCCCCAGCCATAGTGTTGAATGGTGCCATTAAGCCGGAATAAGCGGGGCATTTGGGCTGTCATTTGGATATCACACTCCGGTATAATTCTGCGGGGTGATCTGTTTCAGTTCTTTTTTCAGGCTAGCCTTGATCTTCAGGCTTTCAATAAATTCATGCATGATTTTCCGGGTGACCGGGACATCTCCCCTGGTCAGCTCTTTCAATGCTTCATATGGCCGGGGATAGCTTTCCCTGCGAAGGATCGTTTGAATGGCTTCGCTGACCACCGCCCAGTTATTTTCCAGGTCTTCCGCTATTTTCGACTTGTTGAGGATCAGTTTATCCAGACCTTTATTCAGGGAACGGAATGCCAGTATCGTATGGGCAAAGGGAACTCCGATATTGCGCAGGACGGTGGAATCCGTCAGGTCCCTTTGCAACCTGGACACCGGCAGTTTGGATGAGAGGTATTCAAACAGGGCATTGGCCACACCCAGGTTGCCTTCTGCATTCTCAAAGTCTATCGGATTAATCTTATGCGGCATGGCCGAAGAGCCCACCTCTTGCTTATTGATTTTTTGCCGGAAATAATCCATGCTCACGTAAGCCCACATATCTCGGCACAGGTCTATCAAAATGGAATTGATCCGTTTCAGGGTATCGAACTGGGCGCACAGGTTGTCATAGGGTTCAATCTGTGTGGTATATTGAACTCTTTGCAACCCCAGGATTTCATTGACAAAATGATCGGCCAGTTCGGGCCAGTTCCTTTTCGGGAAAGCGGCATGATGTGCATTGAAATTCCCGGTGGCTCCTCCGAATTTAGCGGAATAGGGTATCGTTCCGAGCAACCTGAGTTGGCCTTCCAGCCGGCCGGTAAAAACCCGAATCTCCTTCCCCAGCTTGGTAGGAGAAGCAGGTTGACCATGGGTCCGGGCCAGCATGGCAATATCTTCCCATTGTCCGGCCAGGTTTTTCAGGGTGTCCCCGAGATTCCCGACTGCGGGTAAGTAAAGATCATGGATGGCTTCCTTCCAAAGTAGGGGAATGGCCGTATTGTTGATATCCTGTGAGGTCAGTCCGAAATGTACCCATTCGGATTTTTTATCCAGCCCCCTGGATTCCAGCATTTCCTTGAGCAGGTATTCCACAGCCTTAACATCATGGTTGGTGATCCGTTCCCGGTCCTTCACCTGCTGGGCCTCTTCCAGGGTAAAGCGCCAGTAAATATCCCGGAGGGCTTTTTTTTGCCTGGCCGGAAGAGGGAAAAACCCTGCTGAGCCCAGGAAAATAAAATACTCAATTTCTACCCGGATCCGGTATCGGATCAAGGCATATTCTGAAAAATATGCGGCCAGTTCACCGGTCTGGCTTCGGTACCTGCCGTCAACAGGGGAAATGGCAGTCAGGGCTTGCAATTCCATGGATTAACATTAAGTGGGTGAACCGGTCTTCTTTGATCCCTTATATTTGCAATCCCAAAATTAATCAAATTGCCAGAACGGAAAATAAAAGTCGCAGCGGTCAGTTACCTGAACACCAAACCCCTGCTGTTTGGATTAAAAACACACCGGGTAATGCGTGCTATGGAGTTAACCGAAGATTATCCGTCAAAAATTGCCAGGCAACTGATCCAGGATGAAGTGGATCTTGCCCTGGTTCCGGTAGCCATCATACCCCGAATGAAGGACTATCACATTATCGGGGATTACTGCATCGGTTCCGACGGACCTGTGGCCTCCGTGGCCCTGTTCAGTGAAACTCCGGTTTCATCCATTGCCCGTATCTACCTGGATTACCAGAGCATGAGCTCGGTGGCCCTGCTGAAGATCCTGCTGGGCAGCTACTGGAAAATTCATCCCCTGCTTTCCGGGACCACCGGAGAATTCACGGACCTGATCAGGGGAAAGGATGCCGGACTCATGATCGGTGACCGCGCCCTGGCCCAACGCTTACAGTCTACCTATATCTTTGATCTTGGGGAAGCCTGGAAGGATTTTACCGGCCTTCCCTTCGTCTATGCTGCCTGGATTTCCAATAAAATATTACCTGATGATTTCATCAGGGATTTTAATGAAGCCTGTGCCATTGGTATCGCCAATATACCCGGGGTAATCCGCGAAAATCCTTCCCCTTTAATAGACCTGAACCTCTATTACACCCGCCATATCAGCTTTTCGCTGACTCCGGAAAAAAGGAAGGGGTTGGCCCTTTTCCTGACGAAACTTGCGGAGATGGGCTGAACGGGAATCCGGCGTTTCTGTCTACCTAACGTGAAGAATGATATCAGGTGATTTTCTTCCCCTGCCTGCAGGCAGCGGCTCGAGAAGAAATCCATCACTACCCATGTTGCATGATCTTTCAGGCTGAAACATTTTGCTGAATAAAACTATTTATTTAAATTTATCATAATCTTTTGATTATCCTGATTGAAGTAAGGATATTTCCGGCTTAAACTAGGTCAGGCTCTTGCATTTGCCGCTGCAATTTCTTGGATCAAAGGGGCAGGCTGTGAATATCCAGGTATGGTATCAGGAGTATTTCCTGGAAGGTATATGATTTAATGCATAAAAAAGAAGTGGTTCTCCTTCCCGTGGCCAGATCACGGGGTTTCCGAACCGAAAAGTTATGAAAATAGGTATTCTGGGCAGCGGGATGGTCGGCCAGACCATTGGAAGCGCCCTTATCCGGGCAGGGCATGAAATCAGGATCGGCACCGGGCATCCCGAAAAAGCCGATCTCGTGAAATGGGCGCAGGAGAACCGGTCGGCTGCTTCCATTTCCACGTTTGCCCAAACAGCTGCCTTCGGGGAAATCTGTTTCCTGTGTACCAACTGGGCAGGAACGGAAAATGCCCTGAAACTTGCCGGAGCAGCCCAGTTCACGGATAAGCTGGTCTTAGATGTCACCAATCCCCTTAAAAACATGGCTCCTGATGCACAAGGCAGGCTCTCCTTTCACACCGCACCAGGAATTTCGGGCGGACTCCAGGTACAAAAATGGCTGCCCCATGCCAAAGTGGTCAAGGCACTCAACAGCATAGGTTTCATGTACATGGACCACCCTTATTTTGAAGAGGGTAATCCCACTATGTTCATTGCCGGAAATGATGAAACTGCAAAAAAAAGCGCAGCACATCTTTTACATCAACTGGGATGGGAAGATGTCCAGGATATCGGAAATATTGATATGAGTGACAGCCTGGAAGAACTTTGCAGGATCTGGTGTGCAATTGGCTTTCGCACAGGTAGCTGGACACATGCTTTCCGGCTGGTCAGAAAATAACATGGTGTGCTGGAGCCTGGATTAATGGGGTTAAATATTTTACGGGATGCCCTTCCCCTGATGCTTTAATTGATCCCGAAATCAGCAGTAATCAACCTGGTCCAGGGACTGGTTGTTCCCCAGTGAAAATAAGGGGAAGCACTATTTCCCCCGGGAATCATTTTTTAACCTTTGTCGTCAAAGCAACAATCCATCTGGTGGTTTAGGGGGTCCATATTCATTTTCTGGAAATAAAGAGGCAATGGTTAGCGCCAGTCTGCTTCTGCCAGACCGCAAAATGACCCTGCAATAAAGATTGATTTACATTACCGCATGATCAGTAGTTTCATGATTTCCGAGGCTCGCAGGGAATTGGTCATCCTGATGAAGTAGTAGCCGTTTGACAAGGCAGGAGGTAAATTCAACTGGATGACCGCATTTTCAAAAATGGTCACATTGGCTTGCTGGTAAACCACCTGACCTGACACATTGAGCAACTGCACGGTAATCTGATCATCGCCGCCGATAAATGCAGCATCACTGATATATACTTCATATGTAGCGGGATTGGGATACAATTCAGGCCCGGCGGTCACCAGCGGCAAGGGTGGTGTATAGACCAGACTTACGCTGTCCACCACAGAAGTGCCATCCAAAGTATCATTATGCGCAGTATATGCTATCCCGGCATAAATGGAGGTGTTCATGGCGATGGTTACCGAATCGATGGCGGTCCATATCTGTCCGTCCGGGGATACATAACCGGTGAATGTATTTCCTTCCCTGATGATCCTCACCCAATAAGGCATGGGAATGTTGGCGTTATTGACACTGTAACTGGCGCCCAGGTCAGCGATCCGGTCCTGAAATGCCGCTCCGTTGCCAGGGGTGACCGCCATCATGGTATTCGGTGATCCGTCATCCAGGGTCGAGCGGAACATCAATCCGCATTTTGCCCAGGGATCCGTATAATCCATGTATTTCACCTGGGCTGTGATCATTCCGGATGAAGAATCAAAAGGCTGGTAAACAAAATGGAAGGCATCCTGATTGTTCCAGATATCATTTCCGGAGGCATGTAGGGTAAAAACCCCCTGTTGATCACAGACATCCCCGGTCCTTCCGACCTGACCGATATCCATGCTGACCCAGGGGGAGGGAAGCATTTCTGCACAACCTTCCACGGGTGGGGGATGGAGTCCATACACATCCAGCTGATCGGAAAAAGTGGCCAGGTAAACTTTGCCATTGGCAATGGTGGGACAGACAAATTTGGCAAAATTACCCACATGATCCCTGCCTGGATTCATATTGCTGTTCCAAAGTTCATGGGTGATATTATCCGCATCAAATGCCTGGAGGATCCCTGGTACAACCCCATGGTTGGCATCCCCAATATAGGGATGGACCGCCCAGAGGATCCCCGTTCCCCCCTGCACTCCGTCGGATGTAACGGCCAGCATAGCGCCCGGCATCCCCTGGGGAAGCGTCGTGCTCCCGGTGATCACGCTGTCCAGGTTAAACAGGCCCAGCGCCCGGTTAAACGGGAATTGCTTCAACAGGCCATCCTCCGCCCAGGCATAAACATATTCCCGGTCAGCGCTGTCCCGGAAATATACCGGTGAACCATGGATATGCTTATCGTAATCAGGGCTTTCTGCATTGACGTCCAGCATCTGCAATACATTGGCATTATTCGGCTGGATTCCCTGCATGCTATCCATCCCGATCAGGTAGAGGTAGCTTTGTTTGCTGCCTGAAAGAGATAACCGGGTTCCTGGGATCAGCAGCACCCCATCACAGCCGTAATCCAGGTCATTGGCATCCAGATAGCTGTAATTATCCGGTGTGAAAAAATCCTTCACTTGGAGATGACCGGAATTAACCGAAAGTTTGATCAGGCTTTCGCTGCGGTCCCCGGCTGCACTGGCATTGCCTGCCAATCCTTCCGTGCCGTTACCGGTAGACAGGTAAATATATCCGCTATCATCTACCGCTGGTGCCTGTCCGCTCATCCATATTCCCCCCAGGGATCCATTCGGGGTGACATTATAGGTATATTTCTGTTGAAGTGAAGTCCCGTCATACCCGATCACCCAGCCATGGTAGTCCCCCCAGTCACAATGGGAAGCCCAGGAAATATATACCACCCCATGATACAATAACAGCCCCGGCCGCTGGTTTTCCACCTGGGCATCAAAGCTGATCGTTCCCCCGTTGCTTCCCGATCCTGTACCAGGTACTGTGGCCTGAATCAGGACCGGGCTTCCGGGTTTTTCAGCTCCGGTGGTATAATCCAGGGCATGCAGGTACTGTACGAAGCCGTATCCATTCATTCCCACGCTCCTGGCCACCACATAAAGTGTGCGGGAAATGGTATCAATGGCCGGGGTCCCCACGATCCCGAAATTGCCGCTGAAATCCTCATAGTTTCCTCCGCAGGCCTGGGTCATATCCGTATTGCGCGGGGGACGGTCCCCGCTAAGGGTCAGGTTGCTCTTCCAATAAGGATCACTTTTGGAAGGATCATCCGCATCAAAGGCATAAACCGTATTATTGACGGTAGCCACCAAAACAATATTATGCATACCCCCTCCGATCTGGACGCCAGAAATCACCAGCGGCTGAGCATAGATCTGGTCGTCCACTTGCCTGGAAAATACCATGCCGAAGCTATCCACGGCCACATTATCCTGGTTAAGGATGGATTCAGCCGGATTCCACCCGGTCCGTTCCAGGTCATTATGCTGCATCAGCACATCCACCTGGGCCATGCAGGTCATGCTGCAAAATAGGGTATATGCCAGGAATCCGGTAATCCAGCTGTGTTTCCGTAACAACAAAATATATTATATATTTAAAAAAATAAAAAGACGGCCTAAAGATACTATTAGATAGCCCATTTATTCATTTTCCAAGTGGATGCTTCCTTTAATTTCTGGCCTCTTTCTTTGGGTTTGTCAACAAACGCAATGGATAATAACTGAAACCGAACCTACCGGATAGGGTACCCTGTACCGGTACATTCAAATTCCCTTAACTTAGGCCAATTTT
>Ga0307373_10010117_pt1 | contig 13946 bp, 10 predicted proteins | sample OX2MG_FD_202534 | JGI IMG/M metagenome (GOLD analysis project Ga0307373, IMG submission 202534) | Soil microbial communities from Risofladan, Vaasa, Finland - OX-2 | ecosystem: Environmental > Terrestrial > Soil > Coastal area > Acid sulfate soil | place: Finland: Risofladan, Vaasa | collected... | reverse complement strand
GCGGCCGGGGTTCTTCCTGATCCAGGCCACCGGGTCGTTGCCGGTCTCAAGGCAGGTGCCCACATCGAGTTGCAGCATAATACTCTTGTCGGTGTTCGCGGCGAGGATTTCAATCGGCTTCTGGCCGCCCACCGGGATCCACTCAAGATTATGGTTGTGGTAGCCAGCATGAAGACCATGAGGCGCCATCGTACTGTTCGCATGGTTCAGCAACTCCGCAACCCGCTTCCAGCCGTCGATGCTGGAGACCTTGCCGGGCGACGCCAGGACAATATAGCGCGTCCCCAGAATGTGGTTCAGCTCCATCGCTTTGCCGATTCCTTCCGGCGTGAAGGATTTGATGCCGTTATGGGTGGAGTTGCAGCGAATGCCGAGAGCGTCCAGTTCCCGGCGTACCTGTTTGGCATAGTCCGGCGTCCACTCATAATAGGGCGCGTAGAACTCCACGCACTGGTATCCCATTTTCGCAACTTGCCTGACGGTTCCGGCCAGGTCTTTCTTCAGGTCATTGCGAACCGAAAAAAGCTCAAGCCCTATGGGGATGGGTTTCGCGGCCGCAGCCGCCACCGCAGCCGCTCCCAGGGGAGCTGCCGCAAACAAAGCCAGAAAAGAGCGACGTGAAAAACTGTCCGATGTTTTCATAGCAGCCACACCATACCACAAACAGCCTATCTCCGCGATTGCTTCTTGCATTGCACCAGAGGTAAGCCCGCCTGATCTTGTCGCGGTGGGGTCCCTGACGCCGGTTTGCCCGTGGAAAAACCCAGGCCGTCAGGGGTCCGCACGGCACTGCGGCTTGGGAGTCTGTGTGAAAACTCACGTTGCGTGTCATTCCGAGGAGCCGAAGAGCCTGCCCTGAGCCCGTTCGTCCTCCACTTGCGAACGGCCCTGAGTGAAACGAAGGGGCTCAGGATAAACTCCGCCGAAGGGCGACGAGGAATCTTGAACGGCCCACGACAGATAAAACACTGTCGTGGCTACCACGGCAAGGCGAGATTCCTCGCTTCACTCGGAATGACACGGCGGAAAACGGTTTTCACACAGACTCTTGTGCCGTGGGTTCTTCAATATCAACAAAGCCCACAACAGATCAAACGCTGCCCCGGCCACCCGCTTGTCAACCGTTCATCATCCGTAAACTTTTCGAAACGCTTCCAGCGACAGCCGTGCGGTTTGCATCTCCGTGTGCCCGCTAAGAGCTTCCTGCTCGATCAGGTAATACTCAACGCCGCCCACGGTCTGGGCTGCGGCAAAGATCTTTTTCCACTGCGCGATCCCCTGGCCGATCAGCACATCGTATTCCTTCTGAGGAGACCAGTCCTTCACGTGCAGCGCGCGGACGCGGCCGGGATTGCTTCTAATATAAGCCGCCGGATCGCCGCCCGAAGCAAGACAGTTGCCGGTATCGACCTCCAGGATGACGTCCTTGTCCGTGTCGGCCACGATGACGTCGATGGGCTTTTTTCCGTCCAGCAACTGCCATTCGTGATCATCGTTGTGGTAGCCGGCATGGAAGCCGTGGGCCATCATCGTCTGATTCGCCTGGTTCAGCAATTCCGCAACCCGCTTCCAGCCGTCGATGCTGGGGACCTTGCCGGGCGATGCCAGGACAATATAGCGCGTCCCAAGAATGTGGTTCAACTCCATCGCCTTGCCGATTCCTTCCGGCGTGAAGGACTTTGTGTCGTTGTGGGTGGAGTAACAGCGAATGCCGAGAGCGTCCATCTCGCGGCGCACCTTTCGCGCATCACTTGGCGTCCAATCGTAATAGGGCGAGTAGAACTCCACGCACTTGTATCCCATCTTCGCAACTTGGCTGACGGTTCCGGCCAGGTCTTTCTTCAGGTCGTCGCGAACTGAATAGAGCTCAAGCCCTACCGGAAGATGTTTTGCAGCAGCGGCGGCCACCGTCGCAGCACCCAGGGGGGCCGCAGCCAGAAGACCGAGGAAATAACGGCGTGAATAAGTATCATGCTTTTCCATAGTAGCCACACCATACCACAACAGCGGAAAATCGGTTACGGGAAAAGAGACGGGAAGCGCGGGCGTCCGGTCGCGAGTCCGAACTCAAAAAACGGCAGAATATATGCAGAAAGTAGAGAGAACAAAACGCAGGGCCGGCGCACGGACATACCGGGTCACGCCGGGGGATATCCCGAAGGCGTTTGGGCTGTGATATTTTTCTTGACAAGGCCCCCTTCCAGCACTATATATCGTGTGTAGGGAAGCGTTGGGCTACAAGATGTGGACCCGATGCAGGCTTTTTGTCCCGTGAGGGAAGGAGGTCTATGGCCGCTAAGAAGAAAGCAAAACCCAAGGCAAAGAAAAAGTAAGTTAACCCAATCAATAGATGTTTGTTTCTCCAGGCCCGCCGTCCTTCCTTGGCGGGCTTGGTGTTTTTATGGGGGATTGTTTTGACGGCCTGCCGGCTGAGGATTTCGGTCGCGCAACCGAAGGCGGGCTTTTGTCTCCCGCTGTTTGTTCAGTCGAAGCGGCGGCGCCATGGGAACCGGAGACAAAGCGGTTTCCATCATGCCGCATCGTTCATCTCCGGATTGGGAATGGGTTCCCGTGGTTCCAGGTGTGCCCGGCGGGCTGCAAGCGAATCGGGAAACCGGCGGATGCGCCTGTTGTAGGTGTGGACAAGTTGGTTGAAAAGTTCCTGCTGTTCGTCGATGTTATTTTTCAGCTCGGCATTCTGTTTCCTGAGCTTGGTGAAGTTGTTGTTGGAGATCAGGCCCGGATAGCCCCCGGCAATTTTGAAAAGGCCCTCGACGGCGTCCGCCATGGCGATATGGGCCAGCGCCTTTTCCCGCAACGTCGGAGCTTTAAGGTAATCAGCCCTGGCCCGCGCGATGGGTTCAAAGGCAGGATGATCATACGGCATATATCCGCGGCAGGTCCCGAGGAGTTTGGGCAATTCGTCATGCCGCTGTTTCAGCAAGGCGTCAACGCCGGCCCAGACCTTGTCCAGATCGATCCTCATCCGCAGCAGGTTGCGGCGCGCCCTTGAGAAATAAACAAGAATTCCCAGAATCGCCAGAGCCATGATGGGCGCCGCGACCTCTATGAAATGACCATGCATCTTACAAAACTCCTTTTATGAATCCGGCCAGCCGGACCGTTGTGGGATCGTATCACTTCCGCGGGCGCCGCTCCCGCCGCCGAACCCGTTGGCGGCGAATGGGGCTGACCTATAACGGTAACGCAAATGGCAACTACACTGCCAAACGCGCCACAAATTGAAATTGGCCCACCACCCCGCCGCCGCTTAACTACCCATGCGGGCGGGTGTTCGGTATGATAAAACCTGAGTTGATCGAAGGGTTGCCGGATGAACCCAGGCGGGTTGCAGCGCGAGCGATCGCGCCGGTACTGTTTCTCGCCGGACGCTTTGCCATGGACCGCTTTCGCATTCTCGAACACACAGCCGACGTGGGATTTGAAGCTTTCGGCTCCACGCTCCCTGAAGCGTTTGAGAACGCCGCACGAGCGCTGGCGCACCTGATGGCGGAGCCGGCTTCCGTCAAACCCACTGAAAAAGTTCGCATTGAAGTTCAGGGCGCGGACCCGCCCGATCTTCTGGTAAACTGGCTCAGTGAAATCCTTTACCAGCATGATGCCGAGCGCTGGCTGTTCCGCGACTTCAGAGTTGAAAGTCTTGACGATCATGCGGTCTCAGGCATCGCCTGGGGCGAAAAAATTGACCCGGCACGGCACCAGACCAACTTGATGGTCAAAGCCGTTACTTACCATCAACTCAGCCTGCAGCCAACCGCAGGCGGGTGGCGTGCGCAGGTTTACGTGGACATCTAAGATGCAAGGTCACGACCCGGCGCCCTTGCGGGCTCCTCAAAACCCATCGCGAGGGAACACCCCGTCCCGCAGGGCCGTCCGTTCGGCCTGGCCCGTTTCCTTTTCTCCCAAACCGTCCAGCGCGTTTCTTTTTGCGATTTCGGTTCTCCTGCTTCTTCTTCCTGCGCCGCGGGCAGCCTTCCCGGCGGAGGGCAGCTTCTATCACGTCCAGGAAATCAAGCCCAATGTTTTCGTCTGGATCGCGGAAGATATCCTCAACCAGGAGGGCGATCCGAAGTTCAACCGCGCCGGAAACGCAGGCTTTATTATCACACACGACGGCGTGGTCGTGGTCAACACCACCAACACGCCTTTTAATGCGCGCGCGCTGCTCTATGAGATTCGCAAGCGGACCGACCTGCCCGTTCGCTACGTCATCAACACCAGCGCTTCACCCGACGTGATGCTGGGCAACGAAGCGTTTGAAGATTTCAAGCCGGTCATCCTGTCAACACCGCAGGCGGCCTTCGCCATGCGCGATTACCGGAGCAAATTTCCTTCGCGCGTAGAGGGCGACTGGCGGCTGGCGGCCAGCATGCGCGGCATCCATCCCATCCCGCCCACCCAGACCTTTGACCAGGAAACCACGCTTCAACTGGGCGGACAGCCGATCAAGGTGGTCAACCTGGGTGACAACGCCTCTCCGGGTGATGCCGTGGTTTATCTGCCCCAGTCGAAGGTCCTTTTTATGGGCAATATCTTTGAAAACCAATATGTCCCACGGATCGGTTCCGCGAATATCGATCACTGGATCGAGACGCTGCACAAGGTTGAATCGTGGGACGTTGATGTTTACGTTCCCGGACATGGCCAGCCCAGCGGCAAACCCGGCTTGCTGGAGTTCCGGCAATTTCTTGAATGGCTTTCCGGCCAGGTGCGGTCGGGGCTGCAGAAGGGCAGGACATTGCAGCAGGTCCAGGATAAGCTGGTGCCGTTCCAGAACCTGCACTGGCATGCGCCGGAACTCGAACCCGACGCCGTTGCCGCCGTCTACCGGTTGCTGGCGGGACGCAACAATCAGGTTTCTTCATCTACCGAATCTACCCATCCTTAAATTGCAGGAGACACACAATGAACCATCCACGGCGAGCATTCTTCCTGGCCCTTCCGGCCTTAATGGCTTCCGGCGCACTGGGGGCCGAAAAGCATTATCTGCCTTCCAAGGTCTATGAGTTTTCTGAACTGCCGGTCCATCACGGCAAAACCAACACGTCCCGCCCGGTCCTCCACGGCCTCTCGCATGAAAATTGCGAGGTTGAGATCCACGAGTCAGACCTCGCGCCCGGCAACATGCCCCACCCGCCCCATCACCACGCGCATGAGGAGATATTCTTGATCCGCCAGGGCACGCTGAAGTTTACGATCAACGGGAAAAGTTCAACGGCGGGGCCGGGCTCGGTGACCTTTATCGCTTCCAACGACGAGCACGGTGTTATCAACGTGGGTAACGATCACGCGCAATATTTTGTGCTGGCGCTCCACCGTCCGGGAACAAAAGAAAGCTGATCCATGACCGACTGGAAAGAACAGGGCATCCGCGTGGTGCGCGCGGGTGAGCTGGACCCCAACACGCCGCAGACGCCCGGCATGTCGCGGGAAGCGGCCATCACCCACGCCCGCACGGGAGCGAGCAAGCTGTGGGCCGGCACGGTGGTGGTCGAGCCGGCGGCGCGCACCGGCGCCCACCATCACGGAGAGCTCGAGACTGTCATCTACATCGTGCGCGGCCGCGCCCGCTTCCGCTGGGGCGACCAACTGGAATACGTTGCGGAAGCCGGTCCCGGCGACTTCATCTACGTTCCGCCGTTCGTCCCCCACCAGGAGATGAACGCCCGCCCCGACCAGCCCGTCGAGGCTGTCGTCGTCCGAAGCGGCCAGGAACCAATTGTGGTCAACCTCGACATCGCCAGCCCCGAGCCCGCCACCCCCGCACAGACCGATCCCTTCCACTCGCGTGAGTAGAGGCAGGCACTGCCCTGAAGGACGGCGCTACAAACCTCCGCGCTAGCTTTCGAGGGCTTTGCGGCAGTAAGCGTAGCACTTCTTCATTTCGGCGATGGTGTCGAGTCCCGGCTTGCCGTACTCGTACTCGATGTTGGCGGGAATTTTCCAGTGATTGTCGCGCAGCAACCGCAGCACAGCCACAATCGGAGTATCGCCTTCGCCGAACGGGACTCCCGCGCCGTGATTTTTTTTGCGGTCTTTGATATGGAGCGTCACCATCTTCTGGTGGTTCTCGCGAAGGAAGCTGACCGGGTCCTGATTGGCGGCGGTGAAGTGGCCGATATCGAGGTTGATGCCGAGGTAAGGAGACGCTCCCTTGAGCGCTCGCTCAAAGGTGGCTGGGGTGGAGAACTCGTCAGGGTCTTCCGTATGGTCGTGATTGTGGAAGCCGACCTTGATTTTGTACTTCTGCGCCAGCAAGTCCACCTGGTGCGCCATGCTGACGTTGGAAGAAGCGGTGATGTACTTGACGCCGAGCGCCTGCGCCATCTGGAAACCGCGCTCCATTTCCGCCTCGCTAAAACCCTTGCGGAAGCTGTAGTTGTAGGCGTAGAGCTGCACCCCGGCGCGATCGAACTTCTGCCGCGCTTCGTGGAAGCGGCTCAGCGGGACCGTCATCCGCCACTTGCGCAACGCCTCGCGCGAGACATGCATGGGTTCCATGTGGCCTTGGTAAAGCTCGCATTCACCGAGGCCCACCGTCTCATACGCCTTGATGGCGGCATCAAGGGGCCGGTCGCGAAAAGAATAGCTCTGCGCTCCAATCTGCACGCCGCGGACAACGGAATTGACCTTCTCCGCACCAAAGATCGATTCCTTTGCCAGCAGCACTCCAGCCGTTCCTGCCACCAGGATTTTGCCGGCTTCACGTCGAGAGATCCGCGCCATAGGCCCTCCTCAGTTCTTGAAAAGCGGGCTCCAGTATAGTTGCGAGTTTGTGCGTGCGCAAGGGGCGCAAAATTTATTGGGGGACTGGCGCTCCGCCGGAAATGGAAGTATGATTACGAGTTTCTTGCGGCCGGTTGCGAATCGTCAGCGGAGATTTGCCTGGGGGCTTCGAAAAACAGGAAATGGACGAAGACAGCGGAATCCTCATGTACGCCGTTGCAACCGGCAGAGGCCTTTGATCAGAAATTAAAATGCCATCTTGTGAGATCGCCCGAATGAATGTCAGGAAAAAAGATATTTCGGCGGCCGCAGTCATTTCGAGACTTCTGGCTTCCCTGTTCGCCTTAGCCCTGATCAGCCTGGCGGCGTTGCCGGCCCTGGCGCAGGAAAAACCTTCGCCGGCAGTCGAACGAGGCAAGAAGGAATTCGACGGGAACTGTTCGTTCTGCCACGGGGGAGATGCTACCGGAGGGCGCGGGCCTGACCTGGTTCGCTCGGCGCTGGTTGCGCATGATGCCGGCGGAAACCTGATCGGCCCGGTCATTCTCAGCGGCCGGCCCGATAAAGGCATGCCGCCTCTCCACCTGAGTGACGCGCAGATTACCGACATCGCCGCGTTCCTGCACTACCGGCAACTGCAGGGTCTGGACTCCGCGCATGTGCCGAAAGACTACGCGCTGAAGTGGCTGCTGACGGGCAGCGCCGCCGCCGGCAAGGCTTATTTCAATGGCGCGGGAGGATGTAAAGACTGCCATTCGGCTGCCGGGGACCTGGCGCACGTTGCAACCAAGTACTCGCCGATGGAACTGGAATGGCAAATGCTTTATCCCCGGGGCGGGCAAAGAACGGTCACGGTGACTTTGCCCTCCGGCAAGGTTCTGCAGGGAAAACTTGAGTATCTTGATGAATTCACCGTCGCTCTGCGCGATTCCTCGGGCTGGTATCGCTCTTTCCGGCGCGATCAGGCCAAGGTGAGCGTTCATGACCCGCTCTTGGCTCATCGCAAGCTGCTGGACGAATTGACGCAGGCCGATGTTCACAATCTGTTTGCCTATATGGAAACTTTGAAATGAGGACGTTGTTGATGACACACCGGCGCCACTCCTGCCTCGGAGCTTCCAGGGGCCTGCTTTGGGATCAAATTTCCGGGTATGTTCTGACGGTGACTTGCTGTCTGCTGCTATCCGCAGCCGCTTCGCAGGCGCAGGGCCTTCCCGGCAAAGCCCTGCTCGAACCGCCAACCACCTTCTGGCCCACGTATAACGGAGACTACACCGGGCGCCGCTTCAGCCCCCTGAAGCAGATCAACGCCTCGAACGTCCGCTCGCTGACCCTGGCGTGGCTTTTCGCAACGAACGCGCGGTCCATCAAGTCGACTCCGCTGGAAGTGAATGGCATCCTCTATTTCACCGTGCCGGACAACGTCTGGGCCGTCGACGCGCGCACGGGCCGTATGATCTGGCACTACTACCGCAAGTCGGAGGGCGATCACATCGGCAATCGCGGGGTGGGCATGTGGCACGACCGCCTCTACTTCACAACGCCGGATTCCCGACTGGTCTGCCTTAATGCCAAAGACGGCAAGCCGGTCTGGATTGTCAAGCTTGCCGATGCCGATCTGAAATATTTCTCGACCATGGCGCCGCTGGTGGTCAACAACCACGTGATCGTGGGCGTCTCCGGCGACGTCACGGACATTCCCGGCTTCCTCGATTCGATTGACCCGGTGACCGGCAAGCTGCAGTGGCGCTGGTATGTTGAACCCCAGCCCGGCCAGCCCGGCGCCGACTCCTGGCCCAATGCGGAGGCCATGCAGCATGGCGGTGGCATGACCTGGATGACGGGCACCTACGATCCCGAGCTGAATCTCCTTTACTGGGGAACCGGAAACCCCAATCCGGTTCTGGTGGGCCAGGCGCGCCCCGGCGCGAATCTCTACACCTGCTCCATCGTGGCGCTCAATCCGGACACGGGCAAGCTGGTCTGGCATTACCAGACTTCACCGCACGACGTGCACGACTGGGATTCCGTGGAAACTCCGGTGCTTTTCGACGGGGAGTTCAACGGGAAGCCCATGCATCTGCTGGGCCAGGCGGCTCGCAACAGCTTCTTCTTCCTGCTGGACCGCACCAACGGCAAGCACCTGCTGACCGCCCCGTTTATCGATGAGACCTGGTCTTCCTCAACCGATGCCGAAGGCCATCCCATTCCCAAGCCGCACACGGCTCCCGCTCCGGATGGCACTCTTGTGGAGCCGGCATCGGGTGGCGGCACCAACTGGATGGCTCCCAGCTTTGATCCCCAGACGGGCCTCTTTTACGTCACCGCGACCAGGACCTTCAGCATCTACTACCTGACGGTTCGCGGCAAAGCCGAGGGTTGGGGCGGGCGCGACCACGGGCTGTGGGTGGATGCGGCCACCCGCGCCATCAACTACCGCACCGGCAAGATCGTCTGGGACCATGAGCTCGGCCGCGGCGGCTCCAGCGCCGGCAACCTGAGCACCGCCGGTCACCTGCTGTTCACCGCCGACAACACCGGCAACCTTCTGGCGCTCGACCCCGCCACCGGCAAAACCTTGTGGCACGTGAACGCCGGCGGCCGGATGAGCAGTTCGCCCATGACCTACCTGCTCGACGGCCGCCAGTACGTCGTGGTCTCCTCCCAGGACCGGCTGATGGCCTTTGCGCTGCCCGAGCAGACGGCGGATTCCGGCGGGCCTTCAGGACACTGAGGGCAGGCGGATCCAATCGCGATTCGGCAATTTTCACCCGCTTTCAAGGCGAGATTCCTCGCGGAGCCGGTAGCGCGGCGGAAAACAATTTGAAATTGCAGGTTTAGAATTGGGTAACCAAACCCCCGGCGGTGAGGACACCGCCGCTACAGGGGGAAAGCAGGTAACGCAGAGTTGTTCTGTAACTCTGCGCTACTTCGCTCACTCCCCCTGCAGCAGCGCCGCGCTGTGGACGGGGGCCGGCATGGGCTGGCCCGGCTTCAGGGCATCCCACAGAATCTTGTTGAGCGCATTGGGGTCGGCGCGATCGACGTCCGAGAAGTCGAGCTTGGCGGATTCCGCGGCGCCCGGCCCCGTCGCCGGGTTCCGGGCCATCAGATTGGTTCGTGGGCTGACGGCCTGATAGGCCCAGAGGTTCGGCTTGCTGTGGAAGCACCGGTACATGGGCGTCGCCGCGCGATCGTATTGCGTCATGGGAGGAAGTCCCAGAATCAACTCCATCGTGCGCACCATCGATGCCGTTGTGTAGTGGGTGCTGTCCACGATTCCCTGCCTGGTATAGGGCGAAATCACCAGCCCCACCGTGCGATGGTCGTCCACGTGGTCCGGGCCGTTCTGGGCATCGTCTTCGATCACAAAAATGGCGGTCTCCGGCCAGAAGCGCGAGTGAGTCACGGCCTCGACGATCCGTCCCAGCGCCAGGTCGTTGGATCCCACGGTGGCTCTGGGAGTGAAGGCACCCGCCGTCAAACCTTTCGTGTGGTCCTCCGGCAGGCTCATCACCATGAACTGCCACCAGTGGCCCGTCTGCTCGGCATGGTGCAGGTCGTCAATAAAAACTTGCGCCTTGCCGGTGTCGCGGCCCTTGGCGGCCTTCAGCCAGCCCTTGCTGTAGTGACCCTCCAGCCCGCTGACCGAGCTGAATTGCGGAGCCTGGCCGGGACCGGATTTAAAATGCGAGAATTCGCCATAGCTGATGTAGCTGATTCCGTGCCTGCGGCAACTGTCCCAAAGATAGCCGGCCGGTGACGCCGTGAGCCTTTCATCCGCCTTGGGCTCGCCGCGGCGGCTGTATTTGGAAGGCCAGGCCTTCTCGGTATAGTTGGTGGCATAAGCGCCGTCCGACCACTGGTGGCCGTCTTCAGAGACCTCTCCGTTAACATAAAGGTTGTCGAGGATCACCGTTTCGTTGGCCAGCTTATGGGCATTGGGCGTGATGTTCCTGCCAAAAAACACCAGATTGGGATCGTCGTTCCCGCGGCCCAGGTCGCCGAACACCTGATCGTAGGTGCGGTTTTCGCGGATGATGTAGAGAACGTGCTTGATGTGGCTGAAGGCCTGGCGGGCCGGCGCCTCGTCTTCGGGCGATATTCCCTGCCGGGGCGTGGGAACATTGGCGAACGCCTGTTGCGTATACGCTTTGAGCTCGCTCGCCTGAGGGACTTTGATGATTTCCAGATGGCCGGAAAGAATGTCGCCCACATATTCAAAGGGCGTTGAGGGATCGGGCTTCCTCCTGGGAGGCTTCCCCACCACCGGCACCGTGGGGCGCGAGCCGTCGCCCTTTCCCGTCCCCACCAGCAGTTCCCTGCCGTCAGGAGTGACGGCGATGGCGCTGGGGTACCAGCCCGTGGGAATGAATCCCAGTACCCTCGAATCGGCCTTCCGCGTGATATCGATCATCGCCACATCGTTGTTGTCCGCGTTGGCCACGAAAAGGAACTTCCCGTTGGGGCCGACCGCCAGAGCGTCCGGGGTGGAGCCCACCGGGTCGCGCGAGTCAAGCGAGGTCTTGAGGGTCTCGATCACCTTTCCGCCGTCGATGACGCTCACGCTGTTCGAAGCCGCGTTCGCAACAAAGAGCCGGCCATCGCTGGAGTAGGCAAGATCGCTTGGTTGCGCGCCCACCGGCACGCGCGAAATCTCTTTGAGCGTGGCGGAGTCCAGCAGGCTGACCGAATTGCCTCCCCAGTTGGCAACCGCCACGATGCGGGAATCGGGTGAAATGGCCATGGCAAAAGGACGGTACCCGACTTTCGTCGAGGCCAGCACCGAACCGTTTTCGGAGTTCAGCTTGTACACGGTGTCTCGCTCATTGTTGATGACGTACAGGGCCCCGTCGCGCCCCACCGCCATCCCGGCAATGAATCGGCCTTTTTCCGCCAAACCCGGTATGGCAAGGGCGGGCCGGGGAGTCAGCCGATTGTTCTGCAACCTGACGCGCAGAACCGGCTTGGTAAGCGACTCGCGAACCACCGGATCGAGAGAAGCCTTTGCCAAAACCTGGCTAAGCCCTTTGCGGAGCGGTCCTCCACCCGAGATAAAAATGTTTGACGTGGAGGGGTCCAGCGCCAGGCCGGCCCAGACTTTCCCCAGCTCAAGGGTTTCAAGGACTCTGCCATCGGCAATATTCACCAGGCTCAAAGAGTGGTCATGATACCCGCCGGTCAGGACCAGCGCCCGGCGGCCGTCAGGCAAGGGCAGCACGCGCAGTGGCATGTCACCCGCCAGGTCCACAACCCTTCCCGCGGGAGTAATCTTCCAGCCGTTGGGCAATTCCGTAGGCGTCACCTTCTGAGCTGCGGTCGCGTTGATCCCAACCAGCAGCAGAAGGCTCGACACTCCCAGCAACATGCCGCGCAACACGATTCTCCAGTTCGCTCGCATCCTTCAACCCCCTATAAGTTCGCCTCGTGGCTATCGCCACCCAGGTGGGAACCTTGCCGACTTTCGCGAGCCATTATACCTCTCAATCGGTCTTTGATTTGTTACAACTTGATGAATTAATCCCGGCGACAAAGATCCCGCACCCGGCCCCGCTCTGCGGGCCAACTCCCGCGGTGGAAACACGACAGAGACGCGGGTGGCCGAGGGATACAGGGGGTCGTTGACCCGATGGCGTCCGCGTGCGCCAGCCCAATTTTATACAAGAATTTGGTAGATTCTCTTTTGAATATCAAGAGTGGGTAGATACAAGCCACTGGACCGGTTTTGTGCCGTGGGATTTTGGGTGTATAAATTACCCGTGTCGCACGTTCACCGTTTGCTCACCACGGACCGAATCTTTTTTGTGACGGTGAATCTTCGCCGTGCGCTTGCTCCTCTTGCTGACGACGAATTCCGGTCAGATCGCGGCCAACGCGGCGTTCGAAGCTGGATGTGAAGCCGGGGAAACTTGATTCTGCCTTGGCCGCGGAGTTTTTACCGTCCGCGCCGACCTCCTCCGCGAAACTCTCTGTGTCCGCCGCCGAAGCGATAGACTCCGTAGAAGCCCGGGCCGTATCCCCAGCGAGGGTAGCCGTAAAATCCCCAGCCGGGATAATAACCTGGCCCGCCATAGTAGCCCCAATAGCCCGGCGCGCCATAATAATAGGGCGGGCGGTCGACCACAACGCGATCGGGCCGCTGCTGAAGCGTGTTCTGCGCGTAGTCCTGCTGAGTGACCGGACGGAAAGCCGCCTGGCTGCCAAAGGTTGAGATGTTGACCGGGGACTCCAGCCGGAAAGTCAGCAGCGCTTCAGACGGAATCGCCGTCGGGCGGCCGTGGGTGAGCAACACTCCCGCAACCCCGGCGGCCGCTCCCGCGCCTGCGCCGATCCCGGCTCCTTCGCCGCCTCCGGCAATCGCGCCAATCACGGCTCCGAGGCCCGTGGTGGTTCCAATGGCCCCTGCGTCGCGCCCCTTGGAGGGACCGGCGGAGGTTTCAATCAGCCGCGTCTGGATGGGCTGCTGCTGGCCGTTGACCAACGTCAACTCCGTCAATGCGACCTCCAACTGGGAGACTCCTTTGATGCGTCCACCCTTCCGCGCATTAACAACCCGGCCTTGCAATGACTGTCCGCGCCGCGCCACCACCCATCCGTTCACCACCACCGGTTGCTGCAGCGTTGCCGTAAACCCGTCGCCGGCCTGGTTGCGATCGCTCGAAAGCCACTGCGTCAACCGGACGGACAACAGGGTTCCGGCCGGCAACACCAGGGTTGGAGAAACCGACTGGCTCTGCGGGTCGCTATTGCCAAAATACTGTCCTTGATTCGCGGACTGCGAGGGCGCCGGTGCGGGTGCGGGTTCAGAATACTGCTCATTCGACTGCGAGGGCTCGTCTGCTGGTGCGGGGTTAGAATACTCTACATTGGCGGGGGCGCTGGCTTCTGACCCGCCCACGCTGAGGCTGTCAATCACCTTCGCAACGCCCGGCTCCATGCTGGCAATGCGATCCACGGCCGCCTGCGCATCCTGAGTATCAACATTCCCCGTCAGCGTTACCACGGCATCCTGCGTGGATACGCGGATGTCTTGCGTTTTAAGCGCCGGATCCTGGAAAAGCTTTGCCTGGATGGCCGTGGTGATGGCGCTATCATTCGTGTTTTGTGTGTCTTGCGGACTGGCCAGCAACAGGCTGGAACCCAGCAATAAGAGTCCGCCTACAACCAAAGCCGACCATCTTAATTCGCGTTTGAACATC
>Ga0307373_10010116_pt1 | contig 13946 bp, 11 predicted proteins | sample OX2MG_FD_202534 | JGI IMG/M metagenome (GOLD analysis project Ga0307373, IMG submission 202534) | Soil microbial communities from Risofladan, Vaasa, Finland - OX-2 | ecosystem: Environmental > Terrestrial > Soil > Coastal area > Acid sulfate soil | place: Finland: Risofladan, Vaasa | collected... | reverse complement strand
GGCGATATCGCGGCTCACCGGTGACGGCGCCGAGGTGGACAAGGAAGAGCACGATCCCGGCCGTGCCGTCATACAGATCCGGGCCGACGGGGCTGACCGACCAGTCGTCCTCGCCGACGTGTCGTAGGCCGATCCAGCCGGCCTCGTCGCCGGATCGCAGCGCGAGGACCTCCAGCCGCTCGCCGATGCGGCACGCCTGCGCCATGAGCCTGGCCCGGGTGGTTCGCGCAGTGGTCGGTGACACCGAACACCGCACCTCGCGGGTCATGGTCGTCCGTCCTGGGTCGAGCGTGGCCAGCGAGGCCCGAATTAGCCAGGTCTGCCGATCTAGATCTGCCTCACTCATATCCAGGAGGCGACGACGGACCGGTGCATCAGTCGGTTCGGGCAGGAAGTCCGGGATGCTTCGACCGCTGCTAGATCCAATGGCGCGCGAGCCCACGCGGCTGTGAAACAGAGGCACGTCGCCGTTCCACAGGTCCCGGCATTCGTCGGCCACGACGCGGCGCAAGTGCGGGTTGTCGGGTACGTCGGCCCACAGCAGGTCGAACAACCGGTCGCGGTCGAGGGCGTCCCGCAGCACATCGGGGTGAAAGCTCTCCGAGAGCAAGCGTGTGTAGATCAGCGTGTGGCGCAACACGATACGGACTTCGTCGCCATGGAACCGCGCGATCGGGCCGTCGGTGCCGAGCAGCTCGTCGCGGTGTGCCAGCAGGGCCCGGTAGACCTTCGTGAATCCCTCGGCGACGGCGCCGACATCGATTCGCTCGGCGGGTTGACCGGCGACCGTCGGCCAGTGCGCCGACGGTCTGATCGGCAGCCGCCTGCGGACCAGCCGCATCTCGTCAGTTCCCACAGCGTCGGGACACAAGACCCCCAGTGGGCTCGGCGGGCACTGCGGCGCGCCCAGCCCGCTCCGATCCAGTTGCTGCTCGTCGTCGCCCCAACGCATCGGAGTCGGCAGGAGCCCGGTGCGCAGCACCGATGTTTCCCAGCCCTGCACGGCGACGCCGTGAACGCCATGGCGGTCTGCGGGCACCCGAGCATGAAACAGTGCCTCCACGTCCACCAGGACGGGGTGTTCCCCGGCGGCGATGACGTTCTCACAGTGAAAGTCGCTGCCGTTGAGCAGGTAAAGCAGCGCCAGGTAGCCACCTTGACGTTCGTAGAAGCGCCGCACACCATCGATGGACTCGCAGTCGGCGGGATGCACGAACTCCACCCAGCCATGCGTCCCACGGTCGAGGATCTTGACGGTCTTGAACGTCAGGCCGTCTGCCCGGGCACCGATCCAGCCGAACAGCTCCTGAAAATGCACATCGACTGCAAGTGACCGCGGCTTGTAGACCAGACGCAGCCCCGAGTCGAAGGTCGCGACGGCCACCGACCGACCGCCGCAGTGGCTGTCCCCAAGCTGCGCCTGGACTGCTGTCAGCCGGCCCACCGGCGCGTCGCAGTCCAGCCAGCCGCGTATCGCCGGCCAGTCACCGGCCAAATCGCGAAGAAAGGCCAGGCTGCTTGCCAGCCAGTGTTCGCCCCGGACAACCAGCTGGCGGGCGAGCACCGGATAGCGCGCCAGCAGCAACGCGGCCGCCCGGTTGTCGAGGCCATCGACGAAACCGCCGAAGCGCTCAGCAGGGCTGGTGCCAGCCAACTGCCCGCCCAGCCGCGCAAGATTCAGCTCCAGCAGCAGCGTGGGCGCCAGCATCCGCTTGAATGTCTCCAGCAGTTCGCCGAGGAACATCTGGTGCACGGTCTGCGCGTCATACGGTGCGTATGGGTCGCCGTCAGTCCGTCGGATCACGTTGTCGCGCAGCGCTTCGGCGAAATGGTCGATAAGTGGCGCCGCGCAGCGCAGGAACGGGAACAGAGCGTCCGTCGGGCTCGGCGAGAACCCGGCCAGGGCGGATCCCGAGGCCTGCTGCGGGCGCAGGTACACATCCACCAAGGTCCGCGCCCACGTCGGCGGTACTACGGCACTGCGCGGCATGTTGGCCACGTCGCCCACGACGGCCAGGAACTCTGCTTCGCTGATGTCGCAGGCCGCCAGCCGCTGAGCGAACAGCGGCCCGTCGCCGAACGGGAACTCCTCACGCCACCGGAGTGCACGCCCAAGTTCCGTCGGATCGCCGCGGGCCGGGTTGCGGGCGTGTGACCGCAACGCCGCCACGCGCTCGGTGAGCGGTTCGGCCAGACGCCAGTCTGTCTGAAGCGCCTCGCCGCTCATCCTGGCCCCCGGTTGGTCTTGGTCAGGCGATGAGCACGCTTGTCAGGGTCGGGCAGTCGTCGCTGATGCCACACTGGCCGTTTGTATTTACAGGGCACACCAGGTCCCCGGTGCAGCAGCAGATCTCGCCAGCCACCGTCTCTGTCGAGAAAGCCCCGAAACCCGGTCCTGATGGGGAGAACCGGGCCGCCGCGGTCCGGACCGTGCCCTCAAGGTCGACCTCACCCGATGGGTGCGGCGGCATCATGTCTCTTTGCAGCGGGTACAACCGCGACCGATAGGCGGGGTCCTGCCAGGCGCGCGGCACATCGAGGCGCGAGAGGATTTCGCCCAGCGCCGCCGCCCACGCGGCCGCCGAGTGAACCACCGAGGCGAAGCGATCGTCGTCCCCGTCGTCGAAGGATGCGGCGCACACGCCGACGATCGTTGCCGCGCCGTGCCGGGCGGCCTGCTGCATGCTCGACATCTCGGGCTGCCGCAAGGGCTGGTCGAGCGCCAGGGTTTGCGAAATGCTCTCGCAGAGGTACCCCAATCGCGGGCTGAAGGCTCCCTCCGGCCATTCGCCGACGCGCCAATCGGTCATCCCGAAAGCCGCCGCCACACGCTCGGAGCTGACCACAGCCACAGCTTGCTTCAACATCGTGAAGTGCGTGTCGGCGACAGCGGATACGGCGGCGCCCTCCAACGGCTGCACCGTGGCGCGCAACAGGTCCGCGGACTCGGCGAACGCGCGCCGGGCTATCGGAACGGAATCTGAGGCCGACTGCACGTATCGAATCGCCGACAGCCGGATGGCTGCAAACGACTGGCACATTCGGGCGAAGAGCTTCGATGAGGCGAAAGACCGCTGGACAGCGTTCGGCCATTCCGGATGCTTTCCCACCAACAGCCGGAAGTTCGCCAGCAGAGCAGCCTCCTCGGCAGACGCCCGAGTGTGATGCTGGGGCCTGGTGACGAAGTCTCCCGCGACCTCGCGGGTCAGTTCGATGACCGGGTCGAGCGCCCGAGCGACATAGAGGTCGGCAAGCGGGTGGCTGGCGGGTGCTTCGGCCGACATAAAGCCTCCTTGGGTTGCCAGCACCACGGCACCCCGAAGGGTGAGGCGGCGCCAAGCGGCGTATACCAAAGTACACTCTGAACGGCAGGTCCCCCACGTTCTTTCGGGATGACCCCCGACGTAGCTATTCATCAGCCTAGGTAACCGACGGTGCCGCCGGGACGGGACAGCGCTGGCTGGGCTGCTGCGGTGTGGGGCTTCGTGAGCCGGATCAGCGTGTCGGCTTGATAACTTTCGGTCGGCTGCGCTGACGTGCGGCTATGTCCGGAACGCCGCAACCGCCCGCCTCTGAGGAGGTGACGCGGCTGCGTACGCCGATAGCGGAGCTAGGGGCGGTCAACGCGCGGCTGCGGGAGGTCCTAGCCATGACGAGCTGGCTGCGGCGGAGCTGGCGGCAGCGGGACGCGCAGATCGCGGCACTGACCGCGCAGGCGGAGAAACTGCGGCGGCGGGGGATTTGCGAAGTCGGTTTGCGTGAAACGCAACGGGCGAAGCTCTGGGCAGCGGGGTGAAGGTCGTTGTTTCCGTGACAGCCGATGCCAGCCTGTCCTTTCAGCACCGTCAGTAAGCCGGCCAGGCAAGCACACGCAGCCTGCTGGAAGCCGCGAAGATAGCTATTGGTTCGGTGGCTCGCCTAGCATGCATACCGCTCGAGGCAATCAAGAGATCAGGCATCGCGTCATGGACCGACCTGCCCGTTTTAGGGGCTCCGCCGGGCAGCGGCTTGGCAGGCCCGCATATCGGCGATGTCTCAGCCGCATACACTACCGGGCCACCTATGGAGCTGGGCCACTTGTCAGCCGCTCGTAATCGGCAGGGAGAGTGCGGGTTGTGCTTCCGGCCCTGCTTGCGTGGTTTTGGCCTGGTATGGGCGTAGGGTCTGACCCACCGGCGGTGCCGGCCTGATCTGGCAGGAGAGCTTGCCCTCCACCCGGGGCGGCCCCTCCCTGATGAGGGCTAGCGGGTCGGCCGTCCGGCAGATTCGGGTCTGGTAGCCGCCGGCAGGTGAGCACTGCTCTTCCCCGGGCGCCTTCCGGGAGCCCTGAAGACAGATCGTGCCCTTGCCGGCTGGCCGGGAGAGTTGATCGCTGCTGGGATGCCGTGCCCGCCGGGGTCTGGCGTGAGCACTGATTCATTAGGTCGCTGATGGTTCTCCCGCAGGCTGCTGACCGTGACCGCTCACGAGGACAGGAGAAATCTTGCGGCTTTCGTGGGAGATGACTGGGCCAAGGCGCATCACGACGTCGAGCTGATGGACGCCACGGGCCGGCGGCTGGCCAAAGCCCGGCTGCCCGAGGGCGTGGCCGGGATCGCGCGGCTGCACGCGATGATCGGCGGGCAGCTCGGCGAGGACGCTGACGAGGACGACGCTGGGCAGGTCGAATGCAGTAGTCCTACGGTATCCCGTGAGCGTGAGCCAGTCTTACTGTCTGCTCACTACCCGAGAGCCGGGGCCGGAGCCGGCCCTGTCGCACCGGACGAGAGCGAGGCAGGAATGGCTGGAAAAGCAGTGATCAGTCTCAGCACGGGCCTGGAGGACCCGGAGAAGGTGACCGTGGCGTTCCTCGTCGCGGTCGGTGCCGCCGAATCCGGCCGGCCGACCCTGATGTTCCAGGCCAAGGAAGCCGTCCGGCTAGCGCTGGAGGGGACAGCTGCTGGCGTCGCCTGCGACGGCTGCCCTTCCCTGCCGGACCTGCTCGCCCGGTATGAGAAGGCAGGCGGCCGGTACATGGTGTGCCCGGTCTGCTTCAGCGCAAAGAAGCTCGACAAGGGCGGCCTGCTGCCCGGCGCTGAGCTGGCGGGCAGCGTCCAGCTATGGGAATGGATTGGCGACGACACAGCGACCACCTTCAGCTACTGACGTCGGGGTACCGGGTTGGCTTGCTGACCGGGGTCCTGGCGCGGCTTCCTTGCCGGGGTGCGCGGGCGGCCGGGTCTGGCTGGGGCAGTGCCTCAAGTTCGGCCAGCCGCCGCACGGCTTCGGCCCTGGTGCGGCACTGCAGCTTCAGCAGGCTGCCCTGCACGTGCATCTCGACGGTCCGCGGGCTGATGAACAGAGCTTCACCGATCTGCCTGCTGGTGTTGCCTTCGGCCACGAGCAGCATCACCTCCATCTCCCGGTCGGTGAGACCGGCCACCGCGCGATTCGCGGATGCCCGCTGGCGGGGCTTGCCGCCCAGCTCGCTAAGCGCCGCCGCGCAGTTCTCGCGCAGCTGGCGGGCACCGAGCGAACCGGCAGTGGCATAAGCCGCATCCAGCAGTTCCCGTGCCCGGGCTTGCTCACCCAGCTGCAGCGCCGCAGTGGCCGCGCGGCGCTGGGCTTGCACCGTTTCGAGTGGAAGGTCCAGGTGGCTGAACATCTCAGCCGCCCGGCCCAGTTCCCGCGCGGCAGCTTCCGGCTCATCCGCCAGCAGCGTCTCACCCCGAGCGTGAGCGAGCGCCGCGACGGCCTCCGGCTGGCCGGTGGCCTCCGCAACATCGGACAGGACCGCAGCGCAGGCCCGGGCGTCTGCGGCGAGGCTGTGCTCGGTGAAGAAGGTGGCCAGCCACTGCAGGACGGCAACGCTGTAGTGCCGCTCTTGCGTCCGCGCGTGCCGGGTGAGCATCCGCTTGGCTCGGTCAGCGGCAGCGTCGTGCCCGCCCGCAGCGTCGTCCAGGATGCACAGGCCCCACGAAGAGAACAACTCCATTGCGGTGAGCTCGATCCGGGTGGCAGTCAAGTTGCTCTCCAGCAGCAATGGCCGGGCCAGCCTTGCCGCTCCCCGCAGGGCGTGCACCAGACCGAGAATGCCGGTGCCCACCGCACGGGCGTGCGCCGGGCCCGACGAGGCGATCACGTCCTCGCACACGCCAGCCGCACGGTCCCACTCGCCGCAGGAGAACAGGACCGCCGTGGCGCAAGCACGGCACAGCTCACCCACGTCATTGGCGCCGTGGGCGTCGCAATACTGGTACGCGGCGGCATACGCGGTCTTCGCGGCGCGGTAGTCGCCGGAATGCTCGATCGCGTCGGCCAGCCGCTGCTGCAGCTCTGCCGCAGTACCGGGGAGTGATCCAGCGAGCGCCTGGTCCAGTGCCGCCCGGACGGCGGCGATTCCCTCGCCCGACCTGCCCAGCCGCGACAGCACGTTGCCCCGCAGGCCCTGGGCGCGCAGCAGCAGATCCGCCCGGCCAGCCGATTGGGCGTCGTCGCAGACAGCGTCCAGCGTGGCCAGGGCCACCGAGTAGCTAGCGGCGGAGCGCAGGTGGGTCGCCACGGCGAGACGGTCGATGGCGGCCTCGGCAGGCCGGCCGGCGGCCGAGAACGCCAGGGCCGCGGCCTCGCGCGCCGCCAGCGCGGATTCCCACTGGCCGCGCAGCTCATGCGCCAGGGCCAGCCGCCGGTGAGCAGCAGCCAGGGCGTGATTGTCGCCGCGTCGCTGGTGGCCGTCGGCCAGTTCGCGGAGCAGTGTCACCGCATCGGCGTACTGCGCGCACATCTCCGCGCACCGGGCCAGCCGGTCGAGGACAAGAAGACGGGTGCCGTCCTCGTCGGACGGGCAGAGCTCGAGTGCCGTCCGCAGCGCGCGGGCAGCATCCCGGTAAGCGTGAACCGCGCAATGCTGATCGGCCGCCGCCACCAGAGCGCGCCGGGCCGGCCCGAAATCCTTCGCGGCCAGCAGATGCGCCGCGATCAGCGCGGGCGCAGCCCGGCGAGCGGTTAGCGTGCTGGCCAGCGCCCGGTGCAGGCGCCGACGGCGCGGCCATGGGATGTCGGCGTAGGCGGCATCCCGGGTCAGCGGATGGCGGAAGGCGGCCAGCCCGTCCCCGCTGTCGGTCAGCAGCCCTGACCCGGTGAACCCGTCAGGCCAGGCCGCCACGCCACTGGCCGCGACGACGAGGTCGATGTCGAACTCGTTACCAGCCACCGCGGCGGCTTCCACGAGCGCCCGCTCCTCGTCGGTCAGCCGCGCGGCCCGCAACAGCACCGCCTCCCGGATGCCATCGGGTACCGGTGCAGCGCCCGCGCCCGCGCCCGTGAGCGTGACCGTACCGTCGCTGTAGGCGAGATGGCCGCCATCGCGCAGCGCGAAGGCCAGCTCCTCGACCGCGAACGGCAGCCCGTCAGCCCGCGCGGCCACCGCTGACGACAGCGCCGGCTGCGGCGCCGCCCCGAGCAGCGCCGCCAGCATCCGCGTCACGTCCTCATCACCGAGCGGCGCGAGCTCTATCTCAGTGAGCTGATGATTTCGCCGCAGCAGTGCCCGGACGGACCGGAGGCGATGACCGCGCGGAAGCTCGTCATTGCGGTAACAGCCGACCACGGTGACCGGGAGACCGCTAACCGCATCGGCCAGGGCAGGCAGCAGGCCGAGGGTAGCCTCGTCAGCCCACTGCAGGTCGTCGAGGAACAGGGCCATGTGACGGTCCCCGGCCGCGCGGGCCAGGACCGAGCAGACGGCCGCCGCAAGTGCCGTGAGGTCCGGTTCGGGCGGCGGGGCACCCAACTCGGGGATGATCTGCGCGAGAAGGCCCGGGACTGACCCACCCGTGCTGCGAATGACCGGGCGGACCGCGCGAGCCAGCACGTCATAGGCCCTGGGCGCCCACTCAGCCGCCCGTCCACACAGCGCCGGAGTATTGGTGCCAGCCAGGACATGCTCGACCAGCGCGGTCTTCCCGGCTCCAGCTTCTCCGGCAACCAGGACGATGACCCCTGGGCCGCTCTGCGTGGCGGTCAGGCGGCTGCGGAGCACGGCGCACTCGGCGTCCCGTCCCACCACCCGGCTCATACCCTCAGCCTGCACCCATCCGCCGAGCCCGCGGAAGGCGTCATCGCTGAGTCCCGCAGCATCATGCAAGGACGCCCCGCGCCCGACGTCAGGGTACTCAGGGCAAACGCTGGGCCTGGAGGGGCGGAGGCCCATGCCTGCGGGACGTTCGGCCTCTGGAAGGCCGGTGCCTGCTCTGGCGATCCTGGGGAGACAGGCTGTGCAACGGCCCTTGGCTGGCCGGTTGGCTTCACGTGGTGCCCAGGCTGGGCAGAGCCCAGCTCAGAGGGCTGCAAGGGGGAACGACGATGAGCTGCGGATGGTGTGATTACGGGCATTGCCACCACACTGGTTACGGGCATTGCCACCACTGTGGTTACGGATACGGGCCGCCCCCGCCGCCCTGGGCGGGCTATGGGCCGGGGTATGGGCCGCGGCGGCGCAGGCGCCGCGTGGACGAGGAGGATCTGGCCGAGTACCTGCGTGACCTTGAGGAGGAGGCCGGGCAGATCCGTGAAGAGCTGGAGAGGCTGCGCGGGTCCCGCGGCGCCGAAGAGGGCTGACTGCAGATGCCTGGCGAAGCGGCCCGGCCGGTGGTCGTGGCTGGGGTGGACGGGTCCGGAGACAGCAAGGAAGCGCTGCGGTGGGCGGCCCGGCAGGCCCGGCTGACTGGGGCCGAGGTGCACGCGGTAACCGCCTGGCAGGTGCCGTGGCGGATCTACCTGGTTCCCAGCTACACCGAGGCCGACTATGAGCGGGACGCCGCCGACACCCTGAACAAGGCGGTGCTCGATGCCCTGGGCCCAGACCCCGGCGTCCCGGTGATCACCCGGCTGGTCCAGAACCGTCCCGCGATCGTGCTCACCGAGGAAGCGGAGCACGCGGACCTGCTCGTGGTCGGCGGCCACGGCCGCGGTGAGCTGCCGGGCATGCACCTGGGGTCGGTGGCGTCCTACTGCGTCCACCACGCCCCCTGCCCGGTGACGGTCGTCTGCCAGGCCCGCCGCTGACCTGGCAGTGACCCGGGCTGGCACGGGCAGAGGGCAGGGAGGCGGGCTGGGATGAAGATCGTCACCTGGAACGTCAACTCGGTCCATGCGCGGCTGCCGCGCGTCAGCGCGCTGCTGGCCCGCCACCAGCCCGACCTGGTCTGCCTGCAAGAGATCAAGACCGGCTCCGAGGAGTTCCCTGCCGGTGACTGCGCTGGCTGGATGCGTTCACCAGCTGGCTGCGCAACACCCACCAGCCCGCCGGCCCGCTCATCGTCGCCGGTGATTTCAACATCACCCCCGACGACCGCGGCGTCTATGACCCCGACGCGTGGCGTGGGCGCAACCTGTGCAGCGAGCCCGAGCGGCAGCGTGTCCGCACCCTCACCCCGGGCCCGGTCAGTGTCAGTGAGCCACGATCCGGTAGATGGTGAAGAACAGCCCGAAGGCGACCAGTAACCATCCAGCGGGGTCGGCGTCCGGCATTCAGGACTCTAGGCCAGGCCCTTCATGATCAGGTTCCAGTACATGGCCGGCAGGCCGTAGCGCTTGAGCAGCCACATGTCGTAACGCGGCTTCAACGTGTTGATCAGCGGGAAGCTGGGAGTGCGCTTGAGGTCGTAATCGAACTCGGCGAGCAGCATCCTGTTGCGCGAGGTGACCAGCGGGCAGGAGGTGTAGCCGTTGTAGCGGCCGGTGAGGGTCTGTCCGCGCATGACCGCAAGCAGGTTGGCCACCAGGACGGGGGACTGCTTGCGGATGGCGGCACCGGTCTTGGAGGTCGGCAGGTTGGATGCGTCGCCGAGGGAGAACACGCTGGGCCAGTTCGGGCTCTGCAGGGTGTGCTTATCGACCTGCACATAGCCGAACGGGCTGGCGGGGTCGGCCAGCGGCGTCCGCTTGACCCAGTCCGGGGCGCTCTGCGGCGGGGTGGCGTGCAGAAGGTCGTATTCGATGGTCTCCTTCGTGCCTGCCTTGGTGTCCGCGATGATGGCCCGGTTGCTGGCCCCGTCGACCTCGACGAGCTGGGATTCCTTGCGGACCTCGATGCCATAGCCCGCGGCGATGCCTTCCAGCACCTTGGCCCAGTCGGGCTGGCTGAACATGGCGGCGGTGGGCAGCACCAGGATGACCCGGGTGCGGTCCAGGACACCCTGGCTGCGCCACCAGTCGGCGGCCAGATAGGCGATCTTCTGCGGGGCACCGGCACATTTGATGGGCCCGGCGGGCATGGTGAACAGGGCTGTGCCACCGCGCAGATCCCGGATGAACTCCCAGGTGCGGGGGGTCAGGTCGAACCGGTAGTTACTGGACACACCCCGCTGGCCGAGCGCCTCGGTGAGCCCGGACACCTTGTCGAAGTCAAGCTGGATCCCCGGTGCCAGGACCAGGAAATCGTAGCTCAGGACCCGGCCCGACTCGGTAGTGACGGTCCGCGCTTCGGGGTCGGCCCCGGTGGCGGCCTCGTGCACCCACCCCACGCCTTTGGGCATGACGTCGGCCTCTGGCCGCACCGTCTCGCTCTGTGGTGCCCGCCCGCCCCCGACCAGGGTGAACAGTGGCTGGTAGTAGTGCTGGCCGGATGGCTCGATCATGGTGACGCCGTCGACCCCGGCCCGGCGGAGACGGGCGGCGACGGAGACCCCGGCGGTCCCGCCGCCGACGATCAGGACCTTGTGGTGGTCACTGGCAGGACTGGGTGCGCTCATCGCGGCATCTCCTTCTTTGCCTCAGGGGCGTTCCAGGGTCACCCCGGCGGCCTCGGCCTTATCGAACTCGTCGTCGATGTTGATCACGTGGCGCCCGCGGGCTGCGAGCATGGAGGCGGCCACCGTGGACCGGTAGCCAGTCCGGCAGTGGACCCACACGTCGCCAGGCGGGACCTCGTCCAGCCGCCCTGGCAGTTCGTGGAAGGGGATGTGCGCCGCTCCGGGGATGTGGGCTTCCTCCCACTCCAGCCGGCGGCGGACGTCGAGCACGACAAGCTCGCTGCGGTTCCGGATGGCGGCGGCGAGGTCGCCGAACTTTGCCAGCCGCAGGGACGCCAGCGACTGGCCCCCCGCCCATGCTTCCGGCTGCCCAGTCGCTGCGGCAGCGGGCCGGTCGATCCCGATCCGGGCCAGTTCCCGCTGAGCCTCCGCGATCTGCTCCGGTGTCTCGCCGAGCAGCGTCACCGGGGTGCCCCACGGGATCGCCCAGCCCAGGTAGGTGGCGAAGCTGCCATCCAGAGAGAAACTGAACGAGCCGGGCACGAACCCGGCCGCGAAGGCGATGCGATCGCGCAGGTCCACGACCCACTCTCCGGCCTCGATGCGCCGGCCTACCTCTGCTGCGCCGGCCCGCTTGGGCGGGGACAGGTCGATCCCGTCAGGCCCGGCTATGTTGGCCGGGCCCATGTGGGCGTAGTACGCGGGCCATGCATCCAGCCCGGCGAGAAGTGTCTCCACGTAGGCATGGTCGTCGAGGGTGAGCACGGGGTTGATCCGCTTTTCCAGCCCGATGGTGGACGATTCGGCGGCCGTTTGCGTGGCTGCGCAGAAGCTGCCGAACCCGTGGGTCGGGTAGATGGCGGCCACATCTGGCAGTTCACGGGCCAGCCGCCGGGCGGAGGCGTACTGGGCGTGGGTCAGCGCGCTGGTGCTGTCCGGGCCGAGCAGGTCGGTCCGCCCGGTTGAGCCATACAGCAGCGAACCGCCGGTGAACACCCCCACAATCTCCCCGGCTGCCTCCAGCACGTATGACAGGTGGTTGAAGGTGTGCCCGGGTGTGGCCATCACCCGCAACCGCAGTGCGTTCCCGATCTGCACCCTGTCGCCGTCGCCGACCGGGGTGCGGTCGAAGCGGACCGGGTCGGCCGCGTTGACGAGGTAGCTCGCCCCGGTCTCGCGGCACAGCGCCAGGCCCCCCGTGACGTAGTCGTTGTGCATGTGTGTCTCGGCGACGTGGGTGATGCGGACGCCCTTCTCGGCGGCGAGGGCGGTGACCCGGTCAATGTCGCGCTGCGGATCGATGACCAGCGCGACGTCCCCGTCGTGCACCACATAGCTGCGGTCGCCGAGCGTGGGCGTCTCGATCGGCACCACTTCGGTCATCGTGACGTTCCTCCCGAAGTCGCCGCTGTTGGAGGTCCAAATGTACGATCATTCGGATGGACCTCACAAGAGGCAGGCTCTGGGAGGCCCCATGGCTGGACCGGGCACCGGTCATCCGGCGGGTGCCGCGCGCCCACTGGATCGCCACAGCCCGATGCCGTTGTGGGCGCAGTTGAAGGACGACCTTTGCCGTCGGCTGGAGGCGGGTGCCTTCGACGGGGTGTTCCCCGGCGAACTAGCTCTTGTGGCGGAGTACGCCGTCAGCCGGCATACCGTCCGGTCAGCGCTGCGCGAGCTGCGCGCGGGGGGGCTCGTGATAGCTGAGCGTGGGCGCCGGCCGAGGCTCTCCGGGTACATCCCGATCACACAGCCACTTGGGGCGCTGTACTCCCTGTTCGCCTCGGTCGAATCGGCCGGGCTCCGCCAGGCCAGCATCGTCCGGGCCCGGGATGTGTGCGCCGATGGAGTCGTCGCGGACCGGCTCCAGCTGGAAGCGTCCACCCCGTTGTTCCGCCTCGAACGCCTCCGCCTCGCCGGAGGTGAGCCCCTCGCGCTCGACATGGTCTGGCTGCCCGCCGGACTGGCCGCTGCGCTTCTCGACGCCGACTTCACCCACACTGCGCTCTACGACGAACTGGCTAGCCGCGCCGGGGTGCGGATCGCGGGAGGAAGGGAGACCATCCGCGCGGTCGTACCGACCAAGGCCCAGCAGCGCCTGCTGAGCATTCCCGCCACGGCCGGCGCGCTCGCCATCGACCGCCTCGGCTACGCGGACGGCCAGCCCGTCGAGTGGCGGCACACGCTGATCCGCGGTGACCGGTTCTCCCTCGTCGCCGGGTTCCCGCGCCCCGGCTACCAGTTCCAGGTGGACAGCCGGTACCTGGCCGCCCGACAGACACGCCTTGACGTTCTCTCGGGAGCCGGTTAACGGGCACGCCTTCTCGGAGACGGCACGGCCCCATTCCTCGAGCTTGCCACTTACAGTAACCTGCCCAGGTGAGGGTGGGCGGTCTGCAGATCTCAGGGCGGGATGCCCGGGGACCTTGAGACAGCCAAATACTCCCGCCTGCAAGGCGGGTCGCCAGAGTCATGTGCGGTCGTAGCCGAGCAGGATGTCACCAAGATCACGGGTAGCCAGGACACGCACAGGTACGGGCGGCAGCCACGTCCGTGTCGCCAGTCTGGCCGCACTGGTGGCCACTGTCATGGCGGCCGGAGCGGGAGGCTGGCAGGCATTGCCGACCGGTGCGTTCTCCGGGCATCGGCCGGTTGCGTCACATCGTCCACAACGCTGGCCTGTCACGCCACCCACACCTCCTGCTGGAGGCTGGCCCCGTCCCGTTCGGCGGAAAGGAGCCTGAACCACGCACTGATCGAGCGCTTGTAGCCGTCAGGCATGTTGAGGCTACAGGCGCGCACCCGCGCGTGGCGGGCAGTCGTATCGCCTGAACCTGCTGCTCCGGATCCTGGCCCGTGACGCCGAGCAGCCGACGGTCAGCCATCATCTGCGGGTGCTGGCGGACGCGGGACTGGTTACCCGGGAGCGGCGGGGCACCTGGATGTGGTATTCGCTGATGCCTGGGGTGCTGGACAGCCTGGGTGAGTTGCTGCGCTGAGCAAGTCAGTTCCGGCTGGTGAGCCGGTCCGTTTCGATGTCGAAAATGTAGCCGAGGCCGCGGACGGTGCGGATCCGGGAGTCCGGCCCCGGGCCGAGTTTGCGCCGGAGTCTGCGGATGTGGACGTCGAGGGTCTTGCATGGATGCGTGCGTTCACGTTCTGAGGGATCAGATGAGAAGAGCGGAGTGAAGGGAGACTTTCACGCTCCGTTCC
>Ga0307373_10010112_pt1 | contig 13949 bp, 8 predicted proteins | sample OX2MG_FD_202534 | JGI IMG/M metagenome (GOLD analysis project Ga0307373, IMG submission 202534) | Soil microbial communities from Risofladan, Vaasa, Finland - OX-2 | ecosystem: Environmental > Terrestrial > Soil > Coastal area > Acid sulfate soil | place: Finland: Risofladan, Vaasa | collected... | reverse complement strand
CCACAATCGCCGCTAGATCGTCCATGGGCAGTTTTTGCCAACCGGGCGTCAGCAGCAGGGACCAGGGCGGTCCTCGCCATTCCGGCAGATTGCGATAAGTAATGAATTTTCCTGAAAGCCAGGCTTCGATCATGCTGGCCAGATTGGGTTTGGGGTCGCGATGTAAGAAAATAAAATAGGCATCATGAAATAGGGCGTGCATAAATGGAACACGCAGAGCGTTCTTTGGCGTCTTCTCAAGGAAGCGCACGCTCTCTGGCCGATTGGACGCCGGTAGCAGTGCATATTTGTTGCCATTCTTGTCCTGCATCTTTTCTGTAAATACCTTGAGGATTGCTGCCACAATCTGCGGGCTGGCATCCGCGGCATCCAGGGTATTGGATGTATAACCGCGGTCCGCGGGGGATAACCCGGGCAGGTTCTCGATTTCACCATGAGTTTCATTGCCCAGCGCCCATAGTTCAGGATGACGCGAGAGCGTCTCATATAAGAGCGTACTGCCGCTGCGCGGGGCGGCAAGGATGATAATGGGCCTATCAAAACGCGAAGCCTTGAAGGCATGCCGGGCTGCGGTTTGTTGCGGACAAAAAGCCGGCAAGTAGCTGTGCAGGACTTGAACGAGTGACAATCCGTTACTGGACAGATAGATATCGGGAAAAGCCTGGCTAGCGTGCTGGAGTGTAAGCTGCAGCAGCTCCTGATAGGCGCTATAGCCATCTGGACTGGTGCCGTGCATTGACCATAGGGAGCGCCAGTTATGGGAAAAATCCGCCAGTAGTGACTCAAGTTGAGCATAACGCGCATGCGCCGAACCGGATTGACGCAGGTCTGCCAGCAATTCTTGTACTACCGCCAGGACGGTGTCGGGGTGGGCGATTGCATCATGGTTGTGCTGTTCGATGGCTGGCGCCACTTGATTCCCAGGATCGTGACTAAGCATATGTGTTTCAGGGGCGATATTCCTGGCGTTTGCAGGCGCGGGTATCAGTGTGCCTCGTGATACCAGGCGCCAAAAAGCTGCACTACCAACAGTATCAATGACCAGATGAATGCGTGTGATATTTGTAGGGTTGATGACATGATGGGGGCGCCAGTTATCGAATATCCAGGCCTCACCAGTTGCCATATGCACCTCTATCCCATCACATTCGAATCGGACGCCTGGATCAGTGACTATTGGGATATGGATGCGAGTGTGGTCATGCCAGTAGTACGCGATGTCACTATGCGGTTTGACTTCGGCACCGGGCGCGAGACGCATCAGGCGTGAACGTCCAAGCACAGTATTAAAGACAGTGTAGACCTGCTGCAGGTAGGGACAGCGCTGCAATCGGGTCGTGGCGGCCATCGGACCGTAAGTGTCATCGTTGTCGGTGCCGCCATGCGATATCAGGGTGAGCGCGGAATTACCTGCATAATCCTGCGGGTGAGCCCTCCATTCGCTTTCTTCGAATTGTAGCGCTTCCGCTGCCAACAGTTTTGCATCGAAGGCCAAAGGTAGTTTTACGAAAGGGGTGGGTAATCGCATCGGTTTATCTAAGGTCAGTTTGACTATTAATCATGAACAATCAAGATGTTACGTGAATATCCAATATTTCCAAGTAGTCATATTCACAGGTTTAATGATGAAGGGCCAGCAATCGATATGAGTTTTGTTGAGCTAAAGTAATTCACCATATACAGTCAATCTATTTGCGACTTTCGTAAATTGCGCATAAAGCAAAGTCGCCTATTCAGGCAGATACATATGGGATGATCAATGGAGACTGCGCATCTAAGCATTGTAGTGGTTTATCATCTTAGGCATCAAACCTTGCTTGGCGTCGAAGCAAATTCTGATCAATCCATAGTATGGATATGTCCATATCACCTCATCCTGGCATGGCACGCCACTATGGCCAATGCTTAAATGCCAGAAAGTTGCATGTATCAATGTTGACTATACCTGGGCATAGGTATTGTAGCCATATTAAATGCTGCACCAATTCCTTACAATTGAATGGATGGTCAATATGCAAATACGCGGAGTGAAATAAACATGCAGGCGAGCCGTCGGCATTCAATCGAAGGGCGTGAAATAAACGTTTATGATGGCTTGTTGGCAGCCAATGATATAAGCGCACTGACTACTGCTTTTGAAAGCGGGGCCTTCACCCGCAACGAATTTGCACGCCCTGAAACGGCCAGTTTTAGACATTGGGTACTGAATATACCACTGGATACCGCCGCCCGATTGCCGGTTTATCAGCCGACTCTGGCAGCAGCGAATGAGTTTGCCGGTCAAGCGTCGTACAAGATTTATCGTTGTTATTGCAATCATGCAGCCTACGGCGACATGCTGTTTACCCATACTGATGCCCAACCTGGAAGCCGGGGATTGACCGCTTTGTGGTTTATTGCTCCGGAATGGGATGTGGAATGGGGCGGCGAGACGCTGTTCTTCGATTCCAGCATGGATGCGCAAATCGCTGTCAGTCCCAAGCCCGGACGCCTGGTAGTATTCGATGGCAGCCTGACCCATGTGGGCCGCCCGCCAAACCGTATCTGTTATGTGCCTCGTTATACACTGGCTTTCAAACTCGAGATATTGGGATAGCCACTAGGGTTTTCAGGTAGCATCGATTTCAGATGCATGCCCAAATTCGGGTTCCAGTTCCTGTATGCAGCCCAATAACGCTTTCACCGCCTGCTGTTCGGCACTGGACAACTGCGGGTTCCAGATCTCGAATATCAATACTGCCCGCATTTCGCTGCTGTTGTTCCAGGCTTCATGCTGGAAGCTGTCATCAAAAATCAGGCACTGTCCTTTGTTCCAACTTCGCGTCTCGTTGCCGACGCGGATGGCACAATCCGCGGGTACTATCAGTGGTAGATGCACCGCGAGTTTGTAGTTGGCCAGGCCGTTATGGGGCGGGATATGGGTTCCGGGTTTCAGAATGGAAAAGAAAACCTCAGGTGAATGATCGGGTGTGGATATCAATGGCAGATTTTCGACAGCTGCAGTCGTTATCGGGCACAGACTGCAATTGGCCGCTTGGCGTGCACCACCCTTATACAGATGGAATGAACCCCATTGAAGTGAATTGTTTAATTCCTTCCACTCTGCGGGACTCTCTACTGCCAACTGCACATACGGCTTGAGTTTGTCTGGATGCTGAAGTACTGCGAGCAGCTCATCGCATATGCTGGCGGTCGTCGCTTCCAGTTCCGTCACCCAGTCGAAGTCCTGACGCTCAAAAAAAGCGCGTGGTTGCAAATCGGGGAAATAAAGGAAAGCGGGCCGCTGCATGGCGTGCAGATATCGGGGCTTGATATTGCCAGTATAGAGTTCAGAGAACTCTGCGACGCGTTGTAGTGCAGCAGCATAATGCTGTGAACGCAACGGCGCGAGGGCTTTATCCAGTAGATTGACTTTAGCCTGTCGGACCATATCAGAAGAGTGGGTGAGGAGTTCACGGATAGGTGCAGGCGTCTGTTCCGAATGCAGCATCTGCTGGAATCCGGATGCTTGTGCCCAGGCCTTGTGGTAGGCGCGTACCGCTTCTTGTCGGCGTCCGAGAGCTTCCAGGATTGATCCCTTGTGAAGCTCGGCCATGGGGAAGATATTTTTTAATGTCAGGGCGTGTTCTATGGCGTCCAAGGCCAGTTCATGCTCGCCGCGCGCCTTGTGCACGATGCCAAGATTTAGATAGGTGATTGGCCGATCGCGATTTGCGCGAAATGAGCGCCCAAGCAGCTCGAGGCTGAGATTCGTATCGCCCCGTTCATAAGCACGGGTAGCGAGAAAATCAAGAGCCTCAACGTGGTAGGGCGCAGCCTCCAGTATCTGCTCGTAGACCCTGGTGGCTTCCTCGACCTGGCCACGGCGGGCGAGTTCGGCTGCGCTGGTACCCAGGGCTTTTACCTGCCATGCGGGATCATTCAGGTCGTTTGTTGATGGATTGGGCATTTTGATCAGGAATCAGGAGTTTCAGGAGCCGCTTATTTTATGTCTATGATAAACCGCTATGCTACATTTTCTTTTGGCGTAATAACAATCCTCATACCATAGGCCCGATATGCCCAGTCTGGAAGAGTTGGCAACCCGAGCTGAGTATTACCTGCATGCGCTGGATCTTGCAAGCGGGGAATGCGAATTTTTGCGGCTTGATAAAGCAGCATCCCGGCATTCCACTTTTATGGATCATCGCCTCCAGGCAGGGGCGCAGGAACCTATCCGTACATCATTGGATCTCATAGAGAAGCATATCGTTAGTATGTCGGTATCACCCGACTTCAGACCGATTAACTATATATTCCATACCGCATTCTGTTGTTCAACCCTGATTTCAAGGTGCCTTGATATTCAAGGTATTTGTTATGCTTTGCGTGAACCCGCTGTGTTCATGCAGATGGCTAACTACAAGCGCGTCGGCAATCCGTATCTTCTTGATATACATAAGCAGCAAGCGCTGTTGAACACAGTTCTGTATTTACTTGCGAAATCTTCCGGACAGGGTGAAACCACGCTTATCAAACCGACGAATGCAGCCAATAACCTTGTCGTGGAAGTTGTCCAGAATAAACATACCCACGGTATCCTGTTGTTATATTCAAGCCTTGAACAATTCCTGGTGTCAATCATCAAGAAGGGTGAGGAAGGCCGCGCTTTCGTACGCCGGTTGTTTAATGTAATCCGCATGGACTCGGAACGCAGCAATTCTCTGACACTGGATTCATTATCACAACTCACGGATTTGCAGATCGCGGCATTTGTTTGGTATCAGCAGCTGGATGTTTATCTAAGAGTACTCGATAGGTATCCAAGTGCAAATATCAGGACACTGGATTGTGATGTGTTTTTGGTGGATCCCCTCAACACACTGACAAAGTTGTGTGAGTTATTTGACGTGAAAGTAAAAAAGCAGATATTGGAAGAGATTGTAACGGGTCCGGTATTAAGAAAATTTTCAAAAAACGGTGTCCATGATTATGATGCATCTATAAGGGAAATTGAAAATGCACGCATCATCGTACAATACCGTGAAACTATTACTGGCATCATCGCCTGGAGTGACCGCATACGGCCGGAGGGTCCGGTGCCTTTGCCGTTGCCACGGTCTTTATGATATGTGCATCAAGCGTCCGGTGGCCTGCTCATGCCCCAGCCCGTGATGGCATAACGGCCGTAGGGTGCGAATGGTGCCACGTAGCTGACATGGTGCCACGCCGGCACCTGGAACAGGGTGAGTGAATTGAAAGTCGGCAGATACGTGTCGGTTACCTTGCCGTCATCATCCAGGAATTGCAGTAACCCACCCCAGTCCGCCTGCCATTTTCTGGTGAGATTCAGTACATAGGCGATCTCGCGGTATTGACCGACTGCCTGATCATTATGTTTCTTGAGAAAATGACCTGGGATGTAACGGGTTGCCTGTGCATCAGCTTTCATAATGCTAAAAATCCCAGTAACTTTTCGCATGAAATCCAGGAATGCAGGAGCATTGATGTATTCCACCATGGAATGCAAGAGCAGACGCGGGTCGCGTTTTTCCTTGTAGGCGGTTATCATCATGTAACTGTTATATATGAACTGGAACTTGTCCACTGCCCGTGCCTGTACTTTGTTGTTCAGATCCATCCAATCTTCCTGGCTGAAATCTGCAAGCTTGCTGGCAGTCAGTAATGTGGATTGCTCACCGTCTATGTAAGCCACGTCCCATGGCACTTCATGCTCTAGACACCCGCACAAACTTTCAGCGGCCTCGGGCAGCAGGGCGTCCTGTATCTGGATGCGCCGCTTTTGCCTGAATTCTGTTGTCAGATTGTCGATTTTTAAAGCTGGATTTAGCATGTGTTTGAGGGTTGATTAATGATAGGGCCGGGCAAAAGTATATATCTCCATTACTTCATTTGCAGCAAGCGCCGGGTTTATTTATGCGTGTCTGTATTAGTGTAAATATTCAGTGGGATGGATTGCTGGTATTAATATGAATACCGTGAGAGGATAAACGGATCATGAATGATGCATCAGATATACAAACCGTAACTGCAGCCGCAAAGGCAGGACAGCCTGATGCCCAATACAGACTCGGAGCGCTATATTTTTCCAAGGGTGATGTCAATGCGGCTCTCGACTGGTTGAACCGTGCTGCTGATAATAGTATTCCGGATGCGCAGAATTTGCTGGGTATCATCCACCTGAACGGTATTGGCACACCCTGTCAACCATTGAAAGCAGTTGAACTATTTCGCGCGGCTGCGAACCGTGATCTGAAAGAAGCTCATTTCAATCTGGCAGGCTTGCTATATAGCAACACTGTAATTGAGTGTGATGACATCGAAGCATGCAGGCATCTATTACGGGCAGCAGTACTTCGTCATCGACCAGCATTGCGTGTACTGGGATATCTTTACAGTATTAATGACGATGCGGAATCTCAAAAACTATCAACACAGTGTTTGCAGGCAGCTGCATTGCTCGGTGATGCACATTCTGAATATGCACTTGGCATGCGTTATTTAGGAGGCGCTGGAGTCGAAGCTAACATAGAAGAAGGCGTCTATTGGCTGGTACATGCAGCGAACAAGAATTTATATTGCGCTGGAATACGTCTCAAGTTATTGATGGGTGAAATCGGGGAAACGCGAATACAGCGTATAATGCAAACACATATCGCTGATACTAAGGATGTTGCTACATTATCATTGGAATTGCGCAATCCGGATATGTCGATAAAAATCGTATCGAAGTCAAACAGAAAGACTACAGCAGTCTCGGAATACCCACAAATACTCACGGATAATCTATGTGATTATCTTGTTAATATCGCCGCACCAAGATTATTGCCATCCGGTGTAGTCAATCCGATCACTGGAAATCCGCTTAAGACAAACTCACGTACCAGCAGCTCGATGAATTATCAGTTGTCCATGTACGATATGGTCGTGGGCCACATATGCAGACATCTGTCGGCGCTAGTTGGCATGCCGACATCACATGCAGAGCCCATTTCGGTACTCCGTTACCTGCCAGGCGAGGAATATAAACCGCATTACGATTATTTTGCTGTGGATGAACAAGGTATGCTGCAGGTACAGGATGCGAATGGTCAACGCACCGTTACTATTTTCATGTATCTCAATAAAGTCGACGAGGGCGGTGAAACAGAATACCCACGTCTGGCGATCAAGGTGCTTCCTGAGAAAGGTAAGGCGGTAGCCTTTCTGAACTGCGATGCGAAAGGTCAACCTGACCCTGATTCGCTACACGCCGGCTTGCCGGTAATACGCGGTGAAAAATGGCTGGCTACATTGTGGTTTCGTGAGCGGCCCTTTAACTGGATCTGACACATCAATACGCTTTCTGACATGCAGAAATACCCAACAGTTTTCCTCTTTCGTCCTGTTGAGCTACACTATCTGGCCTTAGCCAGAGTAGATAGCTTCTGAAGAAGAAACCCGCAAGTCTATTGAATCCTTTGCTATTATTTTTTATATATTTACGCACTGACCTAATGCAGGTCAGTCGTCATATTTACTGGCAGAAATGAGCGAGTCCTACCAACAGCGTTATCAGACGACCACGTTTTCAGGCGGCAATGCCGCCTACGTTGAATCCCTTTACGAGCAATTTCTGCAGAATCCAGGGTCGGTGCCCACGGAGTGGGTAGATTATTTTCGTGTTATCCAGTCTGGGGCGGCCGGACCCCGGGATGTCCCACGCGGACCGGTGGAAGCGGCCATGTTGGCACGTGCCCGGACACATCGTCCTGTAGCCCAGCTAGGTAGTGGGGGATTGCATCCACTCGCGGCCGAGAAACAAGCCGCCGTTATTAAATTGATTGAATCTTATCGGGGTCGCGGCCACCTGCGTGCCAAATTGGATCCCCTGGGATTGTACGTGCCTCCTGCTGTGCCGGATCTGGATTTGGAGTTTCATGGCTTGAGTGAATCCGACATGGATACGGTGTTCAGTACCGTATCCCTCAGCGGACCCGATCGTATGCCGCTCAGGGACATTTGGTCACTACTGCAGGAAACCTATTGCGGTACCTTGGGGTTCGAGTTCATGCACATGACCAATGGCGACGAGAGACACTGGATCAAGGATCGGATCGAGAGCGTGCGTGCCAGCGCGCAACTCAAGGATGCTGAAAAGCTCAAGATACTGGATTCACTGGTCGCTGCCGAAGGTATGGAGAAATACCTGCATACCCGCTTTGTGGGCCAGAAGCGGTTTTCCATCGAGGGTGGCGATTCCCTGATCGCCATGTTGCACGATCTGGTCAAGCAGTCCAGCTCACTAGGCGTACACGAGATAGTCATCGGCATGGCCCATCGTGGCCGCCTTAACGTACTCATCAATATGCTTGGCAAATCACCGCGGGAGATATTTTCAGAATTCGAAGGCAGCCATGATCCCAAGCAAGAGGAAGGTTCGGGTGATGTGAAATATCATCTGGGGTTTGCCTCGGATGTGCTGACATCCAATGGTAGCATGCACGTGGCGCTGGCATTCAATCCCTCGCATCTCGAAATCGTCAATCCGGTGGTGGAGGGTTCGGTGCGTGCGCGCCAGGACCGCCGTGGCGACCTGAAAGGCGAGACTGTGCTGCCGGTATTGATCCATGGCGATGCGGCTTTATCCGGTCAGGGTATCGGTATGGAGACCCTGCAGCTATCCCAGGCCCGCGGTTTCCATACCGGTGGCACGATCCATATCGTACTCAACAACCAGATCGGCTTTACCATCAGCAATCCACACGACGCCCGTTCCACGCCATATTGCACCGATATCGCCAAGATGCTGGAAGCCCCGGTGTTCCATGTAAACGGTGATGACCCGGAAGCCGCGATCTTCGTCACACGCCTGGCGCTTGAATATCGTCAGCAGTTCCACAAGGACGTATTCATCAACCTGGTGTGTTATCGCCGGCATGGGCATAACGAGGCGGATGAGCCGGCAGCCACGCAACCCATTATGTATCAGAAGATACGCAGTCATCCCACGACGCTTGCTTTGTACGCGGGGACACTAAAAAATCAGAACCTGGTTGATGATGCCACCATAAGTTCCAAGGTTGAGAGATATCGCGACCAATTGGATACCGGAAAACCAGTAGCGCCTGGCATCACTGCGCATATGCCAAACCAGTACACCGTGAACTGGAGCCGCTACCAGCAGCACCACTGGCACGAGAGCGTGAACACACGGCTGCCTGCTGAGCAGTTGAAATTCCTCACGGATGCAATCAATGCTGTACCAACGCAAGTGCAGCTGCATCCCACGGTCGCGCGTATTTACGATGCGCGCCGCAAGATGGCTGCCGGCACGTTGCCCATGGATTGGGGTTTCGCCGAGTTGCTTGCCTATGCAAGTCTGGTGACAACAGGGTATCCGGTTAGGCTTACCGGTCAGGATACCGGTCGCGGCACCTTCTTTCACCGGCATGCGGTACTGCACAATCAGAAGGATGGCAGTACCTACGTTCCACTTGAACATGTTGCCAGGGATCAGAAATCATTTACGGTCGTGGATTCACTGCTCTCGGAAGAGGGCGTGATGGGCTTTGAATATGGCTACAGTACCGCTGAACCGGACGCGCTGGTGATCTGGGAAGCTCAGTACGGCGATTTCGCCAATGGCGCCCAGGTGGTAATCGATCAGTTCATCTCCGCCGGCGAAGCCAAATGGGGTCGGCTCTGCGGACTGGTGCTGTTCCTGCCACACGGTTATGAGGGTGCCGGCCCTGAACATTCCTCGGCACGCCTGGAACGCTATCTGCAATTGTGTGCGGAACACAATATGCAGGTATGTGTACCATCTACGCCAGCACAGCTTTTCCATATGCTGCGCCGCCAGGTGATGCGGCCATACCGCAAACCGCTTGTGGTCATGTCACCCAAGAGCCTGCTGCGTCACAAGCTCTCGGTTTCAAGCCTCAGTGATCTCACCCACGGACGTTTCCATGTGGTGATTCCGGAGATAGACGAACTACGAACCGACCGCGTCCGCCGCGTGATATTTTGCTCCGGCAAGGTTTATTACGACCTGCTGGAAGCTCGGCGTGCCGATAAAAAGATCGACGATATCGTCATCGTGCGGCTCGAGCAGTTGTATCCATTCCCGCATGAGGAATACGCAGAAATCATAAAGCGCTACGCACAGGCTCTTGATATCGTATGGTGTCAGGAGGAACCACAGAACCAGGGTGCCTGGTATGAGATCCGCCACCGTCTGCAGGAGCCACTCACACAACACCACAACCTGCGTTATGTAGGACGTGCAGCCTCTGCATCACCCGCAGCGGGTTATGCGCAATTGCACAAGCAGCAGCAAAACGAATTGATACAAGCTGCCCTGAGCAAGAGCACAATGGCAGCGCCGGCGATGGCCCGCGAAAGCACCAAGACCAAAATCGCTTCGGAGAAGGCATGAGCATCGAAATCAAGGTTCCGCAATTACCCGAATCCATCCCGGATGCCACGCTGGTCAGCTGGCACAAGCAAGCGGGCGATGCCGTGAAACGCGATGAAAACCTGGTGGACATCGAAACCGACAAGGTGGTGTTGGAGTGCCCGGCGCCTGTCGATGGAGTGCTCAAGGAAATCCGCATACAGGGCGGCGCCACCGTTACCGCCGGCCAGGTGATTGCCATATTGGAGCCGGGCGCAGTAGCTGCGGCAAAACCTGCTACCGCATTAGCTGCTAGCAGCAAACCCCCGGCAGCGGTTGTTACTGAAACAGCAACCACCCTAGCCAAGTCTTCAGCAGCAACTGTCAGTACACCGGTAAGCCGCAGCGACATGCCCCTGAGTCCTTCGGTGCGCCGGCTGGTGGAAGAACACCAACTGGATCCTGCGAAGATCCAGGGCAGCGGTCTGGACGGCCGCCTCACCAAAGGTGATGTGCTGGAATACATCAACAAGGGCGGTGAATTGCCCGCAAGTGCAGGATCAGTTGCGCAACCTGCGCAATCAGATGCAAAAGCCGCTGCGCCAATGACGCGTGCAGTTTCCGGTAATCGTGAAGATAGGCGTGTGCTCATGACGCGCATGCGCACGCGCATCGCTCAACGTCTGAGCGAATCTCAGGCCAGTACCGTGATGCTCACGTCTTTCAACGAAGTGGATCTGAGCAAAGTGATGGAGCTGAGAACCCGCTACAAAGACAAGTTCGAGAAACAGCAGGGCGTGAAACTGGGGTTCATGTCCTTCTTCGTAAAAGCTGTCGTGGAAGCCTTGAAGAGATATCCGGTGGTGAATGCCTCATCCGAGGGCAATGACATCATCTATCACGACTATTGGGACATCAGCGTGGCGGTGTCCACGCCGCGTGGTCTGGTGACGCCAGTGCTGCGCGATGCCGACCAGATGAACTTTGCCGAGATCGAGAAATCCCTTACGGACATGGCCTCACGCGCGCGTGATGGCAAGATAACCCTGGAGGAGCTTACCGGTGGCACCTTCACCATCACCAATGGTGGGGTGTTCGGTTCGCTATTTTCGACACCCATCATCAATCCACCCCAGAGCGGCATCCTTGGCATGCATGCCATCAAGGAACGCGCTGTCGTGGTGGATGGCCAGGTTGTGGTACGGCCCATGATGTACATCGCCATCACCTACGATCATCGCATCGTGGATGGACGCGAGGCGGTACTGTTTCTGGTTTCGATCAAGGAACAGCTGGAAGATCCAGCACGGCTTTTATTGCAAATCTGACCATCGGCTGCAGCGGTGCTTTCCTCCACTAAGGCGGAGTAAGCACGGCAGGCAGCATACTTATTAAGGAATTTCTAGATGAGCCAATCATTTGATGTCGTCGTCATCGGTGCCGGCCCGGCCGGCTATGTGTGTGCCATCCGCGCTGCCCAGAACGGACTCAAGACCGCCTGCGTGGATAACTGGAAAAACCTGGACGGCAAGCATGCCTTTGGCGGCACCTGCCTGAACGCCGGCTGCATTCCTTCCAAGGCATTGCTGGAATCCTCGGAGATGTTTCATAAGACGCAGCATGAATTTGCTGCCCATGGCATCAAAGTCGGCAATCCACAGATGGATGTGGCAGTGATGCAGGCGCGCAAAGCCAAGATCGTCAGCAATCTCACCGGCGGTATCGCGGCGCTCTTCAAGTCCAACAATGTCACCGGCATCCGTGGCACCGCGCGCCTGCTCAAGAATGGCAGTGTGGATGTGACGGATTTCGATGACCCGAAGAAGAAGGAACTTCTAGAAGCCAAACACATTGTGCTGGCAGCTGGCTCCGAGCCGGTGGAATTGAAAATCGCACCCTTCGACCGCAAGGACATCGTGGATTCATGGGGTGCGTTGGAATTTGCCAATAGCCCCAAGCGTCTGGGCGTCATCGGTGGCGGCGTCATCGGGCTGGAGCTGGGCAGTGTCTGGCAGCGGCTTGGTTCCCAGGTGACCATCCTCGAGGCCATGGATAATTTCCTGTTCATGGCGGATCAGCAGATCGTCCAGGCGGCCGCAAGGGAATTCAAGAAACAAGAACTGGATATCCGCCTGGGGGCGAAAGTTACCGGTACGGACAAAGGCAAGGCTGGCATCAGCGTGCATTACGAGGATAAGGACGGTAAACATGACATCGTCGTTGACAAGCTGATCGTGGCTGTAGGTCGACGGCCGGCGACATCAAATCTGTTGGAGGAGGGCACAGGTGTGAAGCTGGATCAGCGCGGATTCATCCAGGTGGACGAAGAATGCCATACCGGCGTCAAGAACATCTGGGCAATCGGTGATTGTGTGCGCGGCCCCATGCTGGCCCACAAGGGCTCGGAAGAAGGCGTGATGGTGGCGGATCTGATGGCCGGCAAAGTCGCGGAGATGAATTACGAGGTGATCCCCTCGATCATATATACCTGGCCGGAGATCGCCTGGGTTGGCAAGACCGAAGAGGAACTTAAGAAACAGGGCATCAAATACAAAGCAGGCAGCTTCCCATTCGCCGCCAATGGCCGGGCCAAGGCCATGGAAGCAGCCGCCGGCATGGTGAAGATCCTTGCTCACGCAGATACCGATGAGATTCTCGGCGTGCATATTTTAGGACCCATGGCTTCCGAGATGATTGCCGAAGCAGTCCTTGCCATGGAATTCCGCGCCAGCGCCGAGGACATCCAGCGCACCATCCACGCCCATCCGACACTCTCGGAAGCCATGCACGAAGCATCGCTGGTGGTGGACAAACGCGCCATCCACGCCATCAATAGATGATGATCCGCTTTGCATAATCCGAGAAAGGCGCCTTAAGACGTCTTTCTTTTTACTTGCTTGGATACTAGTGCGGTGAGAGGATTACTTACGAGATGCAAAAACGACTCGCCAACATCCTGAGCGTATTACTGTTATGGCCGGCCATGGTCTGGTGTGCCGTGCCATCTCACGCGGTGGTATTCATCTATCACCGTTTCGGCGATGACCGCTATCCTTCCACCAACATCCGCCTGGATCAGTTCGATGCGCAATTGAATTGGCTGGCCAAGAACAATTACCAGGTGTGGCCACTGCCGAAGATCGTGGACTATCTAAAAACACACAAGCCTATCCCTGATCATGTGGTGGCGATCACTATCGATGATGCCTTCCAATCAGCCTATGCGAATGCCTATCCACGGCTGAAAGCCCGGGGCTGGCCGTTCACGCTGTTTGTTAGCACCGCCGCAGTCGACCAGCACCTCCCGGATTACATGAGCTGGGATGAATTACGGGAGATGGCCAAGCACGGCGCAAACTTTGGTAATCATACGGTGGACCATGCGCATCTGCCATTCAGACTCAAGGGTGAAACCGATCTGGCCTGGGCGGATCGCATGCGGAAAGACATCCTGCAGGCGCAGGAGCGTCTGCAGGCGGAACTCGGTCCAAACACCAACACCTCTCCAAAACTTTTCGCATACCCCTACGGTGAATATGACCAGGATCTGGCTGAACTGGTGAATGGTCTG
>Ga0307373_10010111_pt1 | contig 13950 bp, 12 predicted proteins | sample OX2MG_FD_202534 | JGI IMG/M metagenome (GOLD analysis project Ga0307373, IMG submission 202534) | Soil microbial communities from Risofladan, Vaasa, Finland - OX-2 | ecosystem: Environmental > Terrestrial > Soil > Coastal area > Acid sulfate soil | place: Finland: Risofladan, Vaasa | collected... | reverse complement strand
GCGAATGTTAGAATCGGACCACTAGGAGGTCGTATCGATGATTTTATTTACGCTGCGTTGCGCCCGCGGCCACGAATTTGAAGGTTGGTTTCGTGACGGCGACGGGTTCGAGGCGCAGCAGAAGGCGGGCGACATCGCTTGTCCCCAATGCGGCGAGACAAGGGTCGAAAAGGCGGTGATGGCGCCGCGGCTCGGCAAACCGCGCGGATTGGGCCGGCTTGCGGTAGGTTTGGGCGTGACCGACGACCCAGGCGGGGATGCCTAAGTTTTCGGGCGAAGTTTCGACCAAAGTTTCGACCAAGCTTTCGACCAAAGTCGTTATCGCATTGCCGCCTTTCCGGGGCGGCTGTCCCGGGAAGGATAAATCCGATGAAAAGCTACGATCTGTGCGAATGCGGTGCACCGCTGCGGCTGATGGAACGGCCGACACCCAAGCCCGCCGGGACCGAGGTTCTGCTCAAGGTCATTGCCGCCGGCGTCTGCCACAGCGACCTGCATATTTCGGACGGCTATTACGATCTGGGCGGCGGCAAACGGCTCAAGCTCGCCGACCGTGGCGTCAAGCTGCCGCTGACCATGGGGCACGAGAATGTCGGTGAAGTGGTCGCCGTCGGGCCGGACGCCAAAGCCGTCAAGGTCGGCGACCGGCGGCTGGTTCATCCCTGGCTCGGCTGCGGCGAGTGCGGGGTCTGCCGGCGCGGCGACGAGCAGCTTTGCCGCACGCCGTTCAGCATCGGCGTTTTCCGCGCCGGTGGCTATGCCGACCATTTGCTGGTGCCGCATCCGCGTTATCTGTTCGATATCGGCAACGTCGCGCCGGAGAAAGCCGCGCCGCTCGCCTGTTCGGGCATCACGACTTATGGCGCGTTGAAGAAGGTCGGACCGCTGTTGCAGGAGGAGCCGATTGTGATCATTGGCGGCGGCGGCCTCGGACTGATGTGCCTGGCGCTGCACAAGGCGATGGGCGGCAAGGCCGCCATTGTCGTCGACATCGACCCGGCGAAGCAGGAAGCGGCGCGCAAGGCCGGCGCCAAGACAGTGATCGATGGCAACGCGCCGGACGCGGCGAAACAAATCATTGCCGCGACCGACGGCGGCGCCTGGGCGGTGATCGATCTGGTCGGCGCCTCGAATACCGTACAGCTCGCGATCGATTCGCTCATCAAAGGCGGCAAGGTGATCGTCGTCGGCTTGTTCGGCGGCGACATTACATTACCGACGGCGTCGCTGCCGCTGCGCGCCATGACGCTGCAAGGGTCCTATGTCGGCAGTCTCACCGAAATGGCCGAGCTTCTCGATCTGGTGCGCCGCAAAGGCGCGCCCGATTTGCCGATCGGCACCCGGCCGCTGGCCGCGGTGAACGAAGCGCTGGCGGACTTAAAAGCCGGCAAGGTCGTCGGTCGCTTAGTACTGACGCCGGCCGGATAGTTCGGAGGAGCACGTCATGGATGCTGCCGCTCTGCGCGCCCTGCAGGCGCCGATCAAGGAACGCTACAGAGCCGATCCCAACGCGGGCGTCGTCACGCTCAAGGCCGCGGGCACGCTCGACAACGCCGCGATCGCTTGCAAGGTCGAGACCGGCCGCGCGCTCGCCGTCGCCGGTTTGCATCCCGCGACCGGCGGCTCAGGTCTGGAACTGTGCTCGGGCGACATGTTGCTGGAGGCTTTGGTCGCCTGTGCCGGCGTCACGCTGAAAGCGGTAGCGACCGCCATCGACGTCACGTTGAAGTCCGGCACGGTCGCCGCCGAAGGCGATCTCGATTTTCGCGGCACGCTTGGTGTCGCCAAAGATGCGCCGGTCGGCTTCGCGCAGATCCGGTTGCGTTTCGACCTCGACACCGATGCCCCGCAGGACAAGCTCGATCAACTGCTCAAGCTGACCGAGCGATATTGTGTGGTCTATCAGACCATCAAGAGCGGTCCGCCGGTAGAGATCAGCGTGACGCGGGGGTGATACGCCGTGCGCGCGTGCGGGCGAGGTAAGGTCAGCCCGTCATGCACCTGATGTCCCCCGAGCTCGTGTTCTGGTTCGACTTGGCGCTGAAGATGGCGTTGACCGCGACCGTCGTGGTGGTCACCTCGGTTGCGGTTGAGCGCAGTGGACCCTTCGTCGGCGCGTTGATCGGCGCGCTGCCGACCGCGGCCGGCGCGGCCTACGTGATCCTTGCGATCGAGCATTCACCACGCTTCATTGCCGCAAGCGCGACCGGTACCATTGCCGCCAATGCCGCGGTCGCGATCTTTGCCGCGACCTACGCGGTGCTTGCGCAGCGACACGGGCTGTTGGTCAGCCTCGGGGCGGCGACGATTGCGTGGTTCGCGGTCGCCTATGCGCTGCGGCTGATCGATTGGACGCCATGGGGTGCAGTCGCGGTCAGCGCCGCGGTCTACGCCGTCACCATCCCGCTGAGCTGGCGCTATCGCACCGCGTCGGGACCGATACGATTTGTGCGCCGGCGCTTCGACATGCCGCTGCGCGCGCTGACGGTCGCCGTCGTCGTCGCGGTGGTTACCACCGCAAGCTCCGCCATCGGCTCGTTCGCTTCGGGGATGTTCGCGTTTTTTCCGATCATCCTCGGCAGCGCGATCGTCATCATGCATCCGCGCATCGGCGGCAAAGCCACGGCGAGCATGTTGGCGCATTCCCAGCTGTTCCTGATCGGCCTTGGCCTCGGCGCTTTCGTCCTGCATGACCTCGCCGTTCCGCTTGGCGTCTGGCCGGCGCTGCTGGCGGCACTTGCCGTCAATCTGGTCTGGAGCGGATGCGTCGTTGCCGTTGTCGCACGCCGGCACGGTCCGGCCTGAAACCGCCGCTACGGTTTCGCTTTCGCGAGCTTCGCCTTGAGTGCGTAGAGCGCTTCCAGCGCGTCGCGCGGCGCCATGTTGTCCGGGTCGAGCGCAGCCAGCGCCTCGACCAAAGCGGTGAGCCCGGCATCGGCGGGCACGGCCGCCGCGCCACGGCGGGGCGTGGCAAACAGCGGCAGATCGTCGATCAGCTTGCGCGCCGGTGAGATGCGGTCCTCGGCTTCGAGCTGCGCCAACACCAGCTTGGCGCGCTCGATGACGCTCGCCGGCAAGCCGGCAAGCTTGGCCACCTGGATGCCGTAGGAGCGGTCGGCGGCGCCGGCCACCACTTCATGCAGGAGGATCACTTCGCCCTGCCATTCCTTCACCCGCATGGTCGCATTGTGCAGCCGCTTAAGCTTGGCGGCGAGCGCGGTCATTTCGTGGAAGTGGGTGGCGAACAGCGCGCGGCAGCGATTGACCTCGTGCAGATGCTCGATCGCCGCCCAGGCGATCGACAGCCCGTCGAAGGTCGCCGTGCCGCGGCCGATCTCGTCGAGGATCACCAGCGCACGCTCGCCGGCCTGATTGAGGATCGCCGCGGTTTCCACCATTTCAACCATGAAGGTCGACCGGCCGCGCGCGAGATCGTCAGCGGCGCCGACCCGCGAAAACAGCCGGTCGACCGCGCCGATATGCGCGGCGCGCGCCGGAACGAAGCTGCCCATCTGCGCGAGCACGGCGATCAGTGCGTTCTGCCGCAAGAAGGTCGACTTGCCGGCCATGTTCGGGCCGGTGACCAGCCAGATGCGGCCGGATTTTTGATCCGCCGGTGGCGACAGATCGCAATCGTTGGCGACGAACGGGCCGCCGTCTTCGCCCAGCGCCTGCTCGACCACCGGATGACGCCCGCCGGCGACGGTGAAAGCGAGGCTGCCGTCGATCTGCGGCCGCACGTAATCGCGCTCGGCGGCGAGGTGCGCCAGGGCGGCCGCGACATCGACGACGGCGAGCGCATCCGCCGCCGCTTTGATCGGGGTGCTTGCCGCCGTCACCTCGGCCGCCAGCCGATCGAAAATCTCCAGTTCCAGCGCCAGCGCCCGATCGGCGGCGCTGACGATTCTCGCTTCCAGCTCGCCGAGTTCGGTGGTGGTGAAGCGCACTTGCCCGGCCAGCGTCTGGCGGTGAATAAAGATCGCGTTGAGCGGGGCGCTCATCAGCTTCTCGCCGTGTTGCGCCGTTACATCGACGAAATAGCCGAGCACGTTGTTGTGCCGCACCTTCAGCGAGCGAATGCCGGTGAGTTCGGCGTAGCGCACCTGCAACGCGGCAATCACGCGGCGCGACTCGTCGCGCAGCGCGCGCGCTTCATCGAGTGCTCCCTCGAATCCGGCCCGCACGAAGCCACCGTCGCGGCGATAAGCCGGCAGTTCGTCGGCGAGCGCCTCATGCAGCGCGTTAGCAAGCGCGGCGTCGGGACGGCGCAGCGCCTTCACCGATTCGACGAGCTCGCGGGGAATGTCGGTGAGCATCGACAGCCGCTGCGCGACGTGCGAGGCGGCGACAATGCCGTCGCGGATGGCGGCAAGATCGCGCGGGCCGCCGCGGCCGACGACGACCCGCGCCAGCGAGCGTGCAAGATCTGGCGCGGCTTTCAACCGGTCGCGCAATTCCGCGCGCGCGGGCGCGTCGCTCACCAATACCGCGACGGCGTCGAGTCGGTGGGCGATCTCGGCCGGATCCGTCAACGGCGCCGCCAGCCGCTGCGCCAGCGAACGCGAACCGGCCGCCGTCACCGTGCGGTCGATGGCTGCAAGCAGCGAGCCGCGCCGCTCGCCGCCGAGCGTGCGCATCAGTTCGAGGTTCGCCCGGGTCGCCTGGTCGATGGCCATGGTCGCACCGGCGGCCTCGCGTAGCGGCGGCGACAGTGGTGGGCGCTTACCGAGTTGCGTGCGTTCGACATAGGTGACCGTGGCTGCCGCCGCAGTCAGCTCGATCCGCGAGAACGCACCGAACGACGCTGTCGTCGTCACCGCGAAGAATGACGCCAGCCGCCGCTCCGCGGTCGCGCCGTCGAACACGTCCCGGGTGAGTGGCGTGACCGCCGGCAGTGTGCGCAGATACGGTGCGAATTCCGGATCGGAATAAAGTGCGTCGGACACGATGATCTCGCCCGGCTGGATGCGGGCGATTTCGGCGGCAACGATACCGCGGTCGCATGCCGAGACGATGAATTCGCCGGTCGAAATATCGATCCAGGCGAGGCCGAAACGATCGCCGTCGGGTGAGGCGCGCACGCGCGCGAGCGCCAGAAGGTAATTGTTGCTCCTGGCGTCGAGGAGCGAATCCTCGGTCAAAGTGCCGGGCGTTACCAGCCGCACGACGTCGCGGCGCACGACGCTTTTGGCGCCGCGCTTGCGTGCTTCCGCCGGGTCTTCGAGCTGCTCGCATACCGCGACCCGATGGCCAAGCGCGATCAGCCGGTGCAGGTATTCGTCGGCGCGCTCGATCGGTACGCCGCACATCGGAATGTCGCGGTTGAGGTGCTTGCCGCGCTTGGTCAGCACGATGCCGAGCGCGCGTGAGGCGACTTCGGCGTCGTCAAAAAAAAGTTCGTAGAAATCGCCCATCCGGTAGAACAGCAGACAATCCGGATTGGCCGCTTTGATCTCGATATATTGCTCCATCATCGGCGTGACGCGAGCCGGCTCCGCCGATGGGCCGGTCTCGTCGAGCGCGATGGGGCGTGCCGCATCCATGGGAATGGACGCTAGCAGAGCGGCGCTGGGCGCAAAAGCGCGGCCATGCAGCCGAATAGAGACTCGGGAGGATTGCGGCGCGCGTCAATCCTGCGGCGTCTTCGCGCCGTCTCCGGGATGAAGAACCGGCCGGAGCATCCGCAGGCTATAGCCCACCGGAAGCAGTCGAATGCCGAACTTGTCTTCTATCGTGCCCCAGATGCCGCGCGGCAGGAATAACGCGAAAACAATACCCGCCGCCCCCAATCCGACGAGATACCAGACCCCGGTTTGGCCAAACAGGTATTCGATCAGGAAGAAAATAACAGCGCCGAGGATCGGCCCTTCAAACGTGCCGAGCCCGCCGACCAGCACCATGAAGATCATGTAGGCGGTCCACTGGATGCCGAAATACTGCCGCGGCTGGAAGCTGATCGAGGTCGCGAGCCACAGGCTTCCGGCGAGCGCACAGCCGAAGGCCGCAAGGACGAAGATCGTCCGCTTACTGGCCAGGACTCGCACGCCGACGGACTCGGCGGCATTCTCGTCGTCGCGGATCGCCTGCACTGACGCGCCGAGACGCCCTCGCAACAATGCAAACACGGCGGCGAGCAAGACCACCATCGCCACCAGCGCCATCCAATAATTGTAATCGCGGCGGCTATCGGGGCTGATTGCGTTTAGCGCGATCATCGAAACGCCGGTCTCGCCGTTGATGACGGGATCGAGAACCACGATCAGACGCGCCAGTTCGGCCACCACCCACATGCCGATTGCGAATTCGCCGCCGCGCAAGCGCAGCATGAGGAGCGAGATCGGCAGCGAAAGTATGGCGGTTATCACCGCGCCAAGCAGAAGAGCCGGATAAACGCCGACGCCATAGTACGAGAGCTGGATCGCGAAATAGGCGCCGAGTCCGAAGAACGCCTGCTGTCCCACCGACACCAGCCCCGCGTAACCCGCGAGCGCGTTCCACATCACCGACAGTATCAGATAGATAAACAGCGTGGTCAGGTTGTCGACGACGTTGGCGTCGAACAGCAACGGCACCAGTGCGAGGATCGCCAACACCACGGCGACGGCGACGCTCGAACCGGCCGACAGCCGGGTCCAGCGCTCGACGACGAAGGCGCGCTCTGTGCTCATGGCAGCCGCGCCAGAAGCGTGCTGAGTCCGCCGCGCGCCCGCACTCCGGCAATCACCAGGCGGCCGGCGAGGACCGCCAGGAATACGACATGGCCGGAGATCAGAAAGCCTTGCGGATTGATCTGCGCGCCCAATGTCTGCGCGACGCCGAGCACAATGCTGCCGATCAGCGTTCCCGATAGCGAGCCGATGCCGCCGATCACCACCGCCTCGAACGCGAAGATCAGTTGTTCAGGTCCGGAGTAGGGCGTGAACACCGCCCGCATCGCCAGGAACACGCCGGCGAGGCCTGCGGTGGCGACCGCGATGGCGGCAGCAATGCCGTAAATGGCGCGCGTATTGATGCCGACGAGGGCCGCCGTGTCGGGATCTTCCGCGGTCGCACGGATCGAGCGGCCAAGCGGAGTGTAGCTCAGAAAAATTTTCAGGCCGCCCAGCAGCACGACAGCGAGCGCGAAAATCAGCGCGGCCAGCGAGCCGATATAGATATTGCTGGTGATCGCCCAACTGTCGTAGGCGAAATCGCCGATGTAGGGGGCGAGCGAGCGCGTATCGGCTCCGAAATATTCGAACAATCCATTCTCGATGACAATGGCGAGGCCGAATGTGGTGAGAAGCGGTACCAGCACTCCGGAGCGCAGGCTGCGTTCCAGCATCCAGCGCTGCAAAGCCCAACCGATGGCGGCCATGACCGGCAGCACCACGATGAGCGCGACAAAAGGCGAGATGTCGGTCGTGTCCGAGATCAGAAAAACAAGACACGCACCCAGAATGGCGAGGTCGCCATGGGCGAGATTGATGATGCGCATCACGCCGAACATGAAGGAAAGGCCGCAGGCGAGCAGCGCGTAATAGCCGCCGAGCAATACGCCGTTTAGGATTTGCGTGCCCCAGATCATGCCTGTCGCGCCTTCTGCAAGCCGAAGTACGCTTGCGTGACCTGCTCGCGGCTTATATCGCCGGCTCGTCCTTCCAGGACGATCCGCCCCTCCAGCATGCAGGCGATGCGGCTCGCCACGCCAAGCGCCCGACCGATGTCCTGCTCGACGAGAACGATCGTAGCGCCGCCCGCAATCAAACTCTCAAGCGAGCGGTAAACCGCTTCGACTGCGATTGGCGCGAGCCCCAGCGACACCTCGTCGAGCAACAATAGCCTGGGATTGGCCATTAAGGCGCGGCCGATGGCGGTGGCCTGCTGCTCGCCGCCGGACAGGTTGCCGGCGCGGCTGTTGAGCCGGTCCCGAAGCAGCGGAAACGCGCCAACCACCGTCTCGATATTCCATGGTCCGGGCCGGCCATAGGTGGCGGCGACCAGCAGGTTTTCTTTAACGGTCATGCCGGCAAACAGGCGGCGGCCCTCGGGAACGAGCGCGATGCCCTTGCGCAGGCGCCCGTAGGTGGGGACGGCGCTGACGTCGGCGCCATCGAACAAAATACGTCCTGCGGCCGGCCTATGAGCGCCGGCGATGGTGCGCAGCAGCGTGGTTTTGCCGGCGCCGTTGGCGCCGATCAGCGCCAGGGTTTCGCCGGCGGCGATTTTGAGCGTGACGCCGCGGACCGCGTGCAGCAGACCGTGACGAGCGTCCAGTTGCTCGACGTCAAGCAAGCTCACGACTCGCCTTTTCCGCCAAAATACGCATCGATCACGGCAGCGTCGGCAATCACTGCTTCGGGTTTGCCGTCGGCGATGACGCGTCCGGCGTCCAGGCAGATGAGCCGCTCAACCACGCGCACAAGCACGTGCACGATATGCTCGATCCATACCAGCGCCAGGCCGCGCCCGCACAGCACCAAAATTGTTTCGACCAAGTTGTTGGCTTCTTCTTCGGTAAGGCCGCCACCGATCTCGTCGAGCAACAAAACGCGCGGCTCGGTTGTGAGCGCGCGTGCGAGCTCCAGGCGCTTGCGATCGAGCAGCCCAAGCGTTTCGGCGCGCCGGTTCGCGACGTGTAACATCTGGCAAAGCTCGAGCGACTCGACGCAGCGCTGGTAAGCGCGCTGACCCGACAAGCCGCCGCCCGTCGTCGCGGCGACGAGGCAGTTCTCGAACACGGTCATGCCGCCGAACGGTCGCGGTATCTGGTGGGAACGGGCAATGCCGAGCCGGCAGCGTTGCGCGGCGTCGAAAGTGGTGACGTCTCCGCCTTTGAAATAAACCGTGCCCGCGGACGGCCGATAGGCGCCCGCGAGCACGTTGAGCAGGGTGGTCTTGCCCGCCCCGTTCGGGCCGACAATGCCGACAGCTTCCCGTTCCCGCAGCGTGAAATTCACGCCATCGAGAACCGTCAGCGCCCCGAATTTTTTATGGACATCGGCGCCGACGAGCAAGCCGCCGTCGACGCTGCTCGCGGCCGTGTCCTGCAACATTCCCCCTTAGCTCAGCTGTAGGGCTGCAGCTTAGCACCAACCGGCACCTTGGGATCGTCTGCGTTATTGATAATCACCAGGTCGAGCTTGTACTTGCTGCCGGCCTTGGCCTTGATCCACTGCGCGCCGATGAGCGGGGTCGTCGAGACGTGCGGGACCGGCCCATGTCCGAAATCGACGGTGCCGACCGCGGTGGTGACTTTCAACGTTTCCATCTTGTCGACCAAGCCTTGCTTGTTCTTCGGGTCGGCCGATTTGAGAAGTTCGCCACCTACGTCGAGCAGCGATTGGCTGCCGCCGAGCTGCTGGTTCCATTGCCGTCCCGTGCTCTTCTCATAACCATCGGCCAGCTCCTGCGAAGTATGACCGGTAAGCGGCGATTTGTACGGGAACGTCGGGTGCCAGTAGCACAAGGTCGCGATGTTGTAGCCGAGCGAGCCCAGCGCCTCTATCTGTGTCGGGAACAGGCCGGTTTTGGCGATGCTCTGGATCTTGATGGTCTTGGCGAAGCCGAGTTGCGCCGCCTGCCGCCAGAATGTCGCGAAGTCCGGCGGAATCGGCACGCCGGTGAAGATCTGCACATTCGCGGCTTTGTACTTCGCGATCTGCGACGAGTAATCGGTGGTGCCGTCCTCGTAGCCGCCCGGATCGAACACGGTGAAGCCAGCCTTTTCCAACAGCGGGACCATGTGTTCGCGCAACGCATTGCCGTCGGCATCGTTTGGAAACATGACGCCGACCTTCTTGTTGGTCGAGACGATGCCACTGCCCCACTCGGCGATATAGGCCTGCGCGAACTGGGCGACGCCGAACGAGAAGTGGAAGCTCCACTTGAACGGAAATGGCTTCTGACCGGGCTTGCCACCACGGCCAAAATACCAGGATTCCCAGGGCAGGATGGTGGAGACGCACGGCATGCCGGCAGCGTCGCAAGCGTCGGCGACCGGATTGACCACCTCCGGCGTTGACGTCGTCAGCATTAGGTCGATGTTGTCGCTGTTGATCAGACTCTTGGCCAATTGGCTGGCGCGTGCCGGATCCGACTGTGAGTCTTTGTCGATGATGACCACTTTGTATTTCTTGCCGCCGGACGTGAGGCCGTTGGCCAGCGCCTTGCGTGCAACGTCGAGCACATAAGGATCGGACTCGCCGAAACCGCCGAGCGGCCCGGTGCGCGGACTGATGAAGCCTAATCTGATCACGTCGCTGGCATCTGCGAACGCAGACGTTACCTTGCCTGCGAGCGCGAGCCCACCGGCTCCCGCCGCGGCGCGCTTGACGAAGTCGCGTCGCGAGACGCCTGGGCTGGTGCTGCTAATTAGGCTGCTGATCCGTTTGTTGGACGGCATTTTTGTCTCCTCCCGAAAACGCGTTTGAATTTACGACTGCTTTGAAGAGCCGGCGACGTTACTCCCGAGCTCGTTCGTCAGGATTGCGCCGGGCGCGGTTTTTTATTTCTTGAAATTGCTGGCCGCTTCAGACGGACGAAAGAAAGACTGGCAATAGCGGCTCGCGTGATGTGAGTCGATGCGACGTGTTGTAACGATGCGCGCTGGGGCGCGCAAGAAAATGGAAAATTGTTCAGCTCGCACAGCATCTAAAGGTATCCGCGGGAGAACTTTCTAGGGGCCGTAAAGCCCGTAGTAGGACGACTAAGGGACGTGTTCGCATATCGCACGAATTTGCCGATTGACGTCTTGTCCGAGGGCATATGGCCCCGTGCTAGGCTGAAGGTTGCGCCCACTCGCGTGGCCATCGTCGCGCATCTGCGTGCTGAGTTGGGAGAGAACCGATGGCTGCCGCAACGTCCTCGAACGCAGTCAGCGCCGCAGTGGTGCGCCAAAAAGGCGGACCTTTTGTGATCGAGACGCTGCGGCTTGGCGAGCCGCGCACCGACGAAGTGCTGGTGCGCATCGTCGCCACCGGCATGTGTCACACCGATATGGTCGTGCGCGACCAGGTTTACCCGGTGCCACAGCCGATTGTGCTGGGACACGAAGGCGCCGGAGTCGTTGAGAAGATCGGCGCTTCAGTCGTCAAGGTGCGGCCCGGCGATCACGTCGTTCTGACGTTCATGTCCTGCGGACGCTGTCGCATGTGCGCGCAAGGCCGTCCGGCCAATTGCGAAAATTTCAACGCAAACAATTTTAGCGGCGCGCGCGCCGACGGCACTGGCAGCCTCGCCGACGAGCGCGGGCCGATACACGATCATTTCTTCGGGCAGTCGTCGTTCAGCACGTTCACGATCGCCAACGAGCGCAACGTCGTGAAGGTACCGAAAGAAGCCCCGCTCGAGCTGCTCGGCCCGCTCGGCTGCGGCATCCAGACCGGCGCCGGCGCGGTCATGAACTCGCTGAAGGTCGGACATGGTGCGAGTTTCGCGGCCTTCGGCGCCGGCGCGGTCGGCTTGAGTGCGGTGATGGCAGCCCGCGTCGTTGGTGCAACCACGATCATCGCGGTCGACGTGGTGCCTGCCCGGCTGTCGCTCGCTAAGGAACTCGGTGCGACGCACGCCGTCGATGCCGCGAAAGGCGATGCGGTTGCCGCGGTTAAAGAGATCACCGGCGGTGGCGTGCAATTTTGCCTCGAAACCACCGCCCTGCCGGAAGTCGTGCGTCAGGCGATCGATGCGCTCGGCGCGCGCGGCACGTGCGGCATCGTCGGCGCGGCGCCGCCCGGCACCGAGGTTAAGATCGACGTCACCGAATTCATGCAAATGTCGAAGACGGTCTACGGCATCATCGAAGGTGACAGCGTGCCGGACATATTCATTCCCACGCTGATCGATTTGTTCATGCAGGGCCGCTTCCCATTCGACAAGCTGACAAAAATGTATCCGTTCGAGCGCATCAACGAGGCGGCGAGCGACAGCGAGCGTGGAATCACGGTCAAGCCGATCATCCAAATCGGCAAGATTTAGTTGTCTGACGCGTGGCGGCGCCGGCACGTGGATCGGCGGTAACGCAAATTCAAGCTTGGTTTTTCTGCTCGCCGGCGGTGCTTTTGGCCGGCGCGATCAATCGGCGCCGCACCGGAAACAAGCTGATGTCGAAGCGGCGCGAAACCACTCCCCAGACGCCGGCCGGCGCGAACAGCATGAGTATGATGGCAAGCCCGCCGAGCAAGATCAGGTACCAGGAGCCAAGCGCCGCCAGGTAATATTGTAAAAGATAGAAGACTGCGACGCCGATGATCGGGCCTTCCATGGTTCCGATACCGCCGATAACGACGATGAAGATCACATAAGCGGTCCAGTCGATCAGCGAGTAGGCGCCATCGGGCGAAATCCTCGCCTTCTGCAAAAAGATCAGCGCGCCCGCCATGCCGGTGACGATCGCAGTCACGACGTAGATAAAAAGCTTGGTTCGGAACACATCGACGCCGGTGCTCTCGGCGGCCGCTTCGGAATCGCCGATGGCGGACAGCGCCAGGCCGTAACGGGATCGCAGCAGGCGATAGACCAACACAAATGTGCCGACGGCGAGCACCAGCGCGAGCCAATAAGAAATAATGTCGCGCGCCGCCGGACCGCGCACCGCGAAAAGATCGCGGACGAAATCGAGCCCGACCATAGATGAAGCGACGTCGGGCGGTAGCGACGTGCCGGTGCCGCCGCCCAGTTGCTTGACCTGCGCCAGAATGAGCCGGCAAACCTCAGCCACGACCCAGGTGCCGATGGCGAAATAGGCGCCGCGTAAACGGAATACGATCAAGGCCGCGGGAATTGCGACTACTCCGGCGATTACGCCGGCCAGTACGATGGACAAAATCGGATCGAGGCCGCCGATGACGGTGAAGGCAAACAGCGCATATGCGCCGGTGCCGACAAAAGCCTGTTGTCCGACCGAGATTAGCCCGGCGCTGCCGGCCAAAAGATTCCACAACTGCGCTAGCGCCAGCATGGTGAAGACGTAGAACAGTTCCTGCAACAGCGCGCGGTTCGCGAATGCCGGCAGCGCGGCGAGGAAGAGGATGACGGGAATGGCGATCAGCAACGTCATCGTTGACGCGCGTGTCGCCTGCGTCACGGTAAAACGTGAAGGACGCACCGCGCTCAAATCGGTCGAGGTCGATTGATCGATGCTCATAGTGCGGCCGCTCAATCCACAGCGCGCGGAAACAATCCGCGCGGCCGGATCACCAGCACGATCAGAAACGCCACGTGGCCGGCCAATATTTGCCATTCCGGGTCGAGATGGGCACCGATTGTCTGCGCCAACCCAACCACGATGCCGCCGGCGAGCGTTCCCCACAGGCTACCGAGACCGCCGATGATCACCGCCTCGAAGGCGTAGAGGAGCCGTGCCGGCCCGATGCTCGGATCGAAATTGCTGCGCGCGCCGAGGAAGAATCCCGCCACCGCGCAAACCGCAAGCGCGATGCCCATGGTGAGGGCATAAATCGAACGGTCGTTGATGCCCATCAGCTGGGCGATCTGCACGTCGTCGGAGGTGGCGCGAAATGCCCGCCCAACGGCGGTGCGATAGAAAACCGCATTGAGGAGGACAATGACGGCGATCGCCGAGGCGAGACAGATCAACGGCATGACGCCGATCGCGATGCCGCCGCCGAGCGGCAGCGAAGCGCCTTGTAGCGGACCGACATTGAGAAAGCGCGTATCGGCGGAGAATCCTTCCAGCAACCCGTTCTGCACGATGATCGACAGCCCGAAGGTGATCAGGAGCGGCGGCAGGATATTACGGCCGATGACGCGGTTGAGTATCACCGTTTGCAGCGCGTAGCCGCCGGCGAACATCAGCGGCACGACAATCGCGAGCGCCAGCACGATCGGTACGCCGATGCCGACCAGGGCCAGCATCAGAAAGGCCGGCAGCACGATCAGATCGCCATGCGCGAGATTGACGAGCCGCATGATGCCGAAGATCACCGACAGGCCGGTGGCGTAAAGCGAATA
>Ga0307373_10010110_pt1 | contig 13951 bp, 9 predicted proteins | sample OX2MG_FD_202534 | JGI IMG/M metagenome (GOLD analysis project Ga0307373, IMG submission 202534) | Soil microbial communities from Risofladan, Vaasa, Finland - OX-2 | ecosystem: Environmental > Terrestrial > Soil > Coastal area > Acid sulfate soil | place: Finland: Risofladan, Vaasa | collected... | reverse complement strand
CCGGCTGTGACCGGCATTCTATTCGTATTCTTGCTTTCTTTCGGTGCGACCCTGCTCGCCGCCGCGCGCTGGTGCCGGCGGTACTTCGTCGGCCGCCCGCTTGCCGCCGCGTTGGCGGCCGCGCCCCTTTCCGCCGCCGGACTGGGCATACTGACGTACATCGTCGTCTGGCTGCTTTCTCGGGCCGAAGGGCTTTCGGCGTTTCTGCTGCACGTCACGCTGGCGTTGGGGCTCTTGGCCTTGGTGGGGCACGGGTTGCGGATTTTCCCGCACCGTCCGCTGGTTTACCTGGCACTGGCGCCCGGCCTGGCGTCGCTGGCGATGTTGGCCGCGCCGTGGGCCTGGCAGCCGCTGGTCGTCATCGACTGCCTGGCGGTGCTGTTGGCGGGCTTCGACCTGGTTACGCTGCCGCGGCGCAGGATGTTCGCGGTGACGCGGGAAGTGGGGCGCGTCGCGTCGTTGCGAAAAGGGCACGCCGTCACGCTCACGGTCGAGAACCATTCGTCGCGCCGGTTCTTCGTTTGGGTCCGCGACGGCGTGCCGCACGAGCTTGATCCGCGCCCCGACGAGTTCCGTTGCCGCCTGGCGGGCCGCAGCCGGGCCACGCTCAGCTACCAGATGCACGCCGGCCGCCGCGGGGCATTCAACCTGACCACGGTCCACCTTCGCGTCCGCAGCCTGTTGGGACTCTGGGTGCGGCTCGTCGATTTCCCTGCGGCTTCCGCCGTACACGTTTACCCCGATATGAAGCAGCTTGCGGAATACGCCCTTTTGGCCCGCACCAACCGGCTGAGCCTGCTGGGCGTGCGGCGGACGCGGCGGATCGGGCAGGACAACGAGTTCGAACGGCTCCGCGACTACACGCCCGACGACAACTACAAGCACATCGACTGGCGCAGCACCGCGCGGCGGCGCAAGTTGACCGTCAAGGACTTCCAGACGAACCAGAGCCAGCGGCTGATTTTCATGCTCGACTGCGGCCGGATGATGACCAACGAGGCGGCCGGCCTGAGTCTCCTGGACCACGCGCTCAACGCGATGCTGATGCTCAGCTATGTCGCTTTGACCCACGGCGATTCGGTGGGGTTGATCTGCTTTTCCGACGAGATCCACGGTTACGTGCCGCCGAGCGGCGGCCTGCGCCAGATGAACCGGCTGTTGCACGCCTCGTTCAATCGCTTTCCGCAGCTCGTCGAATCGCGCTACGACCAGGCCTTCTTGTACCTGGCCACGCACTGCCGCAAGCGCTCGCTGGTGGTGCTGATCAGCAACTTGATCGACGAAGTGAACGCCAACCAGGTCGGGCAGTACCTGCGATCGTTCGTCGGCAAGCACCTTCCGCTGGGCGTCTTGTTGCGCGACCGCCGCTTGTTCGAGGCCGCCGACGATCCGCCGCCCCACGAGGATGCGCTCTACCGCGCTGCCGCCGCTTCGGAAATCCTGGCCTGGCGGCACCAGATCCTGACCGACTTCGAGACCAGCGGCGTGCTCTCGCTGGATGTCTATCCGGAGGACCTTACCGCGCCTTTGGTCAATAGCTACTTGGAGATCAAGGCGAGGCACTTGCTGTGATTTCTCCTTTGTCCTGTCCCCTGTAACCTGTAACCTATTCCCAAATGGGAGACGCGACATGTCCACTGAATTGACCTGGCTTGGCCATGGGACCTGGTCGATCCGCACGGCGGGCCAGACGATCTTGCTCGATCCATTCCTCGACGACTCGCCCACCGCGCCGCTTAAGAGCGAAGAAGTGAAGGCCGACTACATCCTGGTGTCGCACGGTCATGGCGACCACGTGAGCGATGCCGCGAAGATCGCCCGCCGCACCGGGGCGACCGTGATCTCGAACTACGAAATCTGCACCTGGCTGTCCGCGCAGGGGGTCGAGCGGACGGTCGGCCACAACCTGGGCGGCGGTTCGCAGCATTCCTTTGGCCGGGTCAAGCTGACGTTGGCCCATCACAGTTCGTCGCTGCCCGACGGTTCCAACGGCGGCAACCCGTCGGGGTTCCTTCTGACGCTGGCCGACGGCACGATCTATTTTGCCTGCGATACGGCCTTGTTTTACGATATGAAGTTGATCGGCGCGGCGGGGATCGACCTGGCGGTGTTGCCGATCGGCGATCTGTTCACGATGGGCCCCGACGACTCGATCGAGGCGATCAAGCTGATCGGCCCGCGTCGCGTCGCCCCTTCGCACTACGGCACCTGGCCGCCCATCGCCCAGGACGCGCAGGCCTGGGCCAAGCGCGTGCGGGCCGAGACGAAAGCCGAGCCTTGCGTCGTCGAGCCCGGCGGGAAGATCGTACTGAATTGAGGGTTTAACTCGTTCCCACGCTCTGCCGACCCGCTGCGCGGGTGCCCCGAACGGCTCCGCGGACGCTCCGCATCCCCGTGTCAATGAAGAATAACTCGTTCCCACGCTCCGCGTGGGAACCGCTCCGCGGACGCTCCGCGTCCCCGTATCCACGAAGACCATATTCCCATGTGGTGACACCATGAATGGTTCTCGCCGTATTCTGTGAAGATAAGGGTGAGGTGGCTGGGGCAGAGCCTAAGCGATGCCCCGGTCCTCGCGTATCGGTCCTCGGCTGGCCAAATCGCTCATTGAAAATCAGAATCGTTCGTGGCCTGGCGCTGCATGGGCGAAGGCACCACGTGCCCTGCGGCGCTTGGTTGCTGCGTGGCCGCGGAACGGCCGAAGAGACGTTCCCACGCGGAGCGTGGGAACGAGGAAAATCGTGTTGAATCGCGTGTGATCCGATGCCACGTTTCCACTTCAGCTTGGCCGGGCTTTTCCTTTGGGTGACGTTCTGCGCGTTGGTTCTGGCTTTTTTCGTGCCGATTGTCCAGAGTTTCGGCCACCTGGACGAGAGCATCGTTTCGCTGGCCATTTCGGCGGACGGCTCGACGGTGGCCGCGCTCTGGTCGAGCGGTACATTGCGGCTCTGGGATGCCCGCACTGGAATCGAAATCACGAAGCCCAATGGTGCCGATTTCTTTCACGGGAACGTCGCATTGTCGAGCGACAGTGGCCGTATGGCGGTAGCGTCGGAATCGGCCGCAACTTCACCGCCCGTCGCGCCTGCCATCGGAATTTGGGACGTGCGCCAGAATCGGAAATTGGCGACAATCAACACCCCGTTTCACGAAGCGCTGGCGCTCGGACCAATCCAACCAATTATTGCCGTAACGGATGGAAGCTCGGTTGAATTACACCGTTGGGACACACCGCAGCCGGTGCCGCCCGAGCTCGTTGCCAGCGCGTACCTGAGTGTCTCAGAGTTGGAGTTTTCGGCCGATGGCAAGCTGCTGGCGTTTGGTGCGAATCCAATGGGTGTTGTCGTTGGTGGCAAGTACCAGCCGGCGCCGCCCAGTGTAGTGCTTTACGATGTCGAGCGAGAGAAGGTTCGCACGGAATTCCAATCAACCCCTGGAACCATCGCTCACATGTGCCTGAGTTTTTCGCCCGACGGCCGAAGTTTGGCAATTCTTGAGAACTCCAACGACGGGACGGGCCAGGCCCATACTTTGCTCGATGTGCGCGACGTTGAAACCGGCGAGGTGATTGCCAAGCTGCCGGTCGCGAACGACGACGCGGCGACGTCGATTGCCTTCCTGACCGACGGCCGCACGTTGGTTGTGGCAGACGAGAAGCTCACCGTCTGGGACGTGCCCACCCAAACACGTCGCAATTTTTCTCATTCCGCTGGACATTGGGTGCAGTACGTCAGGGCCGCGCGCGGAGGAAACCTGTTCGTCACCGCCGGCTTCGACGCGATCATTCTCTGGGACGGGACGTCGCTGGCGCCGGTACGGACTCTTTGGCGAGGTTGGAGCGAGCCGCCGTTCCTGGTCTGGGTGGGCTTCGCCGTCTGGTTCTTCATCTGGCTCATGCTGCGGGCGCGAAAGCTGCGACTTCCCTGCCGGGCGTGCGGCAATCTCTACCTGCGTGCGGGCAAAAAAGATAAATCGGTCGATTGCCCGACTTGTCGTCAGAAGAACATGACCGTGGCCGAGCAGAAACGCGAGAACCGAACTAATTTGCGGAAGCTTCTCCCACTTTGGCTGCCCGTCTTGGCGATCGTGGCCTTACCCATGGCCGCGGGGATCGAGAGCTGGATGCCGGTGGCCTTTTGGCCCGCGTTGCTTCTGTCGATCCTCTTCCTGGCGCTTGCCCTGCCGTTGCTCGCCATCGGTGCAATTTTGCTTGTTTACTTCGTGATCAGGCGCCGCTACGCCGACGAACGGCGCGATCTGGCGCTGGCCGAGCACAGCGCCGGAGAGCAGGGCATCGTGCGGCGGTACGGCGCCGTGACGGCCTGGTGGGCGCCTACGACCACGTTGGCGGACACGTTTGAAACCGAACTACCGCTGGCATGCGAGCGGTTGGCCGCCGCATTGGGGCGGACAATAGAAATCAGCCGGCAATTGCGAGTCATCGGCTTCGAGCACCGCGCCGACTACGATCGCTACCGCCGAGCGCACGACCTGTTTCAGCCCGACAGATCACAAGCCACGATCTATCGGCCCGGAACGCCGTGCCGCGCACTCGTCTGTGAAGAACTGATGCGCGAGTCAGGCGTCGACATGGCGATTCAATTGCGGCCACTGGTGCTCTCGCACTTCGTTTCATCGTGCTCGCACGGGCGCCTGCGGCCATGGCTCTCGGTCGGCCTGGTCTATCATTTGTCGCGGGACGAGCAGCCGGGCCATTCAGCCATGTTGAACCGAGGTCCATTGGCGGCCATGGCGCGAGGAGCGCTTGTGCCCTGGGAGCCTTGGTTCCTCGGAACGCCAACGAAACTTTGGTGGAAACACGGCGCGGGCGATACATTGAAGTCGTTTTCGTTTTGGCACCTTTTCAATTGGCAGTCGATATCGCTCGTCGAGTTTCTCATTGGCGGCGGCGCGCCGCCGCAGCGGAAAGCGGCCTTCGGGCCGTTGTTCGACGATCCTGAATTGCATCGCATCCCCGAGCAGGCATTCGAACGTCATTACGGCATCCCGCTCGAACGAATGTTGGTCGAGTGGCGTCTCTGGATTGAGTCGCGGGGCGCGGGGTCGCACGAGCCGCCACCGGCGCCGCTTTGTGATGCGTCGCGGCGTGGCGCTCTGGCAACCCTTGCCAGCGGCGAAGCCACATTGCAAGACCGCATTGCCGCCATTCGCGGACTTGGCGGCGGTGGCTATCCGCTCGGCGCCGACGAGCTGATCACCATCGTCCGCGAAGGCCCCGATGAGTTGCGCGAGGAAGCGGTCTGGGCTTTGGAAACCATTTCCGGACATGCCTGGGGACGCGACGTTAATCGCTGGGAACAATGGTGGAACAAGCTACCCGCGGAGGTGAAATGACCTGCCAACACCAGGATTGGCGGCTTGCAGGCGAGTTTCCCATAGGAGTTTGCGTTGGCTGGTGCCGTTAATATAGAATGAAATTGCCCGCAAGTCGTGTCGTCAAGCCGGAGCCTAGTTCATGAGCACAACGCCGTCCGCCGACATTCCAACGCTGACGTTGGACGGTCGCTTCCGTGTGCCCGCCGACGTATTCACCCTGCAAAGATTCCGCGAGTGGGTCCACGGCAAGGACTTTCCCGAGAAGGGGCGCGCGGCGTTCATAGCCGGAAGCGTCGAGGTCGAAATGAGCCCTGAAAACCTGGATACCCATAATGCCGTGAAGGGAGAAATCAATGGCATCCTGTTGCAATTCGTAAAACAGCGACGACTTGGGCGGCTATATGTCGACGGGGCGTTGTTGGTCTGCCCGGCAGCCGATCTGTCCAACGGTCCAGACGGAATGTTCTGCAGCCACGATAGTCGTCGCTCCGGGCGCGTCAAACAGAAGGAGTGGACCAAGGGCAGCGGTATTCCCGTCGAGGTCGTCGGCGTGCCCGACGTGGTGCTCGAAGTCGTCAGCCCGAGCTCGGTCCGCAAGGACACCAAGCTGCTGCGGACCCAGTACCACAAGGCCGGCATTCCAGAATATTGGCTCGTCGACGCGCGGGGGAAGAAGATTCAGTTCCAGATCCTGGTGCGTGGCGAAGATGAATACTCACCCTCTGCGCCTGACGCCGATGGTTTTCGCCGCTCGCCGGTACTCAACGCTTCTTTCTCGCTGGTACGCGAGAGCGATGAGTTTGGCGAATTCGAGTATCATCTACTTCACCGTGAAAAGCCATGATCGTAGCCCAATGCCGTGTAGAACTTGACCGCGGCATTCCACCGAACGTGCGTTTCAAGGCCCACTTCGCGCGCTCCCGCGTCCCAGCAGCGTGTTTCCAGGGCGGCCATGAGTAATCGGCCGATGCCACGGCGGCGGAATTCGGGCAGCACGCAGAGCCAGTGAATGACCGGCAACGCACCACGTTGGGCCAAGGCGATCGTGCCGGCCGGCTGGCCCAAGACATGTCCACCGGCCTCCCTTTCGGTCTCGGCAAACCAAAGCCGGTCGGGTGACCACCACGGCTTGTCGAGGAATTCAGCTTGGAAATCGGCCCGCGTCCAAGGCCGCACGCCGACGGGTTCGCCTTCGAACGATCGCCGGCGCAACTCGAGCCAGACGTCGATGTCGCCGGGCCCATTGTATGGGCGCAGCCGCACACCGGACGACTCCGGCAACGGAGGCCGGTGGTTGAGGGTCCGCGCGAGGTGCAAGATCGTGGGCATTGGGAACGATACTTGATCCAATTCCTGCCAGGCGTGGCCGCCGGTTGTGAATCCGTACGGTGGCACAAGACCCGGGGCCCAGCGCAGTGGGTCGGCGGGCGCCGGCCCACCAGACCAATGGTGCTCACACTACCAGCTAATTCCTGGCTCGCAGGTGACTGTGATATTGTCCGTAACCGAAGTAGATACCCAACCCGATCAAGAGCCAAACGGCCAACCGCAGCCAGTTTTCCCAGGGTAGGGAGAACATCAAGAGCAGGCAGAAGCCCATCCCCGACAGCGGAACCAGCGGCCCCAGCGGCGCGCGAAAGGGTCGCTCGGCATCGGGGTTCGTATAACGCATGATCAAAACGGCGGCGCAAACGATCACGAATGCCATCAGGGTGCCGATGCTCACGAGTTCGGAAAGGACCCGTAGGGGCAACAGCGACCCCATCGTCCCTACGACGATGCCGGTGACGATCGTCGATTTCCAGGGAGTCTGAAATCGAGGGTGGACCGCCGCGAAGAAATTCGAAGGCAACAGCCCGTCGCGCGCCATGGCCAACAAGACGCGAGGCTGGCTGAGCATCATTACCAGAAGTACCGACGTCATGCCCGTCAGGGCGCCGACGGCGATCAGGAGTTGCGCCCATTCCGACACCTGACTGAAGGCTTTCGAAACAGGCGCGTTGATGTCGATTTGGTCGTACTTCACCATGCCGGTGAGGACCGCCGCCACCGCAATGTACAAGACGGTGCATATCAACAACGAAATGATGATGGCGATGGGCACGTCACGGCGTGGATTGCGGGCTTCCTCGGCTTGTGTCGAGAGCGCGTCGAAGCCGATGTAAGCGAAGAAAATCACCGAGGCCCCGGCCAACATCCCGACGGGGCGTTTCCCTTCGTCGACGGCACCGAGCAACGTGTGGCCGAAGAAGCTGACCCCCGTGTAGCCGAACGGCGCGAATGGCTTCCAGTTTTCCGGGTTGATGTACCAGGCACCAACGACAATGACGAACAATACCACCGTCAGCTTGAGCACGACCATGACTCCGTTGAACCAGGCACTCTCCTTGATACCCAGGATCAGCACCATGGATACGATCGCAGCAATCGCAAGTGCCGGCGCGTCGAACCAGGCTCCGGTGGCGACGAACTTTCCCGCTTCGTAATCAAAGGGCGCCGTGGCGAGTTTTTCGGGTATCGTGATGTCGAACGTGGGCAGGATGAGTTTGAGTTTGGGCTCGACGATGCCGATCAGGTCCTGAAGATAGTGCGACCAGCCATGCGAGACCGTGGCCGCGCCGACCGCATATTCCAAGACTAGATCCCAGCCGATGATCCAAGCGAAGAGCTCGCCCAGAGTCACGTAGGCGTACGTGTAGGCCGAGCCAGCCACCGGAGCCATCGCGGCGAACTCGGCATAGCACAAGGCTGCAAAAATGCAGGCAACGCCCGCCACGACGAACGAGAGCATCAACGCCGGACCGGTCGTATCGTGGGCCACCTGGCCGACCAAAACGAAAATCCCCGTCCCGATGATCGCCCCGATGCCCATGGCGCTCAAGGCCACGGGCCCCAACACCCGCTTGAGGCGTTGCCCCCCCTCCATTTCGAGCGACAAACTCTCCAGGGACTTCGTGGCGAAAAGCGGGTTGCCGGCCATGTGACCTCGCTGTCAAGAAAAAAGCAAACGGAGCTTGGCAGGTATGGTAGCAGCGGGGCCGGCGCGGGTCTACCTTTGGGTCCGGATGTACCGAAGACGACGATCATGCCCAATCGTTCCGCCCAGAAGGGAAAATGGGGCGGCGGCCGCCTCCGGCCGATGAATTCAAGCGTTTCACGAATTTCGCAAGAGACATCTTGACATCGCTCCAAATCCGGTTAAGATTTGCATAGTTTTACGTTTTGCCTGATTGAAGAAAGGCATCGTCCCCCGCGCGACTGGAGTTGGCGGGGCGCCTTCGAGCCATGTGGCAAATTGCTCGAAGGAGATTCGCTTCTGACCTTGTTCGGTCCTGCTTTATCGACCTCAAGGCCCTGGACGCTTTTTCGGCGGGCCATGCTTGCTAAGCTGCCCGCGAGTTGAGCCTTTTTAGCGATACGATTTTCGTCATCGGGCGAGAATTGGTCTCCGTTTTGGCCCTGACAATGGGCCCAAAAATGATTTCTGCATGTTTTGGGTTTGCTCCCGACATGCGCGCTCTTTTGCGCAACGCCGTGTGCGGCTGTGTAGCCGCTGGCGCTTCAAATTGGCTCGGGTGAGGTATGGGGAAAAAGAAACGCAGCCGCGGGGGACGCGGCAACCAAGGTCCCGGTCCGTATCATAACAATGGTCATCAGCAACGCGGCCGCGGACGCCGCCGCCCCATGGGCGATCGGGGGGGGCCGATGGGCGATCGCCCGCCGATGAATGACATCATGGAAGAGCCCACCAACGGCGAACCGGTGCCCACCGAACCGGCCCTGGGCATTCTGGAACTGCACCCGAACGGCTACGGCTTTCTCCGGGATCCCAAGAACAACTACCAGCGCGAACGCACCGACCCCTTCGTGCCCGGCACGATGATCGAGAAGTTCGGCCTCCGCGAGGGTGTGCTGATCAACGGGCTGGTGCAGCAAAGCCGCAAGCAGCAGGGCCCCCGGCTGCGTGAGATCGTCGACGTCGACGGCATCAAGCCCGACGACTATCTCACCGTCAAGAACTTCGACTCACTCACCCCGATCAACCCCGAGTCGTGGCTCCGGCTCGAAACCGGGTCCACGCCCCTCAGTCCGCGCGTGATGGACCTGCTCACGCCGTTGGGCAAGGGTCAACGGGCATTGATCGTCGCTCCTCCGCGGACCGGCAAGACAATTCTCCTGCAGCAGATCAGCCAGGCCATCTCGGCGAATTATCCCGACGTCAAGATGTTCGTGCTGCTGGTCGACGAGCGGCCGGAGGAAGTCACCGACATGAAGCGGAGCGTGACGGGCGACGTGATCGCCAGCAGCCTCGACCGCGACGTCGAAAGCCACGTTCGCCTGTCGCAGTTGGTCGTCGAGCGTTGCAAGCGGTTGGTCGAAATGGGGCATGACGTGTTCCTGCTGATGGATTCGATCACTCGCATGGCCCGGGCCTTCAACAAGTGGGTGGGCAATACGGGCCGCACCATGTCGGGCGGCGTCGATATCAAGGCGCTCGACATTCCCAAGAAGCTCTTCGCCACCGCGAGGCTCTTCGAGGAGGGGGGCTCGCTGACGATCGTGGCGACCGCGCTGGTCGACACGGGCAGCCGCATGGACGAGCTGATCTTCCAGGAGTTCAAGGGGACGGGCAACATGGAGCTGGTGCTCGATCGCAAGCTGGCCGATCGGCGCGTCTGGCCCGCCATCGACATCAGCCAGTCGGGCACGCGCCGCGAGGAAAAACTGCTCGACGCGGAAACGCTTCACGCCGTCACCATGCTGCGGCGGACGCTTTCGACGATGCACCATGTCGACGCGATGGAGCAACTCACCAGCAAGCTCGCCAAATTCAAGAGCAATCGCGACTTCATCAGCCTGATTAGCGGCGCCAAGGCGGCGGTTGATTAGGCACCGTGGTCGCCGCCGGCCCGATCTTGACACGGTGCCCCACGACCATCACGTCGACGGGGTTGGCGCGGACGTTGCGGTCGCAGGAGATAGCGGCGATTTCCTCCCAGGCGAACGGCAGTGGTTTGCGCCGGCCGTTCATCGAGTGGAAACAGAAGTACTCGTATCCAGGCTCAGGATCCCCCTTCTTGGGCCAATCGAGCCAGGGAATCGTTTCGCCATAGTGGTACACGAACGGATGATGTGCCCGTCCCAGGCTCACCAAACGCGTGCCGGGCGGCAAATACCGCCGCAATTCGGCCACTCGTTCGGCCGTGTGCTCGCTTTTGCGGACTAGCGAATTCAAGGCCACTCCGGTGAACGTAAGCCCGACGAATGAGGCTAGAGCCAGCACCGCGGCCTGGCCGCGACGCACGTCGCCTCCGAACCGGGCCCGCCAGGCAAGCACGGCCGCGACGCAGGCCAGCAGGAAGTAAGCGGTCGCGAAACCCAGTGGCTGGGCCAACGGCGTGCGGGCTGGGCGTGCGAGGCAACTGGCCGCCATGATGGCAAGGCCTGCCGCGGCGAAGCACCCGGCAGCCGCCGACATGTATGTCCGCCACATGCGTCCCAGCGACGAGCCTCGCGCCGCCGCCAACGACCGTTCGACGACCAGGCCGATCAAGGGAGCGAAGCAAGGGTACAGCGGCATGAAATAACGGGTGCGCGCCTGCGGCGCCAGCCAGCAGGTCGGAAACGCCAACAGGATGCAGATGCAAAGGAACATGAACGGTTCGCGCGCCGCGCCCAGCGATTTGCGTAGTTCACGGTTTGACAGACCGACGAGCCACAACGACCACGGCAGGAGACAGGCGAAAACCTCGCAAGGATAGGTCAGCAAGTGCTTGACGACGGACCCATACTGTGAGTAGTCGAAGCGCTGGGCCGAAGTATGCCCCCAGGTTTGCAGAACTTGTGGCCAGGGGACGGCCAGGGAATAGGGCACCTGCCACGCGCCGACCACCGCCGCGAAGACGGCGATACCCGCCAGATGCGACCAGCTCAAGAGAAACCGCCAGTCGCGCTTGAGCGCCAAGTACACCAGCACCGCGCCGGCGAAATAAACTGGTCCCTGCGGTCCCTTGGCCAGCGCGGCCAGGCCGGCGAGCGAGTAACCGGCGGTCCAGGTCATCAAGGACTGCCAGCCGCGGCAATAGCCCCAGTGCCAGATCAAGAGCGATGCGCCGACGCAAAGCGTCATCGTGGCCTCGGTTTCGGCCAAGAGGCCCAGTTGCAGAATTTGGACCATCGTGGCGTAGGCCGCGCCGGCGGCGAGTGCGCCCGTGCGCGTGAGATAGGTTCGCGAGTAGCCATAGACCAAAAGCGTGGTCAATAGCGTCGCCGTCACTGTGGGCAGACGGACGGCCAGGAGGCCGTGGCTGCCCGTGACCAGCATGCTCAGTGCGATCAGCCAATTGCCCAAAGGGGGGCGGTCGGGGAAAAGCCGGCCTTGCTCGCGCGGCACAATCCAGTCGCCCGTCTCAAGCATTTCGATCGCCACGCGCGCCCTGCGCGATTCTTCGCCGCGAATCGTCAGCGTCGTCATCCGGCTGAAAAAAACGGCAACGACCAGGAGCACCAGCCAACCGACCTGCGGTTCCAGCCTCCAACGCGTCGTGGGACGGGCGTGCCGGGGGGCCTGTGTCGTCATGCCGGTCCTGGGCGAATTCGCGGCCGTTTCGGAGACCCCTTGGGGCGCCGAGGGTGGAGTTCTGGTCGTGCTCATCGGCAGCCTGTGCAAGTCCAAAGCGTTGGAGAGGATCGTGTGGCGAAGTTTCCCAAATTCGCGCGTCTGGAACCAGACGAGTTTGGGAGATCGATTCAGTAGGGTGCTACGAGAAAGCGGTGGCTGACGGCAAAGCGTAAGCGATGCCCCACGGGCCCTGCCGCAAGCCACCGTGAACGTCTCGTACTCGACCGCTTGGCGTGTTGCCGCGGCTCGTGCATAATCGGGCTTTCCAGGAGACAAAACCCACCTGGCACGACCAACCTCACGAGGAGTATCCGATGACGGCGGCTTTCGAAAAACGAGTGGCCTTGGTGACGGGCGGATCGCGAGGCATCGGCCGCGCCGTGGCGCTGCGGCTGGCCCGTGAAGGGGCCGACGTGGCCATTAGCTACGCCTCGCGGGCCGAGACCGCCCAGGAAGTCGTCAGCGAAGTCAAGGCCCTTGGCCGCCGCGCGACGGCCGCGGCCTGCGACGTCTCGAAGCCGGCCGACGTCGAGCGGCTGGTGGCCACGACGCGAAAGGATCTCGGTCCGATCGACCTGTTGGTTCATTGCGGAGCGATCAGTAACATCGCCGACCACGAGCACCTGACGTATGACTTGTGGCGCGAGACGATCGACATCAACCTCAATGGCACATACCTGGCGGTGTTCGCGGTCAAGGACGAGATGATCGCGCGCCGCTTCGGCCGGATCGTCACGGTTTCGTCGATCGCCGCCCTGCGTCCGCGAAAGATGCAGATCCACTACGCCGCGGCCAAGGCGGGCGTGATCGCGCTGACCCGCTGCTGCGCCGAGGCATTCGCCCCGTACAACGTGCGAATGAACTGCGTCGCCCCCGGGTTGACCGAAACCGAAATGGCCCACGTGTTGCCGGACGCGACGATCCGCCAGGTGGTCGCGGATACGCCCTTGGGCCGCATCGGCCAGCCGGACGAAATCGCCTCCGTGATCCGCTTCCTGCTGAGCGAGGAATCGAGCTTCATGACCGGCCACACGCTGGCCGCCTCCGGCGGGAGGGTCATGCTTCCGTAGCGCGTTCAGCAGCAATCGCGCGGCGGGCGGATGTGGTTGCGACCTTGGTACAAAAGTCGACGGACGCCGACGCCGACCAGGCCGGAAAGCGCCAACGCGCCGTAACAGGCGACAAAAATGATTTTGATCGTGACCGCGCCATCGTGATCGATTTTCGTGATGCCCTCGAGACCGTCGCTGAAAATCTGCAAGACTAAGTACGGCATCGCCCAAAGCGCCCATCCACCGGATGCCAAGCAGCCGATGGCAAACGCCCGGCGCGCGCCGCGGCCGTAGACGATGCCCGTCACGATCGCGGCCGGCGAGACCAGCGCCACCGCGCCCAGCGCGAGGCAACTAAGCCAATCGGGCAGGGCCACAAGCACGCCACACCCAGCGGCGACGAGAAAAATGAGGCCGAACAACGCCTTGAGCCTGAATTGCATCGTGTTAAAAGTCCTTCATTCGTCATCGAGTGGAACAAGCACGACGGTTCCCAGGGCTGCGCCGGCTGCGCCGTGGGCTGTCGGGTGACGCACCTTTGGTGCTACACCTCGCGTATAATCGTGAAACCCGATCCTGGGTGCCGTTTTGCTCGGTGCCGCGACAACGTTATACTAAACTCGCACATTTTGCGAAGCCGAAAGTTGTCCGAATTCGAGGTTTCCCGTGTCAATGTCGTCGTAGGGCCGCGGAGCGGCCGAAGATGTGTTCCCACGCGGAGCGTGGGAACAAGGAACCTCCTCACCCCTCACCCCTCACCCTATGCCCACCGCCCCCGCCACGTTTCCCACCCTCCGAACCCAGATCGCCGGCCTGAGCGTCGTCGACTTGGCGCGCCAGTTCGGCACGCCGACCTTCGTTTACGACGCGGCCAAAATCGTCGAACGGATCGACGACTTGCGGGCGTTCGATTCCATCCGTTACGCGCAGAAAGCCTGCT
>Ga0307373_10010109_pt1 | contig 13951 bp, 14 predicted proteins | sample OX2MG_FD_202534 | JGI IMG/M metagenome (GOLD analysis project Ga0307373, IMG submission 202534) | Soil microbial communities from Risofladan, Vaasa, Finland - OX-2 | ecosystem: Environmental > Terrestrial > Soil > Coastal area > Acid sulfate soil | place: Finland: Risofladan, Vaasa | collected... | reverse complement strand
GGTTCGGTCGCGATGATGTAGCTGCCGATGGGGATGATCCGGCGACGCGCCCACGGCGCTGCGCCATCGGTGTAGCCGTTGGTGGCGACCAGCACCTCGCCCGCGGTCACGTCGCCACGCGACGTATGGACCAGCGCGCCTGCCTGGAGCGGCTCGATGGCTGTGACCCGAGTCTGCAGATGGAGGGCCGCGCCGTTGGCGAGGGAGAGGCGCGCGAGCCCTGCCAGGTATCGCGCTGGATGAATGCTCGCTCCGTTGTCGGTGAGCATCCCCCCGAAGTAGCCGCGGCACGGCGCCTCACTCTCGAGGGCGGCCCCCTCGAGCATGACCGTGGACTCGCCGAGGCGTTGCCGGCGCTCGGCTTCGTCCTTGCGCAATCCATGCATACGCGATTTCCGATGCGCGAGATGCAGCCATCCGGACTGGGTGTACATCGCGTCGGGCGCTGCGGCCGCGGCGGTTCTGGCGACAAACCCGTATGCCTCGACACCCGCGTCGTGGAGCGCACGGCCCGCACCTCCGTGCTTGCGCTCGAGGAACGTGACACTCCGTCTGACACCGGCGTGGATCATTCCCGCATTGCGCCCGCTCGCACCTTCCCCCAACCCGCCGCTGTCAAGCAGCACCGCGTGCTTGCCAAGCGAGCCGAGCCGCGCGGCCGCGGCAAGCCCGGTGAAACCCGCGCCGATGACGACGACATCTGCAGTGTCGGGAAGCGCCGACTCCGCGACGCTGGGAAACGTTGTGTCGTCCCACCAGAGGGGTGTCTCGCGGTAATCCTCAGCAAGGGGCGCGGTCCGCCGGACTGGCTGACCAGCGGGCGACCAGAGGCTCATAATCTACTCAACAGTGACAAGTTCGACCGGGGAGGACAGCGTACCTGCTGCCCGCACCGTGTCGTGTCGAGGAGTCTCCGCGTGGACGACATCCGCATCGGCGAGGTCGCCCGTCGAGTCGGCGTGAGCCCGTCGACGCTCCGGGCGTGGGAACGCAAAGGGTTGGTGCGCCCGATGCGTGGGGGTGGGCGCCATCGCCGCTACACGTCCGACGATATCGCGCGAATCCGCGACGTCCGCGCGCTGCTCACGCGCGGTTTCGCGCCACCGGCGCTGCATTCGCTGATCGCCGGCGAAGCGGCGCCCGAAGATCCTGTCGTCGGCAAGCGCCTGCGCGCGGCGCGCACCAGACGAAGCTTGACCCTGCGCGGTGCGGCGGAGCGTGCCGGCATCTCGGCGTCGTACCTCAGCTTGGTCGAGCGAGGGCTCGCCGAACCTTCGGTTGCGATGCTCCGGAGAGTTGCCTCCGCATACGGTGGAACGCTGCTCGAGTTCTTCGGCGCGGCTCCGGCCACGACGTCGGGGCCGAAGCTGGTGCGCACCTCCGAGCGGCGAAAGCTGCGCGGCTTCGACCGCGTCGAGATCGAGGATCTGGTCACGTTTCCCAACGCCGTGCTCGAGATCGACATCTTCAGCGTCGCCCCGGGGGGTGGCAGCGGGGGCGCGTACTCTCATGACGGCGAGGAGGCGATCTACGTGCTCAGCGGCGAGCTCGACGTCTGGCTCGACGATGCCGAGCACTTTCACATCGGACCCGGGGACACCCTGTATTTCCGAAGCGCCCAGCAGCATCGCTGGATGAATCAATCCGGCGCGACGACCCGGCTGTTCTGGGTGAACACCCCGCCAACGTTCTAGGAGGAGCGCATGCCCATGGACACGGTCGAGAAATACCGACGCTACGTGAACACGAGTGCGCTCGCCGGTGTGGAGCCGATCACCGTCGAGAGCGCCCGCGGCGCGACCGTGACCGCGACCGATGGCACCGAGTACACCGATCTCTACTCGGGGATCGGGGTGGTCAACGCCGGGCACGTGCCTCCGAAGGTGGCGGAGGCCGCGAAGCGGCAGATGGACAAGGTCGTGCACTCCTGCTCGTATGTCTATCACGTCCCGGTCGTGGCCGACCTCGCGGAGCGGCTTGCCGAGGTGACCCCAGGGCGCCTGCAGAAGACCTTCTTCGGGAACAGCGGCGCCGAAGCGGTCGAAGGGGCGCTCAGGCTCGCGCGCGCCTTCACCGGCCGCCGCGAGATCGTCGCGCTGCAGGGATCGTTCCACGGCCGGACCGCGGGCGCGCTCGCGGTGACCGGCAACGCTCTGCGCAAGCACCGCGGTGGAGCCCAGATCGCCGGGATCGCGTTTGCGCCGACGCCGAATCCGTATCGCTGCCGGATGTGCTCGGGTTCCTGCTCCCTGGCGTGCGCCGACGTCGTCGACGACGTGATCCGTTACGACACGAGTGATGATGTCGCCGCGTTCATCATCGAGCCGATCATCGGCGAGGGCGGCATCATCCCCTTGCCCGCCGGCTATCTTCGACGGGTCAAGGACATCCTTGATGCGCGCGGGATCCTGCTCATCGTCGACGAGGTGCAGAGTGGGTTCGGGCGCAGCGGGAGGATGTTCGCCGTCGAGGCGTACGACGTCGAGCCCGACATCATGACCATGGCCAAGGGGATCGCGAGCGGCTTCCCGCTCGGCGCGTTCATCGCACGCGAGGAGATCGCCGATGCATTCGAACCCGGTGACCACATGAGCACCTTCGGCGGCAACCCGATCTCGTGCGCGGCGGGCGTCGCGACCATCGACATGCTCGTCGAGGAGCGGCTCCCCGAGCGCGCTGCGCGAATCGGCACGGCGGTGATGGCCCGCCTCGATGCGTTTGCCGAGGAGTCCGACCTGGTCGGCGACGTCCGCGGCAGCGGTTTGATGATCGGCCTCGAGCTGGTTCGCGACCGGGGCACCAAAGAACCGGCCGGAGCCGAGGCGGCGGCCGTCAAGCGGCACTGCCGCGAGCGCGGCGTGCTCATCGGCGTGGGTGGATCCTTCGGCAACGTGGTCCGCATCCAGCCGCCGCTCGTCATCGGCGAAGAGGACCTCGACCGGGCGATCGGCGTGATCGAGGAAGCGGTCACGAGCCTGACCGCCCAACCCGTCGCATAGCGTTCACGGAGCTCCACGCAAAACCCGACGCGGCTCAGGGGCTGTAATCAGTCGCGCCGTGCGGACGCGATCCGTTGCCGGAACGCCGAGATTGGAGCTACCGGACGGAGCGTGAGCCGGCAGGCCGGTCCTCTCGCCTGCCCAGGGTCGCTTCAACACCCCGAACGTCCCCGTCCTCATCGCTCAGGACGGTTAGATCGACGTAGCCCAGGCGGATGAGCTCATCGGTGAGCAGCACTGCCTGATCCCCTCCGAGCTCGAGCAGGAGTGCACCCCCCGGCCTCAGGAACACCGGGCTGTCCCGGAGGACTGTCCTCAGGACGTCGGTGCCGTCGGCGCCCCCGTCGTACGAGAGCGCTGTCTCGAACGTGAACGTGTCCCGCTGGAGGAGCGGCAAGTCGGGTGTCGGCACGTAAGGAACGACCCCCACGACCACGTCCACGTGGCCTTCGAGGTCGCGCGGCAGGGGCGCGAACAGATCGCCCCGGTACACCTCGACGCCGTTTTCCGCGGCGCAAGCGACCGAGCGGGCATCAACATCGGACGCAACCACGCGAGCGCGCGGACGATGTGCGCTGAGCACCTTCGCGATCGCACCGGATCCGGTGCAGAGGTCGATCGCGGTCCCGTCCTCCGGGAGCCTCGCAACCGCTCGGCGTGCGAGTGGCTCGCTGAGCCAGCGTGGCACGTAGACGGCGGGATCCACTCGTACCGCAACGCCGCAGAACGAGACGCTGCCGGTGATCCAGGCGAGCGGTTCACCGGTGAGCCGGCGGCGCACACACGCCTCGAGCAGCGCAGCGTCCCCTGCGGCATGCGCGAGCAGTTCGCGTGATTCCTCCGCCGCCGCGATGAATCCTTCGCGCGCCAGCAGGGCGCTCAGCGACACGGGATCGTTCGATATGGCCACGCGGTCAGTGTGCCCAGACGGTGCGAGGGATGGTGATCGTTCGCGGACCAGGAGCATCGTCACGCCCCAGACGCACTGCAGGCGGCGAAACGGTCAGCAGCAACTGTCCGGTGGACTCGCAATCGCGATGATGCCGCCGATGACGACGAATGCGAGAACCAGCACGAGCAGCGCGGCGATGACCAGTTTCGTTCTTCTGTCCATGCGTGTGCCGAATGATGCACAAAGTTGGCGCGCACCGGTCGGGGGCACGACGGCGGATGGGACGGGAGGAGCCTCTCCGTCGAGCGGGATGGCGTGCCGCGGCGGTGCGATGTGGATCAAGCACCGCGGGGTCCATTAGCCCGACGGACCCACCTCACGGGCCTTGGGGCCCGGAGCGCGAGAACCGAGCATACTGCGGAGGTTCGCCCTTTGTGGGGTGCGGTGTCCTACCGGGCCCGGGAATTGAACCCGGACGGAGGTTTCCCCCCAGCGGTTTTTAAGACGCCGTGATGGCCGTTCACAGGCTCACCACGTATCCCCTCCCGTATTCGACGTGTCCCACCACGTCCCTTCCCATCCCCCCGAATTACCGCCCCTTGGCTACACGGTCTGGCTACACGCCGGGGGGATGAGCGATCGGTGGTACAGGCGGTGGCTCCGGGTTCCCGCTGGCCCGCGCGACGTATTCGGCCCAGTACGCGGCGTCCTTCTCAGGACCGTCGAGCGGCGTGCCGTGCATGTTCCGTCCTGAACGCCAGCCCACGATGGCGGCGATGATAAGCGGCACCACGACCAGTAAGGCGAGACCCACATATGCGGCAACCGCCCACGACCCAAACCACGCGGCGGGACCGAAGATCACCAGGAGGAAGGCGAGGAACGTCAGGCAACCACACGACGACTTCTGGGTGATCGTGGTGGTGCTGCCGTCCGGGCCGGTGATCCGCGTGATCCGGCTCATCGCGGCTCTCCCAGGAGCCGGTCGATGGCGTCGGCGGCTTCCCGCTGGAGCGCGGGCAGGACATGGCTGTAGGTATTCATGGTCAACGCGATCGAGCTGTGCCCGAGCGTCTCCATCACCACCCGAGGCGACACGCCCTGGACGAGCATGAGGGATGCCGCCGAGTGGCGCAGATCGTGCCAGCGGATGGCAGGCAGCCCCGCGCGGCGGAGGACAGCGTGGAAGGCCCGACGCAGCTCCGAGGTGTCAACCGGCGTGCCGATGCTGGAGGTGAACACGAAGCCGCCATCGTGCCAGCGGCCACCCGCGAGGAGCCGGTCCTCGAGCTGGCGGGTGCGGTGCTCCCGGAGGGCGTCGGCCACCATGCCCGGCATGACCACGGTGCGCCGGCTGCGGGCGCTCTTAGTGGGGATGAGTTGGACCTTGCCAGCGATCCGCTGGAGGCCGTGCTCGACCCTGAGCGTACCTACCTCCAGGTTGACGTCCTGCCAGCGCAAGCCGAGGGCCTCGCCCTGGCGGAGCCCGATCGCGAGGGCCGTGGCGTAGAGCGCCTCCAGCCGGTCACCCTTCGCGGCGTCCAGGAAGGCGCGCGCCTGCTCGGGGCTCAGCACCGTCATCTCGCGGTGCTCCACGCGGACCGGCCGGGAGAGGCCGGCGGGATTGCGGACGATCAGCCCGTCCCGGACCGCCTGGGTGAGCGCCGCCCGGAGGACCGCGCGCATGTGGTGGACGGTTCGCGGCGCCGGTCCCGAGTCGAGCTTCGCGGCGAGGAAGGCGTCGACGTCGGTGGGCTGGAGGGCGACGAGGCGGAGCTTGCCCAGGCCGGGGATCAGGTGGACGTTGACCAGCTCGGAGTAGCGACGATGGGTGGAGGGGCGGACCCCGTGCGGCGGCCGGATGCTCTCCAGCCAGCGTCCCAGGAACGCGCCGACGGTGACCTGGCGCCCCGCGCTGCGGATCCCCGCCTCGATCTTGCGGAGCTCGTCGCGGAGCTTCCGGTCCGCCTCGGCGGCCGAGGATGCGTAGCGCACCAGGCGCCGGCGCGGGCCGCCCTCGACGGTCAGGTCGATGACGGCCACCCACTTCCCGTCCGACTTGCGGTGGTAAACCGAGCCCCGGCGGGTGCTGCGGTTCTTCGTGCTCATGATTCTTCCCTTCTGCTGCCCGACCGTTTCCGTCGTCGCGCGTAGACATCCTCTAATTCCGTCATCAACTCCCGCGTCACGTGACCTCGCCGCACGCGAAGATCGCCCTCAGCGTCGCCCTTGGCGAGACGACGCTCGCGCTCCTCCCGGAATGTGCGGGACCATCGCCGCGCCGCGGTCTTCTTGACGTCGGCTGATGTGGTGCCGAATCGGGCGGCCGCTTCCTCGGCGAGACGCGCTTCCTCTGCCTCGAACCTGAAGGCCATGAACCGCGTGGAAAACGTGGTCTCAAGAGCCGTGTCGAGCCAGCGTCGCCACCGGTCGATTTGTTCTTCGCTCTCCGCCCGCAGGAACGCCGAACCAACCGGGAGAAGGTCAGGGGCGATGCGCACGTGCTTGCTGACGTCCGCAAAAAGATCGACCACGGGAGCCCGGAGTAGAAGCGAGAGCGCGAAGAGTTCATCGATGCTCACCTTCCGTGTCATCCCTTCCACCTGGGCCACGGTTGGCCCCACCCACTGACGCAGGCCGACGGCGCGCAGCATGGCCGCCAGTTCGCTCTGGCTCAAGTGACGAGCCTCGCGGATGCGGCGCAGGTTGCGCGCGAGGACCTCGCTTGGTGTGGGGAAGGATGGCGTCGCCACGTGCATAGAGTAGCACTGAGCCACTATGGCTGTCTAGCATGCCAGGCTCTTCCACTCGCGGTTGGACTGCTATAGGGTGAAAGCTAACCAATGAAATCGAGCCCCGGATTGGGGCTACCAATGGAGGATCGCGGTGGACGCACCCAGCCTGACGATCAGCGTTCCCGAGGCGGCTCGGATGCTCGGTATCAGCTCGAACCACTGCTGGCGAGCCATCGAGCGCGGCGAACTACCCTCCCTGAAGATCGGGCGGCGGGTCCTCATCCCCCGGAGGAGCCTCGAGGCCTTCGTCGAGCGCGCCGAGCACGGCGCGGCAGCGGCCGCACACTGAGGAGGCCGCCAGTCTCGAGGGACCTTCCTCTGGCCTGGCGTCGCATGTCGACGACGACCACCAGCCCCGTCATCCTTCCACGCGCGACGTGCCCGGTGTGCGGCAGCACGACCCCGATACTGCCGGGTGGCGACCGCGATGCTCCGTGTGCGGCTCACGCACCACTCACCCAACGCCGTCGGCTCCGACGCCGAGACGCGGATGGACAGTAGACCGGCCGTCCCAATGGCGCTCGAGAAGCTCGACCTCAGCGGCCAGTGGATCAGTGAGTTGCGTCCGTCCGACGCCGAGCGGGAAGCCATCGACTGGGCGCGGGATCACGACCAGAGAGCGCCCGTCGAGGATCGGCGCCGCGTTGTCCGCATTCCAGCGGTTCGATCCTCATTGCGGTCGAAGGTGCTGGCTGGGGACGCAATCCTCGACGTGTCCCCTCCCCGCTCACTCGTCGGCGATCTACTCCAGCTCGACAGCCTTGCGGCCATCTATGGACCGCCGGCCTCGGGCAAGTCGTTCCTGGCGCTGGACGTCGCGCTGTCCGTGGCATCGAGCCAACCCTGGCAGGGCAAAGATGTGGTCGACGGGCCCGTGGTCTATGTGATCGCCGAAGATGTCCCCGGCACGGCGCTGCGTGCTCGCGCGTGGCGAAGCCGTCATCAGAGCCTCGGCAACATCCACTGGCTGCCGACACGGGTTCCTCTCCTGGAGAGCGAGTCGCTCGCCGAGCTGTGCGACGTGGTCGCGGAAACCGCGCCGGCTCTGATCGTCGTCGACACGTTGGCCCGCACGATGGTCGGCAGCGACGAATCCTCGACGCGCGATATGGGTTTGGCGGTGGATGCGCTCGACCGCCTCCGGGCGGTGCTCGGGAGCTGCGTTCTCATCGTTCACCACTCCGGTAAGGACGGCAGCCGTGGCATGCGGGGCAGCATCGCCCTCCTCGCTGCGACCGACACGGCCATCGAGTGCAAGCGCACACGCGACGGCCTGACAGCCCAGGTCGCGAAACAGAAGAACGGCGCCGACGGACAACGGATGCACTTCCGCATCGAGCCAGAAGGCGAGAGCGCCGTGCTCGTCGCGTCCGAGGCTTCAAGCGACGCCGCTGACGCCTTCCGGCCGACCGAGCTCATGCGCCGTGTCTCGATCTGGCTGGAGACCAACCCCGATGCCAGTGTTCGCGCCATCCGCGACGCAAAGCTCGGACGTCGCGCCGAATATGTCGATCTGGCGGTTGCTTGCCTCATCCGCGAGGGGTTCGTCACGACGACTCCGGGCGCTCGCGGGGCGAGCTTGCACCGCTCCGTCACGCCCTTCGTGGAGGGTGCCGATGACGCTGCCTAATCCTGTGTCCGACCGTGTCTCAGCGTGTCCCGGACACAGTCGAGTGACCGTGTCCGCGTGTCCCCCCCTTAGCAGGGGACACACACGGGACACACTCGATGGCACTACTCAACTGGGTGGACCGTGTCCCAACCTCGAGAGGGGCGAATCACCCCCTGCTGAAGCCGTAGGGGAGCGCCGGTCCCGATGGGCAGCGACCGCCTGCGTGGCACCCCATGGAGCTGCGGACCCGGTGAGGTGTCGCGACGTGGACACCAAGCCACCAGTCGGCATCGATGCGCCCGTTCTGAGCCTCTTCGTCGAGGCGAGCGGTGTTCAAAACCGCAGGGGACGTATTCGGAACCGACCGAATGTAGCCACGCGGTGTAGCCACGGGGCCCGAAAAGGCGTCCTGGAGGCGGCATCGATGGCGCCTCCGCGAGCAACCCAAGGATCAGATCACAAACTCAGAAGGTTTCGGTGAAATGGGCGGCTTCGGATCGGGCCTATGGCCCAGGTACGCGACCCGACCAACCGTTGAGAGTTGCCCCGTCCTGGATGTGCGGATGTGGCATCACCAGCGCTACGCCGAGCGGGAGGGCGCACTTGAGATCACGCGCACACCGTGCCCCTTCGGGGGAGAGCGTGCCTGGTGGCTCTGTCCCGGGTGCGGCCGGCGTGCGATCCGGCTGTACCAGCTCGCGGGAGCTCTCCGCTGCCGCAATTGCCACCGTCTCGTCTATGCATCTCAGCGGGACACAGCTTGGGGTCGAGCTACCACCCGGGCTCAGACCATTCGGCTGCGAATGGGCGGATCCAGCAGTCTTCTCGTGCCCTTCCCGGAAAAACCGCCTCGAATGCGCTGGCGGACCTACTGGGCGCTCAAGGCGAAGGCCGACAAGGCCGACGATCGCTCATTTGCAGAGGTCGCCGCATGGACAGCGAAATTTGGAGCTCTTGTTGCCCGGCGCTGGCCCGTGTGAGAGTCACGCGGTCGAGGGGCATCAGCTATGGCCCGCAGCCTTGAATGAGGCGCCCGGCGAATCCTCATCATTGGGACGGCGAAGCCTTTCAGGTACCGGCGAACGACCGCCCGTTATTGATCGGCGCAGGGCCGTACGAAGGCACGTCGCTCGTAAGCGAGCTACGGATCGTCGGGCTTGAGCACCTCAGCAACGGCCTCAAGAGTGCATGCCGACGCCTCGAGGTCGCGGATCGTGACGGGTGCGGCGGCAAGGTCACCGCGACTGACAGCGCCGAGCAGCGGACGGGCGAGGCTTGTCCGGAAACGCGCCGCAGGCGTAGTCTTGGGGCCGTGGCCGACGCTTTCTTTGCCCGTGAGGGCTCGGATACCGACGATGACAAGAACAGCGATGCCGGCATCTTGGACAGGATGGTCAACCCTAACCAAGCCGACGAAGATGCGTTGTGGCAGGGTGAAGGCCGTGGACGGCGTCACGTTGATTATGTAGACGCTCAATGCTTGCGCTGCGGAGTCGTTCAAGCAGTAGCTTCTGAGAATTCGTCATTCACTTGCTCGTCTCGGCACTCGCAGGACTTCTTTCGCTGCTTCGACTGCAAGGGTACCTTCCAAAGCGGTCATGTCGGCGACCAATGCCCGTGGTGCTTGAGCGGACAGTTGGATGGGCGAGTCACGTCTTGGGACTGGGCCGCCGACCAACGTCGTCATCCGGATCGAGTGGCCCTGCCGTCACAGTCGGTCGAGTTAGGGCACTACGGTGCCGATACTGATAGGCGCTTCTTGCATGGTTTCCTTCTGGCAGCGTGCGGCGGTAGTGAGATCCCGGTCCACACAAGGTGCGACATCGATTTCGCTCAGGGCGGAATAACAATCCGCGGTCCCTTCCTGGTCAACGAATCGGTGCGATATGAGGACGTCGAGGCTCTGCAGGTGACTGGATCGACTACGCGCAGGAGCGCGGGAGTGTTTGGAGGCGGATTTGGAGTGATTGGTGCAGCCGAGGGTATTCTCGCTGCAGCGGTCATCAATTCCCTTACGACGAGGACGAAGATCTACACCGTGGTTCGCATCGCCACCACAAAGTCCGAGTACGTATTTGTGTCCTACAAACTCGATAGCGACGCGGTACAAATGTCGCTCGTCCCGGTGCAGCTACGCATTCGTCGGGCGAGGGCCGCCGATCAGAACCCAGTATCGCAGCCCTCACCATCGTCAGGGAGTGTTGCCGATGAGCTAACGAAGCTGGCCCGACTTCACGAGAGCGGAGCGCTCGATGATGCGGAGTTTAGGTCTGCCAAGACACGCTTGCTGAGGGACGCGTGACCCAGCTCTTGGGGTCGCGGAATCAGGCGTCGTCCACATCCGCAGCCCCTTCCAGTCACGCGGGCGCGAGTTTCCGAACTGATCCGCAGAACGCCGACAGATTCTGATCCGCCGCGCAGTGCGGGCCGTGTCAGCTGCCCGGCCGCGTGGGTGAACCCGCCGACTGCCGGCGAACCTACGCGCTGAGTAACTTCGTCTTTTGCGCGGCGAATTCGTCGTCCGTGAGGATTCCCTGATCGCGAAGTCCGGCGAGTTTCTGGAGTTGGTCCGCGACATCGGGAGCCGCAGCGACTGGCGCGGCACCGACCGGCGCCTGACGGTTGCCGCCTTTCACCGCATGTACGGCGTCATCAATCAGCGCTTTTACGCGCTCGGCGTCGGCTTTCGGCATTCCTTCCAACGCCATCGATTTCCCGCCAGTTGACTCGACGGAGATGTCGGACCAAACCAACCCGCGGGAGAGCGAAACTTCGGAGACCTGTTGAAACGCGATCGCGCGGGTTTCCTTTCTCCGTACCGCGTGATGCTCATACTCCTCGATCCGGTCTGGCCAAACCCGGATCACGTTCGGCGTAAAGAGCCGGTGGCCCTTTAGCCGCGAGGCCTGGAATTCGTAGAGTGGTTCCGACTTGCCATCGCCGAATTTGCCGCGACCACCGCCGTCGTCTTTGTCCTTTTCCGCCACCGTACCAACCTCCAAAGTGAGTTCGCCGAGAGTGTAGACCGGCGTTTGCATGACGTTCGAACCGTATGGTTCCGTAACTGGCAATCCTGCGATTTGTTCGACGCGTTCGGTCTTGCACCGGTCTCCGATCGACTCCCAGGTCGTGACCTAGACGAGCGCCGGGTCGGGAGCGATCCCTGATGAAGATGCGTACCGCAGGCTGCGCAATCGCGGGGTTGCTGAAGGGGCCCCGGTGCTCCTTTCCGATGAACGCACGAAGCTCGCGCAGTTGCGCGACTCAGGCATTCTAAACGAGGTACGAGGGAGCGTAGCGTCATGAGTGGGTTCGCCAGACGGGCCGCCGCAACCTAGCTAGCTACCGCCGTCACGGTCCAATTGCACTCGCTGTCGATGCTCAAATAGATGGTTCCGGCATCGTTGTGGTTGGCTGTGCTCCCGGACCCTCGCTTTCCAAGTTCATTGACGCCGGTATCGTTGAAGTCGGGTGAGCCGTCTGAGTTGTAAATGGAGACGATGAAGTTGCCAGCGCTCCCGAAGTTGGAGCAGTCATACGCGTAGTTGAGGGTCCACTCGGCAGGAACCGCGAAGTCCTGCGTCTGCTTGATCCCCGATCCAGCAACACGGAAGAGCACCGGAACTGGCGTCGGTTTGGGTAATGGCGTCGGTTTGGGTACCGGCGTCGGTTTCGGCGTAGGAGGCGCGGTCGTTGGTGCCGGAGTCGAAGTTGGCGTTCCTAGTGTGGTGGGCGGCGCGGTGGGTGTGGCGGCGCTGGTGGCGGCATTCGCGGGGGTGGCAGCTACTTTGGGACTCTTCGGAGGCGCAAGCGCCCCGATCACGACGAGTGCGACGACTAGCGCACCGATCCCGCCAATCCACCACCACTTCTTTCCGATCCCGCGCGGCGGGCGCCCGCGAGGCGACGGTGGCGGCGGTGGTGGCCACAATGGCGGCTGCAGATCGCTCATTCTCTCGCCATCCCTTCCACTTCGTCTCTCCGGTGCTCGGGTCGTTCCTGCGGACGTTACGCCTTTAGGGCAAGGCATTTCATAGCAGGGAAGGCCGACGCCACCCGCATGGTGACGTCCAGCGGCACCAAGGCTCTGTTGGCTTCATCACGTTCGGCCGGTTGCCGGCGCTCGAGGAGCAATTGACGACCTGGACCAGGGACAGCAGGGACAGCCCCGAACGTGTCGACGCCCTGGTCTTCGGACTCACTGACGTCATCGAGGCGTCGGCGGCGGGTGCGTTTCTCGAATCGCTGAAAGATGCCCGGGAGCGGCCCGTCGAAACAGCTCACCTCCCTGGCGGTGTGCGGTTCCCCGGGTTCGAGCTAAGCAGCCCGGGACTGCCAAGTGAGCACATCCCAGTCTTGGCGAACGGCGCCGAGAGTATCAAGCGCGTCACGAACGCGCCCTACGCAAGATCAGCCGAGTACCATCTGGGGAGGTGAATGCGACCCAAAGAGGGGCCAACCCTGAAATGAAGGTAGTCACGAACCGTGGCTGATGAGCCGATCGACGTATACGCGAACAGCGCTCAGTTCTCGATCGGCGTTTACGATTTCATGATCGATTTCGGGGTTCAGGATCCAGTGACGAATCCATCGCAGCCGCCGGGCGTTCGATCTCTTGTGCGCGTCCGCATGAGCCCTCAGCATGCCTTCGTATTGGCGCGAGCTCTCTCTGACGCAGTGCGGAAGTACGAGCAGCAGATTGGCAAAGTCAACCTACCGCCACAAGTGTTCATAAATATGGGTATCGAGCCATGAATGCGATTCTCACCCCGCCAGACTTGTGGGTCGGAGCCAGCGGGACCGCCACGACCGTTGTGGTTATGGGGGATCAGCCAGGCACCGACCCCGACCAAGCCTACTTTTTTACTGTGGGATGGCAGGCGTACGTCACTCGTGCTGAGGATGACATCACCGCCGGCCGCGTTGCTGATTTCGACACGATCGAGGATCTGTTCGCCGACCTGGACCGGTAACCCCTTTCGCCATGCCGATCCGTCGAGGCGAGGGGTTCAGGGAGCAGTTTCGGGCACTACCGCCGGAAATTCGAAGGAAGGCGAAGCGACAGATGAATCACATGGCGGCAAATCCGTTTCATCCGTCCGCGCACCTCAAGCGGATCCAGACCACCGCTGATTGGTGGGAGGCACGCGTGGATCGTAACTATCGATTCGGCCTGAAGCAGATTGATGGAGTCTGGACGTTTCTAGTGGTCGGCGACCACACGGCTGTCTTAGGCGATTGATCAAAGTCAGTCGGGGATCGTTCGGTGGACAGTCGGCCGGTTTGAGAAGAGCCGGACGGAGTTTAGAGACCCACGCCCGACTCCAAGTCTGAGCATAGGGTCACTCTGGCTATGGCGGAGGCTTCCGCTTGAAGATCCTCACGCCGCATCCCACGCACTTGTGAATGGGGCGCTCATCGGGAGGGATCCGCTCTGCTTGGTCGAAATTCAGCGCGATGATCCGCTTGCTTCCGCAGGTGGCACAGGTCAGTCCCAGCCATTCAGGGCTTTGTCTTGCCACTGTCACGCCAAGGGTAAAGACGGTCGCAGGAGTCGTCGGTCCGCTCGCGAACTTATGCCGGACGTGCTTCCTCATGGCTACATTCTCGGCTACACAACCCCTGAATGAGCTGCGGCTGCCATGTCGCAAAT
>Ga0307373_10010108_pt1 | contig 13953 bp, 16 predicted proteins | sample OX2MG_FD_202534 | JGI IMG/M metagenome (GOLD analysis project Ga0307373, IMG submission 202534) | Soil microbial communities from Risofladan, Vaasa, Finland - OX-2 | ecosystem: Environmental > Terrestrial > Soil > Coastal area > Acid sulfate soil | place: Finland: Risofladan, Vaasa | collected... | reverse complement strand
AGACCTGGGCCGCCCGCGGCCTCAACCCCTTCGCCGCCTGCCTGGACGCCCTCCAAACGCCTTCCCCCCAACTCTGAACTCTTACCGCCGATGCTGTATGAGTTGGAGGCGCTGACCCAGGCGCCGCCGCCGCGCATCGGGCAGGTGGCGCCGCAAGAACTGCCGATGGCGCAAGGGAGCGGGCTGGTGGCGTTGTTGCCTGGCCGGCTGGGGCAGGAGACCCTAGGGCGCGAACCTGCTCGCAGTCTCCAAGCAACTCGGCCACGCGAAGCCCAGCACGACCACTAATGTCTACGGCCACGTCAGCGTCAGCGAACGCATGCAGCAGCAGGTGACCGATACCATACGGGCGGCGCTGCTTGGCCCCCGAGCCGACGGCCGCGGGTGAGATCGCCGGCAGTCGGTGAGATTTTCGCCCCATACAACGCGAAAACCGGCCCCCGAAGGAGCCGGTTTTCTCTGGAGCGGAAGACCGGGATCGAACCGGCGACCCTCTCCTTGGCAAGGAGATGCTCTACCACTGAGCCACTTCCGCGTGGTGCCGAGACGCAGATTCGAACTGCGGACACCTGCATTTTCAGTGCAGTGCTCTACCAACTGAGCTATCTCGGCGGGACCTCATGCCAACCTAAATAGCGGCGGCGGCAGTCCAGACTGCTCACAACAAATGAGAGTATAGCCACCCAAATTGGTGGTGTCAAGCGTCGCGCACGGGCGAAATCAGCCCCAGTTTGACGGGCGCCCGCCCTTTAAGGTACGATAGCCCACCGGACAGAGTGCTTCTGTCCAGCTCTCTTGCCGCAGACCGTAGGCGCGCCGATCCGGCGCTCAAAATTGCCTACCGAGGTGTGGGGAGTGGAGACACCGTTGTCGGCTCCTGAGCTGTGCCGGTCTTTCTTCTTTCTGAATCCTTGACCTCGGCGAGCGCGCTGAGGTCTTTTTTATTTGCCAGGTACACCGAGAAGGAAAGGAGGTAAGGAGCATGCCTACAGCGGCGAAAATCGCCACCGTGGCCGAATTAACCGACAAACTCCAGCGAAGTAATGCCACTGTGTTGCTGCACTACCGCGAGCTCAAGGTGAGCGAAATCAGCGAGTTGCGCCGGAAGCTGCGCGCCAATGGCATGAACATCGAGCTGCGGGTGGCCAAGAACACCCTCTTGCGCATCGCCGCCCGGAACGCTGGGAAGCCAGACCTCGATGGCTTGTTCTCTGGCCCCACCGCGATCGCGTTCATTTATGGCAGCGAACCGCAGGGCGCCAAGGCGGTCATTGATGCCGTGCGCGCCACCCGCAAGGAGAATGTCAAGGTCACCGGCGGCACCCTCGGAAACCGGGGTCTCGATGCCGACGCGGTCCAACGCCTGACCACCATGGCCACCCGCGATGAGCAACTGGCCAAGTTGCTGGGCACCTTGCAAGCGCCGGCAACTCAGCTGGCCGCCACCCTCAACGGCGCCGCGCAGCAACTTGTCTATACCCTGATGGCCCGCCAGGAACAACTGCAAGCGCAATCCGCCTGATTGCATAACCGTAGAAGAAGGAGTAGATACTACCATGGCAAGCTTGAGCACCGACCAATTACTTGACGCCATCGGATCCATGACCCTGATGGAAGTCGCCGATCTGGTGAAGGCGATGGAGGACCGCTTTGGGGTCAAGGCCGCCGCCCCCGCCGCCGTGGCCGTGGCCGGACCCGCCGCCGCCGCCGCGCCCGAGGAGGCCGCCGCCGAGCCGACCGAGTTCACCGCCAACCTGACCGAGGTCGGCCCCAACAAGATCAATGTGATCAAGGCCGTGCGTGAGCTTCTCCCCAGCCTCGGCCTGAAAGAGGCCAAGGATCTGGTGGACGGCGCGCCCAAGCCGATCAAGGAGGCCGTGACCAAGGAAGAGGCCGAGGCCGTCAAGGAGAAGATGACCTCGGTCGGCGCCACCGTCACCATCGTCGCCGTCGGCTAATCCACCGCGGCGCGCATGCCCCCGCTTCCCAACTGGGAGGCGGGGGCATTATCATTTCTGAAAGGCAACTCACCGTCTGAAGGAGCGTCCATGAACGACTCGATTGGTTCCCCCATCTCGCGCCTCGCGCGCCCGGCCGCCCTGGCCATGGAGCCCTATGTGTGGGAGGCCGCGAACCAGGAGATCGCCGCCCGCTATAACCTGGACGCCTCCGCGGTGGTCCGCTTTGACACCAATACATCGCCCCTCCCCCCGCCTAGCCTGGAGGCGGTGCTGCGTCAGGCCCAGCGTTCACCCCTGGTCAACGAGTATTTTGATGGCTCCTACGCCGCCTTGGCCGCCGCTCTCGCGGACTACACGGGGTTCTCGCCCGCGCATATGGTGATTGGCGCCGGCGCCGATGAGATCCTTGATGTGCTGGCCAAGACGTTTCTTAATCCCGGCGACCGGGTGATCGTCCCTACCCCTACCTACGCCATGTACCGGATCGTCAGCCAGATCATGGACGCCTCGGTCCACGCGGCGCCGGCCACGTCCGATCTCTCCTTTGATACGGACTCCCTGATCGAGGCCGCGGCCGGGGCAAAGGCCGTGTTTCTCTGTAATCCTAATAATCCCACCGGGCTGGCCCTCCCCCCCGCCGAGGTGGCGCGGCTGATCCGCGGCGTTGATTGCCTGGTGATTGTGGACGAGGCATACTTCGAGTTCACCGGCGAAAGCGCTGCTCCCTTGATTGCGGAGAATCCCCGCTTGATCGTAGTGCGGACGCTGTCCAAGGCTTTTTCCCTGGCCGGGGCGCGAATCGGGTACGCCCTCTGCGACCCCGAAACGGCGGCCCTGGCGAACCGGATGCGCCCCCCGAACAGTATTAGCTACATCAGCGCGATCCTGGCCGAGGCAGCGGTACGGGACCTGCCGTCCATGCGGGAAAACGTGGCGCGCCTGACCGAGGAGCGCGCCTGGCTCAGCGCCGCTCTCCGCGGGCTGGGAGTAGAAGTGACGCCGTCACGCGCCAACTTCCTGCTCACGCGCTGGCCATCCGCCGATGCCGCCGCGCGCGCCGCCGAGGGGGCGCTCAGCCACGGCTTGGCGCCGCGGACCTATGCGGGCCACCCACTCCTCGGCGCATACCTGCGCCTTACCGTCCGCGCTCGCGCGGAGAACGAAGCGCTCCTGGCGGCGCTCGGCGCCACCGCGTTGGCGCGCGCCTAGTGCGGAAATTAGCGGCGTGGGTTGATACTGGGCCAGTGAGATGAGGAAGGGCCTCCAGCTGAGGCCCATAGGAGTGGGCAGCCCTTTTGGAGTCCCAGGTTGTACCAGATTGAAACCCCGGCATTTATGCCGGGGAGCCTCATTTGCTCTGCTAGCCGTGGCCTTTAGGCCGCTGCCGCGGTCCCCACGGTCGTGGTATCCCGAGGGGCCGAGCGGGCTGAAGCCCTAGGTAAGCAGATGAGGCTCCCCGGCCTGAAGGCCGGGGCTTCAAAATGGTGGAACCCGGCAGGGGCAGTGGTCTGCCCACTCCTATGGGCTGTGGCCGGAGGTCCCATTTCACCCTAGCGCCTAACGAGGCGGCCCGATCCGCTCCATCCCCAAATACGGGCGCAGGGCCTCCGGCACGACCACCGACCCATCCGCTTGTTGATAATTTTCAAGGAGCGGCACTAGAATGCGGGGCGAGGCCAGGGCTGTGTTGTTGAGGGTATGCACGTAGCGGACCTTCCCGTTTCCGTCTCGATAGCGAAGGTCCGCCCGCCGGGCCTGCCACTCGAACAGGGCGGAGTCGGAGTGGGTCTCCCGATACTTGCCTTCGCTGGGCACCCAGGTTTCAATATCGTAGCTCTTCACCTTGCCATCGCCCATGTCGCCTGTACACAGCAGCATCACTCTATAGGGCAATCCTAACGCCTGCAATAACTCCTCGGCGTTGGCGAGCAGGGTCTCCAGCCAGTGCAACGACTGCTCGGGATCGTTCTCGCAGATCACGAACTGCTCGACTTTGGTGAACTGATGGACCCGGATCAGTCCGCGGACATCCCGCCCGTAGCTTCCCGCCTCACGGCGGAAGCATGGAGAAGCGGCCACCATCTTGATCGGCAAGTCCGCCTCGCGGAGAATCTCTCCGCTGTACATGCCGGTCATGCTGACCTCGGCGGTTCCGACCAGAAAAAGATCGTCCGCCGGCAACGAATAGATCTGGTCCCGTCCATTGGGGAACTGGCCTGTCCCCTCCAGGGCGAATTCGCGCGCCAACGCCGGCACGGTCATCGGGGTGAAACCCTTGGCCCGTACATGGTCCAGGGCGAAATGGATCAGGGCGAATTCCAGCATCGCGCCCGCGTTCTTCAGGATGTAGCTCCGGCTCCCCGCCACCCGAGCCCCCCGCTCCAGATCCACCAGATCCAGACGCTCCATCAAGGTCACGTGGTCCAGGGGAGTGAAATCGAATTGGGGCGGGGCGCCCCAATGACGAACCACCACATTGTCATCCTCCCCGGCCCCTTCGGGCACCGAGGGATCGGGAATGTTGGGCACTCGGAGCATCAACGCATGGAGTTGGATCTCAAGCTCCTTGAGGTCCGCCTCACGCCGGCTAATCTCGTCGCCAATCTGGCCGCTCTCCGCCTTGAGCCGCTCGCGCTGCTCAGGCGTGGCATCCTTGAACCCGCGGGAAAGCGTGTTACGCCGGGTATTGAGATCCTGTATGATCTGGCGTTCGCTCATCACCCGCCGATCCAGATCCAGCAGGTCGTCCAGGGGGAGGCTGTTCCGCTTCTTGCGCACGGCTTCTCGCACGATGTCGGGGTGCTCACGAATAAACTTGAGCTCTAGCATGCTTGTCGCGTCCTGATTCCACTGGCGGCTTCGTCCGGCGCCCAACCGCCATGCACGGCCGGGGATGTGCCCTCAGTATAGCGGGGAGGCGCGTGCGCCGCGTGCTCACCGGGCGTCCCTCACGATTATAGGCGCGCTTGTCCGATGGGCCACCAGCCCGAGACCGCCGCGCCCTGGCGGCCCGGGATGAGGAGGAATTGGACCCTGGCGGTCATTTTCCGAAGGAATCCGCGCCAACGCCCAGCGGGAATTCCCAGCGGATCAGGCCGTCCTCCATGCCGCGTTCCGCCATGCCGACCCGCCGTAGCACGCCTTGCGAGGCAAGGTTGTCCGGCTCGGTACGCGCGATGACCAATCGCACCTCTGATAGCGTGTCCAGCCAGGCGACCAAGGCAACGGCCGCCTCACTGGCGATCCCTTGCCCTTGAAAGGCAGGCAACACGCTGTACCCGAGCTCCACCATTCCCTGATCCATGGGCGGTCCGCGAAATCCGATGTCGCCCACTAACACCGCGTCGTTCACCTTCACGATCACCCACACAAACCACGGATACTGGGTCGGATCGTGGGCCAGGAGCCGCGCGAAAAAAGGAAGGGCCTCCGCGAGATCCGGGCGCGGCCAGTCGTCCGGTATCCTGGCCAAAAGAGCGGCGGAAAGCCCTTCGCGGTCGTGGTCAGCGGCGTGCATCATGTCCAGAGTAAGCGGAATCAGCGCCAGGCGCGCCGACCGCGCCCCGATCTCAGCCGCCATCAAAGGCGCTCTTCTTCACCATGGAACCACCCCCTTGGGTGGGGAATCTGGCGGCGTGGCGTCGGGTTCGCCTCCCACGCTCAGGCCGTCAGCGCGTGCGCGGGCGCCGAATCCACGAGGAAACGAGCCCCATGGAGAACCAAACGGGCATGCTCCACTTCCATGCAGCGGTCCATGACGACGGTGAGGCCGTTCGCGCCCGCGAGCGCCGCGCCTTCCTCGCTGATCACCCCAAGTTGGGTCCATAGGGCGCCTGCCTCCGCCGCTATCGCCTCCGCCACCACGCCTGGCACGAACTTGGGCCGGCGAAAGACATCCACCAGATCCACCCTCCCCGGTATGTCGGCCAGTCTCGCGTAGGCAACGCGGCCCAAGACCTCGCGTTCGTTGGGATTCACTGGGATCACCTCGTACCCGTGATCTAACAGGTATCGCGCCACATTATAGCTCGGTCGCTCTGGCTTGCTGGAAAGGCCCACCATGGCAATGCGATGAGCGGAGCGTAAAAGCAGAGCGACCCGAGCGTCTGAAGGGTTTTCCATCCACGTTCCTCCGGAGCCCGGAACCATCCGGGGTCGTATGTGGGCTCGCTAGTGGAGAGCGGATTTCTCATTGGTGGACGTCCGTCTCCCTCTTTCCATTGTAGGTGATGTCACAACCCCCATTCGGGGGGGGTATCCACGAATCGCGGCGCGGATCCGAACCGAGGGGGCGAGGGGGCGAACCAAGAGGGACGATTGGGTCAGGTCGCTAACCGTAGAGTTGATAGACCTCGATACTCATGCCAATCCCCTGCCAGAATTGGAGGGCCCGAGCGTTTTCCCGCAGCACCTGGGCAGTCAGTGCCGAGGCCCCCATGCGCCGCAGTTGGGCGAATGTCGCGCGCGCCAACGCTCTCCCATGTCCACGCCGCCGATAGGCCGGAGCAATGTAGAACTCCTCCACGATACCCATGATGTCACTGGCACGGTACCAGGCCCTTTCAACGCGCGCTATTGCACATCCGACCGGCTCGCTAGCACCCGGCCTCTCGGGCCAGAGGAGGAGGATCACCACCGTGCCAGACTCCAGACCGGCCCGGAAGGCCGCGATGTAGTCGTCGTGCCAGTACCCGGCGGGGTCGGCGGAGGGATCCCATTCCAACAAGTAGTCGGCCAGTAACCGGCGCAGGAGCGGCATCTCGCCGTCCGCCAAGGGGCGAATCGTGGGCATCAAGGCGCCTCCAGTTTGGGACGACCGGCCATCCCGCTCGTGGCCGTGGGAACAAGACCGATCAGGAAGATATCCTCGCGCCTAAAGGGGATAGGGGTCGTCACCGATCCCATCACGGAACGCATGGTCAAACATGGCATGCTCGCTGTCAAACGCTTCCGACGCAGTGGCATCGGCGCGCAAGCGCGCGTAGGCGCTATTTGCGTCCTCCACGATGATCTGTCTACGGTAGGTTTCGACCGCCGGCGCAATGGCTTTCCGCATCGAGGTTCCCAGGCTTTGGGCAATCTCGCCAATCGCTTGATGTGTTGCCTGATCGACGCGCATGGTTAGCAGTGTCGGGGATCTGGATCGACGCGATGCCATCTTTATTTGCTCCTGAGTGGCCATGGGCAAGTGATTAAAGCATACAAAGCCCGCGTGCTCATTGACAGCAGCGTATCGCCTGCCTATACTTTCAAGGCGGGGCACTCAGCCAGGTGGATCCATGCCGACGTAGCTCAGTTGGCAGAGCAGCTGTTTCGTAAACAGCAGGTCAGCAGTTCGAGCCTGCTCGTCGGCTCCCTTTCCACCTGGTTGGCCGCGCACCGCCGCTTCGGCCGGTTACTCGCGGTCGCCCCCTTACCCAAGGCCCCCGTAGCCGCCGCGATGGCTCTCCGACTCATCGTGGCCTAACCTACAACCGGGTACAATGGGAGCCACGAGCAATAAAGGCCGAAGAACAACCGATGGATAGAGGGCACGGGTATTACTGTCCCCATGGCCGGGGGTCTCACTCCCTTGGGGAGATCCAGCGTGTTTGAGCGGCTTGGCCGGGCCATCTACCACGCCCGCTGGGCCGTGTTGACTGTCTGGCTGCTGGTGTTGGCTCTATCCGTGCCGTTCGTGTCCCAGGTCAGCCATGTGCTCAAAGGCGGCGGTTTCGCCAACGGAACCAGCGAATCGGACCGCGCTACCAACCTTCTGGTTGCCGATCTGGGCGTGCCGCCCAGTAGTCTGACCGTGATTTTCAGCAGCCCAACCCTACGGGCTGTCGATCCCCGATTCCAGCAGGCCATGCGCGCCGCTCTAGTTCCCGCCGCGCATCTGCAAGACGTGTCGCGGATCGACACCTACTATAATCATGTCCCCTCGGCGCTGGACCAGCGGCTGATCTCGAACGATGGCCACTCGGCCCTGGCCATTCTGGACTACACGGTGAGCTTCGATCTGGTGCAGGGGCTGGTGCCAACGGTTCGTGCCGTCATCCATAGTCCCATCCTGCGAGTGCTGGTCGCCGGGGATGGCGCGGTCTTTGGCGACATGCAGACGGTCTCGGGGACCGATTTGGCGAAGGTCGAGCGTTACACCTTCCCCATCGCCCTCATTCTTTTGGTCACGATTTTCGGCACCCTGGTGGCCTCGGCGGTGCCCATCATCACCGGCGCCGTCTCGGTGGCGGCCACCCTGGCCCTGCTCTACTTCATCGGTCAGCATATCGATACCTCGGTGTTCGCGCTCAACGTCACCACTATGATCGGCCTGGGAGTGGGGATCGACTACGCGCTGTTCGTGGTCAGCCGCTTCCGCGAGGAGGTTCATCAGCGCTCGGTCGAGGACGCCGTGGCCATCGCCGTGGGGAGCGCGGGGCGGGCGGTATTGTTTTCTGGAGTCACGGTGATGATCGGGCTGGCCGGCTTGCTTATCTTCCGCTCTCCGGCGCTCCGCTCCATCGGCATGGGCGGGAGCCTGGTCGTCCTGATCTCGGTGATCGCCGCGCTTACCCTGCTGCCCGCGCTCCTGGCTATCCTGGGGCCGCGGGTCGACGCGCTGCCGATCGTCCCCTGGCGTACCAACGGCAATAGCCGCTTCTGGCACGCCCTGGCCGGCGTGGTGATGCGCCGTCCATGGCCGGTCATTGCCGGCGTCCTGGCGGTGGTGGCTATCCTCGCCCTTCCGGCGCGGATGCTGCATCTGAACGTGCCGGATGCCACCATTCTGCCCAAGAGCGTGCCCTCAAGACAAGGTTTCGACCTGCTGAATCAGCAGTTCGACCAGCAAAAGGACGATCCGGTCGTGGTGGTGGTGTATGGCTCGGGTACCCTCCTCACCCCAAGCCGAGCCGGCGCCTTCTACGACTATGTGACAACCCTTGGTCGGCTGCCAGGAGTACGCACCGACGCCGTCAAGAGCCTGCTTTCCCTGGCGCCAGGGATTTCTCGTTCGCGCTTCGTCGCCCTTGCCGGGGTGGGTGGCAGCATGCTTCCCCGGGCCGCGCTCGGCCTCTACGCGGCGCGGAACGCCACGGTGATCGTGCTGCCGCCCATTCCGAACCAAAGCGAGCAGCAGTTGGAGCACCTGGTGGGTCAAGTGCGCGCGGCGCCGTTGGGCGCGGGACTGCGCCGCGATGTCGGCGGCTTCAATGCCGGAGTCATGGACTACCTGACGAACCTCTACAGTCAATTTCCTCTCTGCATCGCGTTCGTGGTCATCGTCACCTACCTGGTGCTCTTGGTCATGCTCCGCTCGGTGATCCTTCCGCTCAAGGCGGTGCTCATGAACGCGCTGAGCTTGCTAGGGGCCTACGGAGCCGTGGTATGGGTGTTCCAAGAGGGCCATCTCAGTGGCCTGCTCAATTTTAGCCCCACCGGCTACGTGGATGAGATCACCCCCATTATCATGTTTTGCACCTTGTTCGGCCTCTCCATGGATTACGAGGTGTTTCTCCTCAGCCGCATGCGCGAGCACTATGTCCGCACGCAAAAGAACGCATTCAGCGTCGCCTACGGGCTGGAGCGGACGGGGCGCATAGTCACCAGCGCCGCCCTCATTTTGGTGGTGGTGGCGGGCAGCTTCGCCTTTACCGATATCGTTCTGATCAAGGCGGTCGGGCTGGGACTCGCCTTCGCCATTCTCCTTGACGCTACCCTGATCCGCTGCCTCCTGGTGCCTGCCACCATGCGGGTGCTGGGTGACTGGAACTGGTGGCTGCCGCGGCGTCTTCGCGCCCTCCTTGGCTCCAACTCCCCCGATCCCAATCGCGATGCCGGTAGCCGTTATGTTGCGTAAGTCAGAGGAGCACGCTATGTTCGTCGCCATCAATCGGATCACCGCGCCCGCCGCATCCGCCGAGCATCTGGAACGGGCCTTCGCTCACGCGGGGAACTTGCAGGGGATTCCAGGGTTTACCAGCTTTCAGTTCCTCCGGTGTACCCGCGAGGGCGACCCGCTGGAGTATCTTGCCATTTCCCAGTGGGAGACGCGGACCGCGTTCGACGCCTGGACCAAGAGCGAATCGTTCCGCCAGGCCCACCAGGGCGCCGGCGGAGCCGATGCGCCCGCGGCCCGCCTGGATACCTATGAGACCGTGGAGACACTACATTGAAATCCTTCTGTCTTTTTGAGACGCCGCTGGGTTCGTGTGGGATCGCTTGGGTTGCGTCCGGTGATTCCCAAACCCCTCCGGCCGTGATCGCGTTTCAACTTCCTGAAGCGACGACGGAGATGACGGCATCGAGAATCGCGCGGAACCTTGGCGTGCGCCAATCGAGCGCGCCTCCACCTTACATCGCGGAGGTCATCGAGAAAGTATGCCGGCGCCTCAATGGTCACCTCCAAGACTTCCGGGACATTCAGGTTGACCTGGCCGGCGCGGGCCAATTCGCACGGCAGGTCTATGAAGCAGCTCGTCACATCCCGGCCGGAGAGACGAGGACCTACGGCCAGCTTGCCAAAGCGGTAGGGCAACCCGCCGCGGCCCAAGCGGTTGGCCAGACTTTGGGCAGGAATCCTCTCGCGCTGATCATCCCTTGCCATCGGGTGTTGGCCGCCGGTGGGAAACCGGGAGGATTTTCCGCGCATGGTGGGCGTATGACAAAGGCCAGGCTGCTGGCCATCGAAGGAGCAATCTCCGAAGAACCGCCGACGTTCGCATTCGGGTAAGTTCTATTATCCCACTCCGCGTGGATATCCCGTCTCTCCCGTCCGGCCTCAGGCGGAGGCCCATTACCTCCCGCGTAATCGACGCCATGGTCTCGCCCTGCAGTGATGGCTGTGTTCCCCACATTGATACAGCAGGAAAGGCGCGAGTACCCCTATGAGCAGCACGGATCACGCACTTGTAGCAGCCGCCGGCGCAACCCGGCAGGGCCTGTTGGCCGGCCTTCGGTCCTGGATCATCTTGCCGATCATCCTGGCCGGCGCCTTCATGATCACCCTCGACTTCTTTATCGTCAACGTGGCGATCCCTTCGATGCAGCGTGATCTGCACGGCGGCGCGGCATCGGTCCAGTTCGTGGTCGCCGGGTACGGCCTGGCCTACGCCGCGCCCCTTCTGATCGGCGGACGGCTCGGTGATCTCTACGGGCGGCGGCGGATGTTCGCGCTGGGCGTGGGCCTGTTCACCCTGGCGTCTGGCGCCTGCGGCCTGGCGCCCACCATGGCGGTCCTGACCGCTACGCGCGTGCTGCAGGGGCTGGCGGCGCTGCTGGGTCCCCAGGTGCTCGCGATCCTGGGGGTCACCTTCACCGGGGAGTCACGGGCCCGCGCCTTTACCGCCTATGGGTTGACGCTGGGACTGGCGGCGGTCTTTGGGCAACTGCTCGGCGGCCTGCTCATCGAGGCCAACCTGGCGGGACTGGGCTGGCGGTCCTGCTTTTTAATCAACCTACCAATCGGCGCCGCGGCGCTGGCCCTGACTCCGCGGCTGGTTCCCGAGTCGCGCGCGCCCGGGCGGCCCCGGCTGGACATTCTGGGGATGATCCTGGTTACCCTGGCCTTACTCGCCACCGTGCTGCCGCTGATCGAGGGCCGAGAGCAGGGCTGGCCCACGTGGACCTGGCTCTGCCTGATCACCGCCATGCCACTGTTCCTGGCCTTCGCCGCCTACCAGCGCCGGCTCGGGGCACGCGGGGGCGCCCCCTGATTGATCCCGCCTTGTTCCGTGAGCGGGCGTTTACAATCGGGCTCCTCGCGCAGGTGATCTTCTGGATGGGCCAGGCGTCGTTCTTCCTGGTGTTCGCTCTTTATGTACAACAAGGTTATGGGCTCGACGCCCTCCATGCCGGGTTGATCTTCACTCCGGTTGGCGCCGGCTATTTGGCTACCTCACTCATCCCGCGATATCTCGCCCGCCGGCTCGGCCGGCAGACCGTCGCGGTCGGCGCCCTGATCATGGCTGCCGGCTTGGCCATACTCCTGATGACCGTGGCGTGGGTTGGCGTCACTGGCCAGATCGCCCTGCTGATCCCAGCCCTGCTGATCGATGGCGCGGGGATGGGCATGGTCATCGCACCCCTGGCCTCTACCGTACTGGCCCGCGTGACGCCGCGGCACGCGGGGGCAGCCTCCGGCGTACTGGGCACCGCGTTGCAGGTCGGCAATGCCCTGGGTGTAGCCCTGGTCGGGATTATCTTCTACACCTCTCTCGGTCATGCCGGTGGCCCAACCGCGTACCCACGGGCCTTCAACCTCAGCCTGATCTTTCTTGTCATCATCGAGATCGCGGTCGCTGTTCTCATCCAATTGCTGCCCCATGATCGGGCTAGGGGATGAGAGCGGCGCCCATCGCCACCTTCGGCACCCCGCTCGACATCACGGATGCCGAACTGGTCATCGAGTCGTTCTTTCCCGCCGACCCGGAGACCGCGGCCATTCTGAGCGCCGGTCAGGCGGAAGCCATCACCTCCTCTAGCCCAGGCTCACCCTAGTACCGCTTGGCGTAAGTTTCCCCGCGCTTGTAGGGGTGCCTCTTGTGGGCGCCCACAAGGGGTGCCCCTACAGAACCGCCAAGGTATTTGGGCCAAGCGGTACTAGCCCAATGACGCCAGAAAATCCACTAACAAGGCGTTGAACCGATCCGGGGCCTCCATGTTCGGGAGATGAGCGGCGCCCGGTATCTCCACCCTTCGCGCGCCCGTAATCCCACTCGCCAGCAGGGACGCTGTCTCGTGGATCCTGGGCTGATCGTGCGTGCCGATCAGCACCAGGGTGGGCACGGCAATCTCACCCAGTCTCCTAATCGCCGGAGGCTCGATCTCCTTCATGTCCAGCTCCGGGTCGCCGCGCCGCATCAGGGCCAGGTCCATCTCACGCACTCGCTCTCGCACCGCCGAGGATACGTCGGCCGAGGTCCGTCCCACGCCATCGACCCACATGCGCAATTCCAGCTCCACCGCCTCCGCCTGGTCGCCGCGGGCCAGGGCGGCGTCAATGGCGGCCCATTGGGCCTGCATGGCCGGGTCGATGACCTCATATCCGCTCAGGCCGGCGCCCACGGCCACCAGCGCCGCCACGTCCTCGTGATATTCCAGCGCGAAGTCGATAGCCAGGCTGCCGCCCATCGAGCAGCCGACCACGAAGGGGCGGTCGATGCCGATGTACGCCAGCAGGCTGGACAGGTCATCGGTGAGAGAGCAGGGCACGCCAGGCTGCTCGGAGCGGCCAAAGCCGCGAATGTCGAAGCGTACCAGAGTAAAGCGGCCGGATAGCGCCTCCCATTGCGGATCCCACATCCGGCAATCCGCGATGCCGGCATGGATGAACAGGAGGGGATGTCCGTGGCCCTTGATTTCGTAATAGAGGCGGGTGCCATTGACTGGGGCATACCCGCCGTGCGTCTCCGTGGTCATACGCTCCTCACCGGTCGGCGAACAAGACGCCGCCCTTAGCCTTATCCGTCTTGGGGTTTTCGTGGATGATCACCGTGACCTGATCGGGTTGCACCTCGCAGGTTTCCACTACCGCGCGGGTCACCTCGCGGACCAGCCGCCGTTTTTGGTCGAGGGTCCTCCCCTCGGCTAACTCAATAATCACTTCCGGCATCGTACTTCACACCCTTTCCCGGCTCTCACGGTCGGCCGCGTCCTCGTCCTCCCCCGAAACCATGGGAGATCATACCCGGCCGCGGGCGGCTTTGTCTTGGCGGAACGGCGGATCGCCTGTCCTGGGTGCGCGAGCATCTTGCTCGCCTCGTTGGCGACGTCTCACGACACTCTCACGCCAAGCAATCTCGCTGCTTCCCGCAAACCGGGATCGCGCGCGCCAATGGCATCCACGCGCGTCACATGATGGTGCAGGCGGTCATCGAACACCGCCCAGCATTCCCAGGTCCGGTCCAGCCGCGAGGTGTAGCGAATGCCGGCATAACGAGGTCGACCGGAGCGATCATGCTGCTCATGGATAAAGCGCGCGGCCTCTTGGGTGAGCCGACGTGAGGGACCA
>Ga0307373_10010107_pt1 | contig 13953 bp, 7 predicted proteins | sample OX2MG_FD_202534 | JGI IMG/M metagenome (GOLD analysis project Ga0307373, IMG submission 202534) | Soil microbial communities from Risofladan, Vaasa, Finland - OX-2 | ecosystem: Environmental > Terrestrial > Soil > Coastal area > Acid sulfate soil | place: Finland: Risofladan, Vaasa | collected... | reverse complement strand
GCCCAGGTTGAATTGCCGGAAAGCCTGCGGTAGCGTCAGCTCAATGTGGTAGACGCCGATGGTGTCGGTGACGCGCTTATAGAGGATCTGGAAGTCAAGTCCCGAGAAACTCTTGACCTTCGGCCCCGCCAGCGCCACGCGCAATCCATACAGTGTCGGATCGTTGAAGACAACGGTCAGTGAGACCGCCTCCATGATGGTGAAGTCGGCGCCGATCAGCCAGCGCCCGTCGCCCGTAAACTGCAGTTGACTCAGCAGCGGGCTGTTCAAGGGATTGTCGTTCTCCCCGTCCGGCGTCGGGAAGTCCTTGACCATCAGCTGCAGCACCGATTCGACGTTCGTGAACTCCTGGGCGCTGCGGAAGCCCACGTTCTGCCCGACGCCGACATAGCGAAGATCGAGCAGCTTCTCCCCGGCGCCGGGTGCGCTCGGCGGCTGGTCGTTGAGCAGGTCCCACGAGAGCGGCTGCTCCGGCGTATAGGTCTGGTCGAAGAACCGGCCCGTCATCGCAATCTCGACCGTGCCTTTTCCTGCTCGGCTCAGGTAGGTCAGCCCGATGCTTTCCAACGCGATGATGCCGAGATTCACTGAAATCTTGTAGAACACCCCAACCGTATTTTTGGTCAGATTTGCCGTGAAGGTCAGGTTGTCGAAGGTGAGACTGTACAGAACGTTCCATGGTGCGGGCAGCGTGAAGTTCAGCGTCGGATCGGCTAGGTTCACCAGGAAATCGAGAATGGAGCCGAAGGAGACGCCGGTCAGGTTGGCTGTCAGCGTCTTCTGTTTGCCGTCGTTCTTATACGCGAAGGTAAGCGTTGCGCCGTTATAGGTGAAAACAAAGCTGATATTGGTGTTCTTCTCGATCCCGAAGCTGTACACCACATCGAATCGAAACGCATTGATGCTCAGCGAGCCGCGTGCAAACCCGTTGTATTGCCGCGGAAGGTTTCCTTCCGGCCCCGGGGAGTTCAGCAACAGCTCGGCTTCAATGGTCAGATTGAAATCATCGAAAATGAACGGCCACTGCAGTACGCCATCGAACGAAAAGGCTTTGGTGCTGGTGTTGAACGAGATACTCAGCTTCTGCAGGTTGATGGCGCCCAGATTCGCCGGCAGCGACGGGAACTTATCTGTTATCGCGTTTACAAAATCCTGGAGCGAATTGTTCTGGCTGCTCGCGGCCAGACTTCCTCTGAAATCCCAACCCTGGCCGGTTCCGTAAGCAGCTTCCACCAGGAATCGGAAATTCGCGATCGAGACAATCACGCTGACCGAACCGCTGATGCTGTTGGGCGAGTACTCAAACAGGAAGTTGGTGGTTCCGAAAGTGAGGAGCGGAACCTTGAACGGCCATTCGCCATCCAGCGTAGTGGCAAACTGCAGCACCCGCGGCCCCGTTTCCGCCACGAAGAGCAGTTCCGTGATATTCAGGTTGAGATCGATCTGAAGTCCGGTGAGCTGGGTAAACAGGTTCGAGAGCGGCACTGGATAATCGGGATCTAGGGCGGCGCGGATGGACACGTCCGGCGCCGAAGCCATGGTGATCCCGTCCAGGCTGATTGTGATATCGAGCCGCGGTGCCTTATCGCCGGTACCGAACAACAACTGGCCGCCCACGCCACCCGAGAGATACGGCGTCCCGTCGGATGGATAAAGAAACTGCCACTGCGTGAAGAGGTTGGTGACCGTCAGTCCGAAGATGGGAGCGGTCCAGCTCTTGCCGCCTACACTGATCACCCGGAAGCCCACAGACTGCACGATGTTCGGCGTCGAAGGGTTGATGACGACCGTGATCGATTCCAGGAGAAAACCTGTTGTTCCCATGCCTTCCGGCAAGGGAAGAGCGGAAGTATTCGCATAGCTGGTCATGCTTGAGAGCATCTTGTCCAGCGGATACTTGCGGCTCTCCTCCTCATCGAGGCTCACCGAGATCTCCCAGGCGAAGTTGCCCTGTAGAACGGGGCACGTGACCACGAATCCTGCCAGGCTGCCCGTAGTGGTTGCCGCCAGCACAAGCGTCGAAAGCGCAGGCTCTTCCTCCGGGGATTCTCCCGCGGGCTGCGTTCCAAAGCGCAGCGAGAATGTATCCAGGCCGGGGATCTGGTACCCGGTGAGTGGTCCCGATAGCGCGAGGATTGGAAAACCCGGCGCGTTCATGTCGATCGTCCCGGTCAGCGCAAGATCGTCCACCCCCGGGAAATAGGGCGCAAGCGACGCCAGCACCCCTGCCTTCATGTCGGCGGAGCCCGTCATGCTCAAGCCGGCAGTGGTTTTGTCTATGCCCTTCGTTGCGACCTGGAAAGCTGGATTGTCGATGCTGAGCGTGTCGTAGAACGTCGGCAGCAGCTTCAGGCTCTGCCTCTCTTCGTCGAAACCGAGATAGTCCGGCAGTCCCGAGAAATTTTTGCCGAAGTTCCACGCGCTGGAATCCGCCGGCGATCCCTCGAGCAGCATGGTCGCTTCATTGGCGGCATTCAGGCTGGCGCGGATGGTGACGGCATATTCATAAGTCTCCCTGCCCTTGGGAAACAGCAAGGCCGTTCCCTGGACCAGCACGCACGATTGTGGCAGCCCGCTCGCGACCAGTGGCTCGCCGTTTGGCAATTGATGAATGACCAGAGACTCGAGCCCCAGATATGCCGCCAGCTCCCCCGCTGCCGGCAGCAAGCTGGCATCCAGTTGCAGGGTTTGGTTGGGCGACGTGCCCTTCAACGCATTCTGCAACTTCTGCAATAGTTGCTCGCAATTATCGATCCTGGCCTCTGGCATGGTCCTGTGCTCCATCGGTCTCTAGTTCTTGGCAGGCACTGCACGCTCCGTCACGCCGAAGCTGGGAGCGCCGCTCCCGTTGAATTCCATTTCCCACTGCACGCCCCAGGTAGTCCCGTTTGCGACCCACACGATCTGGCCGTCTTCGGTCTGTTCCATGCGAATTCCCTGCGCTTTGTCGTCCTTCACCACGTACCAGAGATTGAGATAAATGTTCAGCGGGGTATTGTGGTTAAAGTACTCTCCGCCCGACTTGCCGCAGCAGAACCAGAGCGGAAACGCGAGGGGAGACTTCGCCAGGGAGTTGTTATCGATGACCCGCTGAATGGTGTCGCAATAGGGATGCGCCCACACAAAGTCCCCGCTCGCAAAAATCGCCCTGGGGTTGGTCGCTTGCAGCCATTCCTTCGACGTGCCGTTCAGGCTCCCATGATGGCCGAGCTTCAGCCCATAGGTGTTCAGGAAACTCCCCTGCGCGTTCTTGTAATGGGTCCGGATAGCGGTTTCCACACTGGCCTCGGCGTCGCCCATCAGGATCACTTTGTTGTTATCCGGGTCCTGAAACAACAGGCAGATGCTGCATGGATTCGCCGCACTGCTCTTGGTGGGGTAGTTGGAACTAAGCAGGTACACCTTGATGGCGCCGCCGACAAAGGTGACGAAAGGGGTTACGGTTTTGTTGGTTTGCACGGGTGACCGCTGGGAGTCGGCCAGGTCGTCAACTACGTCTGCATGCAAACGCAATTTACCAATCAACCCCCGATAACCCTGCGAACGTCCGCCATAGGTAAGCCTGCCGATATCGAGGTCTTTGCCTTTGAATCCCGGATAGTCGGTTGCCTCAGCCAGCGGGAGCAGCCGATTGTAGTGGTCCTGGTCTGGGTGGGTGATGAACAAATGGTCCAGGTAAGGCGCGTCCTTGTCGCGGGCCTCGCTGGCCTCGGCGATCTTCTGCTTGAGGTACAGCATCGCATCGTCCGCGCTCTGCTTGAACTTGGTAAATGGCTGTACCCCGAAATCGATCAGGGCGAGCTGCTGGTTCTTGCCGCTTCCCATTACCACCAGCGTCCCGTCACCCATGCCGACGTCCAAAAACTGGAATTCCATCCTTGTGGGCATTTCCCTCTTCGGCTCCTTATTCGGTCACGTTTCAGGTTGCTATTTGCGGCCGCATCCGCAGTCGTCCGTCTTGGTCACAGATGCTTCGATCACCTTTGGCGTCTTCGCGGAAGCAAGCATCTTCCTGCCGCCATTGCCGCCGCTCGCGTCGCCATCTTTCTTCTTTTCCGGATTCTTCATGTAAGCCGCGTACCAGCCAAGCGTCGTCTGCGCCGCCTTCGGGTCCGGATCGCCGAACAGAAGCATGTTGGTTGTTCCCCCGGGGGGGAATCGCAGGGAGAAAAGTGTCAGTGCGATGTTCGTGAACTTCATCAAATACGACTGGTCGTCCGGATTGAACAGCATGCCGATGTCCTGGATGGTCAGCTTCAAGGGGCCTGCAATCGATAGCGACTTGTTTCCCCCTGCCGAGCCGGGCAGCTTCAACCCCAACAGCACGTTGTAATCGCGCCTGCTCGGCGCCCATGCCGCCAGCATGGTCGCAGTGAACGGCGCCATCGACGCCAGACCTCCCATCGAGCCCAGGCTCAACCCCATCTGCAATCCAAACCAAATCCCGTTGAAGTTTCTTCCCACCAGCGGCGTAGTCACCCCGATATATCCCAGGCTTGCCGGCGTGGTGGCTGCATCGCCCTGCAGCATCGCGGTCACCTGCAGCGGGAAGCGGGCATACAGGCTCTCCGGCCGCGCCACGCTTTGCGAAAGGTCGAATCCCATCTGCCCGGCCTGAAAGGCGAACTCACGCACCGCAGGTTGCGCAGTCGGCCCGCTGGCCCCGGTCGCACCCCCCGGTCCGCTCACTCCCGTTGGTCCCGCCGGCTGGTACGTCATCGAAACGAACAAGTTCGAGTACTGCAGACTCCCCGGCCCGTCGGCCGCGCCTTCTGCCGGTCCGAACGAGAACAGATCGAAATCCGGATGATCGAGAAACGAAAGCCGTCCGCCCATCACAAACCGGGCCGTGGTGGTCGTCGATCCCGCTTCTTGCGGCAGGGTGACAAACTGCGCGTTGGTGACGGCGACCGTACTCAGCACCTGGCTTTCCATCCCAAACGTGTTCAGGCCTTCTTCGCTGAACGTGTAGGACTCCGCATCGCCATGCCGTTGCATCACGCCGTTCAGGATCAGGTTGTCTCCGTGCATGCTGTTGAGCAGCGTCGAGCGCTGCGCAAACAGTTCGCCGACCAGCAACTCGATCTTGCTTGCAAAGCTTACAATTGCCGAATTCGCGAACAGCACCTGGAGCGTCAGCACCTTGAAGTCGTAGGGGGCGCTCGAATAGACCAGGTCCTGGGTGTCGATGTAAAAGATCAGCCCGAACAACGACGAGTCCAGCGGGTGAATCTCCGCGCCGTCGATCTGCACCGGCGAGATGTTTACGCCGAAGTGGTGCGCTTTGAGCGACTCAAAGTCCAATCCGGCCGCCAGCGCCTGTAGTCCCGCCGGAAAATCGCCGGGGGGAACCTTCACATTTGCGAAAATCACCCCATTCCAGTCGCCGTGCATCACGGTGTTCACAAAGTAGTCGAATTCCGGGGCCGTGATCGTGCCCGGTGCCGGTTCTGCCTCCTTCATCCATGCCTGCAGCAGAAGTTGTGTCGCGGCTCCATTGTTCAACCCTGCCGCGGCAGTCGACCACAACGAAAGGTCGTTCACCATCTCGGCCAGCGCTCTTTCGGCGAACTTCACAATAAGGACAGTGTCCTCGCGCCAGTCCTTCAGCCCCAGGTCGAATCGCCAGCCCGATATGGTCAGCGATTCGAACAGCACCATGCACGCCTCCTCGAACGCCTTCCTGCTGGAGATCACCAGAAAAAGCTGATTGGTCAGCATCGCTGCCTTCAACTGGTCGCTCAGGTTGGCAAGCATCAGTCTGCTGCGGCCGGCGTCGGTGCGCGCCAGCAACAGAGAAAGCCACTCGTCCTGGTTCGAAAAGATCGAGTACAGCCCCTGTGGCGTTATGGCCTCCTGTGCCGAAGGTCCCGACGCTCCCCCCAGAGCGCCCAGGCCGCCCGAACCACCCCACGTCATCGCCGCCATGTTCAGCGACTGTGGTCCTGCTTCCTCCCACGAGAAGCCGGAACCCGGCCAGTTCATCGAGAAAATCGCGTTGCAGCGCGCCACGCTGAGCAGCTCGATCTCGAAATTCCGGTACATCTCCGCTTCGGCGCCCGACTTCGGCATCGCCGCTCCGTACGGCGCCATGGGAAAGCACGGCTTATCCGTGGCGACTGGTTTGGCATCGGGTGGAAAACCCGCACAGCGCACGTCGAGCACACCGAGAAATCCATCCGCATTCGTCTGGAACAGGCCGTTATTCACCGGTTGCGAAAAATAGGACGGTTCCATCACCGGTCCAGTGCCACCCTCTCCCGCAAACACATACATCCACGCCGTCGTCACCGGATGACTCGACAGCGGGCATTTGCTCGTCAGAGATGCCGCAATGTTCTTACCGGAACGCGGAAAGTTCGGCGCAAACGCCGGACCGTCCGGAACAAAATCCAAGATCGTGCCGGGATGGAACCGCGCGTATTCCAGCCCGGAGAGCCCGAACATCAGGTCGACAGTGTCCTGCTTCGATGCGTGAACCCGCCATTTGCCTTTGGGAGTGGAATACGCCTGCTTCTTCACCGGGTCCCAGGCAGTTGTGGTGCCGGCGCCCTCCAGCATCTCCAGCGAGAGCGCTTCTCCATCCACGGACAGCAGCGCCGAAGGGACTTGCACGCCCGCAGTCGCCGTCATGATCGTGTTCCCCGGGCCGACTGGCCCTAACGGATCATGCACAATATCCAGAGTCAGCGAGCCCTGCGACTCACCAGGAAAAAGCGGATAGGTAAATCCGGCGAGAACGTCAGCCTGCGGCTCATAGAAGAACCGGATCGACGCATCGAACAGCGCCGCGGAAAACACTGCCCGCACATGCACATTCCCAGCCTGCGCTCCGTCAGGTCCTTTCAATGTGAGCCCGCCTTGCAGCATGGCGGACTCCCCGCTCTTGTGCCGCAGATGGACGTGGAACGGCCCTTTGCCATCGGAATACCACGTGCCATCGTCCTTTGTGCTGAATCTCGTTCCCTCGCCGATCTCCAGAGTCCAATCGTGGAGCCGCAGCTCGCAGCTCCGCATTGCAACTCCCTGTTCATCCAATGGCAGGAAGACCAACTCTTCGCCCGCCCACGCGATGGTGTGGGCAGATTGCACCGAGTCTCGCAACCCATCCAGTGCCTCATCGGCCTTCTTGCGGCTGCGCGCAAACAGCATCAAGTGCGGATGATCGATTGCGGTTACAGCGAGATTCTCTGAGCCCAACCCGCGGATGCAGATGAAACCGTTGCTGGTTGTCACCTTGTTCTCCTGGACGTCACACAACGAAAACACCGGCGGTGCGCCGGCCGATCGGATTGACGGGATGACCCAACCACCGCAGTGCCCGCTATCCGGTCACGCTGGGGTCGCGTTTACCGTGGGAACACTTTGCTCGGGGAGTTGCGGGAGCAGCTTGGATCGGGTGATTCGGGGATTCCGGTTGTTTTGCAGACGTCAGGGAAACAAGAGCCAAGTTAGCTCACCACTGGGCGGGTGTCAATATGCAATAACTCGTTTTCCGGAATCTTTAACTTTCTGGAGCTATCGGCCCCAAGGCCTCCAGCAGCTTCCGCGCCGCATTCTCCCACGTAAAATCGTGCATAATCCGCCTCTGCGGCGACTGCCGTGCGCGCTCTCCGCGTACCGCTATTCGGACCGCTTCGATTGCCGCATGCTCGTCCGGTCGCCACCATTGAATTCCCGCAAAGAACCTCCTGTCCGCACGTCCGCTGCTGCCTTCAAACGAGGCCGGCTCCAGCTTGGCCGGCACCCACAGTGCGTCGTCCTCCCCGAGGTAACTCAGATAGCCAGAGTGCCGCGGTGCAATCAAATCCAACCCACAGCATGCGGCTTCCATCATCGGAAAGTCCCAGCCCTCGCCAAATGACAAGGAGATGTAGTGAGTTACCGCCTTGTAGAGCGCGCGCATTTGGTCGTCGTCGAACAGGCTATGCAGCATCACTACGGGAGCAGCATCTTCCAGCCCGCGTCCCAGCCGCTCCTGCATCGCACGCAGGTCCTGCTCAAAAGCCACTCGATCCGGCGGCACAAAGCACGTCGACTTCACCACCAGCACCGCGTCGTCCTCCGGTTTCGTCGCGCAGATCCAGGTCCGCAATAGACCCAGCAAGTTTTTGCGCGGACGCAGTTCGGCGATATGCAGAAAACGCCGCGCATACGTTCGCAGCGGGCGTGGAATGGGCCGATGGGAAAGCGTCACATCCAGTTCCATTGGTTCCGCCGGGCCCGCGAAGAAAGCGCCATCCACCGCCAATGGGGCAATCGCAAGTTTCTCCCTGGTTACGCCGCCTGCCAGCCATGCGCTGCGGCATGTCTCATTCGGCACCACGATCAGGGCGTGCTCCGCTGCGCGCCGTCCCCATTCTGCTGGAATGCGGTCGCCTTCGAACATAGTGTAGTTGGCATTTACCCTTCCGGCGCGCGGCTCACATTGCGTCGGCATGGTAAAGTGCAGAGTCAGGTCTGTCGGCCTCGGCTTCTGCAGCTCTCTGAACAGCGCGTCTTCTTGAAAATCTCTTTGCGGAAGGGACCATCCTTTCATTGGCGAGAGCTGCAGCGGCGCGCCCAGCCGGTGCAGGGCCCGCGTAAATTCGCGCGTATGACGGTCGTATCCGGTCGTGCCATACACTGGCCCGACGATCTCTAGAGCCAGCAATGGCCTTTCCTTTCGCTCCCAGGCTGTCTTGGACCCGCGGCTAGCCTCACTTCGTCGCGGTCGTAAACCAGCCATCGCCCATGCCAGGCCGCATCTCGCTCCTGGCGCAGAAAACAAGTCGGGGCATTCGCGTTGCGCAAGCTCAACAGCGCATTCCCAAGATGATCCGCTTCCACCATCCACCCCAGCTCCATCTCTGCGGCCCCATGCCCGATTCGAAAGTCCTCGCGCAGCTCAAGCAAACGCGAGCCGCGTCCACCCAGCGTATACACAAACCAGCGCTGCGCGCAGAGCCCCTCGTACCAGCCCCGTTCCGGAGAGTTCAGCTCATCGGGAAAGCGGCGCATCGGCCCTTGCCAGCGCTCACGCAAAATCGCCAGCATCCGCAGGCACTCCCGTTCCAGCGCAAAGCCGCGCACCGCAGGATTTGTCGCGTGGAGCTTCCACTTCGAACCATTGCGATGCTGAAAAAATGGCTGGCCCTCCGGCCCAAACTGGACTATCGCCTGCGAAGCGCCGAGCGTCATCGGCTTACGCTCCACCTGCCCGAATTCAAGTCCCGCCCGCCGCCACGCCAGATGAAACGTGTCCTTATCCCCATAAAAGAAGGCATAGTAAAAATCCGAATGCGAGTTCAGATGGAGCGCCAGCGCGAGTGCCCGCCAACAGCGCCGTTTATCCACCAGCATCTGGCCTGATTCGAATTCCGGCTCCAGCCGATAAGGCACCCCGCACAATTCCCACGTCTCCCGCTTCAGCCACTCCTGGCCGGTCCCGGGTCCGCTGTACCGGTCCGGCCAGAACATCGCGCCGTGCCTGCAATACATCTCGCTGGCAAACAGAATCTCCGGGTCGTGCAACGCCATATTGTCCGCGTCCAGATACAGAACTTCGGCAAAGCCGCTGTAGGCGATCGCATATGCCTTCAACTCCCAGCCATCAAGCCTCCGCACGGGATGCTTCTGGGCGACAGCAAACGCATCCACGCAGGTTACGCCCAGCTCTGCCATCAGCGCGATCGTCTCGCCGGTCATCTCCCGCGGCCCGCGGTACCAGAGCTCCACCGGAAGAGCGCAGCCCACAGCCCGCAACATGGAACAGCACACCCATGTGCAGGGGAAAAACACATCGCCGCCGCCGCATATCACAATCCCACGCCCGGAAAACTGTCCCTCGGGGTAAGAGGCATTTGCCAAAGCATCGTCCAGCTCTGCTCTCCGTTGCCTGAGTTCAGCTTCGCTCCACGCCATGCTCAAATCTCCCGCAACCGCGTCAGCGCCGCCGCCGCCGCGTGGTCCCATGTCCATCGCGCAAGCGCCTCCTTGCGCGCCTGCCTTCCCTTTTCCGCCGCTTCCTCTCTGTGCTCCACAACCCATCGCAGCAGCACCCGCAGATGTTCCCAGTCAGGCTCTGCCCATTCGCCATAGCCCGTGTTAGCGGGAAAGAAGTAGGGATCCCGCACCGGAGCCATTCTCGCCACGCGCAAAGGGTATCCCACTCCCTCGTGAATAACCTCCGCCGGTGCGCTGTAGTTGGTCACAATCACCGGCAGCCCGCACGCCATTGCCTCAACTACCGGCAGCCCCCAACCCTCCGCGCGGGTCGGCAGCACAAATACATCGCAGGCCGCATAGAGCGCCGCCAGCTCCGGTTCGGTCATCGGATAGCTCACCCGCACCCGCGATTCTCGTCCGCCCAATGCCCGCCTTACCGCATCTCCTGGATCGAACCCGGGTAGCCACGGGTTGTGGGCGTGGAGAACCAGCTCCACAGCTTCTTCCGACGCAAACGTCTCGGCAAAGCACCTTACCAGTTCCTCGATTCCTTTTCGCACTTCCCATTTGCCGACACACAGAAAGCGAAAGGGCCACCCTGAATCTGTCCGCACGCGCGGTACAAACCGTTGTGCATCGACACCTTCCGGCACCACACGTATGTTCCGCCCATCCAATCCATTTGCCACCAGCAGCTCCCGTCCCCATTCCGACGGCGTCCACACCTCATCCAAGGCCCGCAGTTGGGCGCGCTTTTCGTCCGGCAAGCGGGTTGTTTCCCACACCGCAAAGCCGATGCGGCACCGCCCGCGCACCGCCCGCATGCTCTCCATGGGCCCGATCCCAATTCCGATGCCTGCATGATCACTCTCACCTGCCGACAGCAGCGCCGCTTCTTCCGGCGCAAGCTCCGCGTACGTTTTATCGCGGTCAAGTGGATGCATCTGCACCGGCATCTGTCGATGCAGCGCGGTAAAGAATGCCCGCGCATGCCGCGCCCATGTGGTTGGCCCGAAATAGAAGCCGTACCCGTGTACGTCCATTTCGTCTACAGTCCTTCCATTTCTCTAAAATCGATGGTGTCGAATTTCCAGGTTCGGCATGCCCCAGCACTCCACACCCATATCCGCCGCCATGATCCCCAGGCCTTCCGTCTCCAGCTCTCCCAGCCAATAGTTGTTGGTGCGGATGGCCGGATTGCGAAGCCCGTAGGGAAAAGCGGGAAACACCAATCCATCCCGATGCCGGTCGGCTCGCACCAGCAGCATTGTGCCTCCTACACTGTCCAGCCGCACCAGGTCGCCCTCTGCCTTCAGATCGTGCAGGTGGAACCGTCCCTGGTCGCGCCACGCGTTCAAGTCGAAGCTTTGGCCGCCGTAGTCATACACACAGTTTGGTTGCACAACTTCCTTGCCCGTGGCGAGCAGGCGTTCCACAATGTCGTCCGGATACTCACTCACGTCCGAGTCCAACCAAAGCACCCACTTCTCATCGCGCAGTGCATGGAAGAGCAGGTGATTCCGTGACTTCGCAAGAACACTCCGCCGCGCGACCTGGACTCGCGCATCCCACCGTGGCAACTCTGCCGGTAAGTGAAACCCGAAATCGCGCTTCACAAGCCGCAACGCGGCGAATTCCCGCTCCAGGCGGTCCTTTTCCTCGAGCAGGCGCTCCCACGTGTTGTCCTGGCTATCGCTCTCCAAGATGCCCAACGCCGTCCGCGAACGCGGAAATGTAAGCGACCGCAGCCCCTCGAAGTAGGTCTCCAACTGCCGCAACGCATCCTTCATCGGCGTCAGAATGACTACGGTATCCTGCTGGGTCTCTTCTGTTGCCATACAAGGAAAATATCAGCAGTATGGCAATGGAGTTACGGATGAGTGCGGAAAATACGGGTGCTCTTGCCGCGATTCCAGGGTCGGCATCCAGATCCACGAACAAGAATGACCTCGTGGGCAGGAGAGCTGCAAAAAAGGTCAATTCAAAGTAGTTGCGAACCGGAGATTTCCACAATTCTCAACAATCGTTGTGATCCGGTTCGGGACCAGGGGGTCGGAGCTTCAAATCCTCTTTCCCCGACCATTCACAATCCGCTCACGAAGTATACAGACCCGCGAAGACGCCCACCCTCACGGGTAATCGTGACAAACCGACCGGTCAGTTTTGCCGATTTTCAGCCACCGAAGGCGCAATCTCGCGTTGGCATCGACGGGCGATCCCTAATCGCAGAGCGCCACTCCGGTCTCTACCAACCCGTATCCGATGCAATTATCCTGCGATGATACCGACCGATTGGTACTGTACTTCAATTAAGCCATTCGCAATCAATCGTTTGCCGGGACGCTCAATTCCTTTCCATCCCCACATTTGAAAGTTCGGACGCCTGCACCGCATGCGTTTTCCATCCAACCCCAGCGCAATGCGGCGCCCCATCGCATGCAATTCAGTCGATTCCGGCAAGCATCTCCTTCGCTCATCCCGGATCGCCGAACTCGATCATTCCTGCGGCTGACTTGCTGACTCGCTACACGCCGATTCCGATTCGACACTGGCCGGCAAAATTGCGAGAATCGATGCTTGCCGATGAGAACCTCTATCCTGCTTGCCGCGATTTCTGTTCTTTACCCGATCTCGATGGGCGCCGTGCACGCCCAGGTGCCGCCCGCGCCGGTTCTCGATGAGAGCGCCGCCGCCGGCAGCCAGCCCGACGATCCCGGCCCCCTGGCCACCGACCTCTCGCCGCGACTCAAGCGCCGCGACATCGTGAAAGCCATGAAAAAAGTGGCGGACTGGCAGTTGCAGGAGTCCGAAGGCAAATACAACATCGGCTGGACCTACGCCGCTCTCTACGACGGCCTTCTCGCCGCATCGAGCGCCAGCGGCGATCGCCGCTACCATGACCGCGTCCAGCGGGTGGCGGACCAGAACCATTGGCAGCTAGGACCGCGCCTCGGCCACGCCGACGACGAGGCGATCGGCCTTACTTACCTGGCGTTCTATGCGGAAGAGCACGATCCCGCGATGATCGCTCCTACGCGCGGCGGCATGGATAAGGTTCTGGCCCGGCCTGACGATCCCGACCAGAACCTGTGGTGGTGGTGCGATGCGCTCTACATGGCGCCTCCGGTGCTGGCCCAGCTCACGGTGGCCACAGGCGACGACCGCTACCTCAATTTCATGGACCATGAGTGGAGCTTGACCACCGCCGCGCTCTACGATCCTGCCGAGCACCTCTACTATCGCGACAAGCGCTTCCTCACCATGCGCGAGCCGGACGGCAAGAAGGTGTTCTGGTCGCGTGGCAACGGATGGGTGCTGGCCGGCCTGGCTCAAGTGATCCAGCGGCTGCCCGCCCATTCGCCGCTGCGCCGAAAATACATCGCGCTGTTTCGGGAGATGGCCACTCGCGTTGCCGCCCTGCAACCCGCCGATGGCCTGTGGCGCGCGAGCCTTCTCGACCCTGGGGCCTATCCCATGCCGGAAGTCTCCGGCTCAGGCTTCTTCACCTACGCCATGGCGTGGGGCATCAACCAGCACGTTCTAGATCGGAAGCAGTTTCTGCCCGTCGTCACCCGCGCGTGGAGCGGCATGCTGGCGCACGTTTACGCCTCCGGCCGCCTGGGCGACATTCAGCCCATCGGCGCCGAGCCGGGCCGGTTCAAGCCATCTTCCAGCTACGTCTATGGCGTGGGTGCGTTCCTGATAGCAGGTTCCGAGCTGTGCCACCTCGGGAGATAGCCGGGCGCAGATTCGCCGGCTCGAGGCTTGTGGTTTCCCACCCTTGCGCCAGAAAAAGGGCGCAAAGATGGGGCACGGGGGTGAGATAGCCGGGCGTGGATTTGCCGGCTGCCGCGATCAGTAAACGTCTCTCAGATAGCGCTTCTGCTTCTTCATCCCAGCCAGGAACTCGTTGGCGTGATCGGGTCCCTTGCCGCTGTGATCGGCAATCGCCTTCAGCATGGCCGCCTCCACGTCGGGGGCCATGCGCTTGGAGTCGCCGCAGACGTACAAATAGGCGCCTTCGTC
>Ga0307373_10010102_pt1 | contig 13956 bp, 13 predicted proteins | sample OX2MG_FD_202534 | JGI IMG/M metagenome (GOLD analysis project Ga0307373, IMG submission 202534) | Soil microbial communities from Risofladan, Vaasa, Finland - OX-2 | ecosystem: Environmental > Terrestrial > Soil > Coastal area > Acid sulfate soil | place: Finland: Risofladan, Vaasa | collected... | reverse complement strand
TCGCGCGCTTGTACAGCCCCCGAACTCGTTCTCGCGGTACGCCCCAGTTGGCGGCGATCTCACGGGTGGTACGACCTTCGATCAAATGTGCATGCACCACGCGTGCCTGCCCAGGCGTCAGTCGGCCGAGTACCCACCGCACCGTCTCGGTCTGGCATACGGTGCCAGCCGGATCGGTCCCTCTGTCGCGGAAGGCGTCGTGACTGGGATGCGTCTCCAACAGCACTTCCAGAGATGGTCCACCATGGCGCGCCCGAACTTGGTCGGCCTCCCACCGGTGGTGCCATCGATGGAACGCGATACTGCGAAGCCACGCGCGCAGGCTGGCCTCTCGGTCTCCCTGAAAGGTGTGTAACCGAGTGATGGCCACGGCGAACACGTCTTGGACCAAGTCGGCGCGATCCTCGGGTGGCCGGCGGCCAAAGCACCGCTCCACGTCTCCCTTGAATGTGTCGAACATCCATGCGACCGCGTCGGGCGCACCTTCCCGAAGTGGACTGATCCATTTGGCAAACTCGGTCTCTTCCAATTCGCGGCCCTCCACCTAGGTCCGCCCCCGGACCCACAGGCGGTCGAGTCTGGAGCGGCGGCCTCCGGAGCTTCGCTCTGGCATCGCCGTCGACCCGCACCGGTTGCGCACGGAAATTGCACAGTTTGCCCAAGAGGGACTGCCAGCGACTAATCTTTGCGAGGAGGTGTGGAGGTCGCCCGTGTCAATCGGAGACAGGACCGAGCTGCTGGTGGTCGACGATGATCCAGATTGCCGTCGAGCGTTATCGGATCTCTTGACGGCTGACGGCTACCACGTTGCGTGCGCAGCAGGAGGTCGTGAGGCACTCCGACTGATCTCCAGCAAGCGGCCAGACTGCGTAATTCTGGATTACGCGATGCCGGAGGTGACGGGCTTTGAGGTCCTCCGGACTCTGCGTGAATCGGGAAACGACGTCCCGGTGGTGCTGCTAAGTGCGAAAAGTGACTCGTATGACAAGGTTTCGGGATACTCGAGCGGAGCCGACGTGTACGTGGGCAAAGACGAGGATCCCGGTGTACTCCGGGCCGCAGTGCGCCGGCTGATGCAGCGCCGGGGCACGATGGGCACCAGGATCGAGGCCGGAGGGCTCGTGATTGACGTGGCGACCTGGACCTGCACCGTGGACGGGCAGCCGGTGGGACTCCCACGCCGTCTCTTCACCCTACTGCACGCGCTGGCGAGCCAGCCGGGGCGGGTGCTTCGCAAGGAGCAGCTCGTCTACCAAGTTTGGGGAATCAACTCCGACATCTACAACCGAGCGGTAGACAACGCGGTGGTCGAGTTACGGCGTTTGCTCGGCGACAACAGTACCCGGCCTCGATTTGTCCACACGATCCGCGGCGTCGGGTACAAGTTCGAGATCGCGCCGTGAGAAGGACGTGGCGGTCTGCCGAGGTGCCTGCTTCCGTTCCCGCCTCCGACGTGGCGGGCGAAATCGTCTGGGGCAGCCTTGCGGGAGTAGCCGTTTTTGACCACTCGGGGCGGCTGGCCTACTCCAATCCTGCCTTCCGCCAGTCGCCACAGCTCACGTCTCTTGTCGACGGTCGGGGCTACTTGGAGAATGCAGCCTTGGAGGGTGCCCGCCGTGATGCGGTCCACCGCGGGGGCGGCAGCGGATCGCGGTGGATTATTACGCCAGATCGCGCGCTGGAGGTCGAGGTGGTTCCGCTCCAGGTGGCACCTGAATGGACCGCCATGGTGATCAGAGTAAGGGAGCCCGCGGTCGACCCCGCAGCCGAAGCGCTGACGCTCTCGATGCTGATCCACGAACTTCGGGGTCCGCTTCTCCTGGCCCAGGAATCGCTGGAGGTACTGACTCAACTTGCTGGCGAGAGTCCAGCGCCGATCAGGAACGCAGTCTCTCGCCAAGGCCGCTCACTGGGCCGACTCACGGGGCTAGTCCAGGGACTTAGCGACTTGAGTCGTGCACGCGACCTAGATCGCAGCCGTCATTCATGGACGCCAGTAGACCTGGCCCGGCAGGTCGCGGACGTGGCAGAGACCTACCGGGACTTGGCTTCCGCACAAGGATTCGAACTGGTCGTAGACCTGGAGAGGGCGGTCCCCGCCGTCGAGGGGCACGCCGAGCTGCTCGCACGAGCGGTCGCCAATTTGCTGGACAACGCTCTGAAGTACGGGACCGCACCGGGGCCCATTTGCCTCTCTCTGCGCCAGAGCGGTGCCCTAGTCGTAGTGGAGGTGGCCGACAGCGGTCCCGGGATCGCCCCGTCCGATCAGTCCGCTGTCTTCTCCGAGTTCCACCGACTCCCAGCCGCCCGAGAGTCGCGGACTCCGGGAACTGGCCTCGGACTGGCGGTCGCCCGTCGAGTGGTCGAGGCCCACGGGGGGCGGCTATCGCTGGAAAGCCTGCCCGGTGTAGGCAGCACATTCAGGCTCAGCTTCCTAGCGAACCACGGCGGGCGGCTTGGCTCGGCTGCAGACCCTATTCAGGCCTTCGAACAAGAGCACACGCCCGTGCCGGTGTTGGGCCCTAGCTGAACTCAAATTGCACCCTCCGACCTCGAAGCTCTTAGGGAACGATGGCCTCGTCGGTCAGATCAGCTATCTCTCGCACCGGGTAAACTCACTCGGGACTGGCCCGCATGGCTCAATTGGTTAGAGCAGGGGACTCTTAATCCCAAGGTTCCAGGTTCGAGTCCTGGTGCGGGCACCACGGTAGTTTTAGTTCGAGTTTGAAGGTTGGCCCCCGGGCGCCCCTCGAGATGCCATTGAGATCAATGCCGAGCCGGCTCGTCGCCTCGGCATCTCTCTGATCGAGCCAGATCTGACCTCATCTCGGCTGAGGCGCGTGGTCTGACCGACTCCTGGGCACGCCAAAACCACCCTTCCGGGCGGTGGCAGATCCGATGCTGCCGGGCCTGGGCTTAGGGCGGTGGGTCGAGCGAGTCGCGAGACCGAAGGGCCGGTATGCAGGAAGTCCTGGAGCGCCGCCGTCCTAGGTCGAGGCTAGCTCCCGATCCACGCCCTCACCGGTTCAACCGCCTCAGCTATGGTCAAGTCGAAGCCGTCGCGCTCTCTTAGGCGGGTCCAAGTCACTTCCCCGTCTGGCCAGACGATAATCTCCGGCGGCCAGGTGTGCTTTGCACGCCCCTCGAATATTTCTCGGCAGGTCGCCGCTATCCGTGGCCGGTCCTCGGTCTGACGGCCAATTCACCGATGAGCCGCAAGTCGCGGAGGCCATGAACCCTCCGAAAGCTGCCTTCGACGGGTACCTCGGTGCCCGCGTGAAACTTCTGGGCGATACGGTGTTCGCCCAGCCCAGCCAGCAGGTGGCGAGCCAGGCGATCTACCAAGCCCTGGAGTTGCTGGACCCGAGGTCCCCCAAGGTGGCCCGACTTCTGCGCGATGCTGAGCACGACATTCTTTCCTCCCTGGTGCTTCCCAGCGAGCACTGGCGTTCCATCCGCTCCACGAATACTTTGGAGCGAGTGAACGCTGAGATTGACCGAAGGGCCAAGTTGTTGGGCATCTTCCCCAACTGCGCCTCTTTGCGGCGACTCCCCCCGCGGTTCTCCAAGAGCAGCACGATGAGTGGCAGGATGGCCGCTGCCACTTCTCCCAACACTCTATGGACCGGCTTAAACCCGCCAACCACGACCGCCTCACCGACCCCCTGGCTGCCGGCATAGCGGCCTGATGAATCTATCCCTGAGTTCCGCCCGCTTTTACACCAAAGTTGGGACTTGACTCTTTGACTCGGCGCAGCTCACGAGGCTCCCACTCCAGATCCACTGTCGTCGCCCCCCTCCGCACTTCTCCGTCCAACTGAGACCCCCGCACCCAGCGGCGCGGCGTTTACCTGATCATCCCCAACTTGGCCAAGATCGACCCAATCGCGGCCCACTCCGAGGGGTACTCGACTCGCTGCTCGAGCACCAGCCTCTCAGCCCACTTCCGCAGTTCCTACGGGTACCTGGTGGTTGTTGTCATCGCTCGATCCTCTCAGTGGATGGAGCCTCCCGCTTTCTCCGGGTCGGTTCATTCTGATGCGTGAGCTGTCCGGTTGTGAGACTGAGGGTCTTCCGAAGTCTGCTCGAGGTCGGCCTCGGCCCAGTTCCCCACCACGCCGGCGTCGCATGTGATCCATACACGTCTAGGCGAACTTGCGGCCCTGGTCCCGCCCGTATGCGTACACTGCGAGGCCACCTAGGACTAGGCCCCAGACCGCAGTCCAAAAGACCGCCTGGAGTGCCGATTCGTTCGCGGCTCCGACCGCATTCCAGCCCAATTGCCCGACCTGATACAGGGGTAGGTAGGGCGCTATCGACGTGACGAGTGCCGGTAATTGGGTGAGGGGTATGAGGATGCCGGATGCGAACGCCATCGGCAGGTAGATCAGGCTGGCCAACGCCGGCGCGAGGTTACCGGAGCTTCCGAGGTAGCCAATGGTCAGCCCCAGACCCAACATCGGGATGGCGCCGTAGAGGAGGGCCACGACCAGTAGCAACCAGTGCGTCGGCGGCAGGCTGACCCCGGCGAGAGCTCCGACCAAGAGCAGCACCACCAGGGCGCTGGTGGCGAGGACCAGACCGCCCACCAGGGTTGCCGCGATCGCGATCCACCCCGGCAAAGGACTTGCCCGCTGGAGGAGGTCCAGCTTGCGCGCCCGCGTCTGCGCTTGGCCGATGCCCACGTTGTAGACCAGCACATTGCTGACCGCATACGCTCCCAGCGAGGCCAGGATGTAGGCCCCCACCGACACGTGGTGAGTAATCTCCTGGTGCAGGCGAGGCAGGCCGAAGAAAGCGAAGAACATCACCGGAAGTCCGATGGTGAAGAGCGCGAACAGCGGGATGCGCCAGTAGCCCAGCAGCACCGCCCTGATCTGCACCGCCAAGAGGCGAGGAAGTGACACGGTCCGGGTATCGGCGCCGACTCTCATTTTGACTCCTTATTCTCGGGAAGATCAGCTACGCGGTTAGTGGTGAGGCTGACGAAGGCTTCTTCGAGGTCGGCGCCGACGACCTCTAGGTTCTGGATGTCCCATCCCCGGCGAAAGGTGGCTGCCAGGGCTTGCTCAGGTTGACTGCTGTGGAACCGCACCCGCTGGTCGCGAAGCTCTAGTCCCGAGATCGGCAGGCCGGCGAAGTCCGCCGCGGTGGCAGAGGGAGTCACAGTGAAGGTGACCCGCCTTCCGGCCACTCGGGACTTGATGGCTGCCGGGCTGTCGTCGGCGATGATCACCCCCCGATCGATGACGACCACTCGGTCCGCCAGCTGGTCCGCCTCCTCCAGGTAGTGCGTGCTGAAGATGACCGTGCGATCTTCGGACGCATACCTCCTGATGTCGCCAAAGAACGCACGGCGGGACTCGACGTCCATCCCCGCCGTGGGCTCATCCAGGAACAGAGCCTCCGGATCGCCGCAGATGGCCAGCGCGTAGTAGAGGCGCTGGCGCTGACCGCCCGAGAGGCCGGTGATCTTGCGGTTGGCGACCTCCTCCAGTCCCGCCAGTTCCAGGACTCGCGCCGTCGGCAGTGGATGTGGGTAATAAGCGCGAAAGATGGCCACCGTCTCACGCACCTTAAGGACGTCGTTCACCCCCGACTCCTGGAGCATGACCCCGCAGCGGCTGCGAGCGGCCCGGTCGCCTGGGTCTAGGTCGAACAGCCGAACTCGGCCCGCAGTCGGGCGGCGCATGCCCAGCATCAAGCTGATCGCAGTGGTCTTGCCGGCCCCATTTTGCCCCAACATGGCCACCACCTCACCTGGCTTGATGGTGACGCTCACTCCGCGCAGTGCCTCCACCCGACCGTAGTTCTTGCGAACGTCCGAGAGCTCGACTGCAGCACCCGGCGAGGTGAGTGGGGTGCTCATGTCGGGACCCCGAGGGCATCGATCATCAGTTCATGCCCGAATCCAACCATCTCTCCCTTCCTCGTGACCGCCAACCGGTTGCGGTCTAGCCGGGCGGTCGCACGGACCGTGGCGCCTACGCCCTCAAGGCTGGCGTGACTTGCGCTGACCTCGACCGGTTCGGGGGCGCCGTGACAGCTCACGACTCCCTTCATCGGCCCTGTCTTACCGGACTTACGGAGCTGTTGGCTTGTGAACGAGGGCTCGGGGCGGCCCGCGGCATCGATTGTGGTCGCCGCGGTTACGTCCTCGTTTAGCTTGGCGTTACCCGACCCGTATCCTGCGGCCTGGATGCTCGCCCGGACCGTTGAGCCCCTCGGGTCCTCGGCGACCCGGAACGGGCCGTTCTTGATCCGGAAGCTGTCACGGATGGTGGATAGTCGGAACCAGGGTTTGACATTGGTCTGGACCCTGATGTGCTCAGGTGCGCGCCAGTAGTCTCCGGACGCCGGAGGGAGCCACGAGAGGAGCATCGGACTGGGCAGAGTGTCAACGGTCACGTAAAAGTCCTGGTAGGCGGTCACAGGGCCTCCTCACCTGAACGGTGATCGGGTGTGGCAAGCAGGTCATGCAGCGCTGCGATGTAGTCCTCAAACGCCCGGCGCCCGGCCTTCGTCAGAGTCACGTAGGTGACCGGAGTGCGACGTTGGTAGGCCTTGGTGATCGTTATGTAGCCGGCATCCTCGAGCTTGCGCAGGTGGGTTGACAGGTTGCCGGCAGACATGCCCACTAGCTCCTGGAGACGGGGGAAGGTGACCTTGTCCCCTGGGGACAAGACGGAGAGGGCCACCGTCACGCGGAGGCGGGCCTGAGCGTGGATGACCGAGTCAAGATTAGGTAGGACACGCTCCACCGTCACGCCCGCGCCCGCTCTGAGCGCCAGCCACGGGCCCGAGTGACAGCGGCAGCGACAAGGAACCCGCCTCCGCCTGCCAATGACAGCACTTCGAAGTTCCCGGGCACCCCGGCGGCGACGCTGCCCGCGCCAGTCACCAACACCCATACCCCGAGGCCGTACTGCAGGCGGTCGTCCCAGAGCATCCCCCCGGCTAGGTAAAGCAAACCAACCGCCACCAGAGAGCTACCGGTCCAGAGAAGCGGTGCCAGATCGGCCGGCAGTCCGTGGTGCTCAAGGGCGAGATCGAGCGCAAATAGGCCGGTAAAGGCCAGGAGCCAGGACCACCCGTACATGGCAGCGATACGTCGCGACGGCCCTTGAACGCCACGTCCGCGCCGGACCTGCTCGCCGAACGACACCAGGGTGGCAGCCGCGAATAGGATTGCGGCGATCGCGCCGGCAGCCCAGGGCGGCATGACGGCACCTAGCGACCCCTGCGTGGCTAGATAGATCGCTCCGAAGCCAACCAGCCACGCCACCCCCCAAGCCCCGAGGATCAGCGCCGGGTCGACATACAGGCTCCGCGAGGCCTTCCCACGCTGGGCTTCAATCAAGGCCAGCGACTCTTCCGGCGAGAGGTGGGGCTCGTCGCCGATCACAGCGGGGCCCTCTGATCGCTGACTCTCATCCGTCACGGTGCACTCCTTGGTGGCGACTACTTGGAATTCCAAACTACTTTGCGGCGTCCGCAGCATAGCACCTCTGCGCCATCGCAGGGAGGTCGCGCCATGCCGCCACGTGGACCCGTCGATGCGGCCACGGTTGCCTCCCCCGTGATTTGAGCTACCTTCCTGGAGTGGTGGACACCTCGGACCGCCATACTCAGGAGGATCGACAGCCGAATTCGGGGTGCCGAGCGATTTCCACGCCATCGAAGGTGGATACGGAAGCCCGAGTCAGCGATCGAGCAGGCGCCACCGTAGAAGGCTCAACGCTGGTGGCCTCCAACCCTCCGCGGTGCCGCGGTCGCAGTCGAGGGGGAGTCCCTAGGGCCGCCGTCGGGCAGGCGGCCGGGCCGTAGCTGCGCGGTCGGCTCGTGAGTGCCTAATTGGGGTGCCAGAAAAGAGCGTGTCACGAAGTAACATCTGGCCCCCGCGAACGAGGAACGCCTCACCAATCCCCTGACTGCTGGGCTGGCGGCGTGGTGAATCTATCCTCGAGTTCCGCCCGCTTTTACACCACTTTGAGGCTGTTGCCGAACTCGGTCGGGGATGGGAGAATGGCGGCGGGGACTGGCCGGGTGGGTAGCCGAGATCGAGGGCCCGCCGATGATGGGACAGAAGACGGTCGAGCCGGAGCTCTACATCAACTTCTCACTGGATGCTGCCGTGCCGCCCGGGCATTTGGTGCGGCAGCTGGGGAGTTGTGTCGATTTCGACTTCATTCGGCCGCTGGTCAAGCCGCTCTACAGCCACACGGGGCAGCCGTCGGTGGACCCGGTGGTGCTGTTCAAACTGGCGCTTCTTGGAGTGCAGCGGGAGCGGCGGGAGAGAAGTCCAAGCCGCTCATCTCGGCCCCGAGTCGCGCTAGCGAGATTATGTCAGTACCAATGTGGCACTGCAGATGTACCCCGCGCGCGCCGCGAATATGCCGAGGCGAGGTCGGTCGAACCGCACCACATCACTCAGGAAGTCCGGATCTTCCAGGAATCGACCGACCGCGTAGTCGGGTGACTTGGCGTGGGCTGGAGCTCGCTCGTCCCAGCTGGCCGGGTTGTCGGACCGATATTCATCCACGGCCGCGATTCTCGCGTGAGATATCGGTCGATCAATCGTTCGGGATGATCCCCCTCGTCCGCTCGATCGCCTCCGACCAGCGCGGCTGGGCAAGGGCCGCCTTCGAGCAGAGGTCTACGTCCTTGGCGGCGAGGACTTGGCTCACAGCATCTACGAGGCGCGAGGTGGACACCTGGCCATCCGTCACCGCCACCACCATCGCAGCATCAATCGCTGCCGTCACCTGGGCTGGATCGCCCGAGCTGAACATGACCATGTCCGACCCAGCGGCGATCGACTCCACGGTCGCCTGGGCCACGCCGAGGCCCAGGGCCGTGATCGCTCCGGCGCTCAACGAGTCGGTGAGAATCAGCCCGTGGAAGTGGAGCTGTCCCTCCAGGAGTCCCTCGATCGCTGCCGATGAGAGGCTAGCGGGAAGGGTCGTGATCCCCGGGATCGACGCGTCCGAAACCATCACCGCCGGCAGCCCGGCGTTGACCGCCGCTTCGAAGGGCCGCAGTCCGGCTCCCTGCAGGGTCGAATAGGGCAGGGTAGAGGCAGGGCCATCGTCGGTGTTGGCGCTGGCTCCACCGAGACCCGGGAAGTGCTTCACGACCGGGATCACCCCGGCGCCGATTAGACCCTCCGCAAATGCCACTCCATCGTTGCTGGCGACCGTCGGGTCTGGGCTGAACGACCGCGAGCCGTCCGGATCGACCGCGTTGGGACCCACCCCACCGTCGACATCCAGGACCGGAGCCAGGTCCATCGTCACCCCCTGCTGCAGCATCGCCTGGCCGGTGGACTCAGCCAGGCTCTCGATCTCGGCCGGGGACATGGTGCTTCCCATCTCGCGAGCCCAGGGCAGCGACCCCACTAAATTGGCCATTCGCTGTACCCCCCCGCCCTCCTCATCAGTCATCACCAGCGGCACAATTCCGCCGGGAGCACTTGCCTCCAGGCTCTTCAACTGGACGCCCAGATCGGTTGGCGCGTCGCTACCGTAAAGGAGAATGCCACCAACCCCCTGCCCGACCTCCGCCTGGACCGTGCCGACGTCGGTCTCCAGCACCGGTACCGCCACCACCTGCTCAGCCAGCTGGTCGACGGTCCACTTGGCCAGCATCGTCTGATTGGAGCAGGCCGCCACCGTCGGTGACGTGGATGCCGAGGCTCTCGGGGAGGGGAGCGGCGTCGGACCGGACCCACCGCAGCTGACCAGCACGAGTCCCGCGAGCGTGAGCACAGCGCCCAACCTGAGGGAGCGGCCGATCCGCAGGGACGGGCGCCCGCCGGAAGCATATCCCCGTCCCGACTCCGCGCCTCTGGTGAACGTGCGGTCGGAACGGTGCCAGCGTTCGATCAGCGCCTGGCCAGCTGCCCCATCAGTCGGAGAAACGTCGGAACGCCAGGCAGGCGTTGTGGCCACCGAATCCGAAGGAGTTGTTGAGCACCAGCTTGGGGTCCACCTGGCGAGCGCCCTCGGTTACGTAGTCCAAGTCGCACTCCGGATCAGGATCCTGGTAGTTGATGGTCGGGGGCACCCGGCCGTCGGTGATGGCCATCACTGAGAAGATCGACTCGATGGCCCCGGCGCCGCCCAGGCTGTGGCCGGTCATGGACTTGGTGGAGGAGATCGGAATCCGCCGGGCGCACTCCTCCCCGAGAGCCTGTTTGATGGCCGCGGTCTCGGCCGCGTCATTGAGCTCGGTGGAGGTGCCGTGGGCGTTGATGTAGTCGACATCCTCGGGGGTGGCCCCGGCCTTCTCCAGCGCCCGCTTCATGGCGTAGCAGGCTCCTCGGCCACTGGGGTCGGGAGCGGTCAGGTGATGGGCGTCCGCGGTCGCTCCGTACCCCACCACTTCGGCGAGGATCGGTGCTCCCCGGCGCCGAGCGTGAGCTAGCTCCTCCAGGATCACAATCCCGCAGGACTCGGCGATCACGAATCCGTCCCGGCCCTTGTCGAAGGGACGGCTCGCATGCTCGGGGTCGCCATTGCGCTGGGAGAGGGCCCGCATGGCGGAGAAAGCGCCCACCGCCAGCGGAGTTACCGAGGCCTCGCTGGCACCGGCCACGCAGGCCACCGCGTCACCCCGGTGGATGATCTCGGCCGCCTCGCCGATGGCGTGGGCGCCCGTGGCACAGGCCGAGCTCAAAGCGAAGTTAGGGCCACAGGCCTGCAGCTTCATCGCGATCTCGCCGGCCGCGATGTCGGTCAGGATCATCGGCGCCGTGAAGGGGCTGAGCCTTCGAGGCCCGCGATCCCGGAGGGTGTGGCTGGCCTCCTCGGTCACCGCGAGGCCGCCGATCCCTGAGCCGACGATGACCCCCACCTCAAAGCGGTTGGAGTCGTCGATGGGGAGACCTGACTGGGCCATGGCCTCCATGGTCGCCGCCAGAGCGAACTGGGTGAAACGGGCGGTCCGGTTGGCCTGCTTGCGGTCAATGAAGTCAACTGGGTCGAAATCCAGGACCTCACCCGCCATCTGGGAGGCGTACGGCTCCGGGTCGAATGTCTGGATCCGGGCGATGCCGCTGCGGCCGGCCAGCAGCGCTTCCCAGGTGGGAGCCACACCCACCGCCAGAGGGGTCACCGCACCCATGCCCGTCACCACCACCCGGACCCGGTCGGCAGGCGTCGGTGTGCTCACCCGGAGACCTCCTTGTGATCCTGAGAGACCCGCTCTCGCGGCTCCGCGCTCCGCAGAATGGATTCGCGACCGGCGGGGTCGTCAATGACCACCCCGGTGGGCTGCCAGCGCAGCAGCGCCCCGCCCCAAGTCAGCCCGGCTCCGAAGGCTACCAAACAGACCAGTTCACCGTCGCGGCACCGGCCCAGTCGCTCGGCTTCGGCGAGCGCCAGCGGAATCGAGGCAGAGGAGGTGTTGCCCAGCCGATCGACGTTGCAGGCAAAGCGCTCGAACGGAACTCCCAGCCGGCCGGCGGCGGTGGCCAGGATCCGGGAGTTGGCCTGGTGGGGCACGAAGAGGGCGATCTGGTCGGGCTCGATCCCAGTCGCGTTGGAGAGGCGGACGACAATCTGCTCCAGGATCTTGGTACTGAAGCGGAAGACCTCTCGGCCGTTCATATGGACCACCCGGCCCAGGGCTCTCGCCGACGAGGCGTAGTCGGGCAGGGGGTTTCGCGGCACCTCCTCGGGCGGGCTGTAACGGACGGTGTCCAGGGCCCAGGCCCCGGTCCCGTCGGCGCCCAGGTCCAGAGCGACGATCTCCGCTCCCGTTTGATCGTGGTCACCGATCAGGAAGGTGCCAGCGCCGTCTCCGAAGAGGACTGCAGTCGACCGGTCGTTCCAGTCGAGCACCCGGCTGAAGATCTCGGCGGCCACCACCAGCACCATCCGGCTGATCCCACTTTGAATCATCGACTGGGCCAGGGCCAATCCGTAGAGTGCCCCCGAACAGGCCGCCTGGAGGTCGAAGGCGGGGCCGTGCGGGCAGCCGAGCTCCGCCTGCAGTCGACAGGCCAGGGAGGGAAAGGTGGCGTCGGGGGAGCTGCTGGAACAGATGACGGTGTCGACCGAGGCCGCCTCAACCTGGGCAGCCACCAGCGCCGCCCGCGCCGATCTAGTGGCGAGTTCCAAGAGCGTCAGCTCCGGTTCGGCCACCCGCCGCTCGCGGATTCCGGTTCGGGACTGGATCCACTCGTCTGAGGTGTCGAGGAAGGTTTCGATCTCAGAATTGAAGACGCGAGCACCCGGAAGCGCGGTCCCGATCCCGACGACCCGGCACCCCGGCAACGCCGTCCGACGACTATCGTTGCCGCTGGCACCAGCCTCTCCGAACCACGGCAACCCCACACGCATTTAAGGCCAGGACGGCCTCGCTGGTTACGGTCTGACCTCCTTTTTCTAATTGGGGCCGTAACCTTGCGGGGTGGTCGGGGACTCTGCTTGAGTCAGTGGTGACATCGGAGCCGTGCCGGCGCGCGGTGCCTCGAGCGCTGAAGTCGTGAGGGAGGAAACGATGTCGGCGAGCCCCATCTACTCCCCGCCTCAGGCCGCCTCGGCCCAGGACGGTGGGGAGGTCGTCTGCGCCGTCTGCAGCTCCAGCCAATCTGCGGCCGAAGCGGCTACAAACCTCTACGTCTGCCCGGCCTGCGGCGCCCACGCCCGGATCAGTGCCCACGAGCGCATCCGCCAGCTCGCCGATCCCGGCAGCTTCCAGGTGTGGGACGTCGCTCTGGAGGGCCGCGACCGGCTGGGCTTCTTCGATACCCGGGCCTATGTGGATCGGCTGGAGGAAGCCCGGCTCCGCCAACACCTTCCCGACGCGATCCTCAGCGGGGCCGCGGAAATCAGCTCGATCCCCGTCGGTCTCGCCGCCTTCGACTTCGGATTCTTGGGCGGCAGCCTCTCCACCGCGGTGGGCGAGCGGCTGGCCCGAGCTATCGAGGCCAGCGCCGAGGCGCGGATGCCTTTCGTTTGCGTCACCTCCTCGGGAGGGGCCCGGATGCAAGAGGGTGTCTTCTCCCTGATGCAGATGGCCAAGAGCGTGTCCGCCCTCCATGACCTTGCGGAGCGCCACCTCCCGTTCATCTCGATCCTGGTCGACCCCACTATGGGCGGCAGCATCGCCAGCTTCGCCGCCCTGGGCGACGTGATTCTGGCCGAGCCCAAGGCGATGATCGGATTCACCGGGGCGAGGGTGATCACCCAGGCGACCTATGAGCAGCTTCCGGCGGGCTTCCAGACCAGCGAGTTCCATCACGCCAGGGGGCTGATCGACCACGTGGTGGACCGCCGTCAGATGCGCGAGATGCTGACCAAGCTCCTCCGGGTGTTGTCAGCTCCGCCGGGAGACATCGACCAGTCCGCCGCATGACCGCTGCCGAAGGCGATGGCAGTGCCACCGTCGAGGAGCAGGCCTCGGCGTGGGCTCAGGTGGAGGGGGCTCGGCATCCCGACCGCCCATATTCCCTGGACCTGATTCAGCGCTGCCTCGACGACTTCATTGAACTCCATGGGGACCGGCAGGGGGGCGACGACGCCGCGATGGTGATCGGTCTCGCCAAGTTGGGGGGACGGCGAATTGGAGTGGTGGCCAATCAGAAAGGCCGCACCCTGGAGGAGCGCGGCCGGCGCAACTTCGGCATGTCCCACCCGGAGGGCTACCGGAAAGCACAGCGTCTCTTCGCTCTGGCCGGCCGGCTCCAGCTACCGGTGGTCAGCTTCATCGACACCCCCGGGGCCTACCCGGGAGTGGCGGCCGAGGAGCGGGGCCAGGCCTGGGCGATCGCCCAGACCTTAGAGGCGCAGCTGGCCCTGCCCACCCCCTATCTGGCGGTGGTGATCGGCGAGGGGGGGAGCGGTGGCGCACTGGCTACCCTGCTGGCCGACTCGGTGCTGATCCTGGAGCACGCCTTTCTCTCGGTGGCCTCGCCGGAGGCGGCGGCCGCGATCCTCTTCCGGGACGCCC
>Ga0307373_10010100_pt1 | contig 13957 bp, 12 predicted proteins | sample OX2MG_FD_202534 | JGI IMG/M metagenome (GOLD analysis project Ga0307373, IMG submission 202534) | Soil microbial communities from Risofladan, Vaasa, Finland - OX-2 | ecosystem: Environmental > Terrestrial > Soil > Coastal area > Acid sulfate soil | place: Finland: Risofladan, Vaasa | collected... | reverse complement strand
GGCCTGCGCCCTTCGCGCAACCGTATTTTCGGGCTACCATCCGTCATCGCCCCAGCCATCCGCCGGGTCGGCGGCGTCGTCCGCGAAGGGCGGCGCAAGCGCGTCGTCATCGGCGTCCTCATACGCGCCGCCGCCGGACACACCAGAGCTAGCGTACATGTCGGCGCCGGGACCAAATAGGCGCCCTTCTAGTTCGGGCAGATGCGACGTGACACGCAGCATGGTAGGTTGCATCTCGAACTCGCGTTCCTCCGGCTCTGGCGCGTTATCAACGGGCGCCAGTTCGGGCTGGGGGCGTGGCGGCTGCGGCGGACGCGCGTCGAGCGCCCAACCACCGCGCTCCAATGCGGGTTGCGGCGGCGATTGCTCGCGGCTCCAGCGCAGCGCCTGGGCGAACTCGCTGGCGTCGGTGAAGCGCTCCTCCGGCTCGCGGCGTAGCGCCAACATCACCACATCTTGCAGCGGCAGCGGGATGTCGCGGCGGAAGGCGGTCAGCGGCGGCGGGTCGGCCACCATGCGCTGCGAGGCCGCCGCGAGGGGCGTCTCCGCCTCGAACGGCAGGCGGGCGGTCAACAATTCGTAGAGCACGATGCCCAGCGAATACAGGTCGGAGGTTGGCCCACCTGGCTCGCCCAGCACCTGCTCCGGCGAGAGGTAGTCGGGCGTGCCAATCACCTGTCCGGTCGCCGTCAGCGTCGTCAGGTCTACGCCCACCTGCCGCGCAATGCCAAAGTCGGTCAGCCGGGCCAGCAACTCCATCCGCGCGTCGAGGATCATGACGTTCTGTGGCTTGATGTCGCGGTGAACGATGCCGACGGCGTGGGCGGCGCTGAGCGCGGCGCAGAGCTGGCCGCCGATACGCCACACCCATTCGAGCGGCAGCGGCCCCAGCCGCCGCGCCAACTCTTTGAGCGTCGTCCCGAAGACATACTCCATCGCCAAATAAGGCACTGGCTTGTCAGGGTCCTCGGCGTAGGGCGCGCGGGCGGTGGACTGCGGCGGGTAGGTGAAGCCGTAGTCGAGTACGCGCACGATGTTGGGGTGCGCCAGCGTCGAGGCCAGGTGCGCCTCGCGCCGGAAGCGTTGCGCCGCCTCCGGCACCAGCGAGCCATTCGCGCGCAGCACCTTCACCGCGACGATATGCTCGGTATGCAGGTCCACGCAGCGGTAGACGACGGCAGCGCCGCCCATCCCCACCCGCGCCAACGCGCGATAGCGTTCCCCCAGAGGCGCGCTGCCGCCGCCCGCCGTCGCCTGCCCTGCCCCACCCATTCCCGTTGCTCCTCACACGATAACACGCACATACGCTCTCGCACTCTCGCCACTACACCTTGTCTTCCCCAAATTTTTGCTTCAGCCATGCTAATATGGCCCGCTGGTCGTCAATCGTCGCGCGCCGAATCTGCGCCAACAGGTGAATACGATCAGGCAGCGGTGGCGCGGCATTTTGCAGCCCTTCGTTGCAGTTGTTGCAAACGGCGCGCAAATTATCTGGTGTATCTATGCCACCTTTGGATTTCTCAACAATATGCCCAAGGCTGAGACTCCCCCGCTTGAAAGGCGGGGGGTTCTGATCGGCTTTGCCTCAGTTCTTTTCAGCTTCGGCATGCAAACGCTTCACAGGTCGAGGCCGAGACCTCAGGGCCGTCTCAGGCGACCCGTCCACCGGCAGAGCCTCAGGCTCCGGTGGCACGCGCACTGTCACCATGCGCGCCAGCCGACACGAACACAGGCGCTCTGCGGCTGATGTTGATCGCCCCCACCACGTCACGATGCCCCTGCCAACCACACGTCGCACAAACATACCGCCGATCAGCAGCATGGTTGCGCGCCGCACAGGCGGGACAGGTCTGGCTGGTGTAGGCGGGGGCCACCTGTTCGACCCGCATGCCCAGCCGTTCGGCCTTGTAGGTGATGAACGTGGTGAGTTGGAAGAACGCCCAGGTGTTCTTCATCCGGTTGTTTTTGCGAGCGTTCGCCGCACGCTTTGCCGCGTGACGGCTGGACGCTCCACCGCTGGTACGTGCGGTGTGCTGGGGGGAATGCTGCGTGATCCCCTGTCGGATACCGCCTAAGTGTTCTAAGCGGATCACCCCGACGCCCTGTTGTTGGGCATGGGAGACGATCCGATGGGAGAGGGTATGATTGACCGCCCGCATCCAGCGCCGCTCCTTGCCCTGGCGCGCTTTGACCGCGCGGGTCTTGCCTGCCTGTTGGAGCGCCTTGCGTTGGCGGTAGAAGTGGCGACGCCGAAAGCGTTGCTCCCGGCCATTGCCAAAGAAACGGGCGCCTTTGCCGATGCTATGCACGACTGCCGGGATTTTGATCCCCAGATCAACGCCCATGACGCCCTGCGCGGCAGTTGGCTCAGGCGCGGGCAACGTGACAGCAATCTCAGCCAGCCACTTGCCGCGCTTGCGTTTGACACGCAAGAGTCCTGGTGTCCCCTCCTGGGCAGGCGGAGTTCGGGCAGTACAGCGGAGGGCGATCTGGCTCACCTTGCCATTCTGCCAAACGGGAAGCACGAGGTGATCGCCCTCAACGCGCCAGTTCTGATTGTTCCACTGGCATATCGGTTTGCGGAGCCTCGGCAGACGGCCCAACGCCACCGCGCGTTTGGCCACTGAGCGCGCATCCCGGAGCGCCTGGTTCTTGACTGCACTCGGCAACGCTGCCGTGAAATCTTTGGTACTGCCCTGCGCTGGGAAGATCCCAGCGTCAAGCGCCTGGGTGAGGACGTTGATGGTGGCAAGGTATTCCTGGCAGTGGGCGCGCAAGAGCGCCGCCTGCTCTGGCGTGGGGTAGAGCCGGGCGAGGAAGGTCGTGGTGTGCTCGCTCATGACCAGAACGGCCTTTCGCTGTCCGACTGGGTGAGTTCCTGGCTGAGCGGGTGACGCTCATGGGGGCAGTGTATCACCGAACGCCCGTGGCGGCAAGGCGAGGGGGCCATTCATCCCCGCATGAATGACGGGGGCTTGCTGGTCCCCTTCTGTAAGACGAACAACTCGTGAGGGATCGAATGGGTCTGGGTCGCCTGCCGCCAGGCCGCACATCTGGCAGGTATGGCCATCACGCTCCAATACAAAAGCGCGGGTCTCCTTGGAGATGTTTCGAGGATTCACAGGCAGGCGCTCGATGGTTTCTAACAAGTATTGCCCTGGCTTCAGGTCATGACGATCCTTATCGGTGAGAACTTGATAGCCGAACTCACTGCGCAATTCGCGGACACGTCTGGCCCATTCGGAGATATTACCAGAGGCTGCCCACAAATCGGAGCCGTCTATCACCTTACCAAGATGCGCCAGCAAATAGTCCAGAATTTGCTGGCGCGCGTTATGACGTTTCTCCGCCTGCTCGTTATCAGCTTCGTCCGGCATGAACGTACTCCGCGACTACGCCACATCCCTACCTTTGTGCGCCTGATGAGACGAGACTCAGTAGCGACCCCTGCACGAATTGCGGTGTGGCAGGCATAGTATACACTACCCGGCGGGTACGTCTGCCATGTAGCGCGCGGAAGATTGCGGCGCCCACTGCGGACGCCCCCGGGGGCGGGAGCGCATTGCCGATCTGGCGATACGCTGCCGTCTTGCCCCCGGCGAACATCCAGTCGTCGGGGAAGCCTTGCAGCCGCGCCGCCATCCGTAGTGTCAAACGTGGCGTATAGTCCACCGGACACTCTGCGGCTGGCGCTTCGTTGGCCAGCCCCCAACCATCTACCCCCAGTGCTTCCCACTGCTTTTTGGCGCGCATCGGGCCGAGGTCGGGTCCACCATGCTTCTTGGAGCCGCCGACCAGTGTGGGCGCGATGGTCTGGGCGCGTACACGCCACGCTTCCGCGCCGGGCCAACCACGCTCCGCCATCAGATCGCCAATTGCCTCGCCAACCGTGGCCTTCGCATCCAGTTCAACCGGCCAGTGAAATGCCATCGCATACGGCTGACGGAGAGCGACCAGGAGAAAGCGTGGGCGCAGTTGTGGTACGCCAAACGCCGAAGCGTTGAGGATGCGCCAGTCAACTATGTAGCCCTGGTGGGACAGCCGCTCGATCAGCGCGCCACGGTAGGCGTCAAACTTTTTCGCAGCGAAACCAGGCACATTCTCCAACATGACGGCGACCGGACGAGCTTCGCTGATGAGACGCAACGCTTCGGGGAACAGGTCGCGCTCGTCTCCTGCCCCTTGTTGCTTGCCTGCGATGGAGAACGGTGGGCAGGGAACGCCACCCGCGAGCAAGTCCACACCCCGGAAGTCAGCGCCGCGTGTTGAGCGAACATCGCCTTCGGTGACACGGAGCGATGGGCGATTGAGGCGCAGTGTAGCGCAGGCAGCCTTATCGTTCTCCACGGCGCCAATAGCCGTGAAACCGGCTAACTCAAGACCCAGCGCCTCACCGCCGCCACCGGAGCAGATGTCGAGTACCGTTCGCATCACTCGCCCTTTACACTGTTATGTTCGCATAACCCTCATGCGTGTTCCCTTCTATTCTACACGAACAGCCGACCAATCGGTAGCGCAGTAGGCTCGCATGGACGCGTTCGCGCAGGCTAGCGTCGTAACCAATCGTCGGTTGCGCCGCCAACCAACGCTGCTTGCAGGTGGCCGCCGCCTGCCAGTACAATCAACCCATAGCAGCGCCTTCGGCAATCGCTGGAGGCAGGAAACGACCGACGAGGATGAGGCGTAGCCATGCGTGAACAACCGGCAATTTCAGATGAACGCCTGCGTGCGTGCGTGCAGGCGCAGTATGGGCTGGCGCCTGCCACGGTTGAGTTTCTGCCTCTGGGGTGGGATACCAATGCAGGCGTGTATCGGGTGGTGGATGAGCAGGGCGTCGCCTATCTGATCAAAGTCACAACGAGAGCGTTGTACGAGCCGGGGTATCTGGTTCCCCGCTACCTGCGCGATCAGGGGATTACCGCAGTCGTGGCGCCACTGCCCACCACCAGCGACCATGCGCTGTGGACCCAACTGGATGGCTGGCGGCTCGTCGTGTATCCATTCATCGAGGGCGATACGGGTTGGGCGACGATGACGGATGACCATTGGCGGGCGGCGGGCGCGGTCTTCCGGCAGATACATCGAGTTGCGCCGCCGGTCGAGGTGGCGTCACTGCATAGCGAAACCTTTGATCCGTCGGAATACGCCCGTTGGATACGCGCGTTTGACCCACAAGCCACGGGCGCGTCAGGCGAGAACAGCGCCGCAGCATCCGCGTTGCGCGCGACATGGCAGGCGCGCCGCGCCAGCATCGATGCAATCGTCGCCGCGCTTGAAACGCTGGGCGCTGTGCTTCAGAGCCACGCGCTCCCCTTCGTCATCTGCCACGCCGACCTGCACGCAGCCAATCTGATCCGCGACCCGGCGGGCGCTGTGTATGTGATCGATTGGGATGAGGTGATGCTGGCCCCCAAGGAGCGCGACTTCCTCTTCGTCGGCGACCCGCCAGCCGACAGCGCATCGCTGCGTAGCGCTGCGCCATTTTTCCAAGGCTACGGGCCGACGGAGATTGACTGGGCTGCGCTCGCCTACTTCCGCTACGAGCGAGTGGCACAGGATGTCATCTCGTACACGGAGGAAGTGTGCTTCCGCGACGATCTGGGTGAAGCAACCAAAGCCGAGGGGGTGGAACGTTTCCAGAGTACGTGGGCAGTGAACGGACAACTCGCAGCGGCAGCGAGGGCGGCGGCGCATCTGCCCGCTGAGCTTGGCGCCCTCATCAATGGAAGCGCCGACTAACGCCGCCCATGTATGACGTGGGTTCTGCCGTAGCGCCGCCTGCCAAGGCGGATGGCGAGAGCCGGGGGGACGCGGTTTTCGTTGCGGCTATCCGTCCTTCACCGTCGCGTACTGCGGGCCACCGCCAATCTGGCAGACGCGCAGTTCGCCGACGCGACCCGTGCGGCGGGGATACTCCTCGGCGAGGCGCGCCTCCAACGCGGGCAGCGCCGTTCGCTGGGCTAGCGCCAGCACATTGCCGCCGAAGCCCGCGCCCATCATCCGCGCGCCCAGCACGCCGGGCGCCTCACGCGCGATCTCCACCACGGCGTCCAGTTCGGCGCAGCTCACGGCGTAGTCATCGCGCAGGCTGGCGTGCGAGGCATAGATGAGCGCGCCCAGCGTTGCGGCGTCGCTTGCCCGTAGCGCCGCCACCGCCGCCAGCACGCGCGCGTTCTCGCTCACCACATGCCGCGCCCGCCGGAGCAACGTCGCGGGCAGGGCGGCGCCGTGGCGGACGAGGTCGTCGGCGGTCACGTCGCGCAGTGAGGCCACCGTGCGCCCCAGCGTCTCGCGTTGCAGGATGGGCGTGAGCAACGCCACCGCCTGCTCGCATTGGCTACGCCGCTCGTTGTAGCCCGATGTCGCCAGCGTATGCGGCACGCGCGTATCGTAGACTGCCAGCGCCACATCGGGCAGATCAAACGGGATGTACTCGTAGGCTAGCGAACGGCAGTCCAGCAGCAGCGCATGACCTGGGCGCCCCAGCCGCGACGCCGCCTGGTCCATGACCCCGACCCGCGCGCCCACGCTCCACTGCTCGGCGCGCTGGCAGAGTTGCGCCAGCGCCATCGGCGCCAAAGCGGGCGCGCCCAGCGCCTGCGCGAAGGTCGCCGCCGCCACCTCCAGCGCCGCCGACGAACTCAGTCCGCCGCCCACCGGCACATTGCCCGCGATGGCCGCCGTCATGCCCGCCGCCTGTGCGACAGGTGGTAGCGCGCCCAGCCGCGCCAACTCGCGCCAGACCCCCTGGAGATAGCGCGCCCAATACGGAAGCGCGCGATCCACCGCTGCGTTCGCTAGATCGGCGGGGATGGCGTAGCGCGCAGAGCGTGTGTGATGCGTGGAGTAGAGGCTGAAGGCGGGCGTCGCCGTCGGACGCCCGGCGATGGCGACGACGCGGTCCAGCGCGACCGGCAGCGCCCAGCCCAGGTTATAGTCGGTATGCTCGCCGATCAGGTTGGCGCGGCCCGGCGCCCAGGCGACGACGACCGGCGTGTCGGCGGGAACTGGCCCACCATTCGGCGTCTCGGCCAGCCCCGCGCGATAGGCGGCGAGCGCCATGCGCGCTGGCTCCGGCAGCGCGTCCACCGGGAGCGTCCCGGCGTCGAGCGAGGAGAGTGTGGCGTCTTCGCCATCGTTGGGCGTTGGGGCTACCGTCGGCTGTGTGTCCGCCATCAGCGCGCCTCCTCCGCCAGCAACGCGCGCAGTTCCGCCGCCTTGGCTTCGGGGAGGGAATCGTTGAGCCAGAAGCCCCAGGCCATCTCGCTGCTAGCAGGTATTTTGAGCTTGCCCGGCGCCCGCCCGACGGGTAACAGTTCGATGTGCAGGTGGAAGCGTTCGTCGGCAAGCTGGTGGAGCGCCAGCATGTACGGCATCGGCGCCTGGAACGCGCGGTTATACGCCCGCACGAGCCGCAACAGCGCGTCCGCCAGCTCGGCGTCGGCCTCGCCGGTGGGCAGATCGGTGATGGCGTTTATGTGCGCCCGCGTGACCAACTGGACTTGATACGGATAGCGGGCGGCAGCGGGAACGTAGCCCACCCAATGCGCGCCGACGAAGACGCTACGCGGCCCCTCGGCCTCGGCGCGGGCGGCGGCGCAGAACGGGCATGGCTGCCCCTTGGCTGCCGCCAACTGGATGGCCTGCATCTCGCGCATCAGCGCCTCGGGGGTAATCCCGACGGCGTAGGTCTGCCCGTGGGGGTGGCGCTGCGTCTGACCGATCGCCGCGCCACTGGTCTCCCATGTCATCACGCAGGCATAGCGGGGGGCCATGTCGGCGTAGATGCGCCGCCACAGCCCGATGACGCGCACGACTTCAGGCACAGTAAGGTCGGTGAACGTGCGGTCGTGGTCAGGGCTGTAGATGAGGATGTAGCACTCACCGACCGGCGGACGAAACGCTGGGAAGTCGTTGGGGCGAATCCACGCCTGGGTACCGGGCGGCACACGGCCCTGTGTGAGGTCCGCGCAGAAGGGGCAATCGGCGGTCCCTTCGCGCCGCCGCATGCGCCCCGGCGATTGCGCCAGATACTCGCCGCGCAACGGGTCCCAGATGAGGCGGGTGGGCGACGGCTCGGCGTCGGGCGCATCCTGGGGCGCCGGGGTGGCGTAGATGACCTCTGCGCCAGTCATGGAGCTGGTCGCCGCATCGTCACCGCCAGCTAGCGCGCCGTGGGATTGGCGCCGTTCGCTCATCGTGTCCCCCTGATGTCGTCGTGCGCAACGAATGGCCGGTGTGCGGGTCGGGTAGCGTCTTGCGTCGCTGACAGAGCGCGCACGTTGGCGCACCCCTGTGTTGGTTCGCTCGTTCGCTTGCTAGTTCGTCGGTAAGTCGTAGTAGCCCAGGTACCACCAGCAGGGCGCGTTGGCTCCCGTCAGGTCCGAGGTTCCGTCCAACACGTAGGGCCACCAGAAGAGTTCCGGTTGGTAGGCCTGCGCTGGCAACTGGAAGATCATCTGGCTCTCGATGGATTTGCCAGGGGCCAGGAGCACGACGACGCCGGTTCCCTGCGCCTTGAAGAAGCCCGTCGAGTTGGCGATGGCGACGAGGAAGTCGCCCGTCTTGAAGTGGAGGTCGCCGACGGTATTGTTGACGAAGTGGACACGCACGGTCAGCGACTGGGTGGTTGCGCTGGTGGAAGCGGGTGGTTGGCGGACCGCTGAGAGGAGGGTGATCGCGACGGCGCCATCCCCGGCGCCGGGCGAATAAGTCAGCGTATCGCCGACATCATGGCCGGTATGCGTGATGCGGTAGACAGCGGTCGCTACCAGCGCCGCCAGCACGATGAGGATGAGGGCGCCAAACAGGATGCGCGCGGGCCGCGACCGCCAGACACCTGCCTGCGCGACGCTCAGCCGTTTCTTCTGGTTTTCCTCCAACGCCGGAACACCCTGCGGCGCAGCGACATCACCCTTCATAAGCGGCATCCTCCACAGCGGCCTTCACCGTAACGCCCTAATACTATCACACAGACCGTTGCGATTACATAGCCTTACCCTGTCCATTTCACGTACCCGTGCGATACCCGCAGACTCCCGCAGACTCCCGCAGACTCCCGCAGACTCCCGCAGACTCCCGCAGACTCCCGTTGACTCTCGCAAAGGCCGTCCGGCAGTGGCCCATGCGCTACCCCAGCGCGCCAAGGGCTGCTACAATCTGAACGGACGGCTACATCCACCCACCACATACGCACGGCGACACACCTATCATGCTATACGTATGACGAACGAGACGGACTGGGTCAACGACATGGCTGCGCTTCTCTCTTTTCTCTGGCTAGCGCCGACGCTGGCGCGCCTTCATCCCACCCTGGCGGCGCCCCTTGCGGCGCAATCGCTCCTCGGGCGACTGTCGCCCCTGTCGCCCCTGTCGCCCCACGCGACGACGGACGCCGCCCCCGGCAATCTCTGGCTGCAATGGAACCTGGACCCCATATTGCTGCTGGGGATCACGCTGATCGTCGGCGCGTACTTCTACGCGCTGGGGCCTTTGCGGCGGCGCTACCACCTCGCCGAGCGCGTGGACCGCACGAAGGTTGCCTATTTCGTCGCAGGATCCGTGGTGTTGACGCTAGCGTTAGTCTCGCCGCTCGACGCCCTCAGCGACACGTATTTCTTCAGCGCGCATATGATCCAGCATATGCTGATCTCGGTGGTTGTGCCACCGCTCTGGCTGCTGGGGACGCCCGGCTGGATGATCACGCCGCTGGTCAAGGGCGCAACGGCGCGGCGGGTAGCGCGCTGGCTGGCGCATCCCGTGCTGGCGTTTGGCCTCTTCAACGCCGACCTGTGGCTCTGGCACGCGCCGGTCCTCTATGACGCCACGCTCACCAACGATACCATCCACATCGTCGAACACCTGACGTTCATCGCGTTTGGATTGCTCTACTGGCTGCCGATCCTCAGCCCGTCGCCGGTCTTCCCGCGCATCTCGCGGGGCTTTGGCGTACTGTACCTGTTCATCGGCTGTCAGCCGATGGTGGCGTTGGGCGCGCTGATCACCTTCGCGGCGCAGCCACTCTACCAGCCGTATGTGCTGGCGCCGCATATCTGGGGGTCCACGCCGCTGGGCGACCAGCAGTTGGGTGGGCTGATCATGTGGCTGCCCAGCAACATCCCCGCGCTGATCGCGATCAGCGTCCTCTTCTTCCAGTGGATTGAATCGCACGACCGCGCCGAACGCGCCGCCGCCGGGGAGTTCGATGAGTTCGATGAGTTCGGTGTGGCAAACGATGCAGCAGCGCCGACGGAAACGCAGGCCGAGGTCATCGAGCGGACAGCCGAGCGGACGTAGGGCAGGGTGTCAGATGTGGCGCCAAACCTCGCCCACTCGTCTCAAATGACGTGCGCAGATTGACGTACTGGCGTATACTACCCACGATGTACCCTCGGAGCCGTTTCGAGTGGCGCGGGCCAACGCGCCAACGTGGGAGCAACAGTACACGAAACCTCGCCTCGATGGGCGTGAGTTCACAGCCAACAGGAGTGTGGAAGCAGCTATGGCGAAACCGAAACGTCCGCAACGACCCCTCGCCCGACCGCAAAACAGCGGCGCGATAAAGAAACCCACGGTCGGCGCAGCGCCAATCGCTACCAATGTTACCCGTGCGGCCAATTCGGCCAACGCAACAGGAGCGACCGGCGCAGGGGCCATCGGGGGCGGCGCGAAGTCGCTGGCGCTCTCGGGCGCCAGCGCGCAGCCATCGCGGCTGGCGGGCATCCGTGAGCGCGCCCCCGCGCCGCGCGCCATGCAGCAGCGGCGCCGCTATGCGCAGGCCCCGTGGTGGAAGGGAACCTGGGGCGTTGTTTCAGCGGTAGGCGTGTTTGTGTTGCTGATCGCCGTCTTCATCTACATCGCCTATTCCCAGGCGCAGGCCAGCGCGGTGGGCATCGGCTCGTCTGTGCCGTCCAGCGTGATCAACGAGGTAACGCATGTCAGCCCGTCGGTCTTCTCAAACGTCGGCGCTGGCCCCAACCCCAACCAGATGATCGGCTTGCCCCCCAGCACGCCCACGCTGACGGCCAACGGCCACCCCGAGATCATCTACGTCGGCGCGGAATACTGCCCCTACTGCGCGGCGCAACGCTGGAGCCTGGTGGTCGCGCTGAGTCGCTTTGGCACGTTTACGAACCTGCACTTGATGAAGTCGTCGCACACCGACGCCTACCCAGATACCAACACGCTGACATTCTATAAGAGCACATACACCAGCAAGTACATCGTGTTCGCGCCGGACGAGATGCAGGACCGCAACCAGGGCACGCTGCAAACGCCGACCGCCCAGCAGCAGCAGGTGTTCTCCACCTATGACAATACGCCGTACACGCAGTCGCCACAGAGCTATCCATTTGTGGACTACGGTGGGTACTACATCACCATCGGCGGCGCGTACCTGCCGACCAACCTGCAAGGCGTCTCGTGGCAGACCATCGCCGCCGGGCTGGGCGACTCCACCAACGCCGCCACGCAAGACATCATCGGCACGGCCAACCAGATGACGGCGGCGATCTGCCTGATGGACCACCAGCAACCCGGCTCGGTCTGCCAGCTCTCCACCATCCAGGCGCTCGAAAAGAAGATGCCCGTCCGCAAATAGCGCCTACGCGGCGAGAACGGAGATCGGCAATCGCTCATCTCACCGGCATGAAGGAGCCAGCAGTCATGGCGCAGGTTCGTAGCAAGGACAAGATCACGGCGGGCGCGTCGGCGAACGGCGCGGCCCATCCGGCGTCCACGCAACCGGATGGGTTCTCATGGAGCGAGGTGGCCCGGAGCGCGCCCGCGCAGGTCGCCATAGCCGCGATGGCGTTGCTTGGCCTGGGAATCTCGATCTATCTGACGGTCGTCCACTATGACACGAAGGTGACGCTGGTCTGCACGTCGGGCAGTCTCGTCAACTGCGGCAACGTGACGACCAGCGCGTGGTCGGTTGTGCCGGGGACGCCGATTCCCGTGACCATCCCCGGCATGCTCTGGTTTGTGGTGAGCGGCGGTTTGGCGCTGGTAGGGCTGTGGCGGCTGCGCATGGGGCGCACGGAACCAGCCAGCCTGCGGTTGACGCAGTTTGTCTGGGGGCTGGGCGGCTTGCTCTTCGTCATCTACCTGATCTACTGTGAGATCGTGCTGGTCCACAACATCTGCGAGTGGTGTACCGCCGTCCACATCCTGACGTTCCTCACGTTCATTCTGGCGTTCTATCGCCTGCAACACAGCGGCGAGGCGCCGGACATGGCCGTGGCGCAGGCGGCGATCGCGCAGGCGCCCTCCGCCCGGCAGGCGCGCCAGATGGCGCTCTCGCGCCGCGCCCGTCGCGTCGCCAACAACGGCGGCGTATCCAGCGGCCGCAACGGTCGGCGGGGGTAGGATGTCGGGGGGTAACGTGAGGACGCAGCGCATCCAGCCCTACCCGATGGTTTGGCGGATGAGCTGTAGGAGGCGTTCCAGGTCGAACGGCTTGAGCAGCATCGCGCTGACGCCCAGCTTGCGATACTCCTCTTCCTCCTGCTTCGCCTCGGCGTGCGCGGTGATCACGATAACCGGGATGTTGGCGGTCGCCGCGTCCATCTTCAGCAGCATCAGTTCGTCGCGCCCTTCCAGGTAGGGCATCATCAGATCGAGCAAGATGAGATCGGGCTTGTGCTCGCGCACGGCGTCGTAGAACCGCAGGCTCTGCACGGCTTTGTAGGTCTCGTAGCCTTCCTCGGTCAGCGCCTGGGTCAGCAGTTCGGCTATGGAAATATCGTCGTCGGCAATGAGTATCTTCTTCACCGGGCGTCGTCCTTTGTCTGCGGCGTTATGGCTCCGTATGGTTGAGGTATTCAACGTTGTCATCGCGTTGTCATCGCGTTGTAGTCGCATTGTACACCGCCGCGCCGCGCCCTGCAATTACGGTGGGACGATTGACTGACACGCCGCCGACTTATGACGACTCGGCCCACCATCGCGTTCGAAGACAGCGTATGACGACAGGGTATGACGGAACATCTCACATTGGGTACTGGCGGCGGGCCATACACCATCCTGTACGTTATACTGAACGGAATCGGCGGAGACTCGCCGTCACACGAGGGGGGCGAGCCATGCGCGCGACCAGTGGGGAGCAGCCGACGACAACGGCGACGACGACACCGCCGCCGGGCGCCGCCATACGTCCGGCGCCCGCCCTCAGCCGCAGCGAACGCGCCATCGCGCCTTTCATCCCCTCCATCGCCGACGCCTTCTTTGCCTGCGTCTTGTTTGGCGGCCTGTTCATCACACAGAGCCGCATTCTGGGCGTCGATGGCGACTCAGGATGGACGCTACGCCTGGGGCAGATTATCCTGACGCATGGTCTGCCGCGCGCCGAGCCGCTGCTCAGCGTCGCGCCCGCCCCCATGCCCGGTGGCTGGGTGGACTGGGAGTGGCTGGCGCAGGTGGTCTATGCGCTGGCTTTTCGCTTGGGTGGCTTGAACGGCGTCGCCGCGCTGGCCTGCGCTCTGGTCGCCATCACGCTGACCAGCCTGCTCGCGATCCTGCGGCGGCATGGCGCGTCGCTGCCGTTGGCGCTGTTGCTGACGGTGGCCACGATCCCGCTGGTTGCGATGATTTGGTCCGCCCGCGCGCAGCTCTTCTCGCTGCCGCTGACGCTGTGGTGGGCCGAGTGGCTGTGGCGCTACTGGCGCGACGGCGACGCACGTCGCTGGCTCTGGCGCTTCCCCCTGCTGACGGCGCTGTGGGTCAACCTCCACGGCGGCTTCGTGGGCGGGCTGACGCTGCTGGCGCTGGCGACCGCGCTGGCCTGGGCGCTGGCGCTCGCCGCGCGCTGGCGCCCCACCGCCGCCAGCGACAGCCTGCCCCACACACGCCCCACCGCCGCCGCCATCGCCAGCCTGCCCCACCCGCGCCCCACCACCGCCGCCAGCCTGCGGAGCCCGCGCGACCTCACGCTCACACTAAGCGCTTGCCTGCTGGCCAC
>Ga0307373_10010098_pt1 | contig 13958 bp, 4 predicted proteins | sample OX2MG_FD_202534 | JGI IMG/M metagenome (GOLD analysis project Ga0307373, IMG submission 202534) | Soil microbial communities from Risofladan, Vaasa, Finland - OX-2 | ecosystem: Environmental > Terrestrial > Soil > Coastal area > Acid sulfate soil | place: Finland: Risofladan, Vaasa | collected... | reverse complement strand
GAGGCGACCCGGGTAGCCGGCTTCAACGCCTGGCGGAAGATGAACCGCTCCGTCCGCAAGGGGGAGAAGGCCATCTGGATTCTCGCCCCGATGGTCTACAAGAAGGCCGATGCCGAGGACGGCGAGGACGACCGGGCGATCCGGGGCTTCAAGTTCGTCCCAGTGTTCGACGTTGCCCAGACTGACGGCGAAGAGCTGCCCTCGGTCTGCACCCGGCTCGACGGAGACGACACCGACGGCCACTACGACCAGCTCCGCACGGTCGCCCGGTCCATCGGGTTCAGCGTCGAGGACCACGAGTTCGTCGGAAGCACGAACGGTGACTGCTGCCACAGCGAGCACCGCATCCGGGTCGAGACGACCAACTCGCCCGCACAGCGGGTGAAGACGCTCGCTCACGAGATCGCCCACGCTCTCCTCCACGAGAAGTTCGATGACCGAGCGCTCGCTGAGCTTGAGGCTGAGTCCACCGCTTACGTGGTCCTCTCCTCACTGGGAATCGACTCCAGCGACTACTCCTTCGGCTACGTCGCAACGTGGGCCGGTGGCGGTGAGCAGGCCATCGCTGGGATCAAGGCATCCTGCGAGCGCATCCAGAAGAGTGCAGCATCTATCCTGCGGGCCTTCGAGCCCGCAGCCGAGGAGCAGGAGCAGGCGGCATAGGCCGCCCTGTTCCGCCCCGGCGAGGCTCTGAATGCCACCAAGACACACCCAACCGGTCGGGGGTCGCTGTCTGGGATCATGGAAGCATGGGCAAGCCAAAGAGGCGAAAGCCGCCTCGACGACAGAAGAGTTCACGAGCTTCAGCGGGGCGAAGACGCCCGACACCCCAGGATGTCGATTGGAGGCGGGTTGAGTGGGAGGGCATCGATCGAGCCTTCACCTCGTTCGAGCCCGAGTCGCTGATCTCGCTGGTCTCTGCCGCTGCGGATTCCCCTGGCTGTTGTCACCGCCTTCCATCATTGGCCCTGCTGTGGTTGCGTGCAGTCACACACCCTCCGCAGGGAGGTAACGATGCACTTCCGACTTCCCTGCCCAGACTCTTGGTTGCAGCTCGAAGAGCAGCTCCGCAGCTCCGGTACCTTGAGGACTGCTGGAATGCTGACCCACGGCTTCTTGTTTGTTACCCCATTGGCGGCGATCGCCTTCGAATCCACCCAGGACCCTTCACCGACCCAGCGCAACTCCTGAGAGTCGTGCAATCTACTGCCGCCGCTATCGACGCCTATGTCTTGGATCAGCATGGCTTCTCTCTCTCGGACCTTCTCGAAGCCGCACTGCGATACTCCGATTGGAGGCTGCATTTGATCTCACCTACCTGGCCGTCCCAGATGTTGCAACGGGATGAACCGGAGCCGGACGGTGAGTCTCTCAAGCAACGTGTTCGCAGAATCGGTTCAACTCCTCTGTTGCTCAGACAGGAGGAGAGGGACGCTGTGACTGCATCCTCGTTCGAGACGTGGATTGCACCCTGTGCACATCCGGAACGTGCGGCGATCGCCTGGGAGTGGGCCACCCTCGCTGAGAGCGAGTTTGAACTCTGCCTGGAACCGACAGCTGAGGAACTTGGCACCGCACTCGCAGCTCGTTCCGAGCGGCTTCGACCAGTCCCGGCATCACTTGTTCTCAGTGCTCTTGCTGCAGCCACTAGACGGCTCGCCACCGAAGCTGCCACCGATCCAACGAGCGTGGCGGCCATGGTGTCGGAAACGGTCAGGCGTGCTCTTGGAATGCTCAGTCCGAGTGAGCAGGCAAGGCAGCATGAGCCGATCGACCTCGTACCTGAGGATGCGAGCCCGAGTCCTCCTGGTGGGCTCGGCATGATTGCCGTCGCCGGTGAGAGACACGCCTTCGCAACCTGCGTCGTGAGCGGTCTCGATCCGGAGGGCCTGAAGACGGCTATCGATGGAGCCGAACACGTACTTGCCGATATCACGGTTGACAAGTTGCGAGAATCTGGAATACCGATCGATTCCACAGGTCTCGTGCGCCCACTCGTTCTGTACGGAGGGCCATTCCACAAAAGACCACCCGACCATCCCGGAGCGACCCATCTCCACGTCGAAGACCTGGCATCTATGAAGCTCGATGCGGAGCAGTCCGAACTCGGACAGGACCTCATCTTCCAGTTTCTTGACGAAGTGACGACCATGCCCGGAGTGGATCGGCTTTTCTGCCTGGAATCTACCGATATCTGGCGGCATTGGAAACTCGAAGGGGTTTTGAACCCGACTGGTGCCGATGGGGTCGGGCTCAAGCTCGACTGCACTCCTGACGAGGAAGCCTGGCTCACCTCCGCAGCTTGGGAACCAATTGAAAAGGTACTAACTGCAGCTGGCCTTCCTCCTGTTTCAGAGTGGTACACAGCGCAGCTCGACGAGCGTGGTCATGCAATGTTGGGAACTCACCGGAGCGAGCTGTACCTCGTGCTCGCTAATCCATCGCTCATCATCGCAACCTCGCTCAATGGTGGTCTGGTCGCTCTCGGCTTCGACCCAACCTTCGGAGTTGGAATTGCGGACGGGCTGCTCCTTACCTGTGCCAACTTTCCTGCGGTCGCTGCGGGCTTATCCCTTCCAGAGGATCGTCCGCTGATGATCATCGTGGAATTTACGACTGAGCGACCACCAGGAGCAACGGATGACCACGTTGCCGTCGGCTTCTGGACAGAGTCGGAACCCCAGGCCGTCATCTCACTCCTCTTCGGGCCAGATTGGCTTGAAGCGCTCGCAGCCGAGCCGCAGATCGCCCACCGGGTTCTGGGCGAGACGCTGGCCCATTGTCTTGACCAACTGCGGGAAGGCCCAGATGACGGCGCTTGGGAGTCGATTCGTGCGGAGTTGGTCCACGCCTGGGAATCGGCACCACCAGTAGCCATGCTCGGCTTTGAGGAGACGAACCTCACTCTCCGACCGAAAGGACAGGTGAGGCTTCCCCGCAGTCCGGCGACCAAAGCTCGTGCCCAACGAGCACTCGCTACTGCGATCCTGGAGGACAAGATCGGCCCATGTCGAGTGCTCGGACCTGACGCACAAGTCACATGCAAAGAAAAGGTTGTTCCAGCTATGAATCGCGTTCTGAACCGCGTCATGGCCGACTGGTCGTCCGAAGCGATTCTCGCCGTGGCCGAGCATCTCAACGACGCACACGGAGAACGTGCACGAGCTGCTGGCGAATTAGAGCGTGCGCTCGGAGCCCCTTGGGCAGCCCATTGGCAAGACCTCGCAAAGGATGCTCCGGACCCGTCTGAGAAGAATCGACCCCTGGAGTGTCTTCTGGAACTTCTCCTGGCTCAGACTCTCGACGGGACCGTCTTGCCCGACCGATTTGATATCGCTGAGGCCGCCGATCTGGCCCGTCTCGCTATGAAGATTGCAGTTGCTCTGTCTGGCGCTGAACGTGGACTCCATGAGATTGCAGTGACTATTGACCAGGGAGGCATCACGCACGTGATCGCCGGCCCCAGTTTGGCGGCTGCTCAAGAGGAGCAAGTGGACCCAACATCCCGGCCAGCGCTTCATTTTGACGTCGCCGCATACAGGGAGGCTGATCGAACGCACCAACTCCGCATCCGCCAGCCAGATGAACGTAAATCCGATGTCACCGTTCGGCTTGATGAGGAACGACCACGCCAATCGAGTCCCTTCGTGCCTCTTTCCGCATTGGACGTTCCAGGTTCCCTCCGGAGTGCAAATGACACGATGCTGAAGCATTGTGGAACCGGAATCGATGCAATCTCGGCTGTCCTTGGCACTGCTGTGTCATGGACCTCCGGCGACGATCGTGTGACTCTGGTCTCTCGTGAGGCACTTCGTGACGAGGCCCAGGCCTGGTCGTCCCTTCCCATGGGCGAGCTGGAAAGCGCACTCGATCGACTCATTCTCGATCCCGCACGGCTTCGCACAGAAGGCGTGTCCTACTCGGAACAGGATCGCCGCAAGCATCGACTTGCGTCACGACCGTTGGTCCTGTTCAACGGGCAGCTCATCCTCATGCCCTGGCAGATTCGTGCAAGCCAGGGGGTGTATCTCCGTTATCTCCTGGAAGGTCGGCTGCCTTGGCACCCAGCTGATGTACCAGATCCCGTCCGCAACGGGTTCAACGAGGTTCGCCAAGTGGCGAACCGTGCCCTGGAACGAGCCGCTGACGAAATCGCAGCGAATCTGCAGCTGTGTCACAAAAGGAACATTCACGAAAACGTCGCAGCTGCATGCGGGCTCCAGATTCCGGGCGAGATTGATCTCCTGATCGCCGATGCCGCCCGATCACGACTCTGGGTGTGTGAAGTGAAGGACGTCTCTGCAGCATTCTCGCCGCAAACCGTCCTGGCACGCATCCGCAAGTTTCTCCCTGAGGATGAGGACTACATCGGGAAGCTGATGCAGCGAGCGACAGCCGTTGAAAGGAATCCGGCTGCAGCCGCCGGGCTTGTCAGCGCCCCAGCGGCTGCAAATCCGTGGAGAGTGATCCCCCTGATGATCACTCGAACTGTCGAGCCATCGGCATTCCTGGACGACGTTCAAGTCCCCTTCACCGTCCTGGACGATCTCGCTGCCACGCTCCAATCTGACGCCGACCCTGTGCCCGGCCTGACTACCGTGGGTACACGCTGACCCTGCATTTCCGCCGATGAGGCTTGCATCCGCTACCAGAGATACCTCTGGGGTTCTGTCTCGGCTTCCTTGCCCGGAGTCGCCCGGCGTCAAGGCGGTCCGAGTCTCCACTCCGCCCTCTGGGGCTGCGCTCCGGTTCTCCCGGCAAGCTCGCTTGCTCCCCTTGACCCCGAGCTCTTCCTCCGTGCATTTCCCGCTCCCATGAACCCAGAAGGGAAGGGAGTGGTCTCGTGTCGTACACCATCACCGACATTGCAGAGCTGGTCCGGTATCACCTAGTCCTTGCCGAGCCCGACGACACTCGGCCGGACGACAACCTCGCTCATCCTGTTGAGCGAACTACAGAGTATGGCGACCCCGTCCTCTGTGGCAGGAGGCGTCTTGGGTCTTCTGCGATCGGTGCGGGTGCTCGGTTGATGCCGACCGCATCCACCCGGACAGCCACCGCTATTCCGAAGCTGGTGACTTCTAACGTGCCGACTGCTGGGAATCCGACGAAGAGCAGGCATCCATCGCCAGGGTGCGCGGCTGACAGCAGGCGCGAGCCTCTATGTGGCTTCCCAGCGGTACGCAAGGCACTCTTGAACGAACGCTGTCGCCTTCTGCGTCAGCTTGCGCAGCTCGTACGCGTCCAGCACAGCCCGACACACGGTGGTAGCCGGCTCACCGTCGAGATTCAGCTGCTCGATCAGGGCAAGGACCTCTGACGGGGGCACTTCGTAAAGATCGCGTGGTCCAAGGACACGCGGCACCACGGGTGGCGATCCCGGTAGATACAAAGTCTTGTCCGTTTGGCCTGAGACAGCGTCACGGATCTGGCTGAGCCGGCCCTTCCTCACGGCGCTATACGCGGCGCGGTTGAAAGCCGTTCGAATGTCCTTCCCAACTCGATGCCCATCTGCCGCTTGATGACACAACAGATACGCACGCCGTGCCAGCATCGGTCCTTCAGCACGCACGACCTCAACCAGCGCATCCTCAAGCACCTCCGGACGTGCATCGGGAGCTTGAGGCAGCGCCGCAGAGTGCCACTGCCTGTAGGGCTGGAGCGTCGGCTTTGGATGGGACGGCGTCCTGCTGACCGGAGGAGAGGCAGAACCTTGCCACGAAGGGGTCAATCGATCTGCATCTTCCGCCCTGGGGGCTGGCACGTCTGGCCCGACGCCTAGCACGAATCCAGCGTCTCGAATGCCCTGGCTCTCCGTCTCTTCGATCACGCCGAGGACCGACTCTTCCTCGGCTGGAGCGTGGTCCTCTTCGTCCTCGATCAGCTCGACCTCGACCTCAGCTTCGTCGATGCCAAACTCCGTCTTGACAGTCGGAAGCTGGTCGATCACTCGCCGAGGCGGTGCAGAGCTGACTGTCTCTTCCCATTCCCCAGTCGGGATCCTCAGCTCTTCCAGACGTCCCCAGAGGGGTTCGAGTGCATGAGCCGGGTCGCGCCAGTAGGCCGATCCGGAGATCCGCTCGAACCTCCACCCAGCACGTTCAAGCACGGTCTGCCGGGCGCGGTCTTGGTCCCACCGATCGATGCCGTGCCACGCGTCACCGTCACACTCGACAGCAAGACGCCTGCCCTCTGGTCCCTCAACGACAATATCGATCCGATAGTTGCCGACCACCCATTGCACCCGGACGTGGCGAAAACCACGGGCGAGAATGTCGCGAACCACCCGACGTTCGAACTCGCTCTCACACTTCTCCAGAAGTCGATCGGACATGTCGTCCAGACGTGCTGGCTCTCGACAATGCCGAATGAGTTCAGCACGAGGATCTTGGCTGGGAAAATCCTCTGGCTGAATCGAGTGAACAACCCAGAGTTGGTTGGCCGCCCGACTCGCCGCGACATTCATCCGGCGTTCGGCCGGCTTGCCGGTCATCGCCCCGACTCTTCCCAACTGGCCAGACTCATCCGGACCGACAACGAGAGAGACCACAATGACGTCCCTTTCGTCTCCCTGGAAATTGGATGCGTCTCCACACCGGATCCGCCGCTCCTCCACCACGGAGGATCCGAGTCGATCAAGTAGCAGCTCCTGGATCCGCGGAGCCTGCTTCGCACCGAGCATCGAGATGACGCCAAATGTCATGTCGCCGTACTCGGGCCGTTCAATCAGCTCAGCTATGAGATCGACGATGGCTACCGCCTCGCCCTCGTTGACGTCGAGGCCGGACTTCCGGAAGCCGATCTTGACGTCAACGGTTCCAGTGGGCGACCAACCTTGCGAGGGCCGGCGATCGCGAAGGGCCTCGATCTTGCCGTCGTAGTAGCGACTATTCGAGAAAGCGATGATTTCGGGGAGGCAGCGGAAGTGCTCCCGTAGCATCACAATGTCGGGGAACTTGATTGCCGCGAGGTCATACAGGCTGCTATCGGGGTCAAAGAGCGTTCGGTGTTTCGGGATCTCGCGGAGATGCTCGTCGATCAGCTCGAAGATCGCCTCTCGGTGGAGGCCAACATTTTCGGGGCTGGTCTGCTTGTCGTCACCGACGATGATTGCTCTACGCGCGAGCCCGAGTATCGGGATGGCCTCAAGTCCTACCTGCGACGCCTCATCGACAATGAGAACGTCGAACGGTGGCTCATGGGCCGGACGGAAGCTCTCTAGTGCCTTGCCGATCGTCATGATCCAAACCGGCACGGCATCCTTCGCATCATTCAGCGCATCGCGAACTTCACGTTGGAAACGAGTCGCGTACTTGGAATGGCCCTTCCCGAGCCGCTTGCTTGCCGTGACGTACTGCTGCAGGGCAATGCGATGATGATCGGTGAACTTGTCGGCAAGGTTTCGCCAAGCTCGTCCAACAACAAGCTCCTCGACGGCGCGGAGACGCCGCTGATTCGCGTCCTCCAGCAAGCGCTGCAAATCGGCTGCGGAGCGACGGGCATTCAAATCGCCGATCCAGGTCTCTGAGCATCGCCACTGCCAGGCATCAGGAAGACTCGCTGGATCTCCAGCACCTGCGCCTCTCGACTCGGCGATTCCTGCAGCCCAGAGCGGTGCGCTCCTCGCGAGACGGGTACTGATTTCAGCGACCCGTTCGGCTTGTTCGTGAAGTGAGTGCACGCGACGGCACCGCTCTAACCTATGGTCCCATCGATCCCAATCACGACCCCCCAGCGCTTCGTGCAGGTCAGTCCACAGGGGTGCCGCGGTATCCCGCTGCGCATGTTCCGCAAGGTAGTTGCCGAGTTGAGCACGATTCCGTTTGAGAGCTTGCTGCCTCAGCCGGACGGCGAAGAGACTTGCTGCTTGGTGCAAGCGACCGATGTCGTCCTCGCCGGCCACTTGTGGAGCCACAATCCCCAGCCCAGCCAGAGCCCCCCAGAGCGCAGGCCAGTGCGTGGCTCTCCACGCAATGAGCCGTTCGAGTTCGCCTATCTGATCGCCGAGTTCGTGTTCGGGAGTCGCACTCTCCAAGGCGGGAGCGCCGACGCGCCGGGTCTGATTAGCCCAGGCAACCGCAAGCCGGCGCCGGGCCTCTCGCAAGTCCATCTCTTCGATACAGAGCTGGACGGCCTGAGCGGTGGTCGGCTTAACCCCATCGACGAGGCAGGCGTCGACCACCCCACGAACATCTCTGTTCCACAACGCGATGGTCTTCCCGGCTCCGAATTTGTCTCGCGCAAGTTCGAGAGCGCGGCGAAATGTCGGCGGGTCTTTGGAGGTGTCAGGAACAACGACACTGTGGGTCATTAGTGATCTGGCATGAGCAAGAGCCTGGTCTCGCTCCTGACGTGCTGTCGTTGCGAACTCAGTCCACGTCCGGTAGTACTCCGGGTCCGACAGCTCATCGCGAACCCGCGCGAGCCAGGAGCCACTCCACTTGGTGAACCATGACCAGATGTCGCTCAGCTGCCGAGCGACTTGGTCAAGGTACTCGGGTCCAGCAGCGTCGATCCCCGACCAGTCGGAGATAGAACCAGCCGCGAGCTGCGCGTCGAGCTGCTCGCATTCTCTATCCGCTTCGGCAAGCACTGATGACGGTGGAAGTGTCAATGGGGGAAGGAGCTGCCGCGCCTCTTCGAGGTCCGCCGGTTCCACGTCCCGTACGCCCGATGCGAGGTCCCCCAACTCGCCAGGCGTTACGGGACAGGGTTCGCCCGCTGGGAGCCGGTCCGGGATGTAGCCAAGGGTGGCGGCATGCTCTGCGAGCCACGCCGCTAATTCTGACGGGGTCGTCCGACCGGGGGCCGTAATCGACGCCGGGCATGCTGTCCCCTCCGACATGCTGCGATCACGCAGTTCTGACGAAAGCAGAGCGATACGGCTAGCTATCTCATCCATCACTGCTTGCCGTCGGTCCAGCTCCGCGGCCGTCGGCACGGTGGTGACGTTGAATACGCCGGCCTGTATTGACGTGATGGATTGTTCGAGACGTGTGCGAGCCTCAGCGTCTGAGCCCAAATTCGAGACCACAAGGGCACGGATTCCAGCCGGAACCTTCTCTGCGACGACCTTGATCGCCTGCTCTTTTTCGGCCACCACGAGCACACGCTGGCCATAAGCCGCGAAGTGTGAGATCAGGTTCGCAATCGTGTGAGTCTTTCCCGTTCCCGGTGGTCCCTGTGCCGTGACACCGGCTCGCTGCGATGCCTTGGTGAGAATCGCGTGCTGCTCCTCGTTCGCGGCCAACGGAAGAAGAAGCTCAACATCTTCCGCGTCGCCCCAGGTGCTGCCCTCACCGACCAGTCGTGACGGCTCATCGACAACGAGGGATGCGATGGGGAGGGGGACGGCTTCTGGATCGTCGAGGAGCACCTGCCTCTGGGCTTCGAGGAAGCCGAGGTAGTCAGCCTGTCGCCGTCGCATGTACAGGACCCATGAGTCGCTGACCACAGCGTGTCGGTCGCCCTGCGTCCCCGGCATGCTGCCAATAGTCCCATCCAGGTCGATCGCACGTAGCAACCCCTCGTACTCGCCCTGGATCGTCTCGGCGTTCCACGGATCAAGTTCGATCTCCTCCGCCGAGCGTCGTCGATCCAGGTAACCGGATCGGTCAGCGATGGGGAGGTCTGCCAAGAACGCGTACTCGACGGACACGGCACCGGCCGGAATAAAGGCGAGACTTCCGTCCGCTCTGTCGTGGTCTATCTCTATTGGGACCGTCAACAGAGGGTGATCGATCCCCTCTAACTCACGTGTCCATCGCAGGCGTCCGAAGCCCCAGACGAGTTCGAATGCTTCCCGATCACGTTCGACTCTTGCTCGCAGGTCGAAAGCGGTCTTATAGAACGCCCGACCCTTCTCGATCTCCCGCCACTTCTCGGACCATGGCTCCCACACCTCAGTGATCCATCCGTCAAGGATCTCCTGCGCGAGCAAGCGTTCGTCCGCATCACTGACATCGGGACGCACCGTCGGCACTGTATGGGCGGAGACCTGGCTTTCCTCGACATATTCAGCCAGGTCAGGAGGTAGTGCTGGCGTGGCCGGGTGAGCGACCAACTTCAGGGTGAGCCAACGTCGCCCACCCGGTGTCAGCGTCACACCTGGGACTGTGGGGAGATCTTGCTCACGCACGAGAAAGTCCGTGTACTTCGCGATGTCCCGGACCGGGGGATAGCGCCGACGGTAGAAGGCTTCAAGGAAGTCGAGCAGCGACAGGGCACGCCGCTGCGCTTCGCTTACAAGATCGCTCAACCCTTCCATCAAAGTGCCATCGTTCTCACTGCCAACCCACTCCCGGCAACGCCACACCGTTGATTGAAGGATTGCCAGCCGCTCGACTGGCCAACATGATCGGCTGCTCTTGCATCTCTGCCATCAGACAGTCACTTCCCTCGCCAGAAGCTCAGCCTGCTGCATGACGAGCTGGACAGCTGCCTCTTGCTTGTCAGGCGGATAGTGGTACTTCGTGAGAAGCCTACGGATGTGCCGACGTAGCGACGCCCGTACTTGCTCTTTCTTGTCCCAGTCCACGGTGGCATTGGCTCGAACCACATCGACCAGCTCCTGAGCTATGCGCTTAAGGACGTCGTCGCCAAGTTCCATCACTGCTGAATCGTTCTGACAGACGGCATCGTAGAAAGCGAGTTCGTCGTCACGAAGTCCGAGCGTTGACCCTCGACCGTTCTCCGTTTTCATCTCCTTCGCCAACTCCACCAACTCAGCGATGACCTCAGCGGCAGTAAGCGAACGGTTGTTGTAGGAACGCATCGCCCGCTCCAACATCTCAGAGAACTTCCGTTCAGCAACGACGTTTCGCCTCGCCATCGACTTGACTTCAGAGGCCAGGAGACGCCGCAGAAGTTCTATCTGTACGTTGGGATGTGGGTTCGTCGTGAGTCGTTTGGCGAACTCATCGTCGATGATGCTCAGGTCGGGCCTTCCGATTCCGGAAGCGGCATAGATGTCGATAACGCCAGCCGCTGTGACGGCGTCGGAGACGACTTGCCGAATGGCAGTCTCCAGCTCCACGTCGTCATCGGAACCTGGGCGATCCTCTGCCCTTGCCCGTCGCAGTTCAACCGCGACGGCCTGGAAGAACGAGAGATCATCTCGGTACTGCATCGCTTCCGGAGAGGACACAACAAGCGTGAAACTCTGCGATGCCACCCGGACGTGCTGAAGGAACCGATCAGGGAGGTCCATCTCTTCCCCACCGAGCAAATGCTCCAGGGCAGCCATGATCGCTTCGATCCTGGCCCGGTCGCTTCCCGAGTCCAGTGCTTCTCGCCAGGGACAGCCGTACAGAAGCTCGCAGCAGACTTCGTGATTCTCCTGGAGTAGGGCAAGTGCCGCGTCGATCGGAGCGCCGACCTCCTGCCGGGCTCGGTCACGGTCCGTGTAGTCGGCGAGAGCTGCCCGCAAGCTCTCGGCAATGCCGATGTAGTCAACGACCAGCCCTCCCGGTTTGTCGAGAAAGGTCCGGTTGACCCTGGCGATGGCTTGCATGAGGCCAGCGCCACGCATCGGCTTGTCCACGTACATCGTGTGGAGCGATGGTGAGTCGAAGCCCGTGAGCCACATGTCCCGGACGATGACGAGTTCCAGGGGATCGTCTGGGTCCTTGGCTCGTTCCTTGAGTGCCCGAAGGCGGTCCTTGTTCCGGACGTGGCGGTTCATCTCGGGACCGTCAGACGCCGATCCGGTGATGACGACCTTGATCTTGCCTTCGGCATCGTCGTCCGAGTGCCATTCAGGTCGACGCTTGGTGATCTCGTCGTACAGGCTCACGCAGATGCGGCGGCTCATGCAGACGATGAGGCCCTTACCGACTTCGACAGAACGCCGCTTCTCCCAGTGGTCCACGATGTCCTGAGCAACCTCAGCAATGCGCTTCTCGGCCCCGACGATCGCTTCGACCCGGGCCCATCGATTCTTGAGTCGCTCTCGTGAGTCCGTCTCGGCCAGCTCGGTGACCTCGTCGAACTCCTCATCGAGTCTCGTGCGGGCTTCGTCCGGCAGCTCGACCCGAGCCAGTCTGGCTTCGTAGAAGACCTTGACCGTTGCCTGGTCCTCGACAGCCTGGGTGAGGTCATAGACGTCCACGTACTCGCCGAAGATGGCTCGCGTGTCCTTGTCTGCCGTCTCGATCGGGGTGCCGGTGAATCCCATAAAGGCAGCGTGCGGCAGAGCGTCTCGGAGGTTGCGGGCGAGCCCGTCGATCATGTCGTACTGCGTCCGGTGTGCCTCATCGGCCACCACCACGATGTTGTCGCGATCCGAGAGCACGGGAAAGTTCCGGTTGGCGTCCCGGTCTTCCTTGCTCAGACCGAACTTCTGCATCGTCGAGAAGACGATGCCACCCGATGCCTTCGATCGCAGCAGCTCTCGAAGGTTCTCTCGGGATGCTGCTTGCACAGGAGTCTCTGGGAGCGTCCGAGCCGGCGCGAAGACCTCGTCGAACAGCTGATCGTCTAGGTCATTGCGGTCCGTCAGTATGACGACAGTGGGGTTTGCCATCCCAGGATGGCGCATCACCTTACCGACGTAGAAGAGCATCTCCAGGCTCTTGCCGCTTCCCTGGGTATGCCAGACCACGCCAGCACGACCATCCCCCCTCTCCATGGCCGAGAGGGTCGTGTCCACAGCCTTGTTGACAGCGTGAAACTGGTGATACTTGGCAAGCCGCTTGATGACTCCGCTGCGCTCGTCAGAGAAGCTGACGAAGTTCCGAACAAGGTCCAGGAAGCGAGCAGGCTCGAAGACCCCTCGTACGAGGACCTCCATCTCCGGAGTGCCAAGGGCAGCCAGTCTCTTGCCGTCGATCGTCTTCCACGGGGCGTAATGCTCGAACCGCCCGGAGAGCGGCCCCATCCGAGCCTGCGTGCCCGTTGAGATGACACACACGGCGTTGTAGGCGAGGAGTGCCGGAATCTCGGCTGCGTACGTCCGTAGCTGGTCATAGGCCCCACGAAGAGTCGCACGCTCTTCGCCGGGAACCTTCAGCTCCAAGACCCCCAGAGGAAGCCCGTTGACGAACAGCACGATGTCAGGTCGCCGAGTGCTCTGATCCCCTTCGATGGTGAACTGGTTGACGGCCAGAAACTCGTTGCTCTCCGGATGATCGAAGTCCACAAGCCAGGCGATGTCGTGCCGGGATTCGCCGCTGTCGTCCCGCCGTTCTATGGGGACTCCCTTGGTCAGCAGTTTGTAGATGCGCCAGTTCTCAGCGAGAACATCGGCACTCTCAGGACGCCGCACCGTTGCGACCACTTCGTCGATGACGGTCGGTGAGAGTGAGGGATTCTGGCTGGCGATGGCTGCGCGGAGACGATCCTCCAGGAGGACCTCTCGATAGCTGGCACGCTCTGCGCTACCTTCGTCTGGGGCAATGTCGGGACCGTAGAGAACATCCCAGCGGAGGTCGGCAAAATATTCAAGGCAAACCTCCTCGACTCCGGACTCGACGATGAATGATCTCATACCGCATCCTCCACCAATGCGTTGCTGTGACGGACTCGAATGTCGCCAGAAAGGAGCCTGGGAAGCAACGTGTCGCGAAGGTTGACTAGTGCGACGGTCTCCAACTCTGCTTGAAGCGAACGCCCCCATAATGGATCACATACCAAGTCCAGGTTGGCAAGGTTCTCCTCCTTGGGTACGCCTACGTCAATGTCAAGGTCTCTGCGTTGAATATGGCCCATCGTCGTCGCTTTCCCTGATGCAATCCTCTGGTACACGGGCAACAGACGCAGAAGGTGGGCATGAAGGAGCCAGCTCGGAATATTCGAGTTTGGAACTACCTTGAAAATGTGCTGGTTGATGATGGCCTCATCCCGAAACCACCGCTGCACAGTAAGCGATCCCGACCAAGCGAATAGCAGGTCGCCCGCTCGTGCCAGGTAATCGGTAGCAACGTCGATGTCGTTGTACACCGTGGATGCACCTGGGCCGT
>Ga0307373_10010091_pt1 | contig 13967 bp, 13 predicted proteins | sample OX2MG_FD_202534 | JGI IMG/M metagenome (GOLD analysis project Ga0307373, IMG submission 202534) | Soil microbial communities from Risofladan, Vaasa, Finland - OX-2 | ecosystem: Environmental > Terrestrial > Soil > Coastal area > Acid sulfate soil | place: Finland: Risofladan, Vaasa | collected... | reverse complement strand
CGGTGACAAATTCTGTTATCGCCATTGCGGTAGCTTTCTACCAGGCGGTAGTAACCACTGAGCTTTCCGGTTTCAGGATGTTTGCGTATGGTACTTTTGAAATACAAGGCTCAAAGGTGGTAAACCCTCTTCAAATACGAACACCCCTTGTGTACTACAAATCAAATAAAGGGCTTATACGCGTCGTAGATTTTTTATACCTGTACCCCCCCACAGGTAAATTGAAAATATGGCGATAATTTTCTGAAAAAAAAATTAAATTTTAACAGTCGAAGAGGCTTTTGCTGCAATGTGGGTTAGATGAAAAAGGTTTTAAATCTATTCAAACACATATTGATGAATTACTCAAATTACTTACTTCAATAATTAAAACAAGTAAAGGAATTAAATAAGAATTTTGTTTCAATTCCCAATTATCCATTATCAATTTTCAATTTTCAATTTTCAATTTTCAATTGCTTCTAATGACCACTTCCCCATCCAAACCAATCGTTCCAATTGGCATAAATTAAAAGTGCAAATAAAATAACCATTCCTACAATTTGAGCATACTCTAAGAATTTATCACTCGGTTTTCTTCCTGTTATCATTTCTACAAGGGTAAAGACTACATGGCCTCCGTCTAATGCAGGAATAGGAAGCAAATTCATAAACGCAAGTATAATAGAAAAGAAAGCGGTTATTTTCCAAAACGCTTCCCAGTTCCATCCGTAATTTGGGAAAAAAGATGCCATTCCTTTGAAACCAGCAAGTCCCTTGTAGGCGCCAGTTTCAGGATTCAGAATCATCTTGATTTGCTGAATATAAGAATTTAATTGCTTACCAGTCATCATAACTCCCGCAGGAAAAGAGGCGAGGAGTCCATACTTTTTAGTTTCAAGTTTTAAAATTCCAAGACTATCAGCCTGTTCGTCATTTATATTATAGAAACCAATTTGACCGGCTGTATCAACAAAAACCTTTGCCAGTACCGGTTTATGATTCCTCATAATTGAGAGAGTAACGCTGTCCCCTTTTTTCTTTTGAAGCAAAGATTTTATTTCATCAAAATAATTTACCGGAATTGAGTCCACGGCAGTAATTTTATCAAAAACCTGCAACCCTTCTTTGCCTGCATTTGTTGAATTGGTACTTTCAAAACCTCCTACAATAATTGGCATTCTGGGTTGCAATAATGATTGACTACGTTTTCCTTTTTTCTCTACTAATTGTCCTATCAAATTGACGGGGACATTAATAGTTTCCTGATTGCCATTTCTTTCAAGAGTTATCTGTCTTCCCAATATAATTTTCATAGGGAGATCGTCAAAATATTTTATCGGTTCACCGTTTATCGCCTCAATTTTATCGCCGTTTCTCAAACCTATTTTAGTCATTAAGCTATCTGTAACCCATATCCCATCTTTTGCATTTTGGATGGGTAATTTGGTTTCGCCCCATTTAAAAAGAATCATGGCATAAATAAAAAAAGCAAGCAAGACATTCATCGTGACACCTGCCAACATGATTATAAGTCTTTGCCATGCTGGTTTGCTCCTGAATTCCCAAGGTTGAGGTGGTTGTTTTAGTTGTTCTTTATCCATGCTCTCATCAATCATACCGGCAATTTTTACATATCCGCCCAATGGAAGCCAGCCTATACCATATTCTGTTTCACCAACTTTCTTTTTAAAAATGGAGAACCATGGATCGAAAAATAAATAGAATTTTTCTACACGGCACTTGAACAACTTGGCAGTTATAAAATGTCCGAATTCATGTATGATCACTAAAATTGAAAGAGAAAAGAGAAGGTAGCCGGCCTGCAAACCTACTGCCGGCCAATTGATTGAAGTAAATGATAATAAGGTCATATTTTATTCAAGGTCTGCCAAAGCAGATTTTTAATGTTTTTTGTGTTCTCCTTTTGAAGGTTAAGGGTAAGTGCTACATTTTTATCAAAGAAGCCGCAAAATTACGTGCCTCACCGTCGCTTTCAAAATAATCTGAAAGATTTGGCTTTTCTATATAACTTATTTTTTCCATAGCTTTTTCAATTACGGCTGTGATATCCAGAAACCCAATCCGGTTGTTTAAAAAGGCCCAGACTGCAATTTCATTTGCTGCATTTAAAATGCATGGAAGATTACCACCTTTTTCCAATGCATTCTTTGCCAGGCTTAGGTTACGGAATGTTTTATAATCAGGTTCTTCAAAAGAAAGAGTGGATATCTTTTTAAAATTAGCACGTGGATTTTTATTGAGAACCCTTTGTGGAAAAGTAAGTGCATATTGAATAGGCAGTTTCATGTCAGGTAGTCCCATTTGCGATTTTATACTTCCGTCTTCAAATTGTACCATACTATGTACGATGCTTTGTGAATGAACAATTACCTCTACTTGCTTAGGGGCAAGATTAAAAAGCCATTTTGCCTCAATCATTTCAAGCCCTTTATTCATAAGGGTTGCAGAGTCAATCGTAATTTTTGCACCCATGTTCCAGTTAGGATGTTGCAATGCATGATCTCTTTTTACATTCACCAGGAAATTTGGTTTTTTTCCAAGAAAAGGACCGCCACTAGCCGTAAGAATTACCTTTTCAATTTTGTTCCTGGTTTCACCTACAAGACATTGGAAAATTGCTGAGTGTTCACTATCTACAGGAATAATAGGAACTCTTTTTTCAACTGCTAATTGCATTACAATATCTCCTGCAACCACCAATGTTTCCTTATTTGCCAAAGCAATTGCCTTCCCATTTTCAATTGCTTTTAAAGTTGGTTTTAATCCGGCAAAACCTACAATCGCAGCAATCATCATATCATACGTATCAAAATCCGCTACTTCTTCCAGAGCGCTTTCACCGGAAAAGACTTTTATATCAGTTGAACTCAGTGCATTTTTTAAGGATTCGTATTTTCGATCATCTCCTATGACAATCGCATTGGGACGGTATTTGAGTGCCTGCTCTATTAGTAACTTTTCATTGGAATGAGCAGTTAATATTTCCACTTCAAACAAATCGGGAAGAGCATCAATCACTTCTAGCGCCTGCGTACCTATAGAACCTGTAGATCCAAAAATTGCTATCCTTTTCTTTATTGTTTCTGCCATTTTATTCTTCTTTTAAATATTGAGTTATGGAATTATTCTCTAATACCAAAGGAAGTTGGCAATTTACTGTAATAATTTCTGTAAAGCATCATTGACCTTCGTAAAATTAAACCTGCTGACAATGTTTTTCATCATTATTTTAATTGCCTCGTTTTGAAGATTGCCTAATGAGCCCTCATGTGTATGTTTTATTTCCTTGTTAGTTTTGAATGTTTTATTTTCTACTTCAGCGCCAATTTTCTTATAAGCATCACGTAACGGCATTCCCTGTAAAACCAATTTATTCATTTCTTCAACTGTAAATAAATATTTATATTTTTCATCATTGAGGATGTCTTTTTTGATCTCAATATTTTCAAACATGAGTGTGGCCATCCTGATACAATCTTTCAAATTCTTTATGGCAGGAAAAAGGGATTCTTTCAATAATTGCAGATCACGGTGATAGCCGGAAGGTAAGTTCGTAAGCATTAAAGATATCTCATTCGGTAAGGCCTGTATGCGGTTGCAATGTGCGCGTATTAATTCAAATACGTCCGGGTTTTTTTTATGTGGCATAATGCTGCTGCCTGTGGTAAGTTCATCTGGGAAAGAAATAAATCCGAAATTCTGATTGAGATAAATGCATGAATCCATACTCATACGGGCAAGTGTAGACGCAACATTGGCAAGTGCCTGCGACAATATTCTTTCTGTTTTGCCACGGCTCATTTGTGCATACACTACATTATAATTCAAATCTTCAAAGCCTAATAATTGTGTAGTCATTTTCCTGTCAATAGGAAAAGAAGAACCAAAACCTGCCGCTGAACCTAATGGATTTTTATTGGTGATCTCCCATGCGCCGTGAAGTGTGATCAGGTCATCAACCAGGCTTTCGGCATAAGCGCCAAACCAAAGCCCGAACGAAGAAGGCATCGCAAGCTGAAAGTGCGTGTAGCCGGGCAAAAAGTGATCTTTGTACTTCTCGCTTTGTGATTGTAAAAGAGTAAAAAATTTGATTACATCATGAACCAGTTCTTCAATCTCATTTCTTAAAAAAAGTTTCAAATCAAGAACTACCTGGTCGTTCCTGGAACGCGCAGAATGAATTTTTTTTCCGGCATCTCCAATTTTTTTGGTGAGGATAAATTCTATCTGCGAATGAATATCTTCTACTCCTTCTTCCAATGAAAAATTACCCAAAGAAATATCTTTATAAATATCTTTTAATGCGTGCTGCAATTCATCTAATTCTCTATTGGTAAGCAAACCAACACTATTCAGCATTTTTATATGTGCCAAAGAGCCCAATACATCAAAGGGAGCCAAAAACATATCAAGTTCACGATCTTTACCTACTGTAAAGGTTTCTACTTCTTTTAAGGATTCAGTATTTTTTTGCCAGAGTTTCATTTCGTTTTGTTTTCAGCATTTTTTAATTCCCTCCCAAAATTTTCCAATAATTGAATATAAGTCTTTATTCCTTCTTTAATTTCATTCACGAAGATAAATTCATCTGCTGAATGGCTGCGCGCCGAATCGCCGGGACCAATTTTTAAAGAAGGGAAATCCATCAAAGCCATGTCAGAACAAGTTGGCGAGCCATAAGATGGAATCCCCATTTTTCGCCCCGCTTTTACCAAAGGATGATTCTCTTCAATGAAAGAAGACTTAAGCCTGGTGGATCTTGGGTGAATTTCACTTACCATATTTTTTTTGAGAGTATCAATTACTTCTTCAAATGAATACAATTCATTTACTCTTATATCAACTAAAAAGCTGCATTCTGAAGGGACTACATTGTGTGTTTTATTTTCTGAGTTTATAGAAGTAACGGCAATGTGTACGGGTCCCAAGAGGGAAGAAACCTTTGGAAATTTATAACTACTCAGCCAATTAATATCTTTCATAGCAAGATAGAGTGCATTTACACCTTCACTGCGGGCTGCATGTCCTGCTTTCCCATGAGAGGTACAATCGAAAACCAATAACCCTTTTTCTGCAATAGCCATGTTTAGAAGAGTTGGTTCGCCAACAATCGCACAATCAATTTTTGGTAAATGAGGCATAAGTATTTCCACACCATTCTTTCCGGAAATTTCCTCTTCTGCAGTTCCTGCAAAAATGATATTGTATGGAATATCGGTATCATAATAATAAAGAAAAGCTGCTAATAGTGAGACCAGCGGGCCACCTGCATCATTGGAACCCAATCCAAATAATTTTCTGTCTTTTTCTATTGATTTAAAAGGATCCAAAGTATATCCCTTATTTGGTTTAACGGTATCATGATGAGAATTCAATAAAATTGTTGGTTTATTGCTATCAAAGTTTTTATTGGGGGCCCATACATTATTTAAATACCTGTTGCTTTTAAGATTTTTTTGCTGAAGAAAATTTTCCAAACAATCAGCTGTTTTATCTTCTTCTTTGCTGAAAGAAGGAATCGTTATCAATTGTTTTAAAAGATTAAAAGCATCCGAATATAAATGGTCTATATTTTTTTCTTTACTGTTCATTACAAAGAGATTTTTGTGCCGCCTGTTTCGTTTATTAGAGAAGATAATTGGGAAGAATTTCCAATTACAACTTCTTTTACTCCTTTGTTAATTGCATCAAATGCGTTATCAATTTTTGGTAAAATACCTGCGAAAAGCTTATTTGATTTTTTCAGTGATAGGTATTCTTTAGGATTCAATTTGGAGATCACCGAGTTTTCATCATTCACATCGAGCAAAACGCCATTTTTCTCGAAACAAAATAACAGGCTAACTTCATAATGCTTTGCCATGCTTACTGAAAGAATTGAAGCAATAGTATCTGCATTCGTATTGAGTATATTCCCCTTGTTATCGTGTGTAAGTGGTGCTGCTACAGGAGTTATGCCGTTTTCTAAAAATAATTTCCATGTTTCTGTATTAATATTTTCAGCATTTACATCGCCTACCCATCCAAAATCAATTTCTTTTACAGGGCGTTTTATAGCCGGTAATAAATTGGCGTCCGCGCCGGTAACGCCAATAGCATTGCACTGAATAGATTGAAGTTTGGCAACTATTTTTTTGTTGACCAAGCCACCATAAACCATTGTTACTAAATCAATGGTTTCATCATCGGTTATTCTTCTGCCATCAATATATTTTGATTGAATATTTAATTTTTTACCAATAGCGGTTGCAATTTTTCCACCGCCATGAACTAATATTTTTTTGCAATCAATTCCAGCAAATTCTTTTAGAAAAGAATCCAGTTTTCCCGGATCGTCAATTACATTCCCGCCAATTTTTATGATAAAAAGTTTTTCCACTGGATATTTATCAGGTTTTTAAAAAGATAGAATTTTTATAAAGAGAATAGATTTACTTCGTCAGGAAAAAAAATCTTTGATATTTTTAATGTGTACAATTCTATTTTGTGATAAATAGCTGTAGCTCCAATAAGTGCGTCAGGTAAAGCCAGTTTATATGAAAGGCTATAAAGCTCCACCAATTTTACTGCCTTGTCAGAAATAAAAGCATCAACTGGAAAAACAGTCAGTTTATCCATGTCTTTACGAATCGCTTGTAATTCTTTTTTATTTCTTGCACCGAAAAATAGTTCCGCTCGCGTCACATCCGACACTGCAAGGTTTTGTTGACCTATATGTTTTATTGTTTGAATAATTGATTGATTATTCCTGTAAATTTCTATAAAAAGATTAGTATCGCAGAGTATCATTTTTTTCTTTTCCAGGCCTGTTTACGTAGCTCGCCGGCATCTACTTTATAATTTTCCCAGATGCCTGCTGATAATGAAAATTCTGTTTTTTTCTTATTAGTCGGTGGAACATTCCTTTTAAGTTCTGCATTTATATTCAATGATTTTAAAAATTGAAGCAATGCATCAATTTTATTTTTTTCAATATTATCTTTCAATATTATTTCTACCATTTTTTTATTTATTTATAAATAAAGACTAATAATTATAACAAAGATACTGAAGATTTTTCCCGCCTCTTTTTGCGATACATTTGAAATAATTCTTTATTCCCAATCTCAGAAAGCATTCATGATAATCCATTTAAAATTTCCGACAATACCGCCTGGGCAGCCCAAACACGATTCCCTGCTTCTTCTGTAATTATACTGTGGCTGCCGTCCAATACTTCATCGCTCAATTCTACGTTTCTGCGTACAGGAAGACAATGCATCACTCTTGCATTATTAGTCACCTCCAGTTTTTTATTAGTCAGCATCCAATCATTTTCTACCGGGGGCATTTTTCCGTAATCATTGTAATTGCTCCAGTTTTTTACATACACGAAATCTGCATCTTTTAGCGCGTACGCCTGGTCGTTAGTGATCAATGTTTTTTTTGTAAAACGATTATCAAGGTCGTATCCTTTTGGATTAGCAATTATAAATTCAGTATGTCCCCACGCATTTACCCATTCTGAAAAGCTGTTGGCAACACACTGTGGTAAAGGTTTTACATGAGGAGCCCATGTTAAAACCACTTTTGGATTTTTTTTATTTTTTATGGGGAGGTGTTCTGTAATGGTTATTATATCCGTTAAACTTTGCAGTGGATGAACTGTTGCGCTTTCCAGACTGACCACCGGAATTCCCGAGTATTTTACAAATTGATTTAATATTTTTTCAGCATAGTCTTCTTCGCGGCTTTTTAAAGATGGAAATGTTCTGATGCCCAAAACATCAAAATACTTCCCCAATATAGGCGCAGCATCTTTTACATGTTCTGCAGTTGTGCCATTCATTATGGCGCCTTCTTCAAATTCAAAAGACCATCCTTCCTGTGAAGTATTGAATACAATAGCTTCCAAACCCAGATTCTGCGCAGCTATTTGAGTGCTTAGTCTTGTTCGCATACTTGGATTCAAAAATAGCAGGCCAATGCGTTTTCCTTTTCCCTGTTTATTATTTATCAAAGGATTTTTTTTAAAGTTTTGACCAGATTTTACGAGAAAATCTATATTAGCTGCGTCGTGTACTGAAAGAAATTTTTTCAATATTTAATTGATTTTATAATGAATAGAAAAAATTAAAAGCTCTTTGATTTACCTTTAAAGGGGGACTTTGGAGCTTATGTTTTTTGTCAAATTCATATTAGATTGGTAAGAAATATTTTTTGATTGTGAAACAAGAAAAGACACTTCTTCCTTTAATGCCTCCATAAATTGTTTAGCATCATTTTTTGTCAAAGCAAGTGAAGGCAGCAATCTTATCACATTCGGTTTCGCTGCGCCTGTAAATATTTTATGTTTTTTCAAAAGATTCTTTTTCAAATCACTTAATTCATCCGGAACATCAAAACCTATCATTAATCCTTTGCCCCGGATGTTTTGTAATTCGGGAATGTTTTTAATTTCTGCCAACAAATAATTTCCAACTTCTTCCGCATTGCTCATCAGTTTTTCATTTTTTATTACATCAAGAACAGCTATGGCAGCGGCACAAGCGAGATGATTGCCCCCAAAAGTAGTTCCCAGCATAAAATGTTTTGGCGCTATTTCAGGAGAAATTGAAATCGCTCCGATTGGAAATCCATTTCCCATTCCTTTTGCCATTGTATAAATATCTGCGTTAATGCCTGCATGATCGTGTGAATAAAATTTACCGGTTCTTCCATAGCCGCATTGAACGGAGTCTGCAATAAAAACAGAACCATATTCTGAACATAACCTGCCAATGAGTTGCAGAAAAGATTGGGATGCAACCCTTATGCCTCCTACACCCTGGATACCTTCAACAATCACGGCACATACTTCTTTCCCATTATTTTTAAAATAATCTTTCAACGCTTCTTCATCATTAAAGGGAAGAAAAACTACATTTTCTGTTTCGTTAACCGGAGCAATAATGGAAGGATTATCTGTTGCAGCGACTGCCAATGATGTACGACCGTGAAATGCTTTTGTAAAAGCGATTATTTTTTTTCTTCCATTATGAAATGAAGCGACCTTTAATGCATTCTCATTGGCTTCTGCGCCTGAATTACATAGAAATAACTGGTAATTATTTTTGCCTGAAAGATCACCTAATTTATCTGCGAGTTCCTGCTGTAGAGGTATTTTTATTGAATTGGAATAGAAAGCGATCTTCTCCAATTGTTCTTCAATTTTTTTTACCCAATGAGGATGTGTATGGCCAATACTGATTACGGCATGGCCCCCATACATGTCGAGATATTTATTCCCCTTATCATCCCAAACATAGGATCCAGAGGCCTTTACGATATTGATATCGTTTATGGGATAAACGTCGAATAGTTTCATTTTATTTATTTTGTAGGGTAACCTTTTCGGTTGCCCGATTTTATTTATTTAAAATCAAAGATTTTAAAGGTCAACCGCAAGGGATTGCCCCCACGTTAAAAATAATTTGCTTTTAATTTCAACCCTTCTGTCTCTTCAACTCCAAACATCAGGTTCATATTTTGTACTGCTTGCCCACTTGCACCTTTCAGTAAATTATCAATTGCAGAATGAATTACAACAATATCTCCAACCTGCTCCAGGTTGATGAAACAATTATTTGTATTTACAACTTGTTTTAAAAATATTGGCTCATGACTGATCTTTATAAAAGGATGACCAGCATAAAAGTCTTCATACAAATGATAAATTTCAGGAAGAGTTTCTGAACATTTTAATTGTGAAGTAATAAAAATTCCCCTTGTAAAATCTCCCCTCCATGGTACAAAATGAATGGAAGGCACTCCCTTACCAGATACACTAATTAAAGTTTCATTGATTTCATTAATGTGCTGGTGTTTTAAAGATTTATACGCCTGCACATTATTTTCTCGCCATGAAAAATGAGAGGTTTCACTCTTCGATTGGCCGGCGCCGGTAGAACCTGTAATACCTGTGCTATAAACATCTGTCAATAAATTCTTTTTTGCCAAGGGTAATAAACCAAATTCAATACTTGAAGCAAAACACCCGGGATTAGAAATGTTATCTGACGATTTAATCGCTTCCCTGTTGATCTCAGGAAGTCCATAAATAAATTCACGTCCTTTAATTACAGAATTTTCTTTGAGCCTGAAATCCTGCGAAAGAGAAATTATTTTTATATGCTGAGGGATATCATTTTCTTCCATGAACTTTAGCGAATCTCCATGGCCCACACATAAAAAAAGTACATCAATATTATGCCCAATCTCATGAGAAAATTTCATTTGGGTCTGACCTAATAAATCCTGGTGAACTGTATGAATATCCTTGCCTGCATTGCTTTTACTGTGCATGTAAATAATTTCTGATGAAGGATGATTAAGTAATAATCTGATAAGTTCGCCACCCGTATAACCTGCTCCACCAATAATTCCAACTCTGATTTTATTTTTCATGTCCACTATTTTTTACTGCATGATAAATTGCAGTCTGATTGCCAAATATTTTACTAAAGCCTCTTACGTCTTGTCCGCTCCAGCCAGTATTCATCTCACCATATTTTCCAAATTTACTACTCATCAGATCAAATGGAGATTCAATGCCCGTAACCTGAAAGCGATAAGGCATCAATTGGATATACACATCGCCTGTTACATTTTGTTGGGAAGAAGTAAAAAAAGCTTCTATATCGCGCATTACCGGATCAAGCAATTGCCCTTCATGCAGCCAATTTCCATAAAAATCTGCAAGCTGGCTTTTCATAGTTAATTGCCATTTGGTAAGTACATTTTTTTCCAAAGCATGATGTGCTTTAATAATTAACATAGGAGCTGCGGCTTCAAAACCAACCCTTCCTTTAATACCGATAATGGTATCTCCGACATGTACATCGCGTCCTATGGCAAAAGGGCCTGCAATGCTTTGCAAATATTGAATCGCCTTTGCAGGGTGGTCAAATTTTTTACTATTAACTCCTTTTAATTCTCCTTTTTCAAAATGCAATTTTACCTGTTCAGGATCATGTTTGCTTAATTGAGTTGGCCATGCTTCTTCCGGTAACATTCCATTGGATGATAAAGTTTCCTTTCCTCCAACACTTGTTCCCCAAAGGCCTTTATTGATAGAATAAACTGATTTTTCAAAATTCATTTTCACACCTTTCGATTTAAGGTAATCAGTTTCCTGCTGCCTGGATAATTGCATATCTCGGATAGGTGTAATGATTTCAATTCCAGGAATCATGATATGAAAGATCATGTCAAACCTTACCTGGTCATTGCCAGCGCCTGTACTACCATGTGCCACTGCATCTGCGCCAATTTTTTTTACATGCTCTGCAATGTGCAAAGCCTGGGATACTCTTTCGGCACTTACGCTTAATGGATAGGTATTGTTCTTTAAGACATTTCCATAAACCAAATATTTTATAATGCTGTTATAATAACTATCTGTTGCGTCTATGGTTGTATGTGATTTTACGCCAAGCGTCTTTGCATGTTTTTCGATCTGGTTTAATTCTTCTTTTGAGAATCCGCCTGTGTTCACAATAATGCTATGAACTTCATATTTTAATTCATCGGTAAAATATTTTACACAATAAGAAGTATCTAATCCGCCGCTAAAACCAATTACTACTTTTTTACTCATCTATTAAAATTTTTTATTTAGAAGTTGTAGAAAAAACTAAAGATAGATTTTGTTTTTTCTGTTTTGATCTTTTTCCAATACCTGATAAGTTTATTTTGTTTCAGGCGCATAAACCTTTCATAAAGTTTTGATTTTTTCTTAAAATCTTTGGCGGTTTCTTCAGGTTTTATATGATCTTTTGGGTCAAAAAGCATGGCAGTACACATACAGTTCTTTCTGTCTTTACTCATTAGTATATCATAGTTAACGCAACTCTTACAACCTTCCCAAAATTTATCATCATCTGTAAGTTCAGAATAGGTTACCGGCTCGTAGCCGAGATCGCTGTTGATTTTCATCACAGCAAGCCCGGTAGTAAGCCCAAATATTTTTGCATTAGGATATTTTTCGCGTGAGAGTGCAAAAATTCTTTGTTTGATCGTTTTTGCTATACCTGATTTTCTGAATTCAGGAGCCACAATAAGTCCGCTGTTCGCAACAAATTCTTCATGCCCCCAGGCTTCTATATAGCAAAAACCTACCCATTTATTTTCTTTTGTTACGGCGATGACTGCTTTTCCCTCTATCATTTTTTGCGAAACGTATTCTGGTGAGCGTTTAGCTATTCCTGTGCCACGCGCAAGTGCTGATGCGGCCATTTCATCAGTGATTGTTGTTGCATGAATTATGTCATCAGGAATTGCAACACGAACAATTATATTTGATTGTTCCAATTTGCATAAAATTTAATTTTTGAAAAAAAAGATTGGTGCGGTGGATTTTTTTTCACTGATAGGGGCAGTTTCTACAGCTCGGCCTATCAGCATCCACGTCGGGATAAATATACCGTCGCCGGTGAGGTAGAAAAGAAATGATATGAAAAATTAGTATTCAAGTCTTGTTCTTATTTTTTTGTAAAATCAAAACGCAAAAGTAATATATAAATTTATATCAGGGGATATTTTTTGCAAATATTTTGTTACGAAATTTTGGTTCAGCTTTTCAATCTCTCTCTACCAAACAATAAATAAATCCGGATTTTTTTATTTTAAAAAACCTTTAGAAATTTTTTTGAATGTGAATTATAATAACTTTCTAAAAGTTCAACATAATTGGGCAGTTTACAAATAAAAACGCCTGGTTTCTAATTTAATAAAATGGAAAAGTAATTATTTCAGAGAAGCCATATAGATAACAGAACTGCATTTTGTATTATCGAAAAAGGTTTTCAGATTTGAAATGCTTCCATTAATCATTGCTTTCACTGGACGGGGATTTCCGGCTTTATATTGCTCGCTCAGCATACTCACATAAATACTATCAAACCACATAGGTTTTATTTTTTCAATTTTCAATCCATGAGTGTTCAATAAATTTTTCATTGCCTTCGGTGAAAAATGATACAAATGTCTGGGTACATCATAAGCTGCCCAGTATTCTTTATAAATATTTGCATCTTTCGATGTGTAATTGGGTACAGCGATGAAAAGTTTCCCATTTGCAGATAATAATTTTTTTAACTGCTCTACATATTCATGCAAATCATGCACATGCTCCAACACATGCCATAAGGTAATGGCATCAAAATTTTTCTCAGGAAATGAATACAAATTTTCGGATTGATCTAAATTGATTCCATATAATTGCATCGCTTTTTCCCTTGCATTTTTATCTGGTTCAGTACCGGTTATTTTCCAGTTTGCCATTTTCATGGTATTTAAAAAAGCACCGATACCTGCGCCTACATCTAAGATATTTCCTTTATTTTTTTTGATAGATCTTATGATTAATTTTCTTTTTTGAATGAGTGTGTGCTTTCTTACTTTGTGATATAAATTATTGACCAAACCTTTTGTGGTATCGCTGTGCGAAATGTAATTTTCGGATTGATAATATTTGCTAATATTTTCTTTGTCCGGAATGTTTTGAGTAAATCTTTGGGTGCAATTGCTACATTCCCAAATTTCAAATTTTTCACCAGAAACTGTATAGTCTTTTGCTTTTAAAATGGATGAAATATTTTTATTTCCACAATTGGGGCAAGAATCGTACACAATCATTATTAAATAAATTATTGAACGGAATATGTCTCAGGCGGCGATTGAGGAGAAATTTTTCCCTGGTTTCCAAATGAAGAAAATGAAAAAGAATGTTGATAAAAATAAAAGAATAAAAGTATTAATGCAATAGCAAGAAGTACTATCGAAATTATTTTCCATTGATTATTTTTTACACCTGTTCCTTCTTCGTGGTGATAAAATTCGTTCATCACTGATGAGGTGGTTTCCCTGTCGCCAACCAATACCTTATGCTCACTGTTTTTATGAATGACTCTTTCAACAGATATGGGTTCAAAAAAGGAAACCTT
>Ga0307373_10010090_pt1 | contig 13967 bp, 8 predicted proteins | sample OX2MG_FD_202534 | JGI IMG/M metagenome (GOLD analysis project Ga0307373, IMG submission 202534) | Soil microbial communities from Risofladan, Vaasa, Finland - OX-2 | ecosystem: Environmental > Terrestrial > Soil > Coastal area > Acid sulfate soil | place: Finland: Risofladan, Vaasa | collected... | reverse complement strand
GGCCCGATGATCTCCAATGCCTCGAGCGCGACGATCCTCCGCTGGCCTTCGTCCAGGAGCGCAGGCGATCCATACGACGGTACGCCGCGCAGCCCATCACCGAAGAGCAACTTGGAGAGTTCTTGTACCGGGTCGCTCGCGTGACCAATCAATGGCAGTCCGACGTCGCGACTCCCACTGGGAACCCTGAGAGGGAGAGGTCGCTCGAGCCGAGTAAGTTTTCCGACCGCAGTGCCTCGATATTTGGCACCAGCGGCGCGTCGTGACGGTACTTTCCTGAGCCCGTGGCTTTTTTACTTTGGCGCGGCAGATCCTCCGAGCGACGAGATGGCCCTGTCGAGGTGTACGTAGCCGCCGTCGACGTGAACCAGTTGCCCGGTGGTGTGGCTCGAACGAGCCGAAAGGAGAAAGGCGACGGTCTGGGCAATCTCCTCGCAGGTGGTCATTCGTCCTCCGAGCGGGATTCTGGACTCGATCCGCCGGCGGACCTCTTGGGGATTGGGCACGGTCTGAAGCCACTTTTCATACATCGGCGTCCAGCACTCGGCGACGATCACGGCGTTGACGCGAATGCCGTACCGGCTCAGTTCGATCGCCCATTCGCGCGTCAGCGCGTTGCGTCCGCCGTTTGCCGCCGCATAGGCCGACGTGCCCCCTTGCCCGGTCTCGGCCACCTTCGAGCCAATGTTGACGATTGCCCCGTGCGATAGCTTCAAGTACGGCAGGGCGAAACGGGCCATGTCGTAGTAATGGACGAGGTTTTTTCGCAGCGAAGCGAGGAACTGTTCCGTGTCGCCCGCCTCGAGGCTCACGCCGTCGTTGATGCCCGCGTTGTTCACAAGGCCGTCGATGCGGCTAAACCGCGTGAAGGCGGCCTCGACCGCGCGGCGGCATTCGTCCGTACGTGTCAATTCCGCGGTGACCGCCCAGGCGCTGCCGCCGGACGCTTCGATCGTACGCACGGTCGCATCGTTATCGGCAGCATTGCGGCCGACGATCACCGGCATCGCTCCCTCGGCAGCAAGCACGCGGCAGATTCCCTCGCCAATGCCTTTCGCTCCGCCGGTCACCAGCACCACGTTGTCGCGCAGAAATAGATCCATGGCGTCCCCACACTGCAGGCTTTTCAATGGTTCGTCAGCCGCAACGCGGCATGCTTCGACAGCCCAGGACGCAGGCCTCGTTGTTCTACACATCTTTTGTAGCGACCGGATGCCGATTCGCCCCGTTCACGGGGCTTCCGCGCAGCGGTACTCGGCCCGGCGTTTACGCCGGGTTCGCCAACCGCCCCACTTGACTTTCTTCCAGCCCCGTTCACGTGGCTTCCAGGGTGGCTTAAGCCAAGAAAATGGTAAGCCCCGTGAACGGGGCTGAATATATAATAATGTGCTCCCGTTTTCCCCGGCATAAATGCCCGGGGCTATGACCGCTTCGCGGGAGGCGCCGTGAACGGGGCGGTGCATCACTCGCGACTTGTGTAGAACACCGAGGGCTGCGCCTTGGGCTTTGGAATCACGCACCTTTGGTGCTACGCGACGGCGTCCGCCGGTAGCAGCGTGAATTTTAACCGAACAATTCGCTCACTGCCGCTCCTCCCTCGACGATCTTGATCGGGCGGCCGATCGAGCTCATGTTCTCCTTTTCGGGGTCGATGCCCAGGCTCTTGTAGAACGTGCGGAACAAGTCCTCGACTTTCACGGGTCGATCGGCGACGTCTTCGCCCCCCGCGCTGGTGCGGCCGATCGCCTGGCCGCCGCGCACTCCGCCGCCCGCCAATACGGCCGAGAACGCCCGAGGAAAGTGATCGCGCCCACCTCGTGGGTTGATCCGCGGCGTGCGGCCGAACTCGCCCATCCAAATCACGAGCGTCTTGTCGAGCCGCCCGCGCCCCTTGAGATCGGCGATGAGCTGGGCGAACGGCTGATCGAGCTCGCCGGCCAGGGCCTTGGTGCGGTTGAAGTTGTCGTCGTGGGTGTCCCAGTTGCCTAGCCCGACTTCGACGAAAGTCACGCCGGCTTCGACCAGCCGACGCGCCAAAAGACAGCCGGCGGCGAAATCGGTTTCTCCATAAGCCGCGCTGACCTGGTCGGGCTCGCGCGACAGGTCAAAGGCTTCCATCTTGGGGCTCAACACCATCCGCGAGGCCTTTTGGTAAAGCCCGCGGTGCTCGGCGATTTCCGGGGTTGCCTCACTGCCACCGGCGGCGGTTTCCAGCGTGCGGACCAGGGCCAGACGCCGCTCGAAGCGGTCGATATTCGTGGCGACTTGCGTGTTATCGGGAAGCTTCGCCGGGTTGGGGACCACGAAGGGGTTGAAGTCGGTGCCCAGCAGGCCGCCGTTACCCGTGTTGGGAAACCGCCGGCCGATGCGCACGAACGACGGCAGCTCCGCTTCGAGGCTCCCCAGTTCCGCCGAAACGACTGAGCCGATCGTGGGGTAATGCACGCTGGCCGTAGGAACGTGGGCCGTGTGCAACAGGAAGCTCGCTCGTTGGTGGTTTCCCTCCTTGGTGGAGAGCGAACGCAGCAGCGCCACGTCGCCCGCCACTTTGGCCAGGTTCGGCAGGTGCTCGGCCAGTTGCATGCCCGGCACCGAGGTCGAAATCGCCTTCGTCTCTCCGCCGTTGGCGTGGCCGGGCTTGGGATCGATGGTCTCGAACTGGCTCGGACCGCCTTGCATCCAGAGGAGGATGCAGGCCATTCCCCGGCGCCGCAACTCGTCGGCCCGCAAGCTAATCAGGTCGGTCCAGGTCAAGGCGCCTGCCGCCAGGCCGGTCGCCGAGAGTCCGCGGAGGAAGCCTCGCCGCCCAATGACGCCCTCGCGGTTGACGGCAAGGCGGAGATGATGGAGTAGGTGGGTATTCATCATTCGGGCCCTTGAACTCCTGAGGAACGAAAGCAGGCAATGAATAAAATCAACGGCCCGCTTTAAGGCTAGGATCGATCAAATGATGCCACCGGCTTGCCCTCGACCCACTGCGCGGGTACCCCGGACTCACGCTGGCAGCTACGATCCGCGGGCCCAACTCTCCCCCTCCCACCCGATTGCCCTGCCGCTGCCAAAAGCAGCGTCAGGGCAATCGGGGTTCGAAAACAGAAATGGCGGCCGTCTTGGGTAGCTGCCAGCGTCACAGACCACCGGGCAAGCCGGTGGCATGTTATGTTCCACATTGCGGAAATTCGTCTTAGCCTTTGGGCGGGTCGTTGATAAAAATTAGTTCGGTTGGTGAGCGGTGCCCACCCTACGCTTAATGCCTATGCAGGAATTCAGGACCGTTGATCAGCGCCCAGAACACGTCTTCGAACGCGGTGACTCGGTCATTCGAGGTCCGCACGTGCTCGCGGCAAGCGGCCAGTTCCTTTTCGCCGGGCTCGCGCCCGAGGCTGCGCAGATAGAGCTCGACCGTCACCTGGTCGTCGTCGGCAGAATCAGCCAACAGCTTGCTCAACGTCGAGTTCGGATTGCGACCGTTCATTGCCCGGCTGACGATGGGAGAATTCATCAGCAGTAGGGCTTGCGGGATCGAGCCGGAGATTTCATCGCGACGGTCGCTGGGGTCGTAACCGAAAACGGCCGCGAACTGCATCCGCGGCCCGCCTTGGCCAAAGGGCCCGCCCATGGGCCGCTGGGGGTTTCGATTCCGTGCGCCAGGGCCCTCAAGAGTACCCAAGGCGGCCGTCAGAACGTCGAAAATCTGGTCGGAACGCAACGGCTGCGGGCAGTTGGCCGTGAAGGGCGTCTGTTCGGGATTTCGCCGTGGCCGGCCCTTCCGCTGGTAGCACTGGGTGCCGCTGATGGCGCGGAATAGCCACTTCACGTCATAGCCGTTGGCGACGAACTGGCCGGCGAGGTAATCCATCGTGCGCGGCGCGGCGCAGGCGCGGTCAGGCCCCAGGTCATCGACCGGTTCGTAAAAGCCCTCGCCCACCAGTTCGGCCCAGATCCGATTGACGAGCGCTTTGGCGAACCAAGGGTTCGACTCCGACGTCATCCACTCGGCCAAGGCGCCGCGGCGTTGTTGGTCGCTTTCGCCATGGGGGAGCTTCTGGCCGGTGAGAAAGAAAACCGGCTGCACCAGCGTACCTTTCGAACTGGGATCCTTGAGGTCGGGCATATAGTGTTCCAGCTCACCCAGGCGGAGCATGCCCATCGGACGCTGCCGCGGGCGGTCTTGGTCGTGCGAGACGACTTCGAAGCTCGGCCGCGCGCCGTTTCGCACGGGCCGCAGGCCGATCCGCGGAAAGAACGCCGCCAGTTCGTGGAACTGTTGCCGTTTCCAGCGGTCGGTCGGGTGGTCGTGGCACTGCGCGCACTGAATCTGCACGCCCATGAAAATTCGCGACGCTTCGCTCGTCACGTCGTTCACCTCTCCCATTTGCGCGGCGATCAGGGCGGTCGCGCCCTCTTCGCGCACATCGCCTGTGGCGCTCACGAACGATTGCGCCAGTTTGTCCCAGGGCGCGTCGGCGTTGAACTGCCTGGCCAGGTAGGCCTCGGCCGCGCCGGCGGCCAGCAAGGCGCGCTCGTCACTACGGCGATAGAAGATCACGTCGCGCCAGTAACGGGCCCAATTTCGGCCGAAGCCCGGCAAAGACAACAATCTTTCGATCGCCGCCGTCCGCTTGCCGGCCGACCGATCGAGCACGAAGGCCGTGATCTCGGCGGGCGTAGGGAGCCGGCCGACCAGATCCAACGTCACCCGACGTAAGAAGGTCTCATGGTCGGTCAGCGGTGCCAGGACCACCGTGCCGGCGGCGGAGTCCGCCCCTCCGCTGGAACCATGAAACAGTTCCTCGGCCAACAGCGCGTCGACGCGCGCCGCCGCTTCAAGGGGTGCCTGCTTTTCCGCTTTCCCGGCAGTCGGTTGGGCGACTTCGGCGGCCGGCGACGACAGCACGCCGCCTGAGAGCGCCGTCACAGCGAACGAAATGCAAATCAGCCGGCGCATGCTATGAGTCTTCCGAAAAATGCAAAGCGAAAAAGAACGAACCATTCACGGTGGCTAGGGCAGAGCCCGTGGGGCAGGTTTCCAACCTGCCAAAAGCAATGTGTATGGCAGGTTGGAAACCTGCCCCACGAGCCGGGGCATCGCTTAGGCTCTGCCCCAGCCACCACCTTCTCGTGACAAAATGTCTCATTATGTCTCATTGTCGGCCGCGTGAAGTATAGATCCTATTTAGTCGCGACCGAAATTCACACTGGGCCCAACTTTGCTATAAACCCCAATTCTCGGCGGGGGTTTCGGCGGTTTTTCAACCGGTTGTACGATACGCGTCTCAAAACCTCCCATCGCGGGCTTCGAAATGCGTCGACTTGCCGTGGCTGGCGCCCCCGCCGCGGATCCAGCCGGCGATCCAGCCGATCATCCTCGCTGCGTCGACGCGCGGCGCGCCGAACAACCGGCGGCTGAGCCGCGCGTCGCTCAAGAGCGCATCGGGCGCCTCGGCGCCCATAAACCGAGGCGGGCGGCCGAACAACTTGCCGAATTCCTCACAGACTTGCCGCACGGAGAGCGTCTCCAAACCGGCGAGGTTGATCACGAAGGGGGGCGACGTCGCATGGTCGAAACAACACAGGGCCATCACATTGGCGTCGGCTTGCCAAAGCGCGTTGAAATAGCCCATGGCCAGATCGATCGATTTGCCGTCGTACACTTTTTGGGCCAGGTCGACGAGCACGCCGTAGCGCAATTCATGGGCGTAGTTCAACCGTAGCAGAGCGAGGCGCGTGCCGAGCGCGCGGCTGAAGTGCTCGTAGATCCGTTCGCGCCCCATCGCGGTCATCGCGTACTCGCCCACGGGACCCAGTTCGTCGGTCTCGACCGAGCCACCGCGCGCGACCGGCGTAAGCGGATAGACGTTGCCGGTGGAAAAGGCCACGATCCGGCTCGCGCGGTAGCGCTGGCCGATCATGCCGGTCAGGTAGACATTCATGGCCCAGGTCAGCGCCGCTTGTCCAGTCGCGCCGAACTTCATGCCCGGCATCGCCACCACATTGGCCGCGTCGGGTAAGCAATCCAACTGCCGTTGGTCGAGCAAGTCGCAACCGATCGTCTCGATGCCTTGGGCGCGTAGCCGATCTTCCAAGCCCGGCTGATTGAATCGCGACACGCCAATCACCCGCGCCGTTTTGCCAAGAGCGTCAAACGCGCGTCGGGCCATGCGGGCCAGGGTCGGCCCCATTTTTCCTCCCACTCCGAGCACCATCAGGTCGCCTTCGAGCTTGCCGAGCGCTTCCATCACGCCGGCGCTCGGCTCGCTGAGCAGGTCTTCGAGTTCGTCGGCCGAGGCGATCGTCACGGGGAGCGGCTGGGTGGAGATCTCTGCGCCCATGATCGTCGTTTTCGGGGCGTTGGTTTTTTCTTGCCGATTCATTTATACTACACGCCGCCTTCTTCGACACTAACCCGCGGCGCAACTTACCGATGAGCGGTGTCACCATCGACGGTCATTTTCACGTGCCCTCGAGCATCTGCAACCTGCAATCGTTTCGGGAATGGGTCCATGGGGACGATTTCCCGGAAAAGATGCGAGTCTCGTACATCGGCGGCAACGTGGAGATCGACATGAGCCCCGAAAACGCGGAATTCCACGGAAAGCCCAAGGCCCATGTGGTGGGTCGGCTTATCGCTCTCGTCGAGGAGCGAGATCTGGGAGATATCTACACCGATAGCATGATGCTCGTGTGTCCCGAAGCCGATTTGGCGACCGAGCCGGATGTGGTGTTCTGCAGTTTCGAGGCGCAGGAGGCGGGACGCGTCAAGCTTTCGGAATGGGTGCCCGGCAGCGGCAATTTGGTCGAGATCGTCGGCGCACCTGACCTGGTGGTCGAGATCGTCAGCCCTAGCTCAGTCAAGAAGGACACCAAGTCGCTGCGTGAAAAGTATTTCAAGGCCGGGATACCGGAATACTGGCTGATTGACACCCGCGGGTTCGGAATCGACTTCCAACTGCTCGTCCGCGGGGCGGACGATTACGAGGCCGTGGCGCCCGATGTCGACGGCTACCGTTTGTCACCGGCATTCCAGACGAGTTTCCAGCTCACGCGTCGCCGCAATCGGCTCGGCGCGTTCGCGTACAGGCTCTTGCAGCGGTAATACTCCAAGTCATGGTCAGATCAAGTGCCGAGTAGGGTGGGGCGAGCTCGCCTTGGGCGGGCGGTGGCCCACCAACGTGGTAGCCGGCCATCAATCGTTTCAAGCAATAGCGGATGGTGGGCCGTCGATCGCTCCGCGATCTTGTCCCACCCTACCAGAAAGCCGCGCGAACTGTGAACGGTCGGCGCGGTGCGGTATCAATTACGCGTCACTCCTCATCACTGCGCAGCTTGGCCAACACGCTGTAATCCTCCAGCGTCGTGGTGTCGCCGATGGTCGCCTTGCCGGAGGCGATGTCGCGCAACAGGCGGCGCATGATCTTGCCGCTGCGCGTCTTTGGCAGCGCGCTGGTGAAGCGGACGTCGTCGGGCTGGGCCAACGCTCCGATCTCCTTGCGAACGTGCTTGCGCAACTCATCGCGCAGCTCGTCGCTGGCTTCGCCCGATTTGAGCGTGATGAACACCGCCACCGCCTCCCCCTTGAGCGCGTCGGGCCGGCCCACGGCCGCTGCTTCGGCCACGTTCGGATGGCTCACCAAGGCGCTTTCGATCTCGATCGTACTCAGGCGATGTCCCGACACGTTCAACACGTCGTCGATTCGCCCCATGATCCAATAGTAGCCGTCGTGGTCGCAACGGGCGTTGTCGCCCGCCAGGTAGTTGTGGGGCACCTTCGACCAGTATTGCTCGCTGTACCGCAAGGCGTCGCCCCAGATGCCGCGCAGCATGCCCGGCCAGGGCTTGGTGATCACCAGCCAGCCGCCATTGCCCGGTTGCACCGGCTGCCCGTGCTCGTCGACGATCGCCGGCACGATCCCCGGCAGGGGCTTGGTGCAACTGCCGGGCTTGGTGGCGATCGCGCCGGGGAGCGGGCTCATCATGATTCCGCCGGTCTCGGTCTGCCACCAGGTATCGACGATCGGGCAGCGTTCGGCGCCGATCTTGCGGTGGTACCACATCCAGGCCTCGGGGTTGATGCCCTCGCCCACCGTGCCCAGCAGCCGAAGGCTCGACAGATCGTGCTTGTCGACCCAGTGATCGCCCCACTTGATGAACGCCCGGATCGCGGTGGGCGCGGTGTAGAAGATCGTGACCTGGTATTTTTCGATCAGTTGCCAGAAACGATCTTCATGCGGCCAGTTCGGCGCGCCTTCGTACATCAGCACCGTCGCGCCGCAGGCCAACGGTCCGTAAACGACGTAACTGTGCCCAGTGACCCAGCCGCAGTCGGCCGTACACCAGAAGACGTCTTCGTCGCGGAGGTCGAAGACCCATTCGGTCGTTTTCTTGGTGTAAAGGGAGTAGCCGGCCGTGGTGTGCTTGATCCCCTTGGGTTTGCCGGTCGAGCCGCTGGTGTAGAGGATGAACAGCGGGTGTTCGCTGTCGAGCGCCACGGCCGCGTGGTTGCCCGAAGCGGTAAACATCAGCTCGTGCCACCAGAAATCGCGGCCGGTGCGCATTTCGACCTCGTTGCCGAGTCGGCGGACGACGACGCACTTTTCCACCGTGGGCGACTTCTTCAGGGCCTCGTCGACGTTGTCCTTGAGCGGCACCTGCGCGCCGCGCCGCCAGCCGCCGTCGGCCGTGATCACGAGCTTCGCCTTCGCGTCCTGATTGCGGTCGGCGATCGCCTCGGCCGAAAAGCCGCCGAAGATCACCGAGTGGATTGCGCCGATCCGGGCGCATGCCAGCATGGCGATGACCAGTTCGGGCACCATCGGCATGTAGATCGAAACCACGTCCCCCTTGCCGATGTCCAATCCGCTGAGAACGTTGGCGAATTTGGAGACCTCGTGGTGCAGCATCCCGTAGGTCAGCACGCGCGTATCGCCCGGTTCGCCTTCCCAGATCAGCGCGGCCTTGTTTGCCCGCGCGGTGCCCAAGTGCATGTCGAGGCAATTGTACGCGACGTTCGTCCTGCCGCCGACGAACCACTGGGCGAACGGCTCGTTCCATTCCAGGACCTTGTCGAAAGGCCGGAACCAATGGAGCTCGCCGGCCAGATTGCCCCAAAAGGCTTCGATGTCGTCAGCGGCCCCGCGCCACAGATCCTCGTAGGCGGCCAACGAGCCGATCCGCGCCTTGGCCGCAAATTCGGCCGGCGGCGGAAAAAGCCGCTCCTCGCGCATGACCGTGTCGATTGGACCGCTCGGTGGGTTGGACATCTTGGGTTCCTATCAGGGGCCGCGGCACGATTCTATGGGCCGCCGGAAGGGGTGTCAACGAACTCCTTCCATGGCTCTTCCATTGCTTTCGACGCCGGTTTTGGTTTAGGATCGCAGGATGCTACGCATCGTGGTCAGCAACGACAAGCAACAACTTTCGCTGGAACACGCGGCCGGGCCGCTCGAGTTCGGCCGCATTTTCCAACGCGACGCACAGCGCGTGGTGCTCGACGACCCGCACGTTTCGCGCGACCAGATGCGGGTTCGCGAGCGCTCGAGCGGACGGCTCGAAATCGAGAACATCAGCAAGCGCACGCCGATCTTTTTTCCCGACGGCAGCACGCTCGAACCCGGAGCGCTCGGTGAGTTCGCGATGCCGGTCCGGCTCAACGTCGGCACCACGCTGGTCGAAATCTCGCCGGCGCGGCTGGACGACGCGTCCGACCATTCGTGGCGCACGATCATTCAGCCGCGCGAGCGCGCCATTTCGATTCGCGAAAGCCTGAACCTGGCCGACCGCGGCCAAATGCTCACGCCCGAGACACTGACGTACTGGTTCGAGACGGTAATATCGGTCCAGCGTTCCGCGGCCGGCTCGCAGCAGTTTTACGAAGAAACGGCGCGGGCAGTGGTCGAGTTGGTCGGCCTCGACCTGGGGCAGGTCTTGCTCCGCCGGCTCGATGCGCAGGGCGAATACGTTTGGGAAAGTGCCGCCAGCCATGCCACGCCCCAGGGCGTCAATGTGCGGTTCAGCACCGCGGTGCTCAACCGCGTCTTGCAAGAACGGAAGACTTTCTTCCGGCCCATGGACGCCGAAGACTCCTCGGGGAGCCTGCTGGGGGTCGAAGCGATCGTCGCTTCGCCCATCCACGGACCGCAAGACGAAATCGTGGGCGCCGTCTACGGCCTGCGGGTCGGCGGGAACTTTCCCAAGGGGCAAGGCATCCGCCCGCTCGAAGCGCAGTTGGTGCAGTTGCTCGCCGCCGCCGTCGGGGTGGGCCTGGCCCGCTCGCAGGGAGAAGCCGAGGCCGCCCGCCGGCGCGTGCAGCTCGAACAGTTCGTCTCATCGCAAGTCGCCCACGAACTCGAGCGCGACCCGAAAATGCTCGACGGCCACGACCGCGAAGTCACCATCCTGTTCAGCGACATTCGCAACTTCTCCCGCCTTTCCGAGCAACTCGGCACGGCCGACATCTTCCGGCTGGTCCGCGACGTGATGGACCACCTGACACAACGGATTTACGAGAACAACGGCACACTGGTCGACTACATCGGCGACGGCCTGCTCGCCATGTGGAACGCGCCGACCGACCAGGCGGACCACGCCATCATGGCCTGCCGCGCGGCACTGGCCATGTTGAAAGACCTGCCTGAACTGAACGAGACCTGGCGGACGCGGCTCGGCTCGCCGATCGCGCTGGGCATCGGCCTGAACACCGGATTGGCCCGCGTGGGCAATACGGGCAGCCAATGGCGTTTCAACTACGCTCCCCTGGGTCATGAAGTGAACGTCGCCAGCAGGGTCGAGGGCGCGACCAAGCACCTGGGCGTTCCGATCTTAATCACCGGCTCGACCCAAGCGCAATTGCACGACAAGTTCGCCACGCGCCGTCTCTGCCGCGCTCGGCTGTTGGGCATCGAAACCGAGGTCACCCTCTACGAACTGAACTCCGAAGCGGCCGACGAGGAATGGACCGCGCGCCGCCACGCCTATGAGGCCGGTTTGGCACTGTTCGAGGCGGGCGAATGGTCGCAGGCGTATCGCGCCATTTCCCCATTGTTGTCGCAGCGCTGCGACAGCGAGCCGCACGATTTGCCCAGCCTGGCCCTGATGAGCCGCACCATCACGTGCATGCAGAACAGGGTCTCACTGCAGGCCTTCGACCCCGTCGTCGACTTCACGCAAAAATAACGGTACAACAGGAGAAATCGACATGCGCTGGACGCAGACGCTCATCCCGACGATGAAGGAAACGCCGGAAGGGGCCGAAATCCCCAGCCACGTGCTCATGTTGCGCGCGGGCCTGGTGGGGCAACTGATGGCCGGCGCCTATAGCTACTTGCCGCTCGGCCTGCGCGCCTTGAAGAAGGCCGAGCGGATCGTTCGCGAAGAAATGGACCGCTCCGGGGCCGTCGAACTGCTGATGCCCGCGCTCACGCCAATCAACCTCTGGCAGCGCACCGGCCGCGTCGAAGCCTTTGGCAACGTGCTGATTCAGTTTCAAGTGCGCCGTCAGAACCGGCAGGTGCATCTGGCCCTGGGGCCAACCCACGAGGAAGTGGTCACCGAGCTGGTTTCGCGGCACATATCGAGCTACCGGCAGTTGCCGATCACGCTCTACCAAATTCAGACCAAGTTCCGCAACGAGGAGCGGCCCCGCTTCGGGGTCTTGCGGACCAGCGAATTCCTGATGAAGGACGCTTACAGCTTCGATACCTCGGTCGAGGGCCTCAACGCCAGCTACGACAAGATGTACCAGGCGTACTGCCGCATCTTCACGCGCTGCGGACTCGACTACCTGGCAGTAGAGGCCGAAAGCGGGCCGATTGGCGGCGACGCCAGCCACGAGTTCATGGTCCTGGCCAACAACGGCGAGGACACTGTCGTCCATTGCCCGGCTTGCGGTTACGCCGCCAACCTCGAGCGGGCTGAAATCGGCCGGCGCGGCCTGCCCGCCACCGGCGAGCCGCCCAAGCCGTTGGCCAAGGTCGACACGCCCCAGGCCGGTAGCATCGACGCGGTCAGCAAGTTGTTAAGCTGCAAACCAGGCCAGATGATCAAGACTTTGATCTACATGGCCGACGAGAAGCCGCTGGCCGTTCTGGTGCGTGGCGACCACGAGGCGAACGAGGGCAAAATCCGCCGCGCGATCGACGTCCGCAAGCTGGAATTGGCCCCGCCCGAGGTGATCCAACAAACGACGGGCGCGCCGGTCGGCTTCGCGGGACCGATCGGGCTTTCGATCCCCATCTGGGCCGACGACGACGTTGCAGCGATGGTCAACGCCGTGACCGGAGCCAACGAGGCGGACAAGCACTTTACGTGCGTGAATCGGGGGCGCGATTTCGCCGTTGGCGTGTTCGCCGACCTTCGCAACGCCTGCGACGGCGACCCCTGCCCGCGCTGCGACGGAACGATTTCGCTACGGCAAGCGATCGAGGTCGGACACGTATTCAAGTTGGGAACCAAGTATTCCGACGCGCTCGGCGCCAAGTTTCTCGATGGCCAGGAGCAACAGCACTCGGCGATCATGGGTTGTTATGGGATCGGCGTGAACCGGATCGTCGCCGCCTTGATCGAAACGAAGCACGACGAAAACGGCATCCTCTGGCCGATGTCGCTGGCCCCGTACGAGGTGTTGCTCTGCCCCTTGAACGTCAACCAGCCCGACGTGATGGAGGTCACGAACGGGCTTTACGCCGAATTACAAGCGGCCAACATCGAGGTGCTCCTCGACGATCGCGACCAGCGGCCCGGCGTGAAGTTCAAGGACGCCGACCTGGTCGGCATTCCTCTGCGGGTCGTCATCGGCGGCAAGGGACTGAAGGAAGGTCAGCTCGAGCTCAAGTGGCGCGCGAAGGACGGTCCCGAGATGATCGCGCTATCAGGCGCCGCCAGCGTCATCGAGACCCTGGTTCACCTTGAGCGCGTGAGACACCACGCGTGAAAAAAGGTTACAGGTTACAGGGGACAGGTTACAGTCGGCACAGTTGTCCCGTTGTAATCCCTGTAACCTGTCCCCTGTAACCTGTAACCTGTAACCTTTTCAGTACCCTTGCAAATTATTCACGCTCACCATCCGCGGGGCCACCTTCGCAAGCTCTTGGCCGTTTTTGCCGTAGACGACGCCGAGCAACAGGTGGGCGCCTGGCACGGCGACGTCGGAGGGCCACTGGGCGCGGGCACGGTAAAAACGCCCCTCCTCGTTAAGCGTCTCCATTTGCCCCTCGTACTCCGCGATCTTCTTACCGTCAGTGTCGAGTAGACGGAACACGACCTTGCCGATCTCGTCGCGCTGACCAGGCGGCAAGGCCATCAGGCCGGCTACCATCGCATGGGTGTCCTGCGTCCAGGGGGTGTCGCACCGCAACGGCGCCATCACTGCGCCGCACTGCTTCCAGTGCGCCGGCGTCAGTTTCTGGACGAGTTGCACCTTAGCCTGCGAGGCGGGCTGCTGCACGGAGAGCGGGCTGCCGTAGACGAACGTGCGATAGACCCGCGCTTCGCCGTCGCTGTAGCATAGTTCCGCGTCGAGCGCGATGACCGCGTCGGCGGCCACCTTGAAATCAGGGAAGTTCGCCCAGGGGAGCTTGAACTCGGTTTCGGCACCGTAGGCCGTCTTGCGGGCCGCCACCTCGACGCCGGTGCCCGGAATGACCTTGAGCATGTCGGGCCGCAGGCACCAGCGCGGGTGCAGATCGGCCATCTTGTAGCCCGTCCAATACATATGGACGGCGCCGGGACCCCAATCGTGTCCGCGGAATTTGTCGTCGCGTCGCGTGTCGAAGTACCACTCGACGCCGTCGCCTTCCCAGAGCCGGTCGTCGGGCGCGGGGTTGGCTTGCTTCTGGTCGAGCGTGCGCAGCCCGGCGTAAAAGGCTTCGTCGTCCCACATGTAGAAGAACTGGGCCGCGCGGTTGGCCAGGTCGGGCTCGAAGTAGCCGACCGGCGTGCAAAACGCGGCGCGGAACTCGGCCAAATCGCCA